>OODM01001337.1_pt1 | contig 10227 bp, 8 predicted proteins | sample 1671471 | NCBI WGS metagenome assembly OODM01 (sample SAMN06348160, study PRJEB24527) | human gut metagenome | biome: human gut; feature: ankylosing spondylitis patient; material: feces | host: Homo sapiens | place: China | collected 2015-10 | reverse complement strand
GAGCCGTGGCGATCGCGATGACCGCCGTGGCGGCCGTGGCCGTGGTGACCGTGACGATCGCCGTGGCGGCCGTGGCCGTCGCTCCGAGCGCGATGACCGTGACTTCGACGATCGTGACGACCGTCCGCGTCGCCGTCGCTCCGATGACTTCGAGGATCGCGATGATGATCGTCCGCGTCGCCGTCGTTCTGCCGACCGTGACTTCGACGATCGCGATGACCGTGATGCTCGCGACTCCCGTGACGATGATCGTCCGCGTCGCCGTCGCTCTTCCGATCGCGATGACCGTGGCGATCGTGATGACCGCCGTGGCGGTTCCCGTGGCCGTGGCCGTGGCTCGGACCGTAACCCGCGCTACGCCACCGACGACAACTACGACGACTACCGCGCCGACCGCGAAGAGCGTACTGAGCGCCCGCGTCGCCGCGTCCGTCGCGACTTTGATCCGTTCGAGGACTAAATCCCTCTCACGGATCGGTCGCGGCATAGCCACTCCCCTCACCTACGGGAAGCCCGTAGGGCTTCCCGCTTAACGGTTCGGCATTCGAGGACTGATCGTTCTCTAGCTTCTCTCGGGTGAGAAGGGCTTGATCGCAAACCAAAAGGCTTCTATACCGTTTCATTCGGTATAGAAGCCTTTTTGGTTTTTCGGCTTCTTCGCGCTGCATATTTCGATGTTGAATAAGGCACTCGTGCTGCCGCCATGTACGTTTAGTTGTCGGTTGACAACTATTCCCATGCATCAAGAATGGCGGATGATCATCGAAGGTACTCATGGGCGTTGATCACTGTGGCAACAACAAAGGCCGGGCCCTTGTGAGAGCCCGGCCTTTATGCCGTATGGCGGCGGATTAATCCTTAAAGGCTAATCCGTTGTCAATCAGCGTTACAGAATCGCCATGCACACGAAGTCCAGAATGAACAGCGCGGCCACAGTCCAGATGATCGGGTGAACCTCCTTGGCCTTGCCCTTGCAGGTCTTCACGATGCAGTACATGATGAAGCCTCCGGCGATGCCGTAGGAGATGGAGTAGGAGAAGGCCATGAACACGGCGGCGAAGAACGCCGGAATGGCTTCGGCGATGTCGTCCCACTTGACTTCCTTCAGGGAAGCGGCCATCATGCAGCCGACGATCACCAGCACGCCGGCGGTTGCGGCGGACGGCACGGCGGAGACGACCGGGGCCAGGAACGCGGACAAGGCGAAGCAGATCGCCACAACCACGGAGGTCAGGCCGGTTCGGCCGCCTGCGGCGATGCCGGCGGAAGACTCGACGTAGGTGGTGGTGTTCGAGGTGCCGCAGATGGCGCCGATGGAGGTGGCGATGGAGTCGGCGAACAGGGCCTTGTCCATCTTGGAGGAGAAGCCGTGGCCGTTCTCCAGAGCCTTCTCATCCTCGGCGGAGAAGATGCCGGTGCGGCGGCCGGTGCCGATGAAAGTGCCCAGGGTGTCGAACGTATCGGACATGGAGAAGGCGAAGATGGTCACGATGACCAGCGGCAGCTTGGTCGGATCAGAGAACAGTGCCGGGAAGCCCTCGGCGGAGAAGATCGCGCCGAAGGTCTGCGGCAGCTGGGAGAAGGTCTCGCTGATGGACTGCGAGTTGGACCAGGTGGTCACGCCGAACGGGATGCCGATTACGGTGGTGATGGCGATGGCCAGCAGCATGCCGCCCTTAACCTTCATCACGGTGAACACAATGGCCAGTACGAGGCCGATCAGGAAGACCCACAGCACCTTGTCGTTGAAGTTGGCCAGACCCGGGGTAGCCGCAACGGCACCGCCCTTGGCGGCGGCCTTCGGATCGCCGGGAGTGAACTTGATCAGGCCGACGTTCAGCATGCCCACGTAGGCCACGAACAGGCCGATGCCGCCGCCGATGGCGTGTTGCAGGGACTCCGGGATGGCCAGGATGATCATCTTGCGGATCTTGGTGACGGTGATGAGGATGTTGATCAGGCCGCACAGGAACACCATGCACATGGTCTGCTGCCAGCTGAAGCCGAGGCCGAAGCACACGGTGTAGGTGAAGAACGCGTTGAGGCCCATGCCGGCGGCCTGGGCGTACGGCACGTTGGCGAACAGGCCCATGACCAGGGTGCCGATGATGGCCGCGATGATGGTGGCCAGGAACACGCCGCCCCATGGCATACCCGTCTGCGACAGGATCTGCGGGTTGACGACGATGATGTAAGCCATCGCGAAGAACGTGGTCAGGCCGGCCAGAATCTCAGTCGAGACGGTCGTGCCGTTTTCCTTCAAATGGAAGAACTTCTCCATTTACTCTCTACTTCCTTGGGTTTATGCGGGGCTGCGCACCGCGTGCATAATGCTGCGGCTGGCCCCGGCGAGAATTGCGACTCGCCCTGATCGGCCTGCCCAACGCGCGTCAGGCGCTGCGCCCCCAATCAGAACCGTGGCCGATTATAGCTTGTGGAGGCAACGTGAACGGGTCCGGGAGTAGACTGACTGCCAGAATAATTCGGAACAACTCAGGGGACACGCAGGACACACCCGTGGAAGGAAGGCGCGCGATGAAACCGGCCGTCGAAGTCAGCATCACCTCTTGGAAGAAGAATGTCGTCAAGCCCGGTCAGGAGTACGGCCGCGTACTGCTGATGCCCGGCACCGGCTACAACTGCGACCGTCCGCTGCTCTACTGGTCGGCCCAGGCTCTGGTCGAGGCCGGCTGGCGAATCGACCGCATGAACGTACGCAACGCTTCCGACGACCTGTCCACGGTGATTCCGGTCCTCAATCAGGCGATTGACGGCTGGGTGGCCGCCGCGCGCGAGTCCGGCGCGGGTAAAGCCGGTGATTCCGGGGATGGCGTTGCCGCCGATGATTCTGCTACCGTGCTGGCCGATGGCGCAGCTGGCTCGCCGAACCGTGATTCCGACACCCCGTCCGGCCCTCGCCTGTTGCTGATCGGCAAGTCGCTGACGACGATGACCTACCCACATGTGGCCTCACACTACGGTCTGCCGTTCGTGCTGCTGACCCCGGTGCTGCATCACGCCGACTTCGATCCATCCGCCCGGGTGATTCCGGTGCCGGCTGTCGGCGATGATATCGTCGCCGAATCCGAGGCCCCGAGCGTGGCCGAAGCAAGGGCGATCATCCGCGCGGAACAGGCCGGCCAGTCGCACGCCGCCAGCTCCCGATACTCCGGCCCGGCACCGCTGATCTGCGCCGGCACCGCCGACCCGTTCTACGATCAAGCCCGCGCCAACGCGCTCACCCCGCACGTGCACGAATACCCGGATGCCAACCATTCGATCGAGGTGCCCGGCCACTGGCGTCGCTCGCTCGACTATCTGAAGGAAGTCACCGCGTCCGTAGCCCAGTACGCCGCCACGCTGTAATGCCCCGCGACACGCCCGAATTCTGCAATGTCGCTGACCATCCGTAATCTAATCATCCGTAAACCACAGACCGTTGGTTGAAGTGCGCGCGAGTGCATTTCCGAAGTTTGGTTCGCCAAGCCAGCGCAGGTTGAGAGATATAAGCCCGTCAAGGGCCGGCGAAGGTAGCTTCGCGAGATTATATTGCTCTGCCTGTGCGCAGGGCTTTTTTGTTGCCCGGCCGAAAGTTCCGAACTCCAAGTCAACGGCCGACTTAGGAAGGAACGCCATGAAGAGGCCCGAAAAGGAAGCGGTAGTCGCTCAGCTTACGGAAGAATTCCGTAACGCTGACGCCGTCTACCTGACCGAGTACCGCGGGCTTACCGTTCCGCAGATTTCCGATCTGCGTGAAAAGCTAGGCCGCGATACTTCCTACACCGTGGCAAAGAACACGCTGGCACGCATCGCCGCCAAGGAAGCGGGCATTGAGGGTCTCGACGAGATTCTCTCCGGCCCGACCGCCATCACCTTCGTGAAGGGCGACTTCATCGAGGCTGCGAAGGTCATCCGTGACTTCGCCAAGGACAACAAGGCTCTTGTCATCAAGGGTGCCGCCGCTGACGGCACTGTCTACGATGCCGAGGGCGCCAAGAAGCTGGCAGACCTCAAGTCCCGCCCGCAGCTGCTTGCCGAATTCGCCGGCGACATCAAGGCATCGATGGCCAAGGCCGCGTACCTGTTCAACGCTCTGCCTACCAAGGCTGTGCGCACGATCGACGCCCTGCGCGAAAAGCAGGAGAAGGCTGCCTGATTTACGCCCTCACGGCATGAATCAGTCGCTTCGATAATTTAAACAATAAGGTTTATTAGGCAGCGGATCTACCACTTCGTCCGCCGCCAAGATTGAAAGGAAGCCATAATGGCTAAGTACACCAACGATGAGCTGCTGGAAGCCTTCGGCGAGATGACCCTGGTCGAGCTCTCCGAGTTCGTGAAGGCCTTCGAGGAGAAGTTCGACGTCGAGGCTGCCGCTCCGGTTGCCGCTGTTGCCGCTGTTGCTGGCGCTGCTGCTCCGGCTGAGGAAGAGAAGGATGAGTTCGACGTCATCCTCTCCGCCGTCGGCGACAAGAAGATCCAGGTCATCAAGGCTGTCCGCGCCATCACCAACCTCGGCCTGGCCGAGGCCAAGGCTCTTGTCGACGGCGCTCCGAAGGCCGTCCTCGAGAAGGCCAAGAAGGAAGATGCCGAGAAGGCCAAGGCTCAGCTGGAAGAGGCTGGCGCCAGCGTCGAGCTCAAGTGATTTGTGCGGCATAAGCCGCAATCACAGCTTTTCGAGGAACCCCGCACCTGTGTTTCAGGCTGCGGGGTTTCCGCATACTGAGTAGACTAGTTGACGAGGACGAGGCGGAGAACGCGATCCGGCGTGGAAACACAAAGCTGGCAATGAGCGAAAGTTGTCAATTCTGTGCCCAGTAATCCGCCAAAAGCCGGTAAAAGATGACACAATGGCACGTAGTGTGGTCAAATAGTGTGTCCAGGAAGGCGGTCACGGTGAGCGAGTGGACGGTGAAGATCAACGGTGTCGACCGGATCAGCGTCAAGCCGGGGGAGTGCGTGGAAATCGGCCGTAAGCCGTTACGCCCCCTTGCCGATGATGGCAACACCCGCCTTGACGTCGCCGATCAAACCAAATCGATGTCCAAACGGCACGCCATGTTCACGGTAAAAAGCAATGGCACGGCCTCGGTCCGTGATCTTGGATCGACCAATGGATCGTATGTGGTGCGGGAAAATGGCGATTTGTTGCGCTTGCCGGCCAATGCCGAGTTCCTGTTGCCGACGTCTCCCATGCGCATGCAGTTCGGCGATGTGCCTGCGGACTTCATTCGTGTCGACGATCCAGTGGCAAAGCCGCTCGACCTCAAGGTGCCTGATTTGTTTGGCTATGCGGTTCACGAAGCACCGCAGGAGCCGGATGCGGCGGATATGTCCGTCGACGATATTCTTGATTTGCGGGCCGGCGAGCCGACCGCCATCTTCAGCGCGGATAATGTTCGACGCAAGGTCGACGAGCTTGAACTTGGCTCGCTGAATATCACGCAGCCAGTGACGAAAAACGATGAGCCGGCCATACCCCGTGATCTGTTCGCGGATGCGTTGGCCCAGCATGCCGAGCAGGAGACCGAACGCAAAAACCAGCAGGCCATGAACTCCGTGGCACTGCCGAAGCAGCAGACCGAACCTGAGTCGACGATTGTAACGCCTGCATCCAAGCACAGCAGGATCTCCGGTATTGTTCCAGTAGATGCCATCGCCCATGCCGTTGTTAAGCACGCTCCCAGCACAAGCGAGCCGGCAGTGGCGTCGGCGGCGGTTGTTGAATCCGATGCAGCGGCTGGCGCAAGCAAGTCAGCCGAAAACGTTCAGTCCGCTCCGAATACCAGGAATGCCGGCGATTCTCAGCCGGCGGACACTGTCGAACAGCATGCTGAAGTTGCCCAGCCTGAAGCCGCCCGGGAAGCCGAAGCCGCTCAATCTGAAAACACCCAGCCTGAGACCGCTCAGCCGGCAACCGCCCAGTCTGAAACCGACCAGCCGGCAGCTGACGTACCGGACGATCAGCAGCGGACCGCAGCCGAAGCATATCAAGAAGCCACCGCAGCAGGCGTAGCAGACCAGCAGCCGGCTGCCGAAACCGCCCAGCAGTCGGTATCCGAAGCATATGATATCGACTCCACGGGCGTACACACTCCGGTCTTCGAGCCCGGCTCGGTGTTCGAGCGTGTGGCCAAGGGCGAGCTGAAAGCACAGGAGCCGGCAGTCGAAGTCGATGGCCTGACCTCTGACGAGGCAAAAACCACGCAAGATTTCAATGTTCAATTCGAAGTCGCCCGTCATCCCGAATTGCTGGCGTTCCTCGCCATGAATCCGTACCTGTACGACGACATGTATTCTTGGCTCGCCGCCCGTGGCGAGGCCGATATTGACGAAGCCCTGTCTCACAACAAGGGCTATCAGGAATACCGCGAAGCGGTTGGAAAGTGAGTCGAGAGATGACCCAGAGCCAGACTCAGAACCAGAATCTCACGGAAGGTCTGAATCGCATCCGTCGCTGGCGTGACCAATACCGCAGCATGCAGCCGCCATCGCCGCTCGAGGATGTGAATCAACTGGCCGCGAAGCTGGAGATGACCCATGCCCATCCCTCCGGCATCGCCCAGCTGTTCGCTTCCGGCCATGTCCGGTTGGATTCGTTGTTCCGCGACACGGGTGTGCTTAAGGCCGCCGAACGCCATATTGGGCGCGTGCTGGATGACCAGGCCGCCAAACGCAGGATTTCCGGCGTGGCGGAGTTGTCGCTCGTGGTCGGCGTGGCCACATGGAAGGGCAACGCGCTGCCGGTGCTGTTGTACCCGGTGAGCGTCACGATCGAGGATGATGGCTTGTCGACCACCATTCGATTCACCGGTCGCGTGGCCCTGAACGTCGCGTTCGTCAATACATTGCGTGAGCAGGGGGTGTTCCTGGATGAGGATTCCCTGTTTGACGGTGCCAGCTATGACAGTGGCACTCCCGAAACTTCCGCGATGTTCGCCCGTATTTCGTCCGAAGCGTCGGAGCGTATCTCCGACTTCGCCATCGAGCGCCAGATTGTGCTCGGATGCTTCATGGACCCCTCGTCGCAGATGATCAGCGAAAGCCGACAGTTCATCGACCAGCTGGAGAACGGCCCCACCGGCAATGTGCTGTTGGACGCGCTTGCCGGCGACGAATCCGCCCGCACCGCGCTCAAAGATGCCAATATTCCGCAATACAGTCCTTTCGACGTAGACCCGCATGCCGAGTACGAAGTCGGCGATGTGGACAATACGGTGCGATATGCCGCGTCACTTGCTGCCAATGGCCATAGCATCGTGGTCGACGGCACCTTCCCGAAGGGCACCGCGGAGCAGGCTGTGGCCATCGCATCGCGCTGCCTGATGAATGGTCGTTCCGTGCTGTACGTGCCCGGCGTGGCCGAGCAGAAGCGTCTGTTCATCCAGACGGCCTCCGCCAATGAGATGAAGGCGCAGGTACTGGATGTATCCGATGAACACGCCAACGCCGCGCTTGATAAGCAGCTGATTGCCGCAGTCGGATTCCAACCGGGAGTCGCCACCCAGCGATTCGACCAGTTGGCCGACGAACTCGTGGGCGTGCGTTCGCGCTTGACCCGCTACTTGGGCGACCTGCACGGGGGCAATGATAAGTGGAATGTGTCCGCATACGAGACCATTCAGAATCTGGCCCGTATCTCCGTGCTCCCGACGCACCCTGCCACCCACGTTCGACTTGACGAGTCAAGTGCCCTGAGCATCGCCAACGATATTGACACATGGATCGGCAAGATGGAACGCGCCGGCGAGCTCGGCGAATACACCATCGGCCCGGAAGACACCGCATGGTACAAGGCGTCCATCACCACTGAAGAACAGGCAGTAACCGCCTACCAGCGCGTGGACGATTTGCTGCGTCGCTTCCTGCCCGCCACCCGTGAGCAGGTGGCACGCACCGTGCAGACCTGCGGATTCCCGGTTCCTCCCACCACCCGCGAGTGGGAGCGTCAGGTTACGGTTTTGAAGAATCTGCGACGAGTGCTTGACGTGTTCCAGCCGGAGATTTTCGAGCGAGACATCAGCTCCATGATCGAGGCCACCAAGCCGAAGAGCCAGCGCAAGGCCGAGGGCACGTCGATGGGATTCTGGGAGCGCCGCCGCCACATCAAGGAAGCCAAGGATCTGCTGCGCGTCGGCGCGCAGGTCGAGGACTTGCACGAAGCGTTGAAGGTAGTCGCCAAGCAAGGGGAGCAGTGGCATCAGTTCGTGCCTCACGGCGGTTGGCCGGTGCTGCCCAGCAAGCTCGACGAGATCATCTCCACCCAAGAGGCGCTGGTCAGCAATATGACCGCGCTGGATACCGTGCTTTCCACCACACCCGCTGGTGGCAATCTGGAAACCGCCGATTTCGAGAAGGTGGAAGCACGCCTGAAAGCACTGCTGGATGATCGCAAGGCACTGGACACCTTGCCGGAGCGTTGCCTGCTGGAGCAGGAATTCGCCTCTGCCGGACTGAACGAACTGGTCGCCGATCTCAACGCTCGCCGAGTGAGCGTGGAGCAGGTGCGCGGCGAAGTGCAGCTGGCCTGGTGGACCACCGTGTTTGAGGACATTGTGCGTTCGTCCGCCATCATCTCCAACCAGGATGGTGCCGCGCTGCAGGCCGCATCCGACCGCTTTGCGCAGGTCGATGTGGAGCACGTGCGCTCCATCGGACCGATGGTGTCGCAGGAATCCATGCGCCGCCTGTGCGACATGCTGTTCTCCCGCACTCAGGAAGCCAACCAGATGCACACCGTGCTGGCAGGGCGCGCCAGTGTGTCGCTGAGCAGGATTCGCCGTGATCATCCGGAGATTCTGGCCGCGGCCAAGCCGATTCTGGTGGCCGCGCCGGGTACGCTCGCCGCACTCACCGAGCCGGGTGTGCTGGCTGATGTGGCGATTCTCGATGCGTGCGCGCACATTCCCGCTATCGAGTTGCTGTCCATCATCGGCCGCGTGCAGCAAGTGGTGGTGATCGCCCACTGCGCGACGGTAACCAGCGAAAGCGTCAAGCAGCTGATCGACACGTTGCCTCATATCGAGGTGGATGCTGCCCCATCTCGCCGTGCGCCGCGCCTGTCCGCATTCCTTGAATCCGAGGGATATGGTCCTGTTCGCTATGATGTGGCCACCGAGCCGGCTGCCGGTGAGGTGCGATTCCACCGTGTGGAAGCGAGCGGTGTGCCGGTTATGTCTTCTGGTCTGGTGGAATCCAGCCAGCCGGAGATTGATGAAGTGGTGCGTCTGATTACGCAACGTGCCGCCGGTTTTGCCGTGGTTCCTTCCAGCTATCGACTTGTGGTCGTGATGTTGACCGACGCATTCCGCACACGCTTGGGTGCCGAATTGAAGTCGTTGGCAGGCAAATCCAAGGCGATGGGCCGATTCCTGCGCCATGTGCGGTTGGTTTCCTTGCGTGACGTGGCCGGAGGTCGTGCCACTGACGTGATTCTGTCGATGTGCTATGCGAAAACCACGCACGGACGTCTGCTTCAGCAGTTCGGCCCGCTCGAAAGCACAGGCGGTCGCGGACTGTTGCTGGATGCCCTGGCATTGGCGGACCACAGCTTGGATATTGTGTCGGCCTTTGGTTCCGAAGATTTGGACGAAGAACGACTGCACCAGTCCGGTCCTCGGTTCCTGAAGACCATGTTGACGTGGGCCGAACAGCTTGACGACCGTCCGGTGCTTCCGTTGCGTGATGCGGCAGGCGGCAACGTGCTGTTCGACGATATCGCCGACAGGTTGCGCGCGCGAGGACTGAACGCTGCTGTTGATTATGGATTCGACAAGGGCGTGAAGATTCCGCTCGTGGTGGGATTGAAGGACAAGCCGTTTGCCTTGGCCGTGCAGACCGATGACGCGAACTTTATGTCCGTGCAATCCACGCGTAGGCGTCATCGTTTGTCGGCACAGGATCTCATTTCCTTGGGCTGGAATGTGATGACCGTCTGGAGTGTCGCCGCCTTCGTGAACCCCGATAAGGAAGTCGACCGTATCGTCAGCCGTATCGGTGAGATCTATCGCGAGGCTGAATAACCATGGCGGAATACTCGGCTACACGGCGCACACCGCGCAAGCACAAGCGCGTGGTGATGAAGGGCACTGAGCAGTTTGACGCTGACGGTGTCAAACTCGAGCCCGGAGACATGCAGACCGACCAACAACGGCAATCCGACGACGACAAACGCATCCTCGGCGAACTGCCGCCGCATTGGGCCGTTTTTAACGAGCGCGAGTAGGA
>OODM01001334.1_pt1 | contig 10251 bp, 8 predicted proteins | sample 1671471 | NCBI WGS metagenome assembly OODM01 (sample SAMN06348160, study PRJEB24527) | human gut metagenome | biome: human gut; feature: ankylosing spondylitis patient; material: feces | host: Homo sapiens | place: China | collected 2015-10 | reverse complement strand
TTGAGAAAAACTGTATTCCGAAATAACACCATATTTATTGAATAATATTTGCAAAAGGAATCTATTTTCAGAAAAGCAAAAATAAATAAAAAAATTATAAAATTTGTCTTGTAATTTATCTGTGAAACGTGTAGTATTAAAGTACGAGTAAAGTTATTGACCGGGTATGTCTGAATCTTTTTTCAGAACAGAGTGAAGATACTGTTCATTGCTTAAATAGTGTCAGAAAAGGTTTCTGTTCATATATTATTAAGATGAGTGAAAGATAAACAGAAAAGAATTCAGATATATGCAAGGCGAAAGGAGGACTATATGAGCGTTCAGTTGCTGGACAAAACAAGAAAAATCAACAAACTTCTGCATAACAGCAGTTCCAGTAAAGTCGTATTTAATGATATCTGCCAGGTTCTGATGGAAACTCTGAGTTCCAATATCCTGGTTCTCAGCAAAAAGGGAAAGGTTCTGGGCGTCAGTTTATGTCCGGGCGTAGAAGAGATTACCGAGCTGATTGAGGATAAAGTTGGCGGATATGTGGATTCATTATTGAACGAGCGATTTTTAGGTGTATTGTCAACAAAAGAGAATGTGAATCTTCAGACACTGGGCTTTGAGCATGTGTCAAGCAGCTATCAGGGAATCATCAATCCGATAGATATCGCAGGAGAAAGATTAGGTACAGTATTTATGTACCGCTATGACAGACCGTATGATATTGAAGACATTATTGTCAGTGAATATGGTACAACTGTAGTTGGTCTGGAGATGATGCGTGCAGTTCACGAAGAGAATGCAGAAGAAGACAGAAAACAGCAGGTTGTGAAATCTGCATTTAATACATTATCCTTCTCAGAGTTGGAAGCAATCATTCATATCTTCGATGAACTCGACGGAGATGAAGGAATCCTGGTTGCAAGTAAGATTGCTGACCGCGTGGGAATCACCAGATCTGTAATTGTAAATGCATTGAGAAAATTTGAAAGTGCCGGTGTGATTGAATCCAGGTCTTCCGGTATGAAGGGAACTTATATCAAGGTTCTCAACGAAGTAATCTTTGATGAACTGGAAGAGATCAAGGCACAGAGAAATAAGAAAGCCTGACTTGCTTTAAATAAATCATAAATCTAAATAATGAAGAACATAAGAAGACTGTCTGCTAATTAGCAGGCAGTCTTTTTGATATTGTAGAATTTTCTAAGGACTTATATCTGATTTCATATAGGACAGTGTTTCTTTCAAACGATAATGATGCCGCACCGCTTCGTTCTGGTACTTTGTCGATCAAAATTATTCTATGTTTTTTGGGTTTGGCATCAAATCGGTACACGAGGAATTTATGCATTAAGATTAAAATTATTTGTAAATTAAGAAAACATGAGAAAAAAATAGAAAAAATAAGTAAATAAGAGAATACATCATATTTTATAATGCTAAAAGCACTTGCGAAATCAAGCCATTTTAAATAATATAAGGACAGTGATTAGCACTCGAGACAAATGAGTGCTAGCAAAAAGCGGCAGGATTTGACAAAGGCCGAAGCAGTTACTGAAATCTGTATCTCCAATTAATAAGAAAGGGCATTGCAGAGCAGCAGTAACAGGACAAATCTCAATTTGGAGAATAAAGGAGGATCATAGATCATGACATTAGTACCTTTAGGTGACAGAGTTGTATTAAAACAGGTTGAAGCAGAAGAAACAACAAAATCCGGAATCGTTCTTCCGGGACAGGCACAGGAAAAACCACAGCAGGCAGAAGTAGTAGCTGTAGGACCTGGCGGAGTTGTAGAAGGTAAAGAAGTAAAAATGGAAGTAGCTGTAGGTGATAAAGTTATCTATTCCAAATATTCAGGAACAGAAGTAAAAATGGATGGCACAGAATATATCATTGTAAAACAGAATGATATTCTTGCAATTGTTAAATAAGCAATATCAAAATAGAAAACATAAATGAAGATACTTATAAGATAATATCTACAGAACGTAATATAAAATATCGGATAAGTATCAGAAAGAATTCATAGAGATCAGAATTTGAATCAGGAGGTCATATTATCATGGCAAAAGAAATTAAATTCGGCGCAGAAGCCAGAGCAGCTCTTGAAGCTGGTGTAAATAAATTAGCTGATACAGTAAGAGTAACATTAGGACCGAAAGGAAGAAACGTAGTTCTTGACAAACCATACGGTGCTCCGCTTATCACAAACGACGGTGTTACAATCGCAAAAGAAATCGAATTGGAAGATGGATTTGAAAACATGGGAGCTCAGCTGATCAAAGAAGTTGCTTCCAAGACAAACGATGTAGCAGGTGATGGTACAACAACAGCTACTGTTCTTGCACAGGCTATGGTTCACGAAGGAATGAGAAACCTGGCAGCAGGCGCTAACCCGATCATCCTCAGAAAAGGTATGAAGAAAGCTACAGATGTAGCTGTAGAAGCAATCAAGAACATGAGCCAGACAATCAGCGGCAAGAAACAGATCGCAAACGTTGCATCTATTTCTGCAAGCGATGAGACAGTTGGACAGTTAGTAGCAGACGCTATGGAAAAAGTTTCCAAAGACGGCGTTATCACAGTAGAAGAATCCAAGACAATGCACACAGAACTTGATCTGGTAGAAGGTATGCAGTTCGACCGTGGATATGTTTCCGCATATATGTCAACAGATATGGAAAAAATGGAAGCAAATCTGGAAGATCCATACATCCTGATCACAGACAAGAAGATCAGCAACATCCAGGAAATCCTTCCATTACTGGAACAGATTGTAAAAGTTGGTGCTAAACTCCTCATCATTGCTGAAGATGTAGAGGGTGAAGCTCTTACAACTCTTATTGTAAACAAATTAAGAGGAACTTTCCAGGTAGTAGCTGTCAAAGCTCCTGGATATGGCGACAGAAGAAAAGAAATGCTTCAGGATATCGCAATCCTTACAGGTGGCCAGGTAATCTCCGAAGAACTCGGTCTTGAACTGAAAGATGCAACTATGGAGCAGTTAGGACGTGCAAAATCTGTTAAAGTTGCAAAAGAGAACACAGTTATCGTTGATGGTATGGGCGACAAAGATGCAATCGCAAACCGTGTTGCACAGATCCGTGGACAGATCGAAGAAACAAAATCTGAATTTGATAAAGAAAAATTACAGGAAAGACTTGCAAAACTGGCTGGCGGCGTAGCTGTTATCCGTGTTGGTGCTTCTACTGAAACAGAAATGAAAGAAGCTAAACTTCGTCTGGAAGATGCTCTTGCAGCTACAAGAGCAGCAGTTGAAGAAGGTATCATCGCAGGTGGCGGATCTGCTTACATCCACGCATCCAAAGAAGTTGCAAAACTTGCAGCTACTCTGGAAGGTGACGAGAAGACAGGTGCAAACATTATCCTGAAAGCTCTGGAAGCTCCTCTGTTCCGCATTTCTGCAAATGCAGGACTGGAAGGTTCCGTAATCATCAATAAAGTAAGAGAATCCGAACCGGGAATCGGTTTCGATGCTCTCAATGAGAAATATGTAGATATGGTAGGCGAAGGAATCCTTGACCCTGCAAAGGTTACAAGAAGTGCCCTTCAGAACGCTACAAGCGTTGCTTCTACATTACTTACAACAGAATCTGCTGTTGCAATCATCAAAGAAGACAATCCGGCACCGGCTGCTAACCCGGGAATGGGAATGATGTAATCAATAGACAAAAATTGATTATTTAACCAAACTGCGAAGCAGTTATTTGGTTATGAGCAAGTAGCAAAAGCGGATTGCGAATATCCGATTGACTAAAAAGGCGTTTCGTGAATTGAAAGATTCATGAAACGCCTTTTTGTGTGAGTGGTAACAAAGAGAAGATAGTTTTTGACAAATAGTAGTCGTACTTTATTGATTTACACTATTTTATTGTGATAAAATTACACCATATAATATAACTGAAAAAGGGAGGAGGTAAAGTTGAAAAAAGAGCAGGAAAAATCTAGCGGAACTTATTGCAGCAACCGACAGCAAGGAAGAAAGGATGTGTGAAAGAATGAAGAAGGATTGCATAAAAAAATCCCATGTAACTGTTTTTATAACAGTGTTAATGTTGCTCACATTTTGTTTTTTGTTTGCAAAACCGGCCAGTACATTTGCGGCTACAGATGTTCCTGGCAGGGCCACAATGCAGGATATTTCAACCCCGGCTTTTGGACAGGTAAAGCTTACCTGGAAAAAGGCAGATAATGCGACGGATTATCATATCTATTACAAAGAGAAAAAGGCCGGAAAGTGGACGAAACTGGCATCTGTGAAAGCTGGAACTACCAGCTACACGCATAAAGCTTCTGCCAAATATCCGCTTACGACAGGCAGATCATATGCTTATACAGTAAAAGCTTATAATTCTGCCTCCAAAAAGTATGGTGCGTATAATAAAAGAGGAATTATGATACAGATTTTACCGGAAACGGTGAAGCTTAATAAAGCGGAGGTTAATTCTGATAAGATTTCAGTAAATCTGTCATGGAGTAAAGCAGGTGGCTGTGACGCTTATGAGATTTATCGAAGAACCTACAGAAGCTCATGGAAAAGGATCGCCAGGGTAAAATCAAATACACTGAAATATAAAGATACAACACCAGTTCGTGGATGGGCCAATTATTATGCTGTATGTGGATACGACAGCAAGACCAAAACAACGGGAAATCGTTCAAATATCCTGCTGGCAGTTCTTGATTCTCCCCAATTTACTTTTCCAACGGTCAGAGATGCATATGTCGATGTTCTGCGTGCAGTTAAAGCAGGGGATAAGATAGGTATGATCGAGCCAATGCCGTACGGCACAGTGAATCTTGAGTATTTTGTTTTTGACATGAACAATGACTCAATTCCGGAATTGATCGTAGGCTCTGACTGCCCTTGGGAGGAAGGAGATAAGACCTATACCCGGAAAATCTGTCAGCTTTATACTTGTGAGAAGACTGGTTCAGGTTATAAATCAAAGCGAATGAGCGGTTATTTCTGGGACCCGCAGATGTCGGAAAAACATGATTATTTATATGAGAATTATTACTGGTATGCTAAATCTGTGAATTTTAAATATCGATGGTTTATAGATAAAGAGGATAACATACTTAAGCATTACAGTGAACCTCTGAACTATAAAGTGGGAAGTAAAGAATTCTGAGTAAAACAGAAAGACCGGTCACACCGACACCTGCACAGCCGGCAGTCCCGACACCGATTCCGATTCCGCCGGGAGTACATCCGACACTGATGACAGATATAACCTTAAGTCGACGTTCTATCACCATCAATGCTTCACAGCTACGGGTCAAAATCCATGGAATATCATCTTTTGTGCTGAGATTTTCTAAACTGACAAAATCTGGGGGACTGCCGCATAGACGGCAGTCCCTTTTTGTGCTATAATACCTATTAAATCATCCGGGTTGCTGAAAATTTGATTCAGACTACCGGAAAAACAGAAGAAAAGGAGCAAAGAAGATGAGTGACCTGTATTCAGAATTATTGGTAAAACGGGAACACACAATCAAAGACAGCTTTGTAAAGTATGGCCTGATTGTGTTGACAGCAATCGCAGTAATTGCCGGACTGATTATCACTCCATTAATATGGATCGTAGCTGTAGCACTTGGAATTGCATGTTATTTCGTAATTCCTAAAACAGACGTAGAATACGAATATCTGTTTATCAACGGCGATTTCGACATCGATATGGTAATGGCGAAAACAAAAAGAAAGAGAGTAAAGAGTTTCAAATTATCAGAGGCAGATCTGGCAGCACCAGATCGGAAGAGCAAATTCCCACAGAATGGACTATTATAACGGAAACCAGAAGATGAAAGTACTGGATTTTTCATCAGGAAATTCAGAGCATAAACGCTTCGGAATCATCACAAGACTGGACGGAGAATTATGCAAGATCATCCTTGAGCCAGACGAGAAACTTGCACAGGCTATGAAAAATTCAGCACCGAGCAAAGTTTTTTTGGATTGACATAGAAACTGATTTTTGTTACACTTGTTGAAAATAAAAGGGCCAGTTAATGGTTCCTTTTTATATTACAATAGTAATTCAATTTCATATACGCAAGGGAGGAAATGCAATGGGTACTATCATTGGTGAAGGTATTACTTTTGATGACGTTCTGTTAGTTCCGGCATATTCAAAGGTAATTCCGAATCAGGTAGACGTTACAACGTACTTAACAAAGAAGGTTAAACTGAACATTCCTATGATGAGTGCAGGAATGGATACAGTAACCGAGCATCGTATGGCAATCGCCATGGCGAGACAGGGTGGTATTGGTATTATCCACAAGAATATGTCCATTGAAGCTCAGGCTGAAGAGGTAGATAAGGTAAAACGTTCCGAGAACGGTGTTATCACAGATCCTTTCTATTTATCTCCTGAACATACACTCAAGGACGCAGATGAGTTAATGGCGAAGTTCCGTATCTCCGGTGTGCCGATCACAGAAGGCAGAAAACTGGTAGGAATCATTACCAACCGTGATCTGAAATTTGAGACAGATTTCGATAAGAAGATCAAAGAGTGCATGACTTCAGAGGGACTGATCACAGCCAAAGAAGGAATCACACTGGAAGAAGCCAAGAAGATTCTGGCGAAATCCCGTAAAGAGAAATTACCCATTGTAGATGATGATTTTAATTTAAAAGGTTTAATTACTATTAAAGATATTGAGAAACAGATTAAATATCCTCTGGCAGCAAAAGATGATCAGGGACGTCTTCTCTGCGGTGCAGCAGTAGGAATTACAGCTAACGTACTTGCACGTGTAGATGCACTTGTAAAAGCATCTGTAGACGTAATCGTAATCGACTCCGCTCATGGACATTCAGAGAACATACTTAAGGCTGTCCGTGAGATCAAAGATGCATATCCGGATCTGCAGGTAATCGCAGGTAACGTTGCAACAGGCGCTGCAACAAAGGCGCTGATTGAGGCTGGCGTTGATGCAGTTAAAGTTGGTATCGGACCTGGATCTATCTGTACAACACGTGTCGTTGCAGGTATTGGTGTTCCACAGATCACTGCTGTTATGGATTGCTACGAAGTGGCAAAAGAATACGGAATCCCGATTATCGCAGACGGTGGTATTAAATATTCTGGAGATATCACAAAGGCTATCGCAGCCGGTGCGAATGTCTGCATGATGGGAAGCATGTTCGCAGGATGCGATGAGAGCCCGGGAACATTCGAACTGTATCAGGGTAGAAAATACAAAGTATACCGTGGTATGGGATCTATTGCAGCTATGGAGAACGGAAGTAAAGACCGTTACTTCCAGGAGAATGCGAAGAAACTTGTTCCGGAAGGTGTCGAAGGACGTGTTGCTTACAAGGGACATGTTGAGGATACTGTATTCCAGCTTATGGGTGGTCTCCGTTCCGGTATGGGATACTGTGGTGCTGAGAATATCGAAAAACTTAAGACAACAGGCAGATTTATCAAGATTTCTGCTGCATCTCTTAAGGAATCTCATCCACATGATATTCATATCACAAAAGAGGCTCCAAACTACAGCGTAGATGATAAATAATAAAGATTTACAATAATAAATGCCCCGGTTGGCTGCTGGTGGAAGGAAAGCAAATACCTTCCGGCATATGCTGACAGGGGTGTTTTTTGTATCAAGAAATCAACTTGTCGGCACACTAGAAGATAAAAAAAGTCTCCATATATGACGGAGAGAAATTATATCGCTAAGGCGGTTATTGCAGGTATAGAATCCTGTAAGAGAAGGTAAAAATGCAAAAACAGATAAACAAAACTAAGAAATCAAGTAAAAAAGGCACGAAAACTGCGGCGAAGTCAGGGAGCGCAAAGAAGACGGGGAGAAAAGCAGGAACTTCAAAAAATGCAAAATCAGCCACACTCTATGAGGCGAAAAAATCGACTGTCAGAAAGAAAAGGGGAAAGAGCAGCAGAATAAAACAGAGAAATCAGCGAGTGTTTATAGCTGTCCTGTTAATTATTATCGTGCTTTTAGCTGGATGGATCGTGCTGAATCGTGCTGGGGAAAATGGATGGAGTATTGGGGATTTTTTACATAATTCGGATGACATGGTTTCTGATACAGAACAATCAGAAACATCCTCAGGAGACGATTCATCCGGTGGACCAGAGCAGTGGCAGAAAGAGGGAGCACCTTATATTGATGTGGAACTGCTCACACCAAATGAGTATTCCAGACCACAGATTCCTATCGAAAGTGTAAACTATATTGCAATTCATTACACTGCAAATCCAGGAGCAACAGCTATTGCAAACAGGAACTATTTTGAGAATCTGGCAAATACCCATGATACGAAGGTAAGCAGCCATTTTGTGGTGGGACTGGACGGAGAGGTGGTGCAGTGTATCCCTACTTCTGAAATGTCTTATGCGACGAATTCGCGCAATATAGATACAATCTCAATCGAATGCTGCCATCCGGATGAAACGGGGCAATTCAATGATTCAACATATGATTCTGTAGTGAAACTGACAGCATGGTTATGCGTGCGGTTTGGGCTCACATCCGAAAATGTGATCCGCCACTATGATGTTACTGGAAAGGACTGCCCGAAATATTATGTGGAAAATCCGGATGCATGGCTTCAGATGAAAGCGGATATTGCAGCGCAGATCAATGTAGATTATGGATTGCAAGGATAATGCCGGTAACGTAACAAAAATTTATTCCAAATTGACTATAGTAATAGAAAATTGGCTTGTATGTTTTGAAATTTTTTTATATATGTCAGAGCATCAAGTGGTCAATATACTTATGGGGATAGTAATGGGTGAACAATAATAATCACACAGAAAATAAGTACCGCACAAAAAAATTTGCCTTGAAATCCGCAAAAAAGTATTGTACTATAATAGCAACGTGTGAATTTTCACAACAGTACCTGCATGACTGGCGGAAGTAGGATTACCTACAGGGAGTGCAGTGTGTATATGAGCCGACCGCCTGGGCAGCCTGGAGAGAAAGGGTTTCCCAGGCTTTTTTTGACCTTATTTTTAATGAAAAGGAGAAAAAATTATGGAAATGTTATCACTGGAAAAAGAACTGAAAGAGAATTCCTATCCGGGAAGAGGAATCGTAATCGGACGTTCTGCAGACGGTAAGAAAGCAGTGACAGCTTATTTCATCATGGGCAGAAGCGAGAACAGCAGAAACAGAGTATTTGTAGAAGATGGAGAAGGAATCCGCACACAGGCATTTGATCCATCCAAACTTACAGATCCGAGTCTGATCATCTATGCACCTGTACGTGTACTGGGAAACAAAACAATCGTGACAAACGGAGATCAGACAGATACTGTTTATGAGGGAATGGATCATCAGCTTACTTTTGAACAGTCCTTAAGAAGCAGAGAATTTGAGCCAGACGGACCAAACTATACACCTCGTATTTCCGGAGTTATGCATGTAGAGAATGGAAAATTCAGTTATGCAATGTCAATCCTCAAGAGCAACAACGGAAATCCGGACGCATGCAACCGTTATACATTTGCATATGAGAATGCGATTGCCGGTGAGGGACATTTTATTCATACTTATAAATGCGATGGAAATCCACTTCCAAGCTTCGAGGGAGAGCCAAAACTGGTAGCGGTTCCGAATGATATGGATGAATTTGCAAACCTTCTCTGGAACAGCCTGAATGAAGATAATAAGGTATCTTTGTTTGTGAGATATATTGATATTGAAACTGGCAAGTACGAAAGCAAGATCATTAATAAGAATAAATAATAGTCACTTACTGAGTACAGATAGTGCTCATAGATTATTGTGGGCATAAGACGATGCTTTCGCAGTTAGAAATTATTTACAGGAATTAATTTTAAAATACTTATTTGGTTCATACGGAGGATTTATATAATGAAAGAATTCGAATTAAAATATGGCTGTAACCCGAATCAGAAACCTGCAAAAATTTATATGGCAGACGGATCCGAGCTTCCGGTAAAGATCCTTTCCGGAAGACCGGGATATATCAATTTCCTGGATGCATTCAACGGCTGGCAGTTGGTATCCAATCTGAAGAAAGCGACAGGACTTCCTGCAGCTACATCTTTTAAACATGTATCTCCCGCAGGTGCTGCTGTAGGACTTCCTCTTACAGAGACTCTGGCAAAGATTTACTGGGTAAATGATATGGACTGGAAGAATTTTTCGCCATTAGCATGCGCTTATGCAAGAGCCCGCGGTGCTGACAGAATGTCCTCTTTTGGTGATTTCATTTCCCTT
>OODM01001332.1_pt1 | contig 10281 bp, 9 predicted proteins | sample 1671471 | NCBI WGS metagenome assembly OODM01 (sample SAMN06348160, study PRJEB24527) | human gut metagenome | biome: human gut; feature: ankylosing spondylitis patient; material: feces | host: Homo sapiens | place: China | collected 2015-10 | reverse complement strand
ACTAACAAATGGTAATTATGTAATAGTATTTGTACTGAGTGTTGTTCTATTTTATGTTGCCGGAGTACTTTTAAAAAGAATTAATAAAAATGTGTTTATGTATTATTTGTGCTTTTCATATATTCAACAATTATTAATGTCCCCGAGGGGATCTGTAATGAAAATATTTAATAAATTAACGTTGGTATATGCACTTATATTTTTGGTGATGTCACTTGTGAGTTCATCTACATACAAAAAAAATGAAGATAGGAGTAAAAAAAATGTATAACAAACCGTTTGTAATTGCAGAGGCTGGATGCAATCATATGGGTGATATGGAAATTGCTCATGAATTAATCAACACAGCTGCTATTTTTTGTAAGGCAGACGCCATTAAATTTCAGAAGCGCTGTCCGAAGGAACTTTTAACCCCTGAACAGTATAATGCACCTCATCCTAATCCTGCAAACTCGTATGGGGATACATATGGAGCTCATCGTGAGTTTCTGGAGTTTACTGTAGAACAGCATGCCCAACTGAAGAAATGGTGCGAAGAGGTCGGTATTATCTATGCTACTTCAGTTTGGGATATGACTAGTGCAAAAGAAATTGCTTCTTTAAAACCTGTATTTATCAAAATTCCTTCAGCGTGCAATACTCATTTTGAGATGCTTGAGTGGCTTTGTAAGAATTATGAAGGAGAGATTCAACTTTCTTTTGGTATGACAAATCATGAAGAAGAAGAACAAATCGTACGTCTCTTTGAAAAGAATGACCGGGCAAAAGATCTTGTTCTTTTCAACTGCACATCTGGGTATCCTGTACCGTTCAAAGATGTGTGTCTGCTCGAAATCAAACGTATGAGAGAACAGTACGAGCAGCGTGTAAAAGCCATCGGTTTTTCAGGTCATCATCTTGGTATTGCAGTTGATACGGCGGCATATACTTTGGGCGCAAGTATTATTGAGCGTCATTATACACTTGACCGAACCTGGAAGGGAACAGATCATGCGGCTTCTCTTGAACCGGATGGAGTACGTAGATTGGTTAGAGATTTGAATGCAGTGCATGACGCGCTAACATATAAGGAAACAGATATTCTTCCTATTGAACAGATTCAAAGAGATAAATTGAAGTATAGAAAACACTAAAAAAATAAGGGAAATAGGATATTGTCGTTTCAAAATAGTATGTCTAATTCTGCTTTGCGAGGAACAATATCGATCCTAAAGACATTGTTTATAATGCTTTTAAGTTTAATAGATAGCAATAAAAGTTTTTGTTTTCTGATGAAGTAAGTAAAGTTGTTGGAATAATTCCAGATGGTGATATAAGATATGCCATATTAGCGAGAAAATAACAAATAATCGTATGGCAGGCTGTTACAAAAGAAATATAAGTCTGTTGAAATTAATGTTGAACTAAGGATATCTGTTGAACTGTTAAAAAATGAATTCATCAAGTTTCTATCTATAATTTTTGAGGTGAAAAATTAGAAAATTTTTTATTGAAAACCTGTTACACTCTCTATCGTTACAGGATATTAAGGTTGATTTGTCATGTGATTTAATGAGGATTGATGAATACTATGGATTATGAAATGTTTCAAAGACCATGGAGATTTTATGAAATGATAGTAATGAATAACTGATGCCAATTAAAATTTATATGTGCCTATTAAAACCATCAATTGATGAATATTCCAATCAGCAATTATATGGAATATAAGAAATCTCACAAATGTAAAGCCGGCTTACGTCCCGCAAAGTGGATCTGGGTTTGACATTCGCTCAATTTCTTATCAATTGTAAACAAGCCAATCAAAGATGGTTTCCGCTCCGGAATACCGGTTTCCATATTACTGGAATCATGGTTTCTTACAGCAAGAATATTCAATTGAGTCTGGAGTCTCATGAACATAAAGAAGAACATTGGATTGTAGCTTATGGAACAGAAATAGTTCAAATAGATAACTATTTTAAAGAAGACGATATACAAAATAGACATGAAGATAAAATTTATGGATGATTATAAAAAATACGAGGGGATTGTATATGAACGTAGCATTTATACCTGTAAGAGGCGGAAGTAAATCCATTCCGTTAAAAAATATAAAGCCAATCAGTGGAAAACCATTAGTTTATTGGACTGTTAAGGCCGCATGTAGTTGTAAGTATATAGATAAAATATATGTTGCGACAGATAGTGATATAATTAGAGAAACGGTTGAGTCGTTTAAAATTGGAATTGAAGCTGAGTTATTTTCAAAAGTAATCGTAATTGATCGCTCGGCTAAATCTGCATCTGATACTGCCTCAACAGAATTTGCGATGTTGGAATTTGCTTCCAATTATGAATTTGATAACATTGTTTTGATTCAAGCTACGTCGCCGCTTCTTGTTAGCGATGATCTTAACCGCGGATTTGAAGCTTTTAACGAAGAAGGTACAGACAGTGTCTTATCTGTGGTAAGGCAAAAAAGATTTCATTGGGCAAAAGATAAAAATGGCTTTTTTCATCCAACCAACTATGATGTGTTTAAAAGGCCACGTCGTCAAGAGTTTGATGGGTACTTGGTGGAAAATGGAGCGTTTTACATTTCTTCAAAAACTGATTTGATTAAATCTCAAAATCGTGTTTCAGGAAATATTAAAGCAGTTGAGATGGATGAAGATACATTCTTCGAAATTGATGAGCCTAGCGATTGGGTTGTTATTGAAGCTCTTATGAAAAAAAATGGTATTGTTGCCCCAAAAGAATTACCTGAAATTAAAATATTCCTTACTGATTGTGATGGATGTCTGACTGACGGTGGAATGTACTATTCTGAAAAGGGCGATGAACTTAAAAAATTCAATACTCGTGATGGTATGGGATTTGCATTGCTAAGGCAGAGAGGAATTATCACTGGAATTGTAACAAGTGAAGATGTTGATTTGAATAGAAGAAGAGCTGAGAAGCTTAAGTTAGATATTCTTGAGGTAGATTGTAAAGATAAGTTGAGTACAATCAAGCGAATTTGTGATGAACGGGGGGTTGCCTTAGAAAATGTATGTTATGTTGGTGATGACATCAATGACATTGAGGCAATCAAAGCAGTTGGTTACAGCTGTTGTCCTGCGGATGCCATACCAGAAGTGAAAACAATTGCAAAATATGTATCAAAAACTAAGGGCGGTGAAGGTGTTTTACGTGAGATTGTTGAACATATTATGAAAGGTTGATTACGTGAGCGGAGATTTAAGAAAAATACTATCAAATACTTTATGGATGATTTTTGATAAAGTATTTTTATTAGTGCTTAACTTAGTGGTTACTGTAAAAATAGCTAATTACTTTGGTGTTATGGAATATGGTAATTATCAGTATGCCGTTAGTGTAGTTACCATATTAGAAATACTTGTGGCTTTTGTTGATGGACGAGTTGTAAAAAAAAGGTATATTTATAACGATCCGGGTAATTTAGTGTACAATGCTACTATATGCAGAGTCATTTTTTCTGTAGGAACAGCATTGATTGGTTTGATTTTTATTATAGTTGCCAAACGGGGAAATCAGTTTTCCATAATGTTTTCAATCTTATTGATTAACTCAATATTGGTTAATTTAAGATTCGGGATGGCAAATAGATTCGAGTATCTTCTGAAATCCAAAAAGACCGTAATTGCTGCTGATATTTCAGCGTTGCTAAGTTCTATACTCCAGTTGACAGTTGTGCAGTTGCAGGGCACTATTATAACGATATCTGTCATTGCGACGGTATCTTCTGGAGTGAATTTATGTATTGTTGCCATACAATATAAAAATGAGTTTGCTAACAAGACAAAGTTACGTCTTGACAAAAAACTTATCAAAGATTTAATAAAAGAAAGCACACCATTGGCAATAGCTGCTTCATGTGCAACAATTTATACTCGATGCGATTCTGTTATGCTTGGAAGTATGATGACAGCAACTGAAGTTGGCATATATTCTATTTCGGTAAAATTGATATCAGTGGTACAAATTGCAATATTGCCTATAAGAGAATCTGTGTATCCTAAGTTGATTTCATTATATACTAAAGATAAGAATGAGTATGCTAGGCGTTATATACAAATCTCTAGCTTGTTGACGTGGATTTATATATGCGGGGTAACGCTATCTTTTATTATTTTACCATATGCGTTCAGAATCTTGAAACCAGAATATGCAGAGGCATTTCAGGTATATAAAATTCATGTCATAGGAACTTTTTTTATGTACAATGCAGGCTTAAGGGCAGGACATTATACCCTGATTAGTAGAGGAAGTATATTAACTTATTCTCAAATTGCTAGCGTAATTGTAAATGTTGTTCTGAATATTGTTGGAATTAAATATTTGGGAATGTATGGAGCAGCATTAGCTACAATAATAACGCAAGGGTTATCGTTGTTTGTTTCGAATTTAGTTTTTGGAAAAGATGGGAGAGAGATATTTATGTGGCAAGTCAAAGCAATAAATCCTCTTTCAATGCGCTGACCACTATCCTAAGAAGACCACATTAGGGTCAGCCCGCAACATTGGGGTCAGACCCCATGAAATACCGATAAAGAAGATAAAACAGAACTAAAAGATCTGTAAAAGAAACATAAAATATCTTGCAAAAACTTATCACGAGTGATAAAATCTCGTAAATAAGATATCAGAGATGGGATAGAGGGATAAGCAAATGCAGGAGAACATGAAAGAATACCTGACAGAAAAGGAATCCAGGGAAAAGAGACTGGAAGTATATATAGAGAAGATCCAGGAAAAGGTGTTGAGCAGATCTTCGGAAACAATCCGGCAGTTAGTGGAGGAGCGACACCGCCAGAAAATGACGCAGCAAGAAATAGCGGATATTACAGGGATAAAACCGTCAAATATAGCCCGGTTTGAGAGTGGCGAAAGGGTACCAACGCTGGTTGTATTGGAGAAATATGCAAATGCACTTGGAAAACATATTGAAATAAAAATCTGTGATGACTGACAGATTTTTATTTTAGGATAATCATAAATGATAGTATTATTGAGAATAAAAAACGAAATGAAAGGAGAAATATCGCAAGTATCGCAAGAAAAGTAAGTGCTTAATTTTTAGTTTGCTTTTAAGATCGAAATTGAATCATAATACGAAAAAATCACATAAAATCATAATTTAACAAGATAATAAATATAATAATCTTGACATATACGAAAAAAACGTATAACCTAAATGTACAGGAGGTGTCAAGATGCTGATACGGTTTAGTGTAAAAAATTTTTTGTCATTTGCATCAAGAGAAGATAACATGTCTGAAGAATTTTCTATGATTGCAGGACGTGTTCGGGGGAAAAAGGAACACCTGTATGATGATGGAAAGATCAAACTGCTGAAATTTGCGGCAGTTTATGGTGCGAATGCTGCCGGAAAATCCAATCTGGTAAAGGCAATGGATTTTATGAAACAGGTAGTGATCAGTGTTCTGCCGGATGGACATACAGAAAAATACTGCAAAGTAAATCCGGAAAATGCTATGAAGCCAAGCTATTTTGAAGTAGAGATTCTGTTAGATGGTAAATATTATTCTTATGGTTTTGAAATTATCCTGAGCCAAAGCAGGTTTATTTCAGAGTGGCTGATGGAACTTCATGCTGATAATTCAGAGAAAATACTTTTTACAAGAGACATTGCAAACGGAACGTATGAACTGGGTGGTATGCTTGCACGTAAAGGGTTAAAGGAAAAACTGGATGTCTATGCAGATGATATTCGTGGAGATGGCAGTGTCCTGTTTTTGGCAGTCATGAATCAAAATAAAAAAAATCTGTACGAGAGTCATAAAACGGCTGCGATTCTGAAAAATGTTTTTTTGTGGATAAAAGATTCACTGGATATCAATTATCCGAATCAGCCGATCTCTGATTACTCTTATCTTGCCCAGGCAGATAAAGTCAGTGAGGTTTGCCGGATCATATCTGCATTTGGAACCGGGATTACGGATTTCGCTTTAGTGGATGTTCCAGTTGAGAAAGTGCTACATGGATTGTCGAAGAACCTGCAGGACAAAATTCTGTCAAATATCGAGCAGAAACAGGTTGAAGTAAGAAAACATCCGCAGATCAAGGGAATCAATATGATATTAAGGACGCTTTCGGATCTGTTTATTATTATGATAGATGGCAGCGATACTGTGAAATGCCAGACAATCGAGTTCAGTCATGGAAGAAAAAATGTGTTATTTAATCTGGAAGAAGAATCGGATGGAACAGTGCGTATTCTCGATCTGTTGGAGATATTATTGTCCGGCGAGGGAAAAACTTATGTCATAGATGAACTGGATCGGTGTCTGCATCCAAGTCTCAGTTATAAGTTTGTGGAGACATTTTTAAACCTTGCGGCTGAGAAGAATATCCAGCTTATCGTTACAACCCATGAGTCGAGATTGATGGATTTCGATCTTCTCCGCAGGGATGAGATATGGTTCGTGGATAAAAAGGAAAACGGAGAGTCGGATATCTATTCATTGGAAGAATATAATGCCAGATTTGACCAGAAGATTGACAAGGCATATCTGGAGGGAAGGTATGGGGGTATTCCTATTTTCAGCACCATTTTTCCAGTTGAGAGGGCATAGCGTATGAGAGAAAAAAAGACATTTGCCCAAAGAACCAGAACAAGGAATACAGACGAAGTGCGGAAAAAGTATTTTCTTGTATATGAAGGAAAAGAAACAGAGGAGATTTATTTTGAAGGTGTAAACCAGAATCGTTCCATGATCGGAATCAATCCGTTGATCGAACTGGTTCCTGTAGTAAGGAGCTACAGTGAAGAAGGATGGAGTAATCCAAAGAAGATCGTGGACCGTATGCTTTTGAATCTGAAAGAAAGCAGACTTGGCACTGTTTCGTATGAAACTCTTTTAAACTGGTTCATGGATTATCTGTATGAAGAAAAGATACTGGTAAACAGCAAAGCAAAAGCCAAAAGTCTTTGGCAGACGCTAGAATGGATATGCAGCGAAAAACTGCAGATCACTCTTACAGAGCCTGTTACAGATCTGGAAGAAACATGCAGGATGCTTGCTGAGTATTTTCAGGATAAAGAAGGATATGAACAGATTGTTGATGATGTGCCACGCATTATCCGAAACCGGGCGATTACTTATGCGGAAGGATTTGATAAAATATGCTTTGTCGTAGATCGTGACCGAGAGAGCTTTGTTGCACATGAGGAAAACAATCAGTATAAATATGTTCTGGAAAAATGCAGGGAAAATGGTTTTGGATTATATCTGACAAATCCATGTTTTGAATTTTGGCTGTTGATCCACTTTGATGACGTGGAACAACTAGATGAAATACAGCTTTTCCATAATCCGAAAATAACTGCGAAACGCCGCTATACGGAACAAGAACTGCGAAAAAGAATGACTGGGTATACAAAGTCTTCTTATGATGTTGACTGGTTTATGAATCGGATTGATATAGCAATCAAAAATGAAAAGAACTATTGCGAAGATATTGAAGAATTAGAACATTCAGTGGGAAGCCGGGTTGGATTGTTAATTGAAGAATTAAGGGATATAAAATAAGATGATAGAGGGAGATTGCAGTGCCTCGGCATTGTAATCTCCCTCATCTTTTTAAGACTGATTTTTCGTAAGCGCTTAAATCTTGGGTAGCTTTACTGTCTATGTTTTTAAACTCATAATGATAGTAAATAGATTTTTACTACACTCCGCTTGATAGGAGATAGAAATTTACTACATTTGGAGGTTTCATTATGAGTAAGAAACGTGCTCCAGGGCGTTCCCTGGAAGAATGGATGGAACTGGTAACCGAATGCAGACAAAGCGGTCTGACAGATGCTGCATGGTGTAATGAGCATGGGATATCTCCCAGCTGTTTTTACAATGCAGTTACCCGTCTCCGCAAAAAAGCCTGTCAGATACCGGATCCAGCTGGAAATGCCAGCACTCTTGACCTTACATCCCATAAACAGGATGTAGTCCAGATTGCTATAGAACCGGAGTCTTCTCCGGCAGGACTGATCCCAGATAATGGAAACAGACCTATGCACCTTGACAATTCACATACGATTGAAATCGAAGCAGACGGATTGCTTATACGAATGAGTAATGAGATCAAACCGTTACTTCTGAAGATGCTCATGGATACGCTGAAGGAGCCGCTATGTTAGCGGACATCTCAAGTGTTGATGCGATCTATATCGTCTGTGGCAGGACAGATATGCGCAAGTCCATTGATGGATTGTGTGCAATCATCCAGGAACAGTTTTCGATGGAGATCGACCATGCACTTTTTCTTTTCTGTGGCCGTAAATGCGACCGCATCAAAGCTATTTTAAAAGAACCGGATGGGATCGTTATGATCTACAAAAGACTGACTGCCCAAGGTTCTTACCGGTGGCCCAGGAATAAATCCGAAGTCCGGAATCTTACATGGCGGGAGTTCGACTGGCTGATGTCCGGCATTGATATTGAGCAGCCCAAAGCGATCAAGGCAACGTAAAAAAGATGCACATAAAACTCTTGTTTTTTGCTGTATTTTCGGCGCTTTCAAGTCCTGGTAAATCCGCTGTTTTGCTGGGAAAAGCCACTGTTTTCTGGTATAATGGAAACATCAGAAACAGGAGGAAAAAGCAGTGGCAGACAGTTCCAAAGATATCCAGCTCCGTGAGCTGAAGGACATGATAAACGATCTCAAAAAAATGATAAAAACACTTCAGGCAACTGTCGATGCTGCCAATAAACGGGAAGAGGCTCTCACCCAGGAGCGGGATAATCTGAGAGAAGAGATAGACCTTCTCCGTAAAAAACTGTTTGGCACCTCCAGCGAAAAGAGGACCCTCGATATTCCAGGCCAGTTAAACTTTTTCAATGAGGCGGAACTGGAACAGGATCCAGAATCTGCAAAAGCAGAGGATCTTGAATCAATTCTTCCAGAAAAAACAGCAAAAAAGCGAAAAGGAAGAGCTACAGATGCGGAACGTTTTAAGGGAGTTCCTGTTGAAAAAAAGTATCTGGAGCTTTCTGAGGAAGAGAAACTCTGCCCTGTCTGTGGTACCCCGCTGAAAGAAATCGGGGAAGAGTTTGTCCGCCGGGAACTGGTTTTTGTACCGGCAAAACTGAAAGTATATGAATACTACAGTAAGAACTATGAGTGTCCGCAGTGCAGACTTCAGGATATTCCGGTCATCAAAAAAGGAAAAGATGGCAGAGCCCATATGCTTTATGGAATGGCTTCTGCCGGAACGGTTGCCTGGGTAATGTACCAGAAGTTTTGTAATGGTCTCCCATACTACCGTCAGGAAAAGGACTGGAAACAGTATGGCGTGGAGATCACCAGAGCTACTATGTCAAACTGGGTGATCCGGAATTCCGAAGCGTTTTTTCTTCCTATGTACGAATACTTCCACAGGAAACTTCTGGAACGTGGATTCGTGATGGCAGATGAAACGCCTCTTCAGGTTCTGCATGAACCGGGACGCCGTGCACAGACAAAGTCATATATGTGGCTGTTCCGCAGCGGCGAAGACGGAGGATCACCTATTATCCTCTATAAATATTCAGAGACCCGGGCCGGGGACAATGCCGTAGATTTTCTTCACGGCTTCAAGGGTTATCTGATGTGTGATGGCTATAGTGGATACAATAAAATTCCAGATGCCAAGCGCACAGCCTGCTGGGCACACATCAGAAGATATCTGACAGATGCCATCCCCAAGGGAAAGGCTCTGGATTATACCCAGCCATCCGTACAGGGAATGCTGTACATTAACCAGCTCTTCCATCTGGAAGATGTGATCAGATCAAAGTATTCTTCCTTCGATGCTATCAAAAAGGCGCGTCTTGAAAAAGAAAAGCCGGTAGTAGAAGGCTTTTTGTCGTGGCTTGATCAGCAGAGCCCTACCCGTGGGAGCAGAATGGATAAAGCTGTCACCTACATTCAGAACCGCCGATCCTATCTTTCCACCTATCTGGAAGATGGCCGCTGCAGTTTTTCTAATAATCTCAGCGAAAATGCGATCCGCCCGTTTACAGTCGGCCGTAAAAACTGGCTGTTCTGCGATACACCAAACGGAGCCCAGGCCAGTGCTGTTGTGTACACAATGGTAGAAATGGCAAAAGCCAATGGAGTAAACGTCTATCACTATCTTACTTATCTGCTGGAAAAACTGCCTGATGATAGGATGAGCGATGATGACTTAGAACTTCTGGCGCCATGGAACGAAACCGTCAAAGCTGAGATCGAACGTCGTGCAAACGAATCAAATCAATCATATGTGAATTG
>OODM01001329.1_pt1 | contig 10302 bp, 6 predicted proteins | sample 1671471 | NCBI WGS metagenome assembly OODM01 (sample SAMN06348160, study PRJEB24527) | human gut metagenome | biome: human gut; feature: ankylosing spondylitis patient; material: feces | host: Homo sapiens | place: China | collected 2015-10 | reverse complement strand
GCATCAGGTCAGCAGAGCCAGACGGAGCTGCGCCTTTACTTCGGGGTCTGCATTCTTCAGAAGTTCCAGCAGAGCAGTCATAGAGATGGTCGGTTCGCCTTCGGCGGGTACAGCCTGCGGGCTGGGGCTTTCCTGTTTGGCGTAGAAACCTTCCTCAAACTTCTTGCCCAGTTCTACACGAGAGGACTGCTGGATATGAGCGTAGGTGTTCACCAGCATATCCGCCGTGGCATGTCCTGTGGTGCCCTGAACGGCCTTCACATCGCCGCCGGAGATCATCAGCTGATAGGTGGCACTGGAATGCCGCAGACCATGAAAGACGATGCGAGTGAACTCTGGGTGGGCATCCTGCCATTTCAGAAACTTTTTGCGGATGAGTACCGGTTCCACCGCCAGACCATTGGGCAGACGGAACAGCATTCCGCTGTCGTGGTAACGTGCCGGGTCTTTCCTCTCGTCTGCCGCCAACTGATTCAGCCACTTCTTCAATTCCTCTTTCAGTGCGGAGGTCATGAAGATGGTGCGGCAGGAGGATGCGGTTTTGGTGCTTTTCAGGATGAGGGAAGTGGTGCTGCGCTCCAGCTTGTCCGGGAATACCTTGATGATGCAGCCATCATCTACTTGATTCAGGGCTTCTTTTCGCACCCGCTGCATGGACTTGTTGATACGGAAGATTCCGATGCCATCTGCGGCATCAAAATCGAGATCTTCCGGGGTCAGACCTACGATTTCGCCCTCCCGCAGTGCGCCCACCAATGTGAGGTGAACTGCCAGATGCAGGATGGGGTCCTCCATGCTGTCCAGAGCCGCTCGCATTTCCTCTACTGTCCAAATGGTGCGCTCCTGCGTGGACTTCTTGGGGCTGTCCACGGGAACAGGACTTTTGACAAGAATGCCCCACTCTACGGCATACTGGAAGGCAGTGCCCAGCAGCCGATGCACCTCATGGATAGTCGTGCCGGAAAGAAACCGATGCTTCTGCTTTTCGGTCAGTTCTTGCTTCTTTCCCTCGATATACGAACCGCAGGGCGTTTTGCTCAGGGTCGCATAGAGGTTCTCCATGTGGTAGGGCTTGAGTTTTTGCATTTCCATGCTGCCGATATAGGGGATAATCAGGTTCTGGATTGAATTGGAAGATTTTGAAGAGCGTGGGTTAGCATTCCAACTTCTCCATCTTCAATCCATTGCGAAAACATTCGTAATTCTTCAAGCAAGGCAACTGAGAAAAAGGCAATCCCAGACACTCCGATGATGTAATTATATTTTGCCTTTTTGACAAGTACAAAATAGCAGTTTACGATTGTCAGAAAATACGAACAGCCAATCCAAAATACCCAACCAATGTTCCAATCCATAAACTTTCTTCACCCCTTTATGCAACCAGTCCTTTTATTATAGTAAGAGCTACTGCTATAACAATGAAACCTATTGCAATAATTTTTGAAATTCGATTCTTACTTATCGGATTGTATGAAGAAAATTTATTATATAGTATCAGCAACGCAGCATAAACAGGATAGCACCAAGGATTGATATTAAGTAAATCGAAAAAGGAGCCGATCTCAGCGACTATAAGAGTTAGCACTAAAGCCCAATATGCTATCTTTTTCAATGAATCTGACATAATCATTGTACCATAGACAGTAGTCTTAATTGAATGGAGCGTTCATATTTAATCAAGCAAGAATAACGTGAACAGCGCGGTCATACTCGGCAATGGCGCGGTTAGCCCATGGCGGTAGCCCCCCTGCGGGGCAAAAACAACGGTCTGGCTATCAGTGAAAAAGCACGAAAGACCACTATAAGCGTGCCGTAAGGCAGAAACAACACAAAAAAGAGGGCTGGCAGTGCCAGCCCTCTTGACATACCCGGCTATCAAAAGCCCGGGTTTTTGAAGCAAAGCTAAAAAGCGGGGTCAGTTTTACGGTTCGATCACATTGAAGGTCTTTTCAAACTTGGAGGCATACGCCAGCAGACGCTTCAGGACGGTGGCATCGCCTGTGATCTGGACCTGACCCGCCTGCTGACCGGTCATCAGAGCAAACAGTTGCAGCCGCCGACAGGTAACGGACGCCTGCGCATCCGGGCGGTTCTCGCCCGGATAGGTCAGCAGCACGCCGTTCTTGCGGGTGACATAGAACTGCTCGTTCTCATCCGTTACGGTTAAATTCAGGGTCAGGTCATCGTTCTGCGCAGCGTTGGCATCGGTCAGGATGGCGATATAGTCCAACAGCATGGAGACCGTCATTGCGCGCATACTGTTGGTGAGACCATTCGCCGTGCGGGCACGCCCGGACAGATTGCCGTTCCGCAGTTCCGCTGCGCCCATCAGATACGCATTGCGCCACGCACCGGACTCTGCCTGATAACCCAACTGCTCCAGCGCATCGGCGCACAGGTTGCGCGCCTTCTGGTTGGATGGATCTGCAAAGACCAGCTCCTTTGTGATCTGCGCCACCCACTGATACTCGCCCTTGTTGTAGTCCTTTTTTGCCCGAAGCAGAACGGCTTCCGTACTGCCGAGATACTCCACCATCTTTTTTGCTGTTTCGCTGGGCGGGAGCGGGTCCAGATTGACCGGGTTCGCATCGTACCAGCCCAGATATTTCTGGTAGATGGCTTTGGCGTTATGCGGCAGCGTGCCGTAATACTGGCGGGTATACCAGACTTTTTCGAGCGCATCCGGCAACGAGATCATGGCGGCGATCTCGTTGGAGGTGTACCCCATGTTCATATAGTGCAGGGTCTGGTCGTGGATGAACTTGTAGATCGCAGCCGTGTTCAACAGATACTCGTGGATCTCCTCGCCCCAGTGCGGCCAGTTGTGGCTCTGGAACACCACGTCGGTCTTGTCACAGAAGCGCTGGTCAGCCTCGATGATGTACTTCGCCCAATCGTTGGCATCCCGCACCTGTGCGCCACGCAGGGTGTAGAGGTTGTGCAGGGTGCCGGTGCAGTTTTCGGCCATCCAGAGGGCACGGTACTTCGGGAAATAGGCGTTCATTTCGGCAGGGGCTTCGGTGCCGGGGGTCAGCTGGAATTCGATCTCCAGCCCGTCGATGGTCAGCTTTGGAACATCTTCCCCGATCTCGTAGGTAGGAGCGATGAGGGTCACCGTACCGGTAGACTGTCCCATGCCGATGCCGATGGAGAGTGCTCCTTTCTCTCCTTTTTCCAGCACTGTACCATACTGATACTGCGCACGCCGGGCCATTGCGATGCCGGCATAGACGTTTTCGCTGATGGCGTGTTTCAAAAATCCTTCCGGTGCAAGGATGACCGTTTTGCCAGAGGCAAGCTGTTTTTCGATAGAAAGGTTGGGGTCCGCTACATTGTTCCGGTCGATCGCACCCTCTGCGCCGCCAAAGTGATCCACATGGCTATGACTGTACAGCACAGCTTTGACATCCAGCGGTCCGAACCGGTTTTCCATCAGCGCTTTTGCCGCCTGCATATTTTCCTTGCACATCAGGACATCAAAGATGATCCAGCCGTTGTTGGTGCGGATGAAAGTCGCGTTGGCCATATCAAAACCGCGCACCTGATAGATGCCGTCACATACTTCAAACAGTCCGGCTTTTGCGTTGAGCTGGGTGTTCCGCCACAGGCTTGGATTGACCGTATCCGGCGCATCGCGATCCAGATCGCCATAGTCTTGCAGATCCCACGCCGTTGATCCGTCATCGTTGTAAATGACCCTGCCTTCCTGATCGTCCAGCAGGCCGCGCTCTGCGTTGGCAAACTCCCGCCGGTCGGAAAAATCAAGTTTGCTGTACCACTCCGCGTTTTTTTCTGCGGTACAGCTCGTCGCATCCTGCGTCGTCCCCGGCTTTGAAGGGTCGCTGAAGAAATCAGCGATAAAGTTCAGGCTATTATTTTCGGCTTCGCTTCCGGCTGCATGTGCAGACAAGGATACTCCGCACGCCAGCATTGTAGCAGCCGAAGCTGAAATAAAATTCCGACGGGTCATTTTCATAGCAGGTTCCTCCTTATTACGGATCAGTTTGTGCGGACGACCGGCGGCTGCCAGTCTGTCAGTGCGGCGGCATCCGGTTTATAGATACGAAGGAAGAGGTGGAAATCTCCCTCTCCTACCGGCAGCCAGTTGGTCGTGTCCGCCGGTGCCTCTTTGGAAAGGGTGATATCGATCGAGCCGTCCGGATTACGGTGCAGACCGGAGCGGTCGTTGACGCAGTAGCGGTCAATGGGGTTTTCAATGAGGAAATCGTTCTCCCCGTAGGCGGTCACCGACCAGAAGCCCTTTTCCAGTGTGGGAGGATCTGCCTCGATATGCAGCGTATAGGTCTTTTTGCCGGTCAGGACTGTGCCGGTGCTGTCCACGTCTGTTTTAGGGTAGATGGCAACATCGGTGGTGTTGGCACCCAGACCCCGCAGCGCCACCATGGTACGGTAGGTATATGCTGTGCCAAAGTTGCCGATGGGGTCGCCGAAATAGATCCACTGACCCATCTGGCGTGTATAGCACTCCGATTCGCTTTGCAGCTTTTTCTTCAGCTGGAGCAGCATCAGCTTCCAGCGCAGCCCGCTGAACAGACCCAGCGCCTTGTCATCGAACTTCTCACCGGGGCCGACATGCAGTGCTGCAAGCTCCCGGAGTACCGACGCATCTGCCGCAGCGGGCGGGTTGGTTTCCATCAGCTGGTTAGCGGTATCAAAGAATTCCTTTGCGTCCATAGCAAGAACGTGCTTTACCGGCACAAAGTCATTGGCAGGGTCATAGCTGCCTGCGGGGGCGGTCCATCCACCCGCCTGATAGGCGGAAAGCGGCATCAGCTGCATCTTATCCTGAATAGCCCGGACGTTGGGCAGTTCCTCCTGTCCGGAAAGCACGATGCGGGCAATGGTCCAGACCATCGTGGTAGGCACATCAATGCGCTGCACCCCTTCCGGCAGTTCGCCCTGCCAGTCTGCACGGGTAATGGCATAAAGCCCCGGCGTTTCCAGCACAGCGGCGGTGTTTGTCCACGCATCCAGCACCTGTACATTAAAAAAGCGGTCGGTCTGCGGCACGCCGTAGATCATTGGTTCTGCGCCGACATCCAGAAACGCCTGCGTATAGATGGTATCCACATTCGGCGTAACCACCACACGGGTCGTTGCATCTGCCAGCTTTTCCGCATGGATGAACTGGTTGATGGGGGCCTTGTTGCTTGTAGCTGTGCGGGTGTTTGTGGAAGCCGTCCGCGTAGCATCCATGATCACCAGCGGAAAGGCGTACAGATACGCCTGCTCCAGAAGGTTCTGTGCAGCCAGCGTCTGCTGTGCGGCTGCGGCTTTCTCTACGGGCAAAAGTGTAGCTGCGCAAACCACCGCAGCCGCAGTAGAAACGTTCAAAAAATCACGGCGGGTCATTTTCATAACATGAGACCTCCTGTTATGTCTTTTGCTTTATGCGCCTTATGGGAAAAAACCATTTGGCTTTCTGTGTTCAGAATACACGGAGTTTGATAGAAAGTCAATCGCTTTTGCACTTTTTGCTTCAAATGTGTGAAAACTGACGAAATGCATTGACGAAATATGATTGAAGCTCAATTAAAACGAACTTTAGCCACTCCGCTCTTGTGCATAAAAACACCCCGGCCTTTCCACCTGCAAAACGCAGGGGAGAGGCTGGGGTGTCAGGATGTACGGAAGGGCGAATTGTGAATATGCGGTAAACTTCCCGGCGGTTTATGTGCACCCATACAGAATTTGAGAAAATTAAAAGAACTGTGTAACAAATTTCCCCGAAAAGCGTTATTATAATAGAAAAATTCCTTTTCTAGGTGCGTGTAAGACATAGGGGAGGACAGCTTATGAAAATCAAAGAAAGTCCATCTATCATTCTGGCGTTTCATGGGATGCTTGGCCGCAAGAAGCAGACCAGCCTATTGCTGCTTTTGCTGACACTGGTTTTCTCGTTCCTGACGGCGGCGGTGATCTACTCCGTCAGTTCTGCACAGGTATTGCAGGACACCCGCTGCGAACTATACGGCGCGTGGCAGTACCTGCGTTTGTCGGATACTGCTGCGGACGCTGCACAGGCACAAAACACCTTGCCCGCATCCGCACAGGTCAGTACAGTGATCCAAAACGGAATCGTTCTCGGCGCAGACGATGGCGTGGCGGGCGGGATCGGAACGGTAGACGATACCTTTGCACAGCTGGGGCGTATCGTGCCGATCAGCGGTGATTTCCCCACGCAGTCCGATGAGATTGCCATGACGACGACTCTGCTGGATGCGCTGGGCTGCTCCTATGACGTAGGGCAGACGGTCACGCTGAAGGTCGCTGCCAATGATTACGACCCGCTGGCAGGCTCCGGCGCAGTGATGGAAAAAGCCTATACCCTGTGCGGTGTTCTGCCTGCCTATGATGTTTATTGGAATCTGAACGGCAACCTGACCGTCAGCGGCATTGTAGCAGAGCCGCTTGCCATAGACGGGCAAAAGTTCCAGACATTTTATTATCTGAATGCAGCCGCACCCGTGACCGCTTCGACCGACCCTGCTTTAGTGGCAAACGAGTATGCCTACCCGCAGGAGGATACCGTTTCGTCCTCCCTGCGCTTTTTGCTGGTCGCAGCGATCCTAGTCAGCTTTTTTGCGGTGGCGCAGTATTTCCTGATCGTTCTGCACAAGCGTGTACATACTATCAATACCTTCCTGACTTTGGGGGCTAAAAATAGGGATCTCCGGCTCATGTGCCTGTGGGAGGCGCTTTTTGCCGGGCTTGCAGCAGTTGCTGCTGGGTTTGCACTGGGCTGCGGTGCCGCGGCCGTCGGTCTGGGGCTGCAGAAGCACCTTTCGTTCTTAGTGGTCCCCGCTGCATCCCTTGCGCCGCTGGCGGTGCTGTTTCTGCTCTCCGTACTGCTGGGCGCACTTTTGCCTGCGGTGCTGGTTCGCCCGCAGACCGCAAAACCCAAAGAGAAGCCTGCAAAAAAATTCCGCTTGGCACAGCTGCCGCTTGCACCGCAGATCGGTGTCGGCTGCGCGGTATTGCTGATCGCCGTCAGTTGTCTGTATGTCGGCTGGCGTGTCATGCTGCCGTATGATCTGGATGCACCGTATGCCTGTCTGTCCATCAAGATGAACGGAACCTCCGGGATGCCGTTTTCTTTAAAGGATGACCTCGCTGCATTGCCCGGCGTGGAAGAGGTTTCCGCCGCAATTGATCTGACCGATATCTATACCGTGACGTCCGACAAGATCCAGTCCAGCCAGATGCTTGCCGATATCTGGGTCAAGGGCAACGGTTTCTATACGGACATTTCGAACTTGATGCAAAATGCAAAAAAAGGAACGCTGAATACGATCGTCTGCGCCTTGCCGGAGGACGAACTGCGCCGCATTGCCGCAGATGCCGGCGTTTCGGACGAGGAAACAGAGACGCTGCGGGCAGGGGATTCTGTTTTGACCCTGTGGGGAGATTACTATTATGACCCCGCTGCGGATGAATATTATCAGGGCTTCCAAACGGATGGCAAAACGTTGGTTGAACCGGTTTTCGCAGCCGGAGACAAGTTGAGCATCCAATACCGGCGTTATACCGGGCAGGATGAAGCCGGGAATGATGTCTACCGGACGTACACCGCCCAGCTGCCCATTGCCGGTGTCGTAAAGTCTGCAAGAAATTACACACTGCTGACAACAGATCGGATCCTCTACAATGGCACGGTTTTTGTCAGCACGGCTCTTTATCATAAAATGTTTGAAGGCGCAGGAAGCTACCATATGGAAAAAGAAGGATACAGCAGCCTGAATGTAAAGCTGGCTGCCGACAATAACTTCTCGCTGCGGCGTTCCATTGCATCCATTGCCACACGCAGAAATGGGATTCTGAGCGCAGACAACTACGATCTGCTCAGCCAGAGCTACACCGAGGGCACACAGAGCGCTTTCCTTGTCGGCATCCTTGCTGTATTCGGGGTCCTTCTGGGGTGTGCGCTGCTGGTGGTTTTGAATCTTTCGGCTTATGAAGTCCAGCAGCAGCGGCTGTCGCTTCTCCTGACGCTGGGCGTTTCCCCGAAAAAACTGGTGCTGTCCTATGCAAAGCTGCTGCTCCCGGTCATCGTTGGGACAACGCTGCTTGTGAATATCGTTGTCTATGCGGCGGTCTCGCGCATCGTTCCGATCCAGAGTATTCTCGACCTGATCCGTATCCATACAAGCGGACGGGTGTATGAATTCCATAAACCCGTGGGAAGTCAGATCATGGTCAGCATTCTGCTGATGGTGTTCTGGCTGTCCGCAGCGTTGCTGCCGATCTTCTCTTTTATTCGTAAAAAAGCATCCAAGGGGGACATCTTATGAAAGATAAAATTCTGGAAGCTGTGCAGATCTCCAAAACCTACGGGGAAGGGGAAAGTGCGGTTCACGCCCTCAGAAATAGCGACCTGACCCTTGAAAACGGTACATTTGCGTCCATCATCGGTTCCAGCGGCAGCGGAAAATCCACGCTCCTGAAAATTCTGGGAGGGCTTTTGCCACCCACCACCGGTAAGGTGCTGCTGGACGGTCAGGACATTTATGCAATGAATGCGGAGCAGCTGGCACAGGTGCGGCGGCAAAAGATCGGCTTTATTTTTCAGGATTTCCGCCTGTTCCCGGAGTACACGGTGCGGGATAATATTCTGATCCCATTTTATCTGGACCATAGAGCACCGGATGAGCAAATGCTTCACAAGCTGACCGGGATCTTGGGCATTGCGGGCAAGCTGCATTCCCGTCCCGCACAGCTTTCCGGTGGACAGCAGCAGCGTGTGGCGATCGCTCGTGCGCTGATTGCAAAGCCCCGCATCGTTTTTGCAGACGAGCCTACCGGAAATCTGGATACACGGACGGGTGAGGATACGATGCGGCTGCTAATGGAATGTGCTGCGGAGTTCGGGCAAACGCTTATCGTTGTTACGCATAACCCGGAAATTGCGCAGAAGGCGCAGCAGGTCATTCGGATCGAGGATGGGCAGATTCTAAAAGGAGAACCGCAACATGAAAAAGGGAATTTTGATACGCAATAAAATCGTCCCCTACTACTTAAAAGGAGCCAAGCTTGCATTGGCTATGTTGCTAACTGAAAAAACATTGTCGGCATCCCAGATTGCAACAGCTATTTCGGAAAAAGGAATAAAATGTGACCGAAAAGAACTTGGAAAGATGCTGGCAAGTTTGGAACGGATGGGTGTAGTCACCTTAACAGATGGAGCCTATTCGTGTAGCACCAAGAAACTGAAAAACTGTCCGGTTGCATATTCTGAGGATCAGCTGATCGATTTAATTGGCATGACGCAGGGCACCGTAAACGGCAAAGCTTTTTATAGTGCAACACCGCCAATGAGCGTCAGTTCTCGCGGGAATAGCGGCGTATAAAGGAAGATCATTCAAATTGAAGATGGGCAGATTTTGGAATAAGATATTTTGTAGACATTAGGACGCAAAGGACTTCCCAACACTTTGATTTCAACCGCCCCACAACACACCCGATTCATTTTGCCGCCTGATTCACTCGACAAAATCCTTCGCTTGTTCTTGCGGAGCGGTATTTTTCTTTTTGCACTTAACGCATCATCGTTCTTGTGCTATGCTATCGCTAAAATGTAGTTAAATTTATTTAGCTACATTTTTGTACACGCACCTTGACAACTTCATGAGCCGCCTGAACGTGATACCGTACCATGCCCTCACATTTTTCGTGAGCAAGCCGGACAACGCCGCTGCAAAACAGGGGCAGGAACTTCGTTCGGAGCAAACGGCGACCCCATTACACGAGCAGCGGAACTCTCTACTTATTTTTGCGTCTTAACAATTCGGAAACATTTGTAGAACTTGTCGGGGCGAGGCCCCTCCATCTGCTATCGCAGACCGTTCTGCCGCTTAAAAGCCCCACTGGGGCTTTCATTGCTGCGCTGCGCTGCGCAAACGCGGTCTATGCGTTTTGAGCGCAGCGGTAGAGGGCAAGAACCGTCCCGTGGCCACAAATTTTCAATTCTTGAAAATTTCCTGTCCATCCGGGACTTCACTTCTCAAACTCTTGCGAGTTTTCCAAGTGATCTTGTTGGGGTAGCGCTTGTCGGGGCAACGCCCCTCCATCTGCTGTCGCAGACCGCGCTGCCGCTTAAAAGCCCCACAGGGGCTTTCATTGCTCCGCTGCGCTTCGCAAACGCGAACCTGTTCAACAAGGTGCAGGAAAAGCTGGCGAAAAATAAAAAGGCCCCTGCCCGTCATAAGGCAGAGGAAAGCTATCTGCTCACCACCAAGCTGTACTGCGGTAAGTGCGGAGCGCTGATGTTCGGAGAAAGCGGTG
>OODM01001319.1_pt1 | contig 10386 bp, 6 predicted proteins | sample 1671471 | NCBI WGS metagenome assembly OODM01 (sample SAMN06348160, study PRJEB24527) | human gut metagenome | biome: human gut; feature: ankylosing spondylitis patient; material: feces | host: Homo sapiens | place: China | collected 2015-10 | reverse complement strand
TCGGCATCTTCGAAATTCAGAACATTTGCGTGATAGGCATAGGCTGCCATTCCGCGAATCCCGAAAAGAATCAGAGACTTCAAGGAACGAATATCTTCGTTGGTATTCCACAGCTGCTGCATGTCGTATTCGTCTGTTTTACCGCACGGTGACTGACATCTGCCGCAGTCAGGAACCAGTCGTTCTTTTTCAGCTCTGACTTTTCGTATCATTTTTTCGATAGCTGTATTATCAAAGCTCACATTTGTAACTGTGGTAAATAGTCCTTCAATTATGACCTGTCCGGTTCTTTTAGAAATAGTTTCTGCGCCATCGACGGCTCTTGCAAGACCGATCAACGCACCTGTCAGTTCATCCTGTAATTTTGCTGTATCTGCCGTTTTTCCACAGACACCAGAATTTCCTGTACATCCACTGCATCCGATCGTCTGTTCACACTGAAAACAAAACATATTCTTATCCATTACTATATTCTCCTTTTATTCTAAGATCTTTTTTTATCATTTCCATCCTCTGTCAATAGTATACAACTTGGGTTTCTGTAAAAAATATAGTATAATAATTGCAACATGTATGTTTGATTTCCAACAGGAGGGATCATTTTGAAAAAATATTTGCCTATTTTAAAAAACAGTCCTTTTTTTAAAGGCCTTACGGATAATGAGATACTATCGATATTACATTGCGTAAATGCAACGACAATTTACAGAAAACGGGGTTCTTATATTTTCAGAGCTGGGGACTCTACCGAAGTTATGGGACTTGTGGTGTCGGGTTGCGTTCTTGTTATGCAGGAAGATCTGTGGGGACACCGGAATATTCTGTCAAAATGTCATGCTGGTGATTTTTTTGGCGAGCCATATGCAGCAAGTCCGGGAGCTGTTTTGAATGTCAGCGTGGCAGCAGATGAGGATTGTGAAATCATTTTTTTAAATGTTCAGAGACTTTTGGTTTCCTGTCCAACTGCATGCGAACATCATCAGAAGTTGATCCGTAACCTGGTCAGTGTCTTGGCCAATAAGATATTGATTCTAAACGACAAGATCACACATGTTGGTAAGCGAACGACCAGAGATAAACTGTTGTCTTATTTGTCAGCAGAATCTATCAGACAGTCATCGTTGTCTTTTGACATTCCTTTTGACCGACAGCAATTGGCAGATTATCTTTGTATTGATCGTGCAGCAATGTCTACGGAGATATCAAAATTACAAAAAGATGGTTTTATAAAAACGAATCGAAAGCATTTTGAGTTGATCGTTAGTGTTTTTAGATAACAAAAAGAAACTTATGGAGGAATATGATAATGTCAAAAGATGAATATTTGATCACAGATGCCCCACTCAAAGCGCTGACTGTTTTTGCAATGCCCATGATCCTTGGCAGCTTCTTTCAACAAGTGTATAATATGGCTGATTCAATCATAGTCGGTCAGTTTGTAGGCTCTTCTGCACTTGCAGCTGTTGGTGCCTGTGCTGCCCTCACAAATGTATTTATTTGTGTAGCATTGGGTGCGGGTGTAGGTGCGGGTGTGCTTGTCAGCCGTTATTTTGGAGCTAGAGATTATGGCAAAATGAAAACGATCGTGTCAACATCATTGATCAGTTTTCTGGTCTTAAGTATATTTTTGGGTGTCTTTGGTTTTTGTTTTTCTCATTTGATGATGAGTGTATTACAAACACCTGCTGATATACTGAATGAAGCGGTATTGTATCTAAGAGTTTATTTTGTGGGATTTCCATTTTTGTTTATGTATAATATTCTTTCAACAATGTTTACTTCGATCGGTGAATCGAAAATACCGTTAGCTCTTTTAATATTCTCATCGATGTTAAATATATTGATGGATCTTTGGATGGTAGCTGGACTTGGACTCGGTGTGTTCGGTGCAGCCCTCGCAACTCTCATTGCACAGGGGATTTCCGCAGTGTTGTCACTTTTGATCTTCTTGTGCCGGATGCGTCGATATGAAAGTCGCTTTGACTGGTTTGACAGACAGGAGTTACATTCTATGCTTCAAATTGCTGTACCGTCAGTTCTCCAACAGTCCACAGTGTCAATTGGCATGATGATCGTACAGGCAGTTGTAAATCCATTCGGTACACAGGCACTTGCAGGATATTCAGCAACGATGAGAGTAGAAAATGTTTTTTCATTGATATTTGTATCCATTGGTAATGCAGTTTCGCCGTATGTTTCTCAGAATCTTGGTGCAAAGAAGATCGAACGTATCAAAAAAGGATACCATGCTGCCTTGGTGTTAGATATATGTTTCGCAGTCCTTGCCTTCATAATCATTGAATCCTTGCATACCCAGATTTCTTCACTGTTCCTGGGGAAAGATGGAACTGCTTTAGCATATCAGGTGTCTGGAAATTATATGAGATGGCTCGGTTATTTCTTCACCTTCATGGGAATCAAGATGGCAACAGATGGAGTCCTTCGCGGTCTTGGAATCATGCGGCCATTTCTTGTTGCTAATATGGTAAATCTTGCGATCCGCTTGTCAGTTGCTTTGATTTTTGCACCGCGTTTTGGTATTGCATTTGTCTGGCTCGCTGTACCAGCTGGCTGGTTTGCCAACTTTCTGATCTCCTATGGGGCACTCAGAAAATCATGGCCAAGTGATAATTGTAATTGCGTAATCAATACGAATGAGTTATTATAATAACAGATAGGTTTTTAAACCAGCAGCGAAAGCTTCTGAAGCCATACGAAGAAGGTTCAACGGACCTTTCTGCCGACAGACGGCAGGAAAACGGGATATTCATCATTTATCAGAATTCTGAAAATCGCGATTATATCATAAGATACAAAAACGACGCAGACAGTAAAATCGCATACTTTTAAAATGAATGGGCAGTCCCTTAGGCAGGGACTGTCTATTTTTCTGTTGAATTAAAGTAGCTGCAATAAAAATTGTAACTATTGATCCAGATTTATTATACGAGAATATCGTACAAGGAGAGAATTTATGTTAGGAATCATCATTGACAGCATCAGTACTTTTATGTACAGTAAATTGCTAGTAATACTGTTGATCGGAGCGGGAATCTATTTTACGATCCGTACAAAACTGCCACAGATGAGATTATTTAAAGATGCCTGCAAAGCCGTTGTAGAAAAGCCAGAAGATGAAAATGGAGTATCATCGTTTCAGGCATTAATGGTATCTACCGCATCACGAGTTGGAACAGGAAATATCATTGGAGTATCGTCCGCTATCTGCATTGGAGGATTTGGCTCTGTATTCTGGATGTGGATCATTGCGATCATCGGAAGTGCATCCGCACTGATCGAAAGTACGCTAGCACAGATTTATAAGAGAAAAGGAAAAGATGGAGAATGTTACGGAGGACCGGCATATTACATTGAAGCAGCACTTCACTGCAGACCATTAGCGATCATATTCTGTATTTCCATGATCGCAACGTATGCATTTGGATTTAATATGCTCGCATCTTATAATTTACAATCTACATTTTCAGGATTCTCATTTTATGATGTAAAATGGACGCCATGGATCATCGGAGGAATTCTTGCAGTGATCACAGGATGGTGTCTCTTAGGCGGGGGATCAAGAATTGTAAAAGTAACATCTACATTAGTGCCAGCTATGGGGGTTGCATATATTCTGATCTCTGTGATCGTTATGATCATCAACCGTGCATATCTGCCAGTTGTATTTTCAAAGATCATCAGCGAAGCATTTGATTTCAAAGCAATTTTTGGTGCATTTGCAGGATCAGCTATGATGCAGGGAATCAGAAGAGGTCTGTACTCCAATGAAGCAGGTATTGGATCAGCACCAAATGCTTCTGCATCCGCACAGGTAAGTCATCCAATCAAACAGGGCTTAGTACAGATGTTATCCGTATTCATTGATACCCTGCTTTTATGCACAGCAACAGCCATGATGTGTTTGTCATCAGGAATCGCCCCTGCGCAAGAATTACAGGGGGCACCATGGGTACAGGCAGCACTGCATGAATCCTTAGGAAACTTCGGACCACTCTTTATCACAGTAGCGATGGTATTGTTTGCATTTACAACACTTCTTGGGAATTGTTTTTATTGTGATAACTTGTTAAATTATATCCACAAAGGACAGCCATCAAAGACATTCATGAAAGGATTTCGTATAGTATCTGCACTGGTTGTGTTCATTGGTGCAGGAATGGAAGTTTCTATGCTTTGGAATATTTCAGATGTTTTGATGGGAGTTATGGCACTGATCAATATTCCAGTGATCTTGATTTTGTCAAATACAGCACTGAAAGCATTGGAGGATTATGAAAAGCAGAAGAAAAATGGAGAGAATCCAGTGTTTAAGACTGGGAATATTGGATTGGAATACGAGACGGATTATTGGAGCTAGATTTATATTTTTTACTTTTGATATTGACATTATCATGGTATAATTAAAGAAAGATTCTAGGCAAAGCAGACGAAAGTCTGTGACGCAAAGCTAAAGGGCCTGTAAAATGGCAGCCAGTTGTAGAAAATGATAGGCACTGTCTGTTTGGCAGTGCTGTTTTATTTCACAGAGATTTCATAGGGAATTTGTAGGGAATTTTTATGAATTGAGGGAGGATAAAGTTATGAAGTTTAGAAGGTGATCGTTTAGTTGATCTGCCAGATATTTGTACACAGATTGTTTATGATCTTAATATTGATGATGTGAGTGACAAAATGATCGATCTTTCTGGTTATGATTTTACAGATAATTATGTGGAATCTAGATTGCAGGGGCTTGGAATGGCTATGGGGCAACAAAGGCGATCCGCAAGAGTTCACATGAACAGGCAAAGACGATCCCGATCATTGCAATGACCGCTAATGCATTTTCAGATGACATTCATCATTCCCTGACCGTCGGTATGAATGCGCATATTTCCAAACCAGTTGAGATGAAGGTATTGGAAAAAACAATAAGTAGCATAAAATTCGGGGGGGGTTGAAGCGCAGATTACTGAACAATAAGGATGAGATATAAAAATGAGGTTATAAGATGAAAAAAAGAAAAATTTTTACTGTTGTATTGATATTTTCTATATTAATGGCAACTTTGGCAGGATGTGATAAGGCAGATAAAGTGTCTGACACAACAAAAAAACCTGTTATAAAAATTGGAAGTGACAATTATCCGCCTTATAATTTCCTGAATGAGGATGGTATCCCGACAGGTATAGATGTTGAACTGGCAACGGAAGCATTTAGAAGGATGGGGTATAAGACGGAGATTGTTCAGATCAATTGGGAAAAGAAAAAAGAGCTGGTAGAAAGTGGAAAAATTGATTGTATCATGGGATGTTTTTCAATGGAAGGACGACTTAACGATTATCGTTGGGCCGGACCATACATAGCAAGCCGTCAGGTGGTTGCTGTAAATGAGAACAGTGACATTCATAAACTGAGTGATCTGAAAGGAAAGAATCTTGCAGTCCAGTCTACAACCAAACCGGAAGGTATCTTTCTGAAGCGGACAGATAAGAGAATTCCAAAACTTGGCAATCTGATCAGTCTTGGACACAGGGAATTGATCTATACATTTCTGGCAAAAGGGTATGTGGATGCTGTGGCTGTGCATGAGGAATCCATCATCCAGTATATGAAAGATTATGATACAAGCTTCCGCATTCTGAAGGAACCATTGATGGTCGTCGGGATAGGAGCTGCTTTTGCAAAGAATGATGACAGAGGGATCTGCGAGCAGATGAACCAGAAGCTGGAAGAAATGCACAAGGATGGTACCTCCCTGAAGATTATAAAAAAATATATGGATGATCCAGAGAAATATTTGGAGGTGGATGATCTTGGATATTAATGGAAGAGAAAAAGCAAAACGATTCTGGATAGTTGCTAGTTTGCTTGGCATCTGTATGTTTGTCACTGCAATTTTTTGTTTTTTTCATACGGAAAAAAACGAAGCTGAGAAAAGAATGGTGGAGATTGTAAACTATGTCAAAGTACAGTGCTCAACCTATACTCATTATAATGAATCTTCAGAATCAAAAAGTCTCCTTCGTGCGATCGAAAGTGCCAGACAGATGAGTACAAATATTGATATGGAAGTAAAGAATAGAAAGCAGTTAGACCGAAAGCTTCTGAAAGAGAATCTGCAGTCACTCTGGGTGGATGGTATTCTTGTATTGGATGAAGAAGGAAAGAAAGTCTGTGAATACAGTATGGATGAAGGTTTGATGGATGAGATGATTGATTATCTGCAAAAAGATATCATTATGGATTACACAGGATATAAAGAAAGATCTTATTCAGAACGGATTGTCAGAGGAGATGGATCATGTATCGATATCGCAGCCTGCGCCAGAAAAGATGCCCCAGGGATCGTTGCAGTTTACTATTACACATCTCCGAGATTTATCAGAAATTATACTTTAACGATCCAGAGTCTTTTAAAGGGGTACAATACTGAGAAAGACGGGACGATCATCGTTGCAGACAAAGGGAAGATTATTGCCAGTAACGATGAGAAATTATTGGCACAGGATGTCGCAGACAATGAGATTATTCAGAAAATGAAGAAGCATACAGATAGTCGGCATATCTTTCATCTGAAGAATAAAGGAACTGGATGCTATGGTATCATGCTGAAACAAAGGGATTATTATATCTACATGTATTTACCAGATAAAGAGGTATTCAGTAATCTGCCACTCAGTGTAACAGGTGTTGTATTCCTTTATCTTATCATTCTTAGTTTTTCATGGTTCTGGATATATATAACCAATCTGGCACATCAGAAACAGGAACAGGAAAAAGATGAAAAATATAAAGCAGAACTTCTGAAATCGGCAAAAAAAGCAGAGGCAGCGAACGAGGCGAAAACTGAGTTTCTTCAGAGGATGAGCCATGATATCCGGACACCGATCAATGGAATCTGTGGTATGATCGATGTGGCAGAGCATTATGCAGATGATATGGAGAAACAGACAGAATGCAGGGCAAAGATCAAAGAAACATCTCATCTGTTACTGGAATTGGTCAATGAAGTTTTGGATATGAGTAAGCTGGAATCGGACGAAGTAGTTCTGGAAGAAATTCCATTTAATCTAAGCAATATTTCCAAGGAAATCTTTGTTGTGATCGAACAGATAGCTGCAGAAGAAAATATTCGGATCGTGTGGGAGAAAGAAGAAATCACACACTGGAATCTGATCGGAAGTCCAGGATATGTAAAAAGGATCATGATGAATATTTTGTCAAATGCGGTAAAATATAATAAAGAAAACGGATATATCTACATCAGCTGCCAGGAATTTACATCGGAGCAGGAGGGAAGAGTGACGATTGAATTTATCTGCCGAGATACAGGAATTGGTATGACAAAGGATTTCCAGAAACGCCTTTTTGAACCGTTTGCACAGGAGCATACTGGAAGCCGTACAAAATTTTCCGGAACAGGGCTTGGAATGCCGATCACGAAAAAACTGATCGAAAAAATGGGAGGAACGATCACGTTTGAAAGTGAGAAAGAAAAAGGAACGACCTTTGTGATCAGGATTCCATTTAAAATAGATCAGGATGCTGATCAACGTGAAGAACAAGAAGTTATATCAGAAAAATCTATAAAAGATCTGAAGATCCTTCTGGTGGAAGATAATGAGCTGAATATGGAAATCGCAGAATTTGTGATTCAGAATGAAGGTGCATCTGTGACGAAAGCATGGAATGGTCAGGAAGCTGTTGAGATATTCCAAAAAAGCAGATCAGATGAATTTGATGTAATCTTAATGGATATTATGATGCCAGTCATGAACGGTTATGAAGCAGCAAAGATGATCCGCACACTGGACAGAGATGATGCAAAAACGGTTCCGATCATAGCAATGACGGCAAATGCGTTCACCGAGGATAGATTAAAGTCAAAAGAATCGGGAATGAATGAACATATCGCGAAACCTATAGATGCAAAATTATTAGTAAAAGTGATCAGTGAATTCGTGGAAAATAAAGAGGAGGATTCATAATGAAAAAGAGAAAATGGAATAGAGTTCTCTCTATACTTTTGGTGATGGTGACAGTCATATCACTTATGTCAGGATGTGATAGGAAGAGCGCGAAAAATGAAGAGAAAGATACGATCAAGATCGGAAGAGCACACGTCTGAACTCCAGTCACGATACGATCACTGTATATTTATGGAGCACAAATCTATATGAAAAATATGCCCCATACATTCAGAAACAGCTTCCAGATATTAATATTGAATTTGTAGTGGGCAACAATGATCTGGATTTCTATCGGTTTCTTAAGGAAAATGGCGGATTGCCGGATATCATAACTTGCTGTCGTTTTTCACTACATGATGCAAACCCTCTGAAAGACAGCCTGATGGATCTTTCCACAACCAATGAAGCAGGTGCTGTCTATAATACATACCTCAACAATTTTATGAATCAGGATGGCAGTGTAAACTGGCTTCCAGTGTGTGCGGATGCACATGGGTTTGTAGTTAACAAAGACCTTTTTAAAAAGTATCATATTCCTCTGCCAACAGATTACAAAAGTTTTGTTTCTGCCTGTCAGGCATTCAAAAAAGTGGGGATCCGTGGATTTACGGCAGATTATTTTTATGATTATACTTGCATGGAAACACTGCAGGGACTATCTGCATCAGAGCTGTCTACAGCGGCTGGACGTAAATGGCGTACTGCCTATAGTGATCCTGATAATACAAAGAGAGAGGGTTTGGACAGTAAAGTCTGGCCGGAGGCTTTTGAACGTATGGAGCAATTCATTCAGGATACAGGGTTGAGCAAAGATGATCTGAATATGAATTATGATGATGTGATGGAGATGTATAAAAGTGGTAAGCTAGCTATGTACTTTGGAAGTTCTTCTGGTGTAAAAATATTTCAGGATCAGGGCATTGATACAACATTTCTTCCATTCTTTCAACAAAACGGCGAAAAATGGCTGATGACGACACCATATTTTCAGGTGGCGCTGAACCGTAACCTGACAAAGGATGAAACACGCCGGCAGAAAGCAATGAAAGTGTTGAATGTAATGCTGTCAGAGGATGCACAGAATCGGATCGTTTATGATGGTCAGGATATATTAAGCTATAGTCAGGATGTAGATACACATCTCACAGAATATCTCAAAGATGTCAGACCTGTGATCGAAGAAAATCATATGTATATTCGAATCGCATCCAATGACTTTTTCAACGTATCCCAAGATGTAGTCTCTAAGATGATTTCAGGAAAATACGATGCCAAACAGGCTTACCAGTCATTTAATACAAAGCTTCTGAAGAAGAAATCTGATTCTGAGAAGATCGTGCTCGATTCAAAGAAAGCTTATTCCAATCATTTTCATACCAGCGGGGGGAATGAAGCGTATTCTGTTATGGCACATACTTTGCGTGGCGTCTACGGTACGGATGTGCTGATCGCAACAGGAAACAGCTTTACAGGAAGTGTACGGAAGGCAGGATATACAGAAAAAATGGCTGGTAATATGATCATGCCAAATGGTCTTTCAGCTTACAAGCGGAAGATGAGCGGAGCGGAGCTGAAAAAGACGGTCAGAAATTTTGTAGAAGGCTATCAGGGAGGTTTCAATCCATTTAACCGTGGCTCTCTGCCTGTGGTCAGTGGTATTTCTGTAGAGATCAAGGAAACGGATGATGGTTATACATTAAGTAAAGTTACAAAGAATGGAAAATCAGTTCAGGATAAGGATACCTTTACTGTAACCTGTCTTGCGACACCACAACATATGGAATCGTATCCAGCGGGTAAAAACATTGTATTTGATGGAGAGGTGAAAGATACCTGGACAAAATGTGTTTTGAAGGGTGATGCCGTTCTCGCAAAGCCTGAAGACTATATGACTCTGAGGTGAGAAGAATGGATGTTAAGAATCATAATATGAACAAAGAGAAACCTATCATGAGAAAACGACTCAAGGTCATTGCTTTTCTTGCATTCTTTCTTGGAATCGTTTTGGCTGTTTCTCAATATTTTGGATTTGTATCGAAAACTGTATATGAGGAAAGTGTTTCTCATCTAACAGAAGTTTTCCATCAGTCGGATAATATGTTAAGGGAACTCTCAAATAAGAATCTGACGTATCTTCATATGTGGAGTAAGTATCTGCAAGATGCTCCAAGTGAAAGCAAAATTCGTGATTATATAGATAAAGCGCAGAAAGATGCGGGATTTTTATATTTTTATTTTCTATCAGCTGACGGTAACTATAAGATGACAACAGGTGAAACAGGGTATCTTGGATTACAGGAAAATATTGAAGATGAGATTCAAAAAGGTAATGATATCATAACCAATGCAGCAGTTCCCGGAAAATCCCAGATGCTTGTTTTTGCCAGCCCGAAGGCTCAAGATCGGAAGAGCA
>OODM01001311.1_pt1 | contig 10467 bp, 9 predicted proteins | sample 1671471 | NCBI WGS metagenome assembly OODM01 (sample SAMN06348160, study PRJEB24527) | human gut metagenome | biome: human gut; feature: ankylosing spondylitis patient; material: feces | host: Homo sapiens | place: China | collected 2015-10 | reverse complement strand
AAACGAAAATTGGCGATCTTTTTAACCAACTCGACGGCATTATTACTCTTCATCAACGTAAGTTGGAAACTTACAAAAAATTAAAGAAAAGTTTGCTCCAAAAAATGTTTATTTAGGAGGGAAAAATGTCCGAACTTGAGTCAAACATTGAGAAAAGCTTAATAGATCAACTTACATTGGGGGTATCTCAATGGACATACAGGCCTGACATAAAAAATACAGAACAGCTATGGGCAAATTTTCGGACCAAATTAAATCAAAACAACATAGGAGTTTTGAAAGGTCAGGAAATTACTGACCTTGAGATGGAGCAGATCAAGGCTTATATGGCTGAGCAAGGTGCCAGTACATACAAGGCCGCCCTGTGGCTTGCAGGAGAACACGGAATAGCTCAAATTCCGTTAGTTCGTGAAGATGCATCCCTGGGTACGGTTTCGCTGATGGCGCTTAATAATCGAGAGGTTGCAGGCGGACACTCTTCTTATGAAGTAATCAACCAATTTTCCCCTTCTGACGCCGACAGAGATAGAAGATTCGATGTATCACTACTCGTCAATGGCATCCCTCTTGTCCACATCGAGCTAAAGAATCAAGATCATCCCTACATGGATGCCTTTAGACAGATACAAAAATATTGCCGGGAAGGCCAGTTTCGCGGGCTATTTAGTTTCGTACAGATGTTTGTAGTTTCAAATGGGACGGACACTAAATATATCGCCTCTAACATCAATGGAGAAATGGGTGAGAAATTTCTGACAAGTTGGGTCGATGAGGAAAACAAAAGAGTAAATGGCTACTTGGATTTTGCCAAAGCAGCCCTCAATGTTCCGATGGCGCACCTAATGGTCGGTAAATATTCCGTTATCGATGAGGCAAACAGACGGCAAATCTTACTGCGTCCTTATCAGATCCATGCCATCACTAAAGTGAGAGAAGCTTCGAGAAAAAATAATTCGGGTCACGTTTGGCATACGACCGGTTCGGGGAAGACGCTGACTTCTTACACGGTAACGAAGAATCTTCTCGACATTCCGTCAATTGATAAAACGATCTTTTTAATCGACAGAAAAGACCTCGACAAGCAGACTTCCGATGATTTTCGCTCCTATGCTTATAACGACGATATAGACATCGACAAGACGGAAAACACAAGAGATCTCGAAAGAAAACTGTTAAGCAACACCAGGGTTGCTATCGTTACGACGATTCAAAAATTACAAAATATCATTCGAAAGTATTCGATCGATTCCCTGGATGCATCAGCTCTGAAGAAGAAAAATAACCTCAGGAATAAGAGAATAGCCTTTGTAGTTGATGAGTGTCATAGAACAGTTTCGCCGCAGACAAAAAAAGAGTTAGATGATTTTTTTGGCGAGCCGGGACGACCTAGTCTATGGTTTGGTTTTACAGGCACTCCAATCTTCGCTGAGAATAAAAGGGAGGCTCTTGGTAATCTTGCGCGTACAACTGAAGAATTATATGGTCCAGTTCTTCATAAGTACACGATTAAAGAAGCTATTCATGATGGCGCTGTTTTAGGCTTTCAAATTCAATCGATGGGTAAAGGTAAGGAGTCGCTTCAAGAAATAGCACTCCAAAATAACCTCGAGACTCAGGACAAACTTGCAGACATGTCTGAGACTGACCTTGAAAAATTAGTACTCAGGCGTTGCGAGGCTAGCAATCAGGATCTCTATAACAATCCGACTCATCGTGAGAAGGTCGTCGATTACATATTGAACAGAAGCTCTGGAAAGTTCAATATCAATGCAGGAGCAGGTAATACGTTCGAAGCCATGCTTACTTGCAGTTCAATTAAAGAAGCACAAGCCTATTACAAACTTTTTAAGGAATTTAAAAACAGGGGAAAAATCAAGGAAGTCATTCTTTCCAAACTTCCGGATTTTCCTAAAGTAGCAATCACGTATACGGTTGGTGAAAATGAGGATGGGGCGCAGGTAAATCAAAAGGAAATGGCGGAGGCCCTAAAAGACTATAAGGAAATGTTCCCTAAGGCTCCTGCAGATATTTCCGAGTTGAACGCTTACAACGCTGATCTAAATAAAAGGCTGGCTCGAAAAGAATCGAGATATAGAAGAAGGGAAGAACAGCTGGATCTAGTCATCGTTGTGGATCGGCTGTTAACAGGCTTCGATGCTCCCTGTCTTTCGACGATCTTTTTAGATCGGCCGCCCATGAAACCTCAGCATCTTATTCAAGCTTTTTCGAGGACAAATCGAATTTTCAATGCGACGAAAAGATACGGTCAGGTTGTAACGCTTCAATATCCTTTGGAATACTCAAAGAAGATTGATGAGGCTTTGTTGCTGTACTCTAACGGAGGAGCTTCCGAAGTTTCAGCCCCTGCGTGGAAAACCGTTAAGCATGACTTGAAGAAGGCGGCACAAGAGCTTAAAGCCTTAACAATATCCAGTGAAGACATTGATGAGGCATCTCCGGAGAGTTTTGAAAAAATTAAACTTTTCGTCAGAGCCTTCCAGAAAGTTGACAGACTACTTAGCAGCGCTCAGGTCTATGACGAATTTGAGGACGAAGAAGAACGTAATTCTTTGGGGATTACGGTTCAAAAGCTACAGTCGATGGCGGGGCTTTATCAAAACGCCCGCGAGAAAATCAAGAAAGAAGGAGGAGACGATCCCAATCCGCTCATGTTGGATCTTGATTACGAGTTAGAGGCTGTTAAGTCGTTCGAAGTTAACTATAACTACTTAATGAATCTCATCCAGACGTTTGTGCCAAACGAAAAATCAACAGAGAAGACAGAGATTGATCCTAAGGCTGACGCCAGGGTGAAGAAGTTCATCGAATTGTATAAGCGCAGCAATCCCGCGATTGGCGAGATCATAGAAAATTTTTGGGATGATTTAAAACAAGAGCCAAATAATTTTGCCGGCAAAGATGTCCTCGTGATTATGTACAGCCGAGTTCGAGAAATTCAAGACGTTGCACTTCAGATGTTTTCAGAAGAGTGGGCTGTTCCTATTGAGGAATTAAACGCCGTTAGGGATAGCTGGAACGGCGGTGAGGTACCGGAACTCAATGGTAACTACGATGAATACTCGGGCCGTCATGATGAGTCGAAACTGAGGTACAAGCATAATCTGCGCAAGGCTGCGAAAAAGTTATTCATTAACACTCTTGCACCTCTACAACAATTCTGAGCTGGCAGATTTAGTTCAGGCAGTTGTTGCAAGTTTGATTGGATAAAACCGAGAAAATTGGGCGGACAAAGTCGATGATGAAAAAAGAAAAGGACGGAGTGGTTTATATATTGACGAACCCATCTTTTCCGGAATACGTAAAAATTGGGTACACCGCGAATGTTCAGGAGCGATTAAGAAGCCTTAATCGAAGTGAATGTATTCCTTTTGCTTTTAGAGTTTATGCTACTTATGAAGTCCCAGTGCGTTTAGGGGACAAGGTTCTGCATTCTTTAATAGACCGGTTAAATCCAGGCTTGAGGGCAATTGAAACTTTTGATGGGAAAACCAGAACAAAAGAGTTTTACGCTATGGCTCCTGAGGATGCCTACGCCCTATTAGAGAGTATCGCCACGATAAGCGGTACGAAAGACAAACTGAAGCGGTTTACTCCGGAAGGCCATGAAATTACAGATGAACAGGTGGCCGCAGAGGTTAGGGCCGAAGTTGAAGAACGGAGGACGCCTTTCTCTTTTCAAAAGTGTGGAATCGAAGCAGGCTCAAAAATAGTATTGGATGGTCATGAAGACGTCATAGCAATCGTAAAGGATGATCGTCAAATTGAATGCCAAGGTGAAATTGGTTCTTTATCAGGTCTTGCTAGGAAGTTACTTGGAACTTCTCACCCGCTGCAAGGGCCAAAATATTGGACGTACAACGGTAAGACTTTGGATAAGATCAGAGAAGAAAAGGAGGCTCTTGGGGCGTATAAATGAAAAATAGTGAGGCTAGGAACATTTATCTAACCTCACTCTAAGTTTTTCTGCTAAGAGACTACGGCTGACAACTCAGAGTCGTTAATCTCTCAAGCGCCAAGTAACTGAAGAAAGCTCCTGCCGGAATCAACACCTTGTCATTGAAGTCAAAATACGGGCTGTGCAGAGCTTCTTTATGTTTCCTATCTTTTACTCCGATAAAGAAGAAGCAGCCGGGCAGAACTTTCTGGTAAGAACTGAAGTCCTCACTGATCATGTAAGGCTCGGCAAGTTCAATAACGTTTTGAGCTCCGAAACAACGATCTGCCGCTTCCTTTGCATCTTTTGTGAGTTCGGGATCATTATTGACGGCAGAAACGCGGCGTTCATAGACAGTTTCTGCTTTGATGCCGTAGGCCGCGGCGATGCCTTGAGAGCGCCGTGTCAGCTCTTCCTCAATTGTGTCTCGAATGGATTCGTCAAAGGTTCGAACCGTGCCGATCATTTTTACAGAGTCGGAAATGATGTTGTAAGCGCGTGATCCTTCGGTATTAAAACTGCAAACAGAAACAACAGCGGATTTAAGCGGATCCAATGTGCGCGAAACTAAGCTCTGCAGAGCGTTATAAATTTCTGTGGCAACCGGCAGCGGGTCTTTGCCGAAATTCGGACGTGCGCCGTGTGTCCCTACTCCGACGACGCGGATAGAAAACAGGTCGCAGACCGCCATGGTCGGACCAGCTTTAAAAGCAATCGTTCCGACATCAAGGGAGGGTTCGTTGTGTGCGCCGTAAATCTCTTTAACGTCGTATTTTTGGAAGATACCAGAGTCGATGACGCTTTGTGCACCGGCGACATTTTCTTCGTCGGCCTGGAAGACGCAGAGAATGCGGCCGGGGAAGTCACGATGCTTGGCTAAATAGATGATTGCAGCAATCAGCCAAGTTTGATGGCCATCGTGCCCGCAAGAGTGGGCGCTGCCGTTTTGGGAAGCCCAAGCACACCCGGATTTTTCTTCAATCGGTAGGGCGTCGATATCGGCTCTCAGCGCAACGGTTGCACCGGGTCTGTTTCCCTCGATTAAGAGAAATCCGCTTCCCGGGGAAGTTTCGGTATCTAAACCAGGAATGCCGAACTCTTCAAGAGTGGATTTGATGCGGGCAAGAGTGTCTTGTGTGTTGAAACCGACTTCCGGATTTTCGTGGACGGTTTTGCGGAAGGAGATCAAACGAGATTCGTACTGTTGAAGCTCCTGACGAATGCTTTCAAGATCTATCGTGTTTTTCATTTCCAGCTAATTTAGCCAATCAAATAAATCGACATTCTCGGAAGGTAGGGGCCGATAGTCAAGAGCCGAAGAGCATTAGGATTAAGGACTAAGTACTGCATCATGAATATTTCGTCCTAAATACTGGGGCGGTGCAGTTTTTTTGCGAAGTTTGTCCCAAGAAAGTTTTTTCAGAAGAGGCTCGGTAAAGGAGCAGAAGGCTCGAAAGCAGACCGATTTTTCGACTAAAACTAATCGAAAATACTCATTCACTTGTTGTTACGAAAAAGAAATTCTTCGATTCTCAAAAGATAAAATCAAAATCGAAGAAAAACTTTGTTGCCCTGAGCCTGATGGGGACGAGCCTTTGCATTGGATCGTAGTCGGCTCACCCAAGAAGTTTTTCCTCCTTTATAAGCTTTTGCTTGTGAGGAAATTAAAACAAACCTACAAATCTCAAATACAGGAGGGCGCCTAAGAGCGCACCAGAACAATGTTTACTTCGATGTATTGGTATCTTTTTATCTGCCTTTTATTCTTCGGAATAGGAGACTTCCTTGGCGTGGTGACCAAAGCCAAGGTCTCTGCAGTGTTCGTGAGCTTAATGCTCTTCTTAATCGCCTTTATGGCCGGCTGGATTCCTCCCGACGTTATTAAGAAGGCAGGCTTGGACCAAATTGCTAAATGGTCTGTGATTTTGCTCGTCTTCTCCATGGGTACGACAATCAATATGCGCGAACTGATCGCAGAATGGCGTACAGTGGTTACCGCTCTCTTGGCGATGGGCGTCATTATGCTCGGCGCATTTTTGATGATGCCGTTCATCGGATACGAAAACACCATGGTCAGCGTACCTATCGTGACCGGCGGTATCGTAGCCACTCAGATCATGACCAGCGGAGCTATGGAACATGGCTTTGCCCTGGCAGCTGCATTAGGTACGATTGTTTTCGCAGTGCAGAAGTTCATCGGTACTCCGTTAGCCAGCTACTTCGGTCTGAAAGAAGCTCGTTTCTTAATCGATGAATACCGCAAAACCGGTGTCGTACCTCAAGATACTTATGCGCCTAAAAAAGAACCGGCAGCGGGTCCTACATTCTTTGAGGGGCACAAGAAGTATTACGGCCAGTTCACTTGTTTAGCCATTACAGCGCTTTTCTCCTGGATCGCCTTTGTGATTGGCAAATGGACAGGCCTTTCCGCAACAATTTGGGCTTTGATTTTGGGAGCAGCTGTCGGAAGTACCGGTTATCTGCCTCGCAATATTCTGAAGCATGCCAATGCCGGCGGCTTACTGAACTGCGCTGTTTTCTGCGCCATCATTCCGTCGCTTGCCTCAATTAAGCCGGAAAATCTCCTGACCCTGTCTTACTCGATCTGCGTGATCTTCGCGATTTCGATCTTCTGCATCATCGTTTTCTTCAAATACCTTCCCTTGTGGAAGATCATCGGTTCCAAGAACGTTGCCGTCGGCGTCGCTGCCTGCCAGTTAATCGGTTTCCCGGCTACTTACTTGGTCGTTAATGAAATCATTAACGCCGTTGCCGAAACCGAGGAAGAAAAGAAGATTATTCATGAACGCTTAATGGCGAAGTACCTCGTTGCAGGCTTCGTGACCGTGACAACGTTCTCCGTGATCGTTGCCGGTATCTTCGTGAAGTTCATCTAATCCCGATTTCAAGGTTAGGAAATAAAACATGATTAAATTTGATCCTCAAAATTATCCCTATCCGTCCAAACGTAACGTGGTTTATGCCCGCAACGGCATGTGCAACGCAGGCAACCCGCATGCAGCTTCCGCCGGACTTCAGACACTTTTGAAGGGCGGCAATGCAGTTGACGCGGCTGTCGCAATGGCCAGCGCTATGCCGGTGGTTGAACCGACCGGCAACGGTTTAGGCGCCGACTGCTTCGTGATCCTTTGGTATGAAGGAAAAATGTACGGCCTGAACGCCTCAGGCCCGGCTCCTAAGTCTCTTTCTGTTGCTGCCTTAAAAGACAGAGGATTCGAAAAGATCCCTTCCTACGGTGTCGAACCTATTGATGTTCCGGGTGCGGTTGCCGGCTGGATGACGCTTCATGAACGATTCGGCAAACTTCCTTTGGAAGAAGTAATGGCTCCTGCCATTCGCTACGCCGAAGAAGGCTATCCGGTGACCCCGAATATTTCCCGTCTCTGGCAGGAAGCTTTCGAAAACTATTCCAAATATCGTGATCGTCCGGAATTCCAGGGCTGGTTCGATACATTCGCTCCCAACAACACTTGGCTCAAACCCGGCGAGATGTTCCGCTGCCCGGATATGGCTAAGACATTGAAAGAAATCGCTGCTACCAAGGGCGAATCTTTCTATCGCGGTGCCATTGCTGAAAAGATTGATGCCTTTTTCAAGAAGCACAACGGCTTCTTAACCAAGGAAGACTTAGCTGCATTTAAACCCGAATGGGTAGATCCGATTAGCGTGAACTACCACGGTGTGGATGTTTGGGAGCTGCCGCCTAACGGGCACGGTATTACTGTGCTGATGGCTCTGCAGATTCTCAAAGATATGAAGCTTGGTGAAAGGGATTGCGTCGACACAATGCACAAGCAGATCGAGGCCATGAAACTCGCCATGGTGGATACGGCTCAATACGTTGCAGAGCCTTCCTACATGAAAGTTTCCGTCGATCAGCTCCTCAGCGAAAAATACGCTGCCAAACGCCGCGCTTTGATTAACGATCAGGCCATCATGCCGGAACCGGGTGAACCAGGATGCCCGTCCACCGTTTACTTCTGCTGTGCAGACGGTGAAGGCAATATGGTCAGCTTCATTCAGTCCAATTTCCGCGGGTTCGGATCCGGCATTGTCGTTCCCGGCACTGGTATTTCTTTGAATGACCGTGCAGAGAATTTCAAGTTTGATGAAAACCACGCCAATGCACTGGCCGGCGGCAAACGTCCGTACCACACTATCATTCCGGGATTTCTGACTCAGGATGGGAAACCGTTAGGACCGTTCGGCATTATGGGCGGATGGATGCAACCGCAGGCGCACGTTCAGGTTGTCATGAATATGATTGACTGGCACCTGAATCCACAGCAGGCGTTGGATGCTCCGCGCTGGCAATGGGTCGGCGGCAAGAAAGTAGAGGTGGAACAAGAAACACCGAACTACATCATTCGCCAGCTTCAGCGTATGGGACATCAAATCATTGTCCAGCCTGATCCGTACCATATGGGTCGCGGCCAGGTCATTCTTCGAGATGAAAACGGCGTGCTTTGCGGCGCAACCGAGAAGCGTACCGACGGACAGATTATGTCCTACTAATTAGCAACGGTCTCGATGCAAGGGCGTCGAGACCCACTGTTCGAAATCCGGTTCTGTTTAAAGGCCGGCTTTTCTGTTTGGAGCTAGATAATCAATTTAACGTGGCCGTGTGCGTTTAAGCGGTAACGGCGTTCGGTTCCGTCCGACAAGTTGGAAACCTTGAAAACATAGGCCTCAGGATCGGTCGCTTCAGGCAGCTGCTGAAGGGCTTTTTCAATTGCGGCTTCGATCGAGCGGACGCCGGAGACTTTAACGGTTCCGATGACATCCCCGTTTTCTTTGAAAACTTCCACTTGATCGATACTTTCAAAATCTAATTTATTGTTTGGCATGACTCTCTCCCAGCCGAGTATTAATTAGGAGGATTATCCCGCTCGGCGGGCAACATTCTGATTAATCTAACCAAATGTGAGCAGAAGCCTGGCCAATCGAATGACTCATCGGGCTTCTTTTTGCTTTGGTAAAATCACCAGTAGTTCCCTTGCTTGGATAGACGATGGAAAAGGCGCTGAAACTTCTTCCCTTAGGTACTTCGGATTTTGAAAATCTGCGGCATCGGGATCAAATTTATGTGGATAAAACCGACATGATTTGCGAGTTAGCGTCGGTTCCCGGGAAATTCTTTTTCGCCAGGCCAAGACGTTTTGGTAAGTCTCTCCTGCTATCTACTTTTGAGTCTTTATTTCGAGACGGATTGAAAAATTTTCAAGGCCTCAAAATAGAGCAACTTTGGACGGATAAGAGCACATATAAAGTTATTAAGCTGGACTTTTCTCGGGTTAAACCGGAAGGGACTTTTGAGGATTTTTGTCAATATTTTGATAATTATCTAGAAGCGCAATTCAGTCTTATTGGTTTTAAGAAAGAAGATAACGGCCTGTTTCTCAGCAATCAAATCGAAATCTTCCTTGCAGGGCTCTCTAGTTCCTCACTCGTTCTGTTAATCGATGAATATGATGCACCGTTAACAGCGTGTCTTGATAATAAAGAGTTTTTTGAACGGGTAAGGAATTATTTATCAAGGTTTTATGGAATCCTGAAAGCAAACGATCGGGTTCTTCGGTTTTTGTTTATTACAGGCATTACGAAGTTCAATAAAACCAGTATTTTTTCCGAACTAAACAATCTCAGTGATGTCTCTTTGAGCCCGAGATTCGGGACGCTCCTAGGCTATACGCACGAAGAGGTGGAAACTTATTTTGATGGGTATTTGACCCAGTCAGCTTCAGTTCTGAGTGTCTCCCGTGATGAGCTGCTAAGGTCCCTTACAAAGCAATATGACGGTTTTTGTTTCGAGAGAACAACAACGAAGAAGGTTTTTGCTCCCTGGTCTTTATTGAAATTCTTCTCGGAACCGGAAGTCGGCCTTCTTGATTATTGGTTTGAAAGCGGCGGAAGGCCCGCTGCGCTAGTTCAGTATCTTAAGTCTCACACCTTACGGGACCCGGAGGAATATGGGAAGGAAAAGTCAATTGCGTTGAATTTGTTAACCGGTTCGGCTAATGTCAACACCTTATCCGACATTGGGCTTCTGACACAGGCTGGATATTTGACGCTCAAAAGAGTCGTTGGCTTAACCGCTTTTGTTGCTTATCCTAACGCTGAAGTGGCTGCAGCAATGGCGCAGCTCTACAGCGAAAGGTTATTATAAGGACAGACCCTGGAGCAGGTCGGAGCAGACAATGTAGCCCTTCGCTTAGCCGAAGAAGATCCCGAAGGCGTGGTCCATCTCTTTAATCGCATTTTCACTTCCATAGATTATCAAAACTATCCGGTAAGAGATGAGGCCACTGTTCGCGCCTTTATTCAAATTTTTCTTTCCGGTGCCGGATTTTCTCCACATATCGAAGTCCACAACAGTCAAGGCAGAAGCGACTTGGAAGTGACGGTTCAAAACAGACATTTTGTATTTGAGTTCAAGGTTGCCAGAATCTGAACTTCTCATGAGATTTGGCCTCAAGTCCCAATTTATTTTC
>OODM01001300.1_pt1 | contig 10565 bp, 8 predicted proteins | sample 1671471 | NCBI WGS metagenome assembly OODM01 (sample SAMN06348160, study PRJEB24527) | human gut metagenome | biome: human gut; feature: ankylosing spondylitis patient; material: feces | host: Homo sapiens | place: China | collected 2015-10 | reverse complement strand
AAAAACGGAACTGCACATCTGGCCAGAACCTTTATGATCTGTCCCACCTGCCCCGGAAAGCTTACATGAATAAACACCACGAGGCATGCAGCAACCGCCTTCGCCGCATCCAGACTTTTATTTCTCATTTCCCACCATTCCTTATCTGTAGTAATTTTTATATAATGATTTAACCAAATCAAGTAAGTACCCTGTTTCAATTGCAAAAAACAGTAAACCACAAGTAGAGATTGGCTTGTATTCCATTGAATCGTACTTCCAATTACAAACCAAAATTCGTAAAAATATCTCAATAGCTGGTTTTTAAATATAGCAAAGCTTTCAAGACATGTCAATCTTCAGGCCGAGGGCGAAGACATCAGCCAGCTTCTGTCTACTCTGGCAAGAAGTCTCGCGTTATGATATGCCATACGCAATGTCAGGCAAGTTCGCCCCAGATATTTACTTCCATCCGGTGTTTTCATACATGCAAGCGCCAGATCAGGTTTTCCCGGATGCCTCAGGCAGATTGGGATCAATAGCTGAATCGAGTGATTATAGTACTGTGGAATTGCAGTCTTATAATCTGCCTCCAGCATTCTTCTGGTCTGTTTTAGTGCACCATCAAACAGCTGCAGCCTCATACTGCTGTCCCTGACCTCTTTTGGCAGACGTGATGCATTCTCCTCATCTCCAAAAATGTGCTCATACTGCGGAATCACCGGAAGCTTCGTGTCAAATACAAGATCAGCGGGATTTTCCACATAACATGCCTTTGGTGGCAGGTTGGTGATTCCTTCTTTTAATAAATAATATTCTGTGTAAAAGCCATCCAGAAACCACAACTGCCTGTCCGGCACCAGATTGGGAATAAAGTACGCATAAATCGGCTGATAATAGTAATTAAAGAGTCCTGTATTGAATATTGCATAATTCTTTCTCTCACACACCTTATTTTCTTCGTAAAGGCGTTTAAATGTATGTTCCAGGTATCCTTTCAGGATTCCGTTATCATCTGTATCCGAAAAGCTCCACTTCTCCGGCACCATCCTTGCAAGATTCTGAATCTGCCGGTTATAATCGCCGCAGTAAGTAAAATCGAATAAATTAATCATCAGGCTCCTCCTGTTCCTGCACCTTTGATATTGTTTTCTTTTTATTTATTGTATTTTGGAAAAGCTATGGCAGAACTGCCATATTGTGATTTGTATAAAAAATCCACAAGTATATCGATATCTTTGACTTGATTTTTATTTACCATAGCACAATCACCACGAAAAGACAAGCTTTACTATCTTTCAAAAATATCAATATTTCAACATTTGTTACTGTTCACTGCGTTCTCAGTAACACGCTTCGCGATGCAGGAAATATGAACCTCCTTGTGCAAAGCCCAAGGAGTATCGTTTGCTTCGCAAACTTAATTTATGCTATTCGCATAAATTCGCGCGGTATGTCTCGGGTTTTCTGTTGCCAGGCATCCGTAAGAAGCTGCCGGTGGCAGGTTCTGTAGGTGACCTTCGCTCACAAAAAACACCTCGCGGGATACTACCTGTGAACAGTAACCAACATTTTCTCCTCTTACCTGCTACTTGTAACCTGTCAGTAAACTATGTTATACTTCTGGCAACAGGCAAAAAATTCAACCAACGTGATCCTTTTCCTGTAATCCAGTTTATTTTTGAACAATACTATTTAAAGAAGGTTATTTCGTGAAAAAAAATGGCTATTACTCCTCCGGAGAATTTGCACGCATGGCACATGTAACACTACGTACCATTCGCTACTATGATAAACAAAATATTCTAAAACCATCCTATGTGACGGAATCCGGCGCTCGTTTTTACACAGACGAAGATTTCGCAAGACTTTCCCAGATTCTGCTTCTGAAATATCTTGGCTTTTCCCTTGACGATATCCGTGAAATGACTATTGATGATTCTGATTACCATTTCATGGAAAACTCCCTGAATATTCAGCTGAAACTCGTCCGCGACCGCATCGAGCAGATGCAGCTGGTAGAAAAAGCCATTCAGGATACAACCGAAGCAATCCGTTCACAGCACGCGATAGACTGGAATCAGATGCTTGACCTGATTCACCTCACCGGTATGGAAAAAAGCATGAAGAATCAATACCAGAATGCTTCCAATATCTCTTCCAGAATCAACCTGCACAGTCTCTACTCCCAAAATAAGCAGGGATGGTTTCCATGGATCTATAAACAATGCCAAATTCATCCAGGCATGCGTATTCTTGAGCTTGGATGTGGTGACGGTGCACTTTGGACACAAAACATCCAGTTTCTTCCACAGGATATTTCCATTACCCTCTCTGATCTTTCCTCCGGAATGATCCGTGATGCCAGACGTGCACTCGGGCGAAAAGACAAACGTTTTTCTTTCGAAGTTTTTGACTGTGCGAAAATTCCACATAAAGGCTGTAATTTTGACCTGGTGATTGCCAATCATGTTCTCTTTTACTGTGAAGACATTCCTGCTGTGTGTAATGAAATCCAGCGTGTGCTCGTTCCCGGTGGAAAACTAATCTGCAGCACTTATGGCAGTCATCATATGCAGGAAGTCAGTCAGCTGGTCCAGGATTTCGATAACAGGATCGTTCTTTCCGCAGACAGACTTTATGAACGTTTCGGCAGAGAAAACGGTGCCGATATCCTTGCACCGTATTTTTCTGATATTTCCTGGGAATCCTATAATGACTCCCTTCTTGTCCCGGATGCAGAGCCACTGATTTCCTACATTCTGTCCTGCCATGGAAATCAGAACCAATATCTTCTGGACAAATATACAGATTTTCGAGGATTTGTATCACGAAAAACAAAAGATGGCTTCTTTATCACAAAAGATGCCGGTATTTTTCTTTGTGAAAAATAACCAAATTTTAACTTTTTTGTAAAAAGTACTTGAAGGTGACCTAAGGTCACCTTTTATAATACAATTACCAACGCTGGGAAATAGATTTCCGGCAAACTGACACTATATTGAACTCGATAAGTACAGTGACTTATTGGTTATGAGCAAGTAGCGAAAGCGGATTGCGAATATCCGATTGACTACATTATATGTTTAAAAGAGTCATCAATTTTTCACTGCACTGACAAATGAAAAAGGAGAATACACATGAAAGGTATTATTTTAGCCGGCGGTTCTGGCACACGCCTTTATCCGCTTACAATGGTAACATCCAAACAGCTTCTGCCAATCTATGATAAACCAATGATCTACTATCCCATGTCTGTACTGATGAACGCAGGAATCCGCGATATCCTGATCATCTCTACGCCGCAGGATACTCCCCGTTTTGAGGAACTTCTTGGTGACGGACATCAGTTTGGCGTACACCTTACTTACGCCGTACAGCCAAGCCCTGACGGACTTGCTCAGGCATTTATCATCGGCGAGGAATTTATCGGTGATGATACAGTTGCCATGGTTCTCGGCGATAATATCTTCGCAGGACATGGACTGAAGAAAAGACTGAAAGCTGCTGTAAAGAACGCAGAATCCGGCGAAGGTGCTACTGTTTTCGGATACTATGTAGATGATCCGGAGAGATTCGGTATTGTAGAATTTGACCATGAAGGCAAGGCTATCTCAATTGAAGAGAAACCGGAGCATCCGAAGAGCAACTACTGTGTCACAGGTTTATACTTCTATGACAATCGCGTCGTAGAGTATGCAAAAAATCTGAAACCAAGCGCCAGAGGCGAACTTGAGATCACAGACCTGAACCGCATCTATCTGGAAAAGGGCGAATTAAACGTAGAGCTTCTCGGACAGGGATTCACATGGCTGGATACCGGCACACATGAAAGTCTTGTAGAAGCTACCAATTTCGTAAAAACAATGGAAAGCCACCAGCACCGTAAAATCGGATGTCTGGAAGAGATTGCATATCTTAACGGCTGGATCACCAAAGACGAGGTACTGAAGGTTTATGAGGTACTGAAAAAAAATCAGTATGGCCAATATTTAAAAGACGTTCTGGATGGTAAATATTTAGACGTACTTCACTGATTTAAAATCTGTTTTCTGATTTTGCCGCAATTTTTTTCAGTTAAACAGAAATTGAACTATTTGCCCGCAATCCTTTCTTCCCGTAATCTGGCAGCAGTTCTGTTTCTGACAGATTACAGCAGAAGATGTAATTATAATTTCAAAATCAAAGGAGAATTTTAATGAACATTATCGTAACCGGCGGTGCCGGATTTATCGGAAGTAACTTTATTTTTCACATGTTAAAAAAATACCCGGATTACCGCATCATCTGTCTGGACTGTCTGACCTATGCAGGAAACCTTTCCACTCTTGCACCTGTCATGGACAACCCAAATTTCCGTTTCGTAAAAGAAAGCATCACAGACCGCGAAGCAGTTTACAAACTCTTTGAAGAAGAACACCCTGATATGGTTGTAAACTTCGCAGCAGAGAGTCACGTTGACCGCTCCATCGAAAACCCGGAAGTTTTCCTTACCACAAATATCATCGGTACTGCTGTTCTTATGGATGCATGCCGCAAATACGGTATCAAGCGTTATCATCAGGTATCCACTGATGAAGTTTACGGAGATCTTCCATTAGACAGACCTGACCTGTTCTTCACAGAGGAAACTCCGATCCACACAAGCAGCCCTTACAGCTCTTCCAAGGCTTCTGCAGACCTTCTGGTACTGGCTTACCACAGAACCTACGGACTGCCTGTATCTATCAGCCGCTGCTCCAATAACTACGGACCATATCATTTCCCGGAGAAACTGATTCCGTTAATGATCGCCAACGCATTAAATGACAAACCACTTCCTGTTTACGGAAAGGGTGAAAATGTACGTGACTGGCTGTATGTAGAGGATCACTGCCGCGCGATCGACCTGATCATCCACAAAGGACGTGTAGGCGAAGTTTACAATGTAGGTGGTCACAACGAAATGACAAACATTGATATTGTTAAGATCATCTGTAAAGAGCTTGGCAAACCGGAAAGTCTGATCACATATGTGGCAGACCGTAAAGGTCATGATATGCGTTATGCCATTGACCCGACCAAGATTCACAACGAACTCGGCTGGTTACCGGAAACAAAATTTGCAGACGGTATCAAGAAGACCATCAAATGGTATCTGGATAACAAAGAATGGTGGGAAACAATCATCTCCGGCGAATATCAGAACTACTATGAAAAAATGTACGCAAACCGCGGGGAGGCATAATTTATGAGAATTTTTGTAACAGGTGTAGGCGGTCAGCTTGGACATGATGTTATGAACGAACTCGCGAGACGCGGCTATGAAGGTGTGGGAAGCGACATTGCTCCTTCCTACAGCGGAATCGCAGACGGCACTGCAGTTACCACAATGCCTTATGTGCAGATGGATATCACTGACAAGACTTCTGTAGAAAAAGTCATCAAAGAAGCAAATGTTGACGCTGTGATCCACTGTGCTGCATGGACAGCTGTAGATGCTGCCGAGGATGAAGAAAATCAGCCGAAGGTCCGTCTGGTAAATGTAACCGGAACCCAGAATATTGCTGATGTGTGCAAAGAGCTTGACATCAAGATGCTGTATCTGTCCACTGACTATGTGTTCGATGGTCAGGGAACCACTCCATGGGAGCCGGACTGCAAGGACTATAAACCATTAAATGTCTATGGACAGACGAAGCTGGACGGTGAACTCGCCGTATCCGGTACTGTTGATAAATTCTTTATCGTCCGTATTGCATGGGTATTTGGCAAAAATGGTAAGAACTTTATCAAGACCATGATCAACCTTGGAAAAACTCACGACACACTATCAGTTGTAAATGATCAGATCGGCACACCTACTTATACTTATGATCTGGCAAGACTTCTGGTAGATATGATCGAGACAGAGAAATACGGCTATTACCACGCAACCAATGAGGGCGGATATATCAGCTGGTATGATTTCACAAAAGAAATCTTCCGTCAGGCCGCTGCCATGGGACACCCGGAATATCTCCCGGAAAACATGACAGTCAACTCCGTCACAACTGCAGAGTATGGCGCTTCCAAAGCAGCCAGACCGTTTAACAGCCGTCTGGATAAGAGCAAACTGACAGCCAATGGTTTCACACCACTCCCCACCTGGCAGGATGCACTGGGACGTTATCTCAAGGAACTGGATTTCTAACAAGACGGAGTAATTTCCTATAACATAAAAAATCAGCTGGCAGCCGGCATATATTATACCGATTGTCAGCTGTATTTTTTTATACTCTTTTTCTGTTTTCTTCTGCTATTCTTCTTCTCTGCTGCGCTCCATATATTTTTCCATATCCAGTATTTTCTCTGATTTTGCAACGATCAGGGATGCTGCCACATCACCAAGACTATTGCTCATGGCACGCATCATACCCAGAAGCGAATCCATTCCCATGACCAGACCAATTCCAGCCAAAGGCACCTGCATCTGAGTCAGCAATACTGACAGACACACAAGCCCTGCTCCCGGCACTCCCGGCGCTCCCACCGACAGGACCAGAACAGAGAAAAACATGGACAACAGCATTCCTCCACTGATCTCCACACCAAAGATCCTTGCCAGTGTCATGCCGAATATTACAAGATATATACAGGTTCCATCCATATTCACTGTTGCACCTAAAGGAATTGACAGAGAATAGATTTTCTTTGGAATGCCAAGCTTATGTTCACAGGCATCCATATTTACTATGATCGCAGCATTACTGGATGCCAGTCCAAACACCTGCAGCATAGTAGGGCTGTATTTCCTTATAAACGGTACAGGAGTCAGATGTCCGATCAAAAGGATCAGCAGACAGTAAATTCCCAGCATTACAATAATACCAACTGTAAAAGTTCCCAACATTGCCAGCATTGACAGTAATACATCCGGTCCTGTCTTTAATATAACTGTTAAAACAGATGCAAATGTTGCAATCGGTATAAACTGAACCAGAATAACCGTAATCTTCAGGAAAAGTGAATTACAGGCTTCAAATATATCCTTCAATATTTTGGAATAATCTCCGATCTTTCCAAGTGCGATCCCGATCAGGATTGCAAGAAAAATCAGCTGCAGCATATTGGATTCCAGAAAAGGTTTCACAAAATTCGAAGGAATAATATTAACAATAGTATCCTTAATAGAGATACTGACATCCGAAGATGCAATTGCTGACACATCTGCAGTCAGCTTTGATGCAAGCCTCGGATCTCCGGGCTGAAAAACATAAAAAATACCAGTTGAGGAAAGAATAGCCAGTAGAGTCGTAAGCATATAAAATCCCATAATCTTACCACCGATCCTGCCAACCTCCTTCAGATCTCCAAACTGAGAAATACTGCTGACAATGGAAAAGAATACCACAGGACCTACGATCATTTTTAATGCATTCAGAAACATGGTACTGATAGATGAAAAGATATTATCATTTAATGCAGTATTAACTGTATCAGGTACAAAGGTCTTCATAAGCATTCCCACCACAATGGCTGCTGCCAGGGCAAACATTGTCTGTATTGCCATTGCATGTGGATTTTTCTGTACCATGATCTCCACCATATTTGTATGATTCTTATTCTTATAGCGCAGCTGGTCTTTATTAGATCTCAGAAGGATATCTCTGATCATTCCCTCTTCTTCCTGCGAAGACTGCTGATCATCATTCTCCCGGTTCAGTACCTCCTCAACTGTATATCCCTGTATCAGTTGAAATTCCTGTCCCCTGAGAGTCATATTGACATAAATCCTGTTCAGATTTTTATTTAAACTGATACCAATCTGATCATCTTGACTCTCTGCGTGTTCAGTCAGTTTAACCAGCGCTTCCTCTGCCACAAGCATTGTCTTGATTCTTTGCTTTTTTGCAATTTTTAATTCTGTAAGACCATTCTCAACAAAATTAATGCCGTCTGATATTTTTGACTGTTCAATTGATATTTTTTTATGCATATTTCCCCCTATCTTACGAAACTATCCTTCCAGCCCACTGCAGAACAAACAATCAGGACTTTATCTGTCAGACCACTACCTTCGTTTTATTCTGCTGCATTTTCTGCCATGCACATCCGGCAACGATCAGAAGCAGTCCCAAAATATCCGTCATAAGCGTTGGATTGATAAGCATCAGTCCTCCTACAGCCAACATAACGCGGACAATTGCAGGCATCTTCACAAACAGAAAACCTTCCAGTGATGCTGACAGACCAAATACGCCGATTAGTGAAGTGATAAAAATCTGAACTACACTGACAGCAGTGGTATCGATCAGAAGCATGGACGGATTGAAGCAGAATACATACGGCACAATGAATACCGCGATAGCCAATTTCGAAGCTGTAAATGCAGTCTTCATTGGGTTCGATTTTGCGATTGCAGAACCTGCATAAGCAGCAAGTGCTACCGGCGGTGTAATATCTGCTACAATGCCGAAGTAAAATACAAAGAAGTGAGCTGCCATAATCGGCACTCCCATACGTACCAGAATCGGTGCACAGGTTGCTGCCATGATACAGTAGTTTGCAGTAGTCGGAACACCCATACCAAGAACAATACAGCAAAGCATTGTCAAAAGAAGCGCAATGATTAACTTTCCGTTTGCAACACTGATGATTCCGTTGATCAGGTCATTTGCAAGACCTGTCATAGTAATGGAACCGGAAATAATACCTGCAACACCACAGGCTACAGCTACAGAAATAACACCTCTTCCACCTGCTTCCAAGGCATCAAGACATTTTGTAACACTGATTCTGTTCTCTTTATCAAACAGACTTACTATAATAGAAAGAACGATTGCATAACTTGCGGCTTTCTGCATTGTCATATAGTTTCCTGATACCCAGATAACTAGCATGATCAACGGTAATAACAAATAAATCTTACGAATCAGGATCTTAAATACAGGAAGTTCTTCTTTCGGAATACCGGAGAGCCCCAGTTTCTTAGCTTCCAGATGAACTGCGATAAAGATTCCAGTAAAATACAGCAATGCCGGCAGGATTGCCCTGACGATGATCTGTGAATAGGGTACTCCTATAAAATCAGCCATAAGGAATGCAGCAGCGCCCATAATCGGCGGCATGATCTGTCCGCCTGTAGAAGAAGCCGCTTCTACTGCACCTGCAAACTCCGGCTTGTATCCGGTCTCTTTCATCATAGGGATAGTAACAGAACCTGTGGTAACTGTATTACCTACAGAAGAACCTGAAACCATTCCACAAAGAGCAGAACTGATAACTGCTACCTTCGCAGGGCCACCTGCATATTTTCCGGCCACACAGTTCGCAAGCTGGATAAAGAAATTGGAAATTCCTGTTCTCTCCAGGAATGCCCCAAAAATAATAAACACTACAATATACTTAGAGCATACATTTACAGGTGTGGAAAAAACACCCTCTTTTGTATAAAAAAGGTTGCGTACCAGGAATTTCACCCTGCCAAAAAACGCCGGGTTTGTAAGTCCTACAGCCAGCGCATAGATCAGGAAAAAGCCGGCTACAATCAGGATTGGCAAACCAACACAACGTCTGGTAAGCTCAACAAGTGCCAGAATGCCAATAATGCCGATGATAATCTGATAGATTTCAAATCTGGTACCCTGATTGATAATCTTATTTGCGTTAAAGGTGAAATACAAAAAAGCACCTGTGCCAAGCAACATAAAAATAATATCGCTTATCGGCATATAATTCTCTCTGATGTCACACTTCTTTGCAGGATAAGTCAGAAACCCGATCAGAACGATCAGTCCCAGGAAAGAAGTCAGTCGGATTTCCTCCAGGAAGGTTGCAAAAAGTGTTACATAAATACACCACAGTGAGAAGGCGATGAGAATTCCGCGGATAGCAATCTTATATTTTCCTGTCCATATACGGATATTAGACTCACGGTCATATTTTTTCATAACCGCATCTACATCAGCTCCCTCAGACTCTGACTGTCCCACCGGAGATGTATTTACTTTTTTACTGTTATATTCTTTCATACCGGTTATTCCCCTTTCGTGTCAACTGTAATTCCATGCTCTGCATAGTAACGTGCAGCACCTTCATGGAACGGTATCGTCATACCTGTAGTGGCATTCTCCAGGGAAAGCTCCTCTCCCTTTGCATTCTCGGATGCAATCTCATCTGCATGGTCAAAAATAGCAGCCGTCATATCGTACACTGTATCATCGTCCAGATTCTCAGATACAACAATTGTTGCCTTAACGGTGATTGTCTCTACCGGTTCATCCTGTCCCGGATAGGTTCCTGCCGGAATCTGATAGGATGTATAATATGGACAGTCACTCAAAATTGAATCCCTGATCGCACCGTCAATATTGATCATATAGACACCATTGGTAGTTGCAAGCTCTGTGATAGCTGTCGTAGGTGCACCTGCAACAATAAATGCAGCATCAATTTTTCCATCCTTCAAAGATTCCTTGCTGTCCTCAAAAGACAGATACTGGGGATGGATATCATCCAGGGTAATGCCGCCTGCATTTAAAACATCCAGAGCATTGAAATATACACCGGAGTTTGCCGCACCGATAGATACGCTCTTGCCTTTCAGATCTTCCACTGTCTTAATG
>OODM01001293.1_pt1 | contig 10614 bp, 10 predicted proteins | sample 1671471 | NCBI WGS metagenome assembly OODM01 (sample SAMN06348160, study PRJEB24527) | human gut metagenome | biome: human gut; feature: ankylosing spondylitis patient; material: feces | host: Homo sapiens | place: China | collected 2015-10 | reverse complement strand
GGTCTGGGCATCGACCGCCTGACCATGCTGCTGTGCGGCCTGAGCATCAAGGACGCCGAGTTCCTGTTCCGCGGCCCCAACCGCCTGACCCCGTGATTTCATAAAACCTTTCTGAGAGCTGCTGTGCGTTTCGCACTGCAGCTCTTTTTTGAGTCCCGTGAAAAGGCAATTGAGGAAAATCCGCAGATTTTCCTCAATTGCAATTATATAAAATAATTTTTCCGCTGATTATGCCCAGAGCAAAGCGGAGGGCATTCAAAACTGTCCCGGCATAATAAACGCTCCCTTTTCATACGATACAACGAGCACACCCACCCCTACGGGCGCGGTGCGCAGCGCAACAGGAAGGGGAGAAGGACCTTGGAGAAACAGGAACAGAACAGCATCTGTCGCGAGATCGGCGCACGCACCGGCGGGGATATCTACATCGGTGTGGTGGGGCCGGTGCGCAGCGGCAAATCTACCTTTATCAAGCGGTTCATGGAGCAGCTGGTGCTGCCCGCCATGTCCGGCTCTGCTGCTGCCCGGGAGCGTGCCCGGGACGAGCTGCCGCAGTCGGCAGCAGGGCGCACCATCATGACCACTGAGCCGAAATTCATCCCAGAGACCGCCGTGCCCCTGCAGCTGGAAGGCGGCGGGGCGTGCCAGGTGCGGCTGATCGACTGCGTGGGCTACATGGTGGAGGGCGCTATGGGGCACGAGGAGGACGCAAAGCCCCGCATGGTCAAAAGCCCGTGGTTTGAACAGGAGGTTCCCTTTGACCTTGCCGCAGAGACCGGCACCCGCAAGGTGATCTGCGAGCACTCCACCATCGGGGTGGTGGTCACCACCGACGGCTCAGTCAGCGATATCCCCCGGGCGGGCTACGCAGAGGCAGAAAGACGGGTCGTCACCGAGTTGGAAGCGCTGGGCAAGCCCTATATCATCCTGCTCAACAGCACCCACCCGGACGCGCCGGAGACCCGGCAGCTGGCCGAGGGTATGGCGCGGGACTACCGCCGCACCGTGCTGCCGGTAAGCTGTGTGGACTTGGACGCCGCCATGCTGGGGGAGATCCTGCGGCGGGTGCTGTACGAGTTCCCGGTGCAGGAGCTGGATTTTGCCCTGCCCCGCTGGGTGACCATGCTGGAGCCCGGACACTGGCTGCAAGCGCAGGTGTATGCAGCCGCCATGCAGCTGGCAGAGCGGGTGTCCCGCATGAAGGATCTGCCCACTGGAACAGACGCCCCTGCGCTGGAATGCGATGCCGTGCAGCGCTCGGCAGTGGCGGGCGCAGACCTTGCCGCCGGCAGTGTGCGGGTGAGTGTGGAGCTGAAGCCGGAGATCTTTTATCAGGTGCTCAGCGAGCAGACCGGGCTGGACATCGGGGACGAGGCGGGGTTGATGCCCTGCATCATGGAGCTGGCCCGGGCAAAGCGCGCCTACGAGAAGGTGCGCAGCGCCTTGGAGCAGGTGGAAGCCACGGGCTACGGCATCGTGATGCCCTCCATCGACGAGCTGCATCTGGAACCCCCGGAGATCGTGCATCAGGACGGGCGCTGCGGGGTGCGGCTGCAAGCCTGTGCGCCCTCTATCCAGATGATGAAGGCCACTATCCATACAGAACTGAGCCCCATCGTGGGCACCGAGAAGCAGAGCGAGGACTTGGTGCAGAGCCTACTGGCCGACTTTGCGGACGACCCGGTGCAGCTGTGGGAGTCCAACATTTTCGGCAAAAGCCTGCACGAGCTGGTGAACGACGGTTTGCAGAACAAGTTGCTCCACATCCCGCAGGAAGCCCGCACCCGCCTGCAGGAAACGCTGGAGCGGGTCATCAACGAGGGCTGCACCGGGCTGATCTGTATCCTGATCTAGGGTGTATCTGAAAAAATCCCCGCCCGCCGTAAGTTCTGCTTACAGCGGGCGGGGATCGTTCTGTCTTATTTTTCTTCCTCGGTCAGCTTGTTGATCAGCAGCTGATAGATCTCGTTGCCCTTCAGGATGAACTGCTTTTTCACCAGTTCGGCGCTCAGCCGGTCGGGCGCGCCCAGTTCCAGACAGAACAGTTCGCTGTCCAGCCCCTTTACGGTGCAGCGCACGGTGCAGTGACCATCGGCCTTTTCGGTAATGCGGGCGCTGTACTTGGCCTCCTTGCGGGCCCATGTCTGGCAGCGCAGCACAGCAGCCACCGCCCGCTCCCGCACGGTGCGGGGCAGGTCGTAGGCCAGCTCCTGCGCCACCTTGCGGCCTTTATCGGTAATGGTATAGCTGTCGCCGGTCAGGGTGACCAGCGCCTGCTTTGTGATATCGTCCAGACAGGAGCCGATCTCAAAATAGTTGACAAGGGCTTCCTCCATCAGGGCGTTCTCGATCTCCTGCCGGGTAATGGGACCGGCGTTTTTCACCAGATAGCACAGCAGCAGCCGGATCTCGGTGCTGCTGGTCAGGCCGCCGGGACGGACACCGGCGGTAAAAGCATCATTGGCGCTCATCGTTCCTTACATCCCCCTTGCGCTTTCACATGGTATCAAAGGTCTGCGCCGCTGCCAAAAGGGCGGGCAGCGGGCAGACAAAAACTCTTTCTATTAGTATAAAGGCTTTCAGCCCGGATTGCAAGCCGCAACGGCAAAATCTGTCTCAATGCGCTTGGGGCATTCCGGTGTGGAGTACACCCACCTGTCCAGATGTCCCTCGGTGATGAAGTACCGCAGCTCAAACCGGTGGGGCTGGCTCAGGGCGTGGTTCACGATGACCAGCTTGATCTTCATCTTTTCCGGCAGGATGTTTTTGATGTAGACACTTACCGCCTGCCCGGGCGCAAGACCGGAGCAGCTCTCCGCAAGCCCCGCAAGGTTCGGCGCAATCTCCACAAAGGTACCGTATTCCTCCACGCTGCGCACGATGCCCACCACCGTTTCGCCCACGGTGAACCGGGCGGCGTTCTCTGCCCATGTGCCCAGCAGCTCCCGGATGGTCAGCACAAAGCGCCCTTGCGCGTCCCGGTTCTTGATGGCACACAAGATCTGCTGTCCTACGCTGACCCGGTCGGCAGGGGAGGAGATGCGGCTTACCGACATACAGTCGATGGGCAGCAGGGCACTGATACCGCAGCCCACGTCACAAAACGCGCCGAACGGCTCGATGTGGGTCACGGTACAGGGCAGGATATCCCCGGGCGAAAGGGTGTCCAGATACTCCGCCTTACACAGCCGCTGCGCCTCGGCGCGGGAAAGCCGGTAGCAGGGCGCGCCGTCCTCGTCCGTGTCCAGCCCCTCGATAACAAAACAGGTGGGGCGTCCCACCCGGGTCAGCACCGCAATATCCCGCACGGTACCGGTTTCGGCACCGTCCGCGCACTGGGCAAAGGGCATCACCGCCTTTACGCCGCCCAGCTCAAACCGCAGCTGCCGCCGGGTGTCAAAGGCAAGGGCAGTGGCCTGTAAAATTTCGCCGCTGGCCATGGCAGCCCGCAGCTCGGCAGGGGACAGGCGGGCGGCAGAACGGTAACTGTTTTCGGTACGATAAGCTTGCATCATGTTTCATTCCTCTTTCTATATGGTTTTCGGGTCTCTGTGCGATGCTACAACGATATGCAGCAATGTGCGCAGATATTTGCATTTTGTGCGGCTTTGCATTATACTATATCTGTATGCACAGCATCCGCTCAGCGGGCGGCGGCACACACTGGCTCTGCCGGGCGTTTGCGCGGCAGAAAAGAAGGGAGAGGTCGGATAAATATGGACATCGCTGTGGGAGATACCATCCTCACCCGCAAAAAGCACCCCTGCGGGGCATCCAGCTTCGAGGTGCTGCGGGTGGGCATGGATTTTAAGATCCGCTGCACCGGCTGCGGACGCGAGGTCATGCTGCCCCGCGCCAAAATTGAAAAGAACATCAAAAAGGTGGTAAAGCCCGGCAGTGCGCAGTAGCGCAGCCAACGCACCCGAACCGGAACGAATTTGTAAGGAGAACTGCAAGGATGCAAGATATTTCTTCCCGGATGGATGCGGTCTGCCGCCGCTTTGAGGAGCTTTCCATGCGGCTGAACCAGCCCGATACCGCCGCCGACCCGGCGCTGTTCCGCAAGCTGATGCGGGAGTATCACGATACAGAGCCGGTGGTGGAGGCTTACCGGGACTGGCAGACCGCGCTGGATCATCTGGCGCAGGCCAAAGCCCTGCTGGAGGAGCCCGGTTCACTGGACCCGGACTTCAAGCAGATGATACAGCAGGAAATCGGCGAAAAAAGTCAAGATGTGGCAAAGCTGGAAAATAATCTCAAAATTTTGCTGCTGCCCAAGGACGTGAACGACGGCAAAAACGTCATCATGGAGATCCGCAGCGGTGCCGGCGGCGAGGAAGCCGCTCTGTTTGCCCACAGTCTGCTGCGGATGTACACCATGTACGCCCAGAACCATGGTTGGACGCTGGAACTGCTCAACCTGAACGAGACCGAACTTGGCGGCGTAAAGGAAGCCATCGTCTCAGTGGATGGCGCAGGTGCGTATAACCGTCTCAAGTACGAGAGCGGGGTGCACCGGGTGCAGCGTGTGCCGGAGACCGAGACCCAAGGCCGCATTCACACCTCCACCGCCACTGTGGCGGTAATGCCGCAGGCAGAGGAGGTGGACTTTGCGCTGGACATGAAGGATCTGCGCATTGATACCTTCCGCTCCTCCGGTGCGGGCGGTCAGCACATCAACAAGACCTCCAGTGCCATCCGCGTGACCCATATCCCCACAGGTACGGTGGTGGAGTGCCAGAACGAGCGCAGCCAGTTCCAGAACAAGGATAAAGCGCTGGAGATCCTGCGCAGCCGCCTCCTTGCACAAAAGCAGAAGGAGCAGCAGGATGCCATCAACGCCCAGCGTCAGGGGCAGGTGGGCACCGGAGACCGCAGTGAGAAGATTCGCACCTACAACTTCCCGCAGGATCGCTGCACCGACCACCGCATCGGCCTGACCGTCCACAATCTGGAAAAGATCATGGACGGCAATCTGGACGAGGTCATTGACGCTCTTGCCACCCGCGAGCAGACTGAAAAGCTGCAAAGGCTGGGCGGGTAAAACCCGGTTTTGCGGGTGCAAAACCATCCAAACGACTGCCAAGCAAATATACTTTACAGATGGAAAGAACGATGATTCGTATGGAAATCAAAACCAGAGTTTTGCCTGCCGATGAAGCAGGCGTAGCCGAGGCCGCACAGCTGCTGCGGCAGGGTCAGCTTGTGGCCCTGCCAACAGAAACGGTCTACGGCATTGCCGCCGATGCCCGCAACGGTGCGGCGGTGCGCGATATCTTTGTGGCCAAGGGGCGCCCGCAGGATAACCCCCTCATCGTCCACGTCACCGGGCCGGAGATGCTGCCGGGTCTTGTCAGCGAGGTGCCGGAGCGTGCCCAGCTGCTGATGGCAGCCTTCTGCCCCGGCCCACTGACCATCATCATGCCGCGCGGGCCGGAGGTGGCGGATGAGTGCTGCGCCGGACTGGATACCGTGGGCATCCGGATGCCCAGCCACCCGGTAGCGCGGGCGGTCATCCAGCAGAGCGGCTGCGCCTTTGCCGCCCCCAGCGCCAACCTTTCCGGCAAGCCCAGCCCCACCAACGCACAGGATGTGTTCACCGATATGGACGGCCGCCTGCCGCTGATCCTCGACGGCGGCGAGTGCGATGTGGGCGTGGAGAGCACCGTGGTGTCGGTGGTGGGTGATAAACCCACCCTGTTCCGCCCCGGCCACATCACGCTGGAGGACTTGGAACGCGCCCTCGGCGAAGAGGTGGAGGTGTCCAAGGCCATTCTGGAAAAGCTGCCGGAGGGTGCTGTGGTGCGCAGCCCGGGCATGAAGTATAAGCACTACGCCCCCAAGGCCGATGTGACTCTGCTAAACGGCACCTTTGCGCAGTTCAAGGCCTATGTGGACGCCCATAAAGACGAGAACCCCAGCTGCCTGTGCTTTACCGGCGAAAGCGCAAAGCTGAATGTGCCCTGCGTGGAATACGGCCGCGAGGGGGACGGTGCCGATCAGGCAAAGCACATCTTCCGCTCCCTGCGGGCGCTGGATGAGCAGGGCGACGGCGTAGTCTACGCCCGCTGCCCGCAGAAGGACGGCCTGTCCATGGCAGTGTACAACCGCCTGATCCGCGCCGCCGCCTTCCGGGTGATCGACCTATGATTACCTTGGGCATCACAGGGCGCAGCGGCTGCGGCAAATCCACGGTCACGGCGGTATTTGCCGCCCACGGCGTGCCGCTGGTGGATGCCGACCAGCTCAGCCGGGAGATTTTACTGCCCGGCTCGCCGCTGCTGCCGCAGCTTGCGGCGCGGTTCGGCGGGGAGATCCTTCGCCCGGACGGCACGCTGGATCGCCGTCTGCTGGCTGACCGCGCCTTTGCCACCCCGGAGGGCAAAGCCGCGCTGGACAGCCTGACCCACCCCGCCATCGTGGCACGCATCCGCGCCGCAAAGCAGGCGGCGCAGACCGCCGGTGCGCCCCTTTTTGTACTGGACGGTGCGGTCATCGTGGGCACGGCGGCGCAGGCTGAATGCGATCGCCTGTGCGTGGTCACTGCACCCTTTGAAACCAGCGTGGCGCGCATTGTGGCGCGGGACGGCATCTCGCCGGAGATGGCTGCCCGCCGCCTGAACGCTCAGACCCCGGAACAAACCCTGACCGCACAGGCAGACTACACCCTGCACAACGACGCCGGGCTGGAGGCGCTGCAAGCTGCAGCCGCCCGCCTGTGTGTGCAGCTGCAGGCAGAAGGGGGCGTGACGACAGCGCTTTGAACGAACAAAATTATGAAAAAGCCTACGACCCTATCGCCGCCCGGGAGCGCCGCGCCGCGCGGGAAAAACTGCGTTGCCGCAAACAGCAGCGCCGCCGCCGGATGGTGCTGCGGCTGGCTGCATTGTGCTTGGCTGTGATGCTTACGGTGTGCGTGGTGCCGCCTTTGTGCAACCGGGCAGAGCAGCTTTTGTACCCCCGCAAGTACGAGCAGCTGGTGGAAAAATGGGCAGCAGCCTATGAGTTGGACCCGCTGCTGGTCTACGCCTTTATTCGCACCGAAAGCGGCTTTGACCCGCAGGCTACCTCCAGTGTAGATGCCCGGGGCCTGATGCAGATGACTGAGGAGACCTTTCTCTGGATGCGCAGCAAGATCGCCCCGGAGGAACCGCTGACCTTTGCCGACCTGTACGACCCCGATACCGCCATCCGCTTTGGGTGCTATTACCTGCACCTTTGCATGGTGCGCTACAAAGGGGATGTATCCACGGCGGCAGCGGCTTACCACAGCGGCTGGGGCACGGTGGATCAGCTGCTGCAAATAGAGGAGCACTCCGCAGACGGGGAAACGCTGCAGGGCTTCCCTTATAACCAGATGCACCACTACGTCAACAAGATCACCGCCTGCTACCAGACCTATCAGCGTCTGTACGCAGGTCAATGATAAAAAGTTAAGGAGCAAAAAATCATGAGTGAGAAACTTACTGCAAAAGAGTACGCCGAAAAGCTGCTCTACACCCCTGAGTACGCTGCCGACAAGCGGGCAGACGTAAAGGAAAAGGCTGCTGCCTTTGCCGAGGGCTACAAGAAATTTATGGACAGCGCCAAGACCGAGCGCGAGGCTGCCGTTGTCAGCGAGCAGATGCTGCTGGCTGCCGGCTACAAGGCTTTTGAACCCAAAAAGGCCTACGCCCCCGGTGAGAAGGTCTACTTCATTCAGGAGAACAAGGCTGTTGTGGCGGCTACCATCGGCCAGAAGCCCTATGAAGAGGGCTTCCGTCTGGTCATCGCCCACATCGACTGCCCCCGTCTGGACCTGCGTCCCAACCCCCTGTACGAGTCTGACCACATGAGCTACTTCCGCACCCACTACTACGGCGGTATACGCAAGTACCAGTGGGCTACCATCCCGCTGGCCATCCACGGCGTGTTTACCCGCGCCGACGGCTCCAGCGTCAACTTTGCCATCGGTGAGGACGAGAACGATCCCGTGTTCTGCATCACCGACCTTCTGCCCCATCTGGGTGCTGAGCAGAACGAGCGCAAGCTCAGCGAGGGCATCAAGGGCGAGGAGCTGAACGTGCTCATCGGCTCTGACACCGTGGAGGAAGAGGACGTCAAGGAGGCTGTCAAGCTGAACACCCTCATCCTGCTGAACCAGAAGTATGGCATCACCGAGCGCGACTTCACCCGCGCCGAGATTGAGGTGGTGCCCGCCAGCAAGGCACGCGACGTGGGCTTTGACCGCTCCATGATTGGTGCCTACGGCCACGATGACCGCGTGGATGCTTACCCCGCACTGCTGGCCGAGATCGAGACCAAGGATCCCGTGCACACCACCATCTGCGTGCTGACCGATAAGGAAGAGATCGGTTCCGACGGTGTGACCGGTATGCAGAGTATGTATGTGTTCCACTTTATGCAGCTGCTCTGCCGTGCTGCCGGTCAGGACGACATTCTCGCCTTCCGTAACAGCGTGTGCCTGTCTGCGGACGTGACCGCTGCCTACGACCCCTCCTGGGCAAGCGCCTTTGAAAAGCAGAACGGCACCTACGCCGGCCGCGGCATTGCCATCTTCAAGTACACCGGCAGCCGCGGCAAGAGCTCTGCCAGCGACGCCAACGCCGAGCTGCTGGGCGACATCACCCGGATGCTGGATGCCAACAACGTGGCATGGCAGATCGGCGAGATGGGCCGTCTGGATCTGGGCGGCGGCGGCACCATTGCCAAGTATGTGGCAAACCGCGGCATCAAGGTGCTGGATCTCGGCGTGCCCGTGCTGTCCATGCACTCTCCCTTCGAGGTCATCCATAAGACCGACCTGTACATGGCTTACCGCACCTTCTCTGTGTTCTGCCAGTCTGCTGACTGATCCCCCGCGCTGACGGATATTTTGCATTGAAAAACCGAGCTGCCTGCACATTTTTGTGCAGCGGCTCGGTTTTTTGCGCAAAACCCTTGACCTTCAACCGGCTTTAAGGTGTAATGTAAGGGCGGAGGTGAAGCAAATGAACATCAAACAGGCTTCTGAACAAAGCGGTGTGTCCGCCCCTAACATCCGCTTTTACGAAAAAGAAGGGCTTCTCACACCGGCACGCAGGCAGGGCAATGACTACCGCGATTACACCGCCGGGAACGTCCACACCCTCAAGCTCATCCGTATGCTGCGGATGCTGGATGTGCCGCTGCCTACCATCAAGGCGGTACTGCGCGGGGAACAGCCCCTGCAACAGGCGCTGCAAGCCCAGCAGACCGTGCTGGAGCAGCAGGCGGCGCATCTGGCGGCAGCCATGCAGTTCTGCGCCGACCTTGCCCGGCAGGCTCCGCAGACGGACACGCTGGACGTGGACGCCTGCCTGACCCGTATGGAAAGCCCCGCCCCGCAGCAGGGGTTCTTCTCCGGTTGGCTGCAGGATTACCGCACGCTGGCGCAGGTGCAGCATCAGAAGCACTTTTTCTTTATCCCGCAGGGCAGCATCAACACCCCACAGGAGTTTACAGCGGCGTTGCAGGCCTATGCAGAGGAAAAGGAAATGCTTTTCGCCCTGACCAAAGAGGGAATGTACCCGGAGTTTTCGCTGGACGGCATCGCGTATAAGGCCTACCGCAACCCGGGCAAGTACCGGGACGAGATCTGTTGCGATGCTGTGCATCCCGAGCAGCTGGACGCAGGACTGCCGCTCCGGCGGGAGAAGCTGCTGCGCTTTTTGCGCCTCGCTGTGCCGCCGGTATGTACCTTTGCCGCCATTCTGGCGGCGGGGTGGGTGGTGACCGGCGGCGCAGGCTGGCTCTGGCTGGCGGTGCTGGCCTCTGCCGGGGTGCTGCTGGGACGCTGCCTTGAAAGGTGGCTGTAAGGTGCATTATCCCAGCGGCAGCGCCTCGGCTACGGTCAAAAAGGTGTAGCCGTTGTCCGCATACCACCGGATGATATCCGGCAGCGCCTCGGCGGTGGTGCGGGTGGTGGCAGAGTCGTGCATCAGCACCACGCAATGGGTCTGCTCGCCGGTCTCCCGCACCACATTGCGGTAGATGGTATCCGCACTGGGGTGCCCGCCCACGGCGTCCTCGGCGCAGACGTTCCAGTCCACCCACTGCCAGCCGCGCTGCTCTACCTCGGCCTTCAGCTGCGGCATCAGCCCCTTGCCGCCGTAGCGGCGGCTTACGGTGTTGGTGCTGCCGCCGGGGAAGCGCAGGTACCGGATGCTCTCAGCGTCCACATAGGGCGCAATGCGCTGTTTCAGCAGGGCAATGTCCTTCCAGTAGGCGGCGCTGCTGCGATAGATATCGCTGTATTCGTGGGAGGCAGAGTGCAGCGCGATCTGGTGCCCGGCAGCAGCAGCCTGTGTGAGCAGGGGCAGATATTTCTCGTTGTAGCCGGTGGCCACCACAAAAAAGGTGCCGTGCACCCCGGCGGCATCCAGCGCAGCCAGCACCTCCGGGGTGGTCTTGCTGGGGCCGTCGTCAAAGGTCAGGCAGACCCATTTTTCCGGCAGGGAAGGGGCAGCGGGCGCACCGGCATCGGATGTAGCCACCGCCGGCGCGGCAGGGGAAAAGGGCGAAAAGTCCGGCGCGGCGGTCAGCTCGTTCAGCTTGCAGCCCACCGGCGCGCGTGCCGGCACCAGCCACCCCGCC
>OODM01001288.1_pt1 | contig 10633 bp, 10 predicted proteins | sample 1671471 | NCBI WGS metagenome assembly OODM01 (sample SAMN06348160, study PRJEB24527) | human gut metagenome | biome: human gut; feature: ankylosing spondylitis patient; material: feces | host: Homo sapiens | place: China | collected 2015-10 | reverse complement strand
CGATTGCTATGATGGGATCTTTTGGTCCAGTAACTGCATTGTCAAGCCTGTCAAATAATCTAAACCAGACATTAGCAAGTGGAGAAAGAGTGTTATCCTTACTCGAAGAAGAACCAATGGTAGAAGAATCAGAAGGAGAAGCTGATATAAGTTTTGAAGGTGCATCCGTAGAAGATGTAACCTTTGCCTATGATGAAGAAGTCATCCTAAAAGACTGCAACATCAATATGAAACAAGGAAAAGTCATCGGAATCTGTGGAAAAAGCGGCTGCGGAAAGTCCACACTGTTGAAACTTCTGATGCGCTTCTGGGATGTAAACAAAGGAAACATAAAGATCTCAGACCAAAATGTGAAAGAAATCCCAACCAAGACACTTAGAAACACACAATCCTACGTAACTCAGGACACCGAACTCTTCCACGACTCCATCGCCAACAACATAGCGATCGGAAAACCAGGCGCAGCAAGAGAAGAAATCATAAAAGCCGCCCAAAAAGCTTCTATCCATGACATGATCATGTCCCTGCCAAATGGCTACGACACCGAAGTCGGAGAACTCGGAGACACCCTGTCTGGTGGAGAAAAACAAAGAATCGGAATCGCCAGAGCCTTCTTACACGACAGCCCGATGTTATTACTAGACGAACCAACAAGTAACTTGGATTCATTAAATGAAGGAATTATTCTAAAATCGTTAAAGGAAGAAAGTCAAGGAAGAACCGTGGTACTAGTATCTCATAGAGAATCCACGATGGGAATTGCAGACGAAGTGTATCATATGGATGCAGGAAGAGTTTCGTAAAGAAGTGAAAAGTGAAGAATGAAGTATCTTATCTGTAAGTAGTGTATACTGAAAGATTTGAGTGTATAAATAGAGAAAGAACAATGTATTAGGGTCAAGCCGTCAATGAAATTCGTTTTTCTGACCCTAATACATTGTTCTTTCTCTATTTATACATCAATAACCTTCAGTATACAATTTAATCAATTCCACAACAATATCAACACACATATCCATTCCTTCAACGCTAATATGTTCATAAGGTCCATGATAAGCATGTCCACCAGTTCCAAGATTCGGACAAGGAAGTCCTCGAAAACTTAACTGACATCCATCTGTACCTCCGCGAATCGGCAGAACCAATGGAGCCACACCAGCATTTTCACAAGCCTTCTTTGCATTTTTGATCAAATGAGGACAATCCTTAATAATCTCGGCCATATTTTGATACTGATCCGTAATGGTTAAAGTAACGCAACCATTACCCCATTTTTCGTTCATATTTTTCGCGATCAAACGTAATGTCTGTTTCTTCGCCTCAAACAACCCCCGATCATGATCTCTCACAATGTAATGTAATGTTGCATGACTCACATCACCATTCATATCGATCAAATGATAGAATCCCTCATAATCTTCCGTGTTTCTAGGAGTCTCCATAGAAGGTAGACAAGAGTTGATCTCCATAGCTACAAGTGAGGCATTGATCATCGTATCCTTCGAAGAACCAGGATGTACATTAAAACCAGTGATTTCAAACTCAACTTTACAGGCATTAAAATTTTCAAACTGGATCTCACCCTCGGTATCGCCATCCAAAGTATAAGCAAAATCAGCATCAAACCGCTTGATATCAAAATACTCAGCACCACTTCCAATTTCTTCATCTGGAGTAAATGCAATGCTGATCGGACCATGAGGAATCTCTTTACTGATCAGACGTTCTACCATCGTAAGAATCTCAGCAATCCCAGCCTTATCATCTGCACCAAGGATCGTTGTACCATCCGATGTGATCAAAGTACGACCCTTGAGAGAAGAAAGATGAGGGAAAACTTTCGGATCAAGAACCAGACCACTATCTCCAAGAGGAAGAGCTTCTCCATTATAATTCTTCGTAAGCATCGGGTGGATCGGGTGATCACAGAAATCAGAAACAGTATCCATATGAGCAATAAATCCGATCGCAGGACAGTTTTCATAGCCCTTTGTGGCAGGTAGCTTACCATACAGATAGCATTTATCATCAAGATAGACATCGGTAAGACCAAGTTTATTCATTTCTTTTTCCAAGATCCTGGCAAGATTAAACTGACAATCAGAAGAAGGGACAGTTTGGCTGTTTTCATTGCTTGGAGTTAAAATTTTGACGTAATTTAGTAAACGTTCGTAAGCTTTCATGATTATTTATTCACCTCGTGATAATTTCTTTTGCGTTTTATAAAGTATATAGATAATATAACACATATTTTCTTCAGTTTTGTAAGATTAAACAGTAAAATTAATCTTCAATTTTTTCTATATTGATGAGTGTATCAACCATCGTATTAAACTAGACTCTCGTAGTCTATAGGAATGCACCAGTTGCAGCAATCGGAATTGTATTCAAAGCAAATATGTTTATTACATTTTTACAAATGGGACTAGCCAATGAAGTTTTGCTGATCCCGTTATTGTATCTTTTAAATGCGGTTGACGGAGTCATATATGGGCAGGCATTGACAGACTATATTGCAGTGATATTGTCCACGATCATATGGAAGCAATATCAAAATAGTATAACGAAAGAAAAAGACTCCGTAAAATAGTTCGAAATACGAAATTTGTGGAAATTGATGAAAAATTAACAAATAAATAAAAAACAGCATTTATACAAATGGCTTAAAATGGTTGGATTGAAAATAATATGTTTGTGAAAATGCTGCTTTTTTTGTGCAATTTCTACAAAAAAGAAAAGAAAATAGAAAAAGAATAAATCGTTTTGCAAAAAAAATCCCTTGACTTTTTGTCGGATTGGTCCTACCATATAAGTATAGTAACTGGTAGGACCAATCTTACTACGTCGCGTATACGCTGAAAAATAGGATATCGGAACCCGCTCATATTTGAAAAGAAAGGAGAGAACTTAAGATGTTCATTCACTTTTTATTAGCGATGCTTCCTATCATCTGGCTGATCATTGCATTAAGCGGATTAAAGATGGCAGGACATGTAGCCTGTCCGATCGCTTTGATCATTACAGTCATTGAAGCACTTTTTTTATGGAAGCAAAAAATTATTGATGTCCTCACAGGAGGGTTAGAAGGATTTGCAATGGCAATCTGGCCAATCTGTCTGGTTATCGTGGCAGCAGTGTTTACTTACAACTTGGTCGTACATACGAAAAACATGGAACTTATTAAAATAATGCTTACTTCTGTATCAAGAGATAAACGAGTTCTTGTGCTGATCATCGCATGGGGATTTGGAGGATTTATGGAAGGTATGGCAGGATTCGGAACAGCTGTAGCGATTCCAGCAGGAATCCTTTGCGGATTAGGATTTGAACCAATCTTTGCAGCAACTGTTTGCCTGGTAGCCAATACGACACCAGTAGCATTTGGATCCATCGGAATTCCAACGGTTACAGCAGCAAATGTAACAGGATTTAGTCCACATATGACAGCATCTTATGTTGTATTACAACTTGCGATCATGGTAATTCTCGTTCCTTTCCTTGTTGTTTTCATCACAGGAAAACATGAAGGAGCTAAAGGAATCGGTGATTATAAAGAAATTTTATTTATTACATTGATGTCAGGTCTTTCATTCTTAGTACCACAATATCTGACAGCAAAATTTGTAGGAGCTGAACTTCCAGCAGTTATCGGATCTGTATGCAGTATGGCAGTAACGATCATCCTTGCAAAAGTAATGCTGAAAGGTAAGGCAAGTAAATTTGATGTAGAAATCGAAGATAATGATGATACTACGATGACAGTAAAAGATGCATTTGTTGCATGGAGCCCATTCATTCTTGTATTACTGTTCTTACTTCTGACTTCAACATTAGTACCAGCGATTCATGATCCATTATCAGCGATCAAATCAAATGTACCAATTTATAGTGGAGAGGGAGCAAGCCCATATACATTTACATGGGTATCAACACCAGGAGTGCTGATCTTGATCGCAGCATTTATTGGAGGACTGATTCAGGGATGTCCAGTTGGTGAGATCTTTGTTGTTTTAGGCAAGACAGTGATTCAGATGTTTAAGACGATCATTACGATCATGGCAGTGCTTGCGACAGCTAAGATCATGGGATACAGCGGAATGACACAGTCTATCGCAGATTTTATCGTACGTGTAACAGGAAGCTTTTATCCATTAGTTGCACCACTGATTGGATCTATCGGAACATTCGTAACAGGAAGTTCTACATCAAGCAGCGTACTATTCTCCAAGTTACAGGCAAGTACAGGAGCAGAATTAAATATCAACCAGATCTGGCTGGTAGCTGCAAATACAGTTGGTAGTACCGCAGGAAAGATTATTTCTCCACAGAGTATCGCAGTAGCGACAGCGGCAACAGCAACGGTAGGAAAAGAAAGTGAAATCTTAACAAAGGTTATCAAATATTTCGTATTATTCGTTATCATCTATGGATTAGTTTGCTACTTTGGAGTCAAATTGATCTGAAAATGATAAAGATAAAAGATATTAAAAAGCTATAAACTTTTAAGGAGGAAGATAAATGAGTGAGTATCAGTATAACAAAGTGACACCAGAGATGATCGAGAAATTCAAAGAGATCGCTCCAAAACGTGTCTTAGTGGGTGATGAAATCAATGAGGATTTCACCCATGATGAGATGGCAATCTACGGAAAAGCTAGACCAGAAGTTTTAGTAGAAGCAACATCAACAGAAGAAGTTGCAGCTGTCGTTAAACTTTGTAATGAAAACAAGGTTCCTGTAACACCAAGTGGTGCAAGAACAGGATTAGTAGGAGGAGCCGTAAGTATCGGTGGCGGTGTTATGATTTCTCTTACAAAGATGAACAAGATCCTTGGATATGACAAAGAAAACTTTGTAGTGAAGATTCAATCAGGTGTCCTTTTAAATGATCTTGCACAGGATGCAGAAAAACAAGGATTATTATATCCACCAGATCCAGGAGAGAAATTCGCAACAGTCGGTGGAAACGTAGCAACCAACGCTGGTGGTATGAGAGCTGTTAAGTACGGATGTACAAGAGATTATGTACGTGCCATGACAGTTGTATTACCAACAGGTGAGATCGTAAAACTTGGAGCTACTGTATCAAAGACAAGTTCAGGATACAGCTTATTAAACTTAATGATCGGTTCTGAAGGTACTTTGGGTATTATCACAGAACTTACATTAAAAGTAATTCCAGCACCAAAATCAGTGATCAGTCTGATCATTCCTTATGAAAACTTAGAGGATTGTATTGCAACAGTACCACAGTTCTTTATGCATCATCTGGCACCACAGGCTCTGGAATTTATGGAAAAAGAAGTTGTTATGGATACTGAGAAGTTCTTAGGAAAACAGGTATATCCAAAAGAATTAGAAGGAACAGAGATTGGAGCATATTTATTAGCAACATTTGATGGAAATTCTGAAGAACAACTGGAAGATATCATTGAACAGGCATCTGAAGTAGTATTAGAAGCAGGAGCAATTGATGTATTAGTTGCTGATACACCAGCCTTAAAGAAAGATGCATGGGCTGTCCGCGGAGCATTACTTGAGGCAATTGAAGCAGATACTGTACTGTTAGATGAATGTGATGTTGTAGTTCCAACAAATAAGATTGCAGAATTCCTGACATATACAAAATCATTAGAAGCAGAAGCTGATTTCAGAGTTAAGAGCTTTGGACATGCTGGAGACGGTAACTTACATATCTATACATGCAGTAATGACATGGAAGAAGGAGAGTTTAAGAAACAGGTTGCAGTCTTTATGGATAAAGTATATGCAAAAGCAACAGAATTCGGTGGAATGATCTCTGGAGAACATGGAATCGGACATGGAAAGATGGACTACCTAGCAGAGTCTCTCGGACCAGTTCAGATGAGGATCATGGAAGGTGTCAAAGAAGTCTTTGATCCAAATATGATCTTAAATCCAGGTAAGATCTGCTACAAATTATAATTTTAATAGGAAACGATCAATCAAACATAAACAAGTAACATAAAACATATACAAAGCTTTTTTAAGGTTATTTTAGGAGGATATCAAGATGGCATATTTAATTTCAGAGGAAGCAAAAGACTTATTACAGGATGTACACGAGTTCTGTGAAAACGAAGTAAAAGAACAGTGTAAAGCATACGACGTCAGTGGAGAATGGCCAAAAGAAATTTATGACAAAGCCATTGAAATGCAGTTACATTCATTAGAAGTACCAGAAGAATACGGTGGACCAGGATTATCAAGAGTAGACGTTGCGGCACTGATCGAAGAAATGGCTATCGCAGATGCAGGATTTGCAACAACAATTTCTGCCAGTGGATTAGGAACAAAACCAGTACTGATCGCAGGAAATGAAGAACAGAAAAAACATGTATGCCAGAAGATCATTGATGGTGGATTTGGAGCTTTCTGTTTAACAGAACCAGGAGCAGGATCTGATGCTAGTGCAGGAACAACAACAGCTGTCAAAGACGGAGATGAGTGGGTATTAAATGGAAGAAAATGCTTCATTACAAATGGAGGAATCGCTTCTTTCTACTGTATCACAGCTATGACAGATAAAACAAAAGGTGTTAAAGGAATCTCTATGTTCTTAGTTGATGCTGGAACACCAGGATTAAGCACAGGTAATGAAGAAAATAAAATGGGTATCCGTACATCAAACACATGTGATGTTGTATTAGAAGACTGTCGTATTCCAGCTGCAAACTTAGTTGGAGAAGAAGGAAGAGGATTCTCAATCGCAATGAAGACATTAGACCAGGCAAGAGCTTGGATGGGATGTGTTGCAACAGGTATCGCACAGCGTGGTATCAATGAAGGTATTGCATATGCCAAAGAAAGAGTTCAGTTTGGTAAACCAGTCATCAAAAATCAGGCAATGCAGTTTAAAGTAGCTGATATGGAAATCAAAACAGAAACAGCTCGTCAGATGGTTGCACATGCTTTAACAAAGATGGATATGGGATTACCACATTCCAAAGAAGCAGCGATCGCAAAATGCTATGCATCTGATATCGCAATGGAAGTAGCTTCTGAAGCAATCCAGATGTTCGGTGGATATGGATACAGCAGAGAATATCCAGTTGAGAAATTATTAAGAGATGCTAAGATCTTCCAGATTTTCGAAGGAAGTAACGAAATTCAGAGAATCGTCGTAGCAAATAACACAATCGGAAGATAGAACATAAGAAGGAGTAAGACTATGAACATTTTAGTATGTATCAAACAGGTTCCGGATGATTCTGTAGAAATCCATTTAAATGCAGAAGGAACACCGGATTTAGCAAACGTAACACCTGTTGTAAATGCATTTGACACCTATGCTCTCGAAATGGCAGCACGATTAAAAGAATCCTCTGAAGGAGAAGTAACAGTTGTATGTGTCGGAGAAGATAGTGCAAAGAACTCTCTGAAAAACTGTCTTGCAGTTGGTGCAGATCATGCATTTTTAGTAAGTGATGATGCATTCAAAGGATCTGACACAACAGGAATCGCAAATATCCTAAAAAATGTGATCGCAAAATTAGAAGCGGACAATGGTCAGAAATTTGATCTTGTATTCTGTGGAAAAGAAGCAACAGATGCCGCACTTGGACAGGGTGGCTTAATGTTAGCTGAAGAACTTGGAACAAGTGTGATCACAAATATTACAGAAATCGCTTTAGATGGCGATAAAGTGACAGCAAAACAGGAAACAGAAGAAGGATACCGTACAGTAGAAGCTTCTGCACCATGTGTTGTAACAGTCACAAAACCAGAATATGACCCACGTTACCCAACGATCAAGAATAAAATGGCAGCAAGAAAGAAACCAATCGGCGATATTAAAGAAGCTGATCTTGCTGATCTTGAAAAAGAAAAAGTCGGAGAATCTAATGCAAAGGTTCAGATCGTTAAATTATATGAACCAGCGAAGAAAGAAGCCGGAATCAAGATTCAGGAAGAAACACCAGAAGATTCAGCAATAAAAGCAGTCGCTATGATGGCAGATGCCAAAGTATTCTAGGAAGGGAGAACAAAGGACATGGCAGAATGTAAGAATATCATGGTATATGTAGAAACTGCAGAAGGAAATCCAGTCAAAGTTGGATTGGAAATGTTATCTCCAGCCAAGAAACTTGCCGATAAAGTTACGGCAGTTGTTATTGGAGGTGGAGTAGCAGATGCAGCAAAAGAAGTAGCAAAGGCCGGAGCCGATCAGGTCATCTGTGTCGACAGCGAAGATTACAAAGAGTTTAATCTCGATGCATATGCTCAGGTTTTAGTAGAATTAGTAAAAGAAGAAAATCCAGAAGCTGTATTTGTAGGTGGAACACAGGATGGAAAAGATATCGCACCAGTTGTTGCAGCAAAATGTAACACAGGATGTGCATCCGATGTATTAGATATCAAAGCAGAAGATGGAGAAGTTATCTATACATGCCCACTTTATGGTGGAACTGTATTGGAAGATGTAAAGATCAAGACAACACCACAGATAGCAACATTACGTTCCGGAGCATTCCAGAAAGTGGAAGACCCAACTGAGGGTGAAGTTGTAGCCAAAGAAGTAAAAGTAGCTGATGATGTGATCAAAGCAAAGATCACAGAAAGTGTAAAAGAAATCGCAGAAACGATCAACCTGGAAGAAGCAGAAGTTATCGTATCTGGTGGACGTGGAATGGGAAGCAAAGAAAACTTCGCATTAGTTGACGATCTTGCAAAACTCTTAGGAGGAGTTGTAGGAGCAACAAGACCAGCCATTGAAGACGGATGGGTATCAAAGATTCATCAGGTTGGACAGTCTGGAAAGATCGTTGCACCAAAATTATATATTGCATGCGGAATCTCTGGAGCTACACAGCACGTATCAGGAATCATGAATTCTGGATACATTGTAGCGATCAACAAAGATGAAGATGCACCAATCTTTGACGTAGCCAATGTAGGAATCGTTGGAGACGTTATGAAAGTGCTTCCTGTTATGATCGAAGAGATCAAGAAGATCAAGGATGCACAGTAAATAAATATCTATTTTTAAAATAGCTTGTTTCTATACTTAATGTATATTCACCATTTATAAAAGGTCAGATTATGGCGTATGCCATAGCCTGGCCTTTCTTTCCGTGTATAATTAATAAGAAGAAACTTTTATATATCACGTCCACAATGCCGGTAAAATGCCAGCATATACAATCCACATAATCCAACAAGTGCATACACAACTCGTGACAGCCAGCTCATATCTCCAAACAAAAATGCAACAAGATCAAATCGGAAGAATCCGATCAATCCCCAATTTATAGCACCAATGATCGTAAGCGTTAAAGCTGTACAATCCAAACATTTATTTCCCATAATAAAATCAAACCTCCTTGATGTGAAATGTAAAGAATTCCAGTATAGTATTTACAAAAAAAAGGATTTTATGTACAAGGTATTAAAAACCTTAAAATACATTTACGTTTAAAAAAAAAGAGAGTATAATACTCATCAAAGACCATGTCTGACTACCGTGAAGGTAAAGGAGGAACAAAGGCATGAAAGTTATTTTTTTAGACGTAGACGGAGTATTGAATTCACAGCAATTATTCGAGAAATGCGAAGATGATCAGCTGATTTCTGTAGATGAGGATAACATTAAGAATTTAAAAACAATCGTAGATGCAACAGGAGCAAAGATCGTATTATCATCATCCTGGAGATACGGATGGGCAGAACACAGTGATGCTGTGCAGGACTGGTGTCAGATTCTAGTTGACATCTTAGCGAAATACGACCTAAAGATCATAGATAAGACAGAATACCTAAGCAGTGGAAGAAGAGAAGATGAGATCAAAGATTGGCTGGATAAGTGTGAAGAGAAGATTGAAGGTTTTGTCATATTAGATGATGGTGCATATGAATGGCATAGACACGGATTTGACAAACATCTGGTCAAGACAGATTTTTGTACAGGTGGATTAAGAGAAGAAGATGCAGACAAAGCAATTAAGATCTTAAATAAGAAAAGATTATTCAGCTTTTTCAAAAAATACTAAAGGAGAGTTAACAGATGGATATAAATAAAGTGACAACAGCAATGATCGATTACTATCAAGGTCAGCCAAAGAGAATCCAGCATTTCTTGAAAGTACACGCGTATGCAAAGCTGATCGGAGAACAGGAAGGATTAGATAAGGAAATTTTAGACATCCTGGAAGTGGCTGCATTAACACATGATATCGGTATCAAAATAAGCGAAGAAAAATACAACAGTAGTGCAGGAAAATACCAAGAGGTTGAAGGACCGGCAGTTGCACAGCAGATGCTGGAAGACTTACAATATGACAAAGCAAAAACAGACAGAGTCTGCTATTTGATCGGACATCACCATACATATGATCAGATTGACGGTATTGATTATCAGATTCTTGTAGAAGCAGATTTTTTAGTAAATCTTGCAGAAGAACAAAGTTCTAGAGAGACAATTGAGTCCGTAAAAGGCAAGATTTTTAAGACAAAAACAGGAATCTGGCTGATAAATAAAATTTTTTGAAAAAAAAGCTTGCCAAGAGTCGAGGAATATGATAAAATATAGAAGTCGCAGAAATGAGACAACAACTTAACTGCCCAGATAGCTCAGTCGGTAGAGCAGAGGACTGAAAATCCTCGTGTCGCTGGT
>OODM01001280.1_pt1 | contig 10705 bp, 10 predicted proteins | sample 1671471 | NCBI WGS metagenome assembly OODM01 (sample SAMN06348160, study PRJEB24527) | human gut metagenome | biome: human gut; feature: ankylosing spondylitis patient; material: feces | host: Homo sapiens | place: China | collected 2015-10 | reverse complement strand
CGACATGCCATTGCGGTCTCTTACCACGAGCGGCGTCCCTTTGGAGTCAGTGAAGGGTTTTGTCTCGATGCTGAACGGCCATTATCTGACGGGGTTTATCTACGCAGTGAGAAATCTCTTTCGCAAGTAGTCCAGCCCACCGCTCTTGCGCCAAAGAAAAACCGGGGCTGGCAACCCAGCCCCGGTAAAACGGCTCAATTTGTACCTGTCCCCAAGTGAGACTTAGAAGTCGTCGGGGGATAGGCCCTGCACGAACTCGTCGAAACGCTCAAGCTCCTCTTTTGCGGAGTCCGGGTCGGTGTCGGACTGGAGCGAGATGCTCCCTGCGCGGTTCATGACCTCGTCCTCAACGTAGATGGGGGCGTTGGAGCGCGCCGCCAGGGCGAGCGCATCGCTCGGGCGCGCGTCGATCTTGATCTCGCGAGCGCGACTCTCGGCAGTATCGCCATCGCCCACGCATCCATCCGCGCTCGAATCGCCCCCGCGGTCCAACACCACGTCGGCGTAGAAGACGGGCGCCTCCCAGCGGTTGATCTCAACGCGCTCGATCTTGGCGCCCAGCTCCTGTACCGTGCGCAGCATCACGTCGTGCGCGATGGGCCTCGGTGCGGCCTTGTCGGAGTCCATGCCGCCGCCAATGGCCGCCGCCTCGTACGCTCCCGTCTGGATGGACAGTGCGCGCAGCGGCGCGCCCGACCCGGCTCCGCCCTTGCGCTCTCGCAGCACAACAACGGAGGGTACGGGCCCGGCGGCCATGACAATACTTTCGATATCAACGCGAATCACAGCGCTACTCCGCGTCAGCCAGGACGTCGCCGATCTCACCCTTGCGCGCGTGCTGCGCCGTGGGGGTCACGCGGACGTCGAGCTCCTCGGCCGCCTCGGCGGAGACGGTGACGGTGTAGGTGACCTGGAAGCTCTCGCTGGGCATGAGGCGAACATCCTGGTAGAACACCTGCAGACCGTTGTGCGTCGCTTCCTTCATGCTGCCCGAGCTCGTAACAACGTCGGTGATGGTGCCACCGGCCGGGGCGTACAGCAGCGTGCGGAGCATCTGCTGGGTGGGGGCGTCTGCCGTGCCGTTGTGCGCGGCGATGTAGGCCGGCAGGGCGGCAGCGTCGGCGGCGCTCATCTCGTTGGTCAGAGTGACGGTCATGGGATAGGACACCGTGCCGTCGGCGTTCTTCACGCCCTCGCCCTTCGCGGCGTCGAGGTTGAGGTACCAGTCGAGCTTGGAGTAGCTGTAGTTGTTTACGAACACGCCGGCCTGAGGCTTGGTGGGGTCGTCGTTGAGAGTGCCGCCAAAGCCCATCTGGACTACGGCGTTCTCCTCGGTCTCGTTGGCCATCCACATGAGCAGGCGACCTTCGTCGCCACCGCGCTTGATAACCTTGAAGAGGTTGGTAAAACCAACCTCACCCAGCCCGCCGAGCAGCTGGTTGAACGCGCCGGAGGCTACGGACGCGAACACGGCATCCTGAGCGTCGCCACCCTCGGGGTACTTCCAGTAAGAGCCGGAAAGCAGCTCGTTGGCGGCGTTCGAGCCGTCAACCACGGTGCCGTCGGCAGCGGTAACGCCGCCGCAGAGCTGCAGGAGGTACTGCAGGAACACGGGGTCGAGCGCCACAACGCCGTCGATGTGCTGTCCGCCATGCTCAAGGGACCACAGGGTGCTCACCTTGCTTGCGCCCGCGGGGAAGTCGGGCGTGAAATACGCGTCACCCGAGATGAAGTTCATGGTGGGCTCGTAGGGCTGGAAGAGCGTCATCTCCTCATCGGTGATGGTGATCTGAGGCTTGGGGCCGTTGCTCGAGCGCAGCGTGCCCTCAAAATCACCGAGGGAGATTTTGCCGTTGTCCACGTTCATGACGCCGAGGGAGCCAATGAAGCCGCCGCACGCGCGGATCTCGGAGTTGTTCTCCGCAGTGATCAGGTAGTTGCGGGGGCCGTCGGCACCCAGCATTTGAGGAAGAATCGGCAGAATGCCGTTGACCTGCTTGAGGACACCCTTGGCAGTGTCCATGGGGCCGGTGACCTTGTCCATCAGCGCCTTGATTTTGCCAATATGCGGCTCGGGGAGGGCATCGATGGCGTCGATGCTGGAGATCACCACAGGCTCCACGTCCTGGATGGTGGTAATGAGCCCCTTGAGCATCTCGATGTTCACGGCGCCATCGGTGAGCAGATTGCCAAGCTTGAAGTCCTCGAGCTGGGCGCATGCCGGCAGCATGGCGTCTTGCGTCAAGATGTCGGCCTGTTCCATCATGCCGCGAACGAGCTTGATGTCGTCGCCGTACACGGGGATAAAGCTCGCGATGGTCCATGCGGGGCCATTCACCGTGTCGCGCATGGAGGCGATCTGCTCGGCAACGGTGCTGGCGGTGGCGTTGAGCTGCTCGCCCTCACCGTTCTTGAGGTAGTCCTTCATGGATGAGACCTCAGACATGAGCGTGCCCGCCTGCGCCTGAAGATTCTTCGCGTCCTTGTACAGGAAAAAGCCCGTGGTGCCGCCAAACGCCACGATGGCGAGGATGACGAGGCCCACAACCAGGGCAACAACCTTGCCCTTGCCCTTCTTGGGTTCCGGGTCTCCGCCAGCGGAGTACGCGCTTCTGGCCGAACCAGCCTGGGCGGTGCCGTACGGCGAGCCGGAGGACCCGCCGGCCGCATACGCGCGACTCTGCTGCTGGTACGTGTTGCTTTGCTGCTGATAGGAGCTCCGACCGCCCATGCTCGCCCCCGCGCCAGGGTTGGTTACGGGCTGCGCCGGAGCTGGTTTGGCGGTCCTACCGCTGCGGCTCGCCATCATGAACGCTTCGGTGGTATCCGGAGCGGGTATGCGGCGATTGCCGTCAGCGCTTGATCCCGCGCTGCCCGGGCGCGGTCCATTCGAGGCAAAGTGGTTGCCATGAGGCATGTTGTTGTCAACAGGCATAAGTCCTCCACACTGATATATAGGTGTCAGACATTGTACTCGCTCATGTAGCTGCGCTTTCGCACGATATGTGTAGACGCGCGGTTACATATTTCCCCCTCGGATGGAAAAAAGAGAAATACTGCCCTATGAGTTACACTATTTCTCGCACATATCCCGATTGCCGGTAATCGTCGCTGAGAGCGCGTTGCCGCGAGTGGTTGGGGGTTTGAATATGTATCGCTGCAGTATGGCAGTTCGAGCTCGTGGTATCACGGGCTCGGGCGAAGCCGTACGGAAATGGTGTTGCTGTAATGGGTGTTTTTGTAGTCCAGGTGGTCGGTGGCCAGGAGGACAGGGCTGCGGCGCTGATAGCAAAGATCGCGCAAGGGGCGGTTGGGGACTGCTTTGTCCCCATGCGTGAGGTCACGCATCGAAAGTCTGGCCAGTGGCGCCGCACTTTGGAAAAGCTATTTCCGGGTTACGTGTTTGTGCAGACGGGCACACCGGAACAAGTCCGCGAGGCCCTCGGGCGCGTGCCCGCATTTACCCGCATGCTCACATCTGCAGGCGATACGTGTTTGCCCCTTACCGCCGATGAGGTCGCCTGGATTAACGCCATCACAAACGTGGACACCCATGTGATGGAGATGAGCGAGGGCGTCATCGAGGGGGATCGCGTGATGGTGATTCGTGGGCCGCTCAAGGGTTACGAGGCGCGGATTACGCGGATAGACCGGCACAAGCGCCTGGCATGGGTGGATATGGACATGTTTGGACGACATAAAGCGATTCGAGTCGGGCTGGAGATTGTATCCAAGAAATAGGGCTTGAATTGATCAAAGGGGGAAGGGTCAGTGGCCGAATCGAGAGATCTAGCGAGGGGTGAGGGCACGAGTGAAGAACAAGCCACTCGCTCTCGCGTGGCAAAGCGGGGAGATTTCTGCGTCCCGCCGCCGGACGATACGGTCCCCGCGCCCAAGCCTGGCGGCGCGGGATATCGTTTTGTAAAGCGCTTGTTCGACATTGTGTTCAGTGCTGTGGTCTGCGCGGTTCTCGCCTTGCCCGTCGCGGTTCTGTGCTTGTTCGTTGTGGTCGATTCCCCCGGCGCTCCGTTTTTTCGCCAGGAGCGCATTGGCTTGAATGGCAATAAGATCCGTATTTGGAAGATTCGCTCCATGGTGACGGATGCACACACCAACCCCGAGCGGTATATGACTCCCCAACAGCTGGAGCAGTGGGAGCGTGAGCAGAAGGTCGATGACGATCCGCGCATCACGCGCGTTGGTAGGTTCCTGCGTAATACGAGCCTGGATGAGCTGCCCCAGTTTCTTAATGTGTTGACTGGCGACTTGTCTGTGATCGGGCCCCGGCCGGTAACGATAGAAGAAACGTATGAGTTCGGTAATGCTCGCGACGAGTTTCTATCGGTGAAGCCCGGTATTACCGGCTGGTGGCAGGTGACCGAGCGCAACAACGCAACGTGGGAAAACGGCGATAGGCAGATGCTCGAGCTGTTCTACGTGAGGCATGCAAGCCTCGCTCTTGATATGCGCATATTCGTTCGTACGTTTAAGACGATGTTTGTAGCAAGGACTGGGCGCTGATGGAAACAGGGACCACAAGCGTTGTTATTCCAACGTTGAACGCAGGGGTTGATCTTCCCCGGCTACTTGAAGTTCTCGAGGCGCAAACTGTTTTACCTGATGAGATAATCGTTGTGGATTCCGCTTCGGAAGATAGAACACCGGAGATTGCTGCTGCCAATCCGCTTGTTAAGCTAGTGAGCATCGAGCGCGCTGACTTCAATCATGGTATGACTCGAGATATGGCTTTCAGACTCTCCCAAGGCGATTATGTGTGTTTTTTGACGCAGGATGCTTTACCGGCTTCCACAACATATCTGGAGTGTTTGATAAATCCGATGCTGAAGGACGAACGTATCGCCCTTGTCTCGGGAAGGCAGCTGCCAAAGGCGGATGCACGTAGGTTTGAACAGCTTGTTCGAGAATTTAATTATCCAGTTAAATCGGCTGTTCGATCTCTGGATGATCTGCCGAGTTTAGGGATAAAAACCTTTTTTGCTTCTGACGTATGTTCAGCATATCGTCGCACCGCGTATCTGGAATGTGGCGGATTTCCGATGCTGGAAACAAATGAGGATATGCTGATGGCCGCACGTTTTATAGGGAAGGGCTACCTGGTTGCCTATGAAGCGTCGGCGCAGGTTTATCACTCGCACAATCTAACGCTTCGAGAGCAATTTAGGCGCAATCGTTTGGTTGGAAGGTTTTTAGAATTAAACAATGATGATCTTCTCGGCGCCTCGGAGATTGGGGAGGGGATGAAGATGGTTAAGGCGGTGACGACGCAGTTGGTTCGTGAGGGCGCCTTACTGGAGCTTTGGGCCATTTTCCTCGATTGTGCCGCCCGCTTATTTGGAAACCAGGCCGGACGCAGGTCTTCTATAAAGGAACGACGGCCTGTTCATGAAAATTAATGAGGGGCGCTGGCGGACGTGTTGACCAATGAAAGGTCGAAATGAGTGCATCGGGATATTCAAGCGTTCAACCTGAGGCTTATTCTGCATCTTGTTGTAGGCCGACTATTTCAGTTTGTATGGCAACGTATCAAGGGGAGAAATATATTTCAAAACAAATTGAGTCAATAGTCCTACAGCTAAGAAGTGGTGATGAGTTAATCGTTTCTGACGATTCATCTACTGACGGAACAAGAGATATCGTTCAGAGATATATCGATGATGGTTATCCGATTAAGTTGGTTGATGGCCCTTGCCTAGGGTTTAATCGCAATTTTGCAAATGCGCTTAAAATGGCAAACGGCGATTTCATATTTTTCTCCGACCAGGATGACGAGTGGCTGCCGGGCAAAGTGGACGCGGTGATTGGGGCTTTTAAGGACCCTAATGTTTTGGTAGTGGTTCACGATGCGGAAATGGTTGATGGGGACGGACGGATAATCGATCGTAGCCTGCATGCTCGCCGAAGAGCTGGGTCTGGAATAGTTAGGAATTTGATGCGAAACTCCTATACAGGTTGCTGCATGGCAATTCGAAAGCGCTTCAAAGATGAAGTGCTGCCATTTCCAAAGAGGGTGGCATACTTCGATTGGTGGATTGGTTTGTTGGCCGATTGCCGGGGGACAACTGTCTTTCTTGATAGTGTGTATCTTGAGCACAGGCGTCATGGGGACAATGCCTCGCCCGACAGGCATTACTCGCTGCATAAAATGATTGCCATGAGAATGGAGCTCTCTCTCGCATTGTTCTGGCGAATTATCAAGCTGTCTACAAGAAGGCAACTCAGTTAGGTATTGGTGCGGAGCAATGCAATCTGGGAATTGGAATCAAAAAGATGATGACTCAATTAAAAGCTCTAATTAAGAAATGCCCATCAAGCCTGAAGCACTCGCTTCTTAAGGTGGAAACCAACATCGCATCAAAGTTCGTTGATTGTGTTGACGACGGATTGGAATTTGATGATGGGATATCGGTAGTTACAATTGCGAAAGACGAAGCACCGTATATTCGGGAATGGGTGCAGTTTCATCGGGCTGTCGGCGTTGATCGCATTTATCTCTATGACAACGGGTCTTCCGATGAGATGGCTAATCAAATCTCTGATTTCATCGAGAATGGATACGTGGTCTATCGATGGTATCCAGGCTCGGCAAAGCAATATCAAGCATATGAGGACGCAGTAAAAAGATATAAGAATGCAACGAGATGGATGGCATTTATTGATGCTGACGAGTATCTAATGCCTTGCGATATGGACATGTCCATTGGTGATGCAATTAACGAAGTGATGAAGAATGCCAAGCCAGAGGTGGCTGGAATTGCAGTTAATTGGCGCATGTACGGATCGTCGTCCTTGGAGGACAAGCCAGCTGGAGGCGTTGTGGATTCATATTTGTGGCGTGCATCTGACCAAAGCGGCGACGGCAACGATTGCATCAAAACGATTGCAAATCCTCGTAGGATATTCAAGTATCGCCATGCCCACTTTCCAACGTATTATGCAGGTTTTTATAGCATTAATGAGGATGGCGAGCGTTGTGATGGCGCGTACAACTGCACGCGTCTTCCTGTTTCGAGATTGAGGATAAATCATTACTTCACCAAATCTAAAGCGGAGTGGAGGAAAAGGAGAAGCAGGAAAGTGGCAGACAAGCGCTTCGGGCATCGGCGAACCGCGTTGGAAATAGAGCGAGAGTTTATTAGATTCGATAAAAACGAAGTGTTTGATCCGATAGCCAAAAGGCGACTGCATTCAATTTACAGCGACGAGGTATAGGGGTTATGACGATGAAGGCACTGGCAATCTATCTTCCGGCATTTCACTGCATTCCAGAAAATGATGAATGGTGGGGCGATGGTTTTACGGAATGGGACAACGTCAGAAGCGGTGTCCCGTACTTCCCCGGTCACACCCAGCCGGTTGAGCCGCTGGACGGATGGTACTACGATCTGGCAAATAAAGCAGATATCGAGCGGCAGATTGACCTCGCGAACGACTATTTAATATCAGGCTTTATTTTTTATCACTATTGGTTTGCAACAGACAGGAAAATATTTGAGCGACCTGCCGAGATACTCAGGGATCAAATTGATAAAAAAACGGAGTATTGCTTTTGTTGGGCAAACGAGTCTTGGATTACGACCTGGCATGGCAGAGATCCAGAAACACTCCTGGAACAGACGTATGGTTCCAAGAAGGAATGGGTTGAACATATCGAATATCTAAGTGCGTTCTTTAACGACTCCCGTTACATCAGGATTGATGGGCGGCCAGTTCTGTTCATATATAAACCGTCGGAGATTCCGAGATACGAGGAAATGATTGATTGTTGGAATAATTATCTAATAGATAAGGGCGACTGTCCCGTTTATATCGTGGAGTATATAAGTTCAAAAAACAAAGCTCTACATAGCACCAAGTCGGATGCAGTGACGGAATTTGAACCGCTGTATACCTGTTATTTCGATCTTGGAAAACTAGACTTGCTTAAGAGGTTCATTGCAAAAATTACACATCATATTGATTATCAAGAGTACGACGTGTTGTGGGAAAAGATAATCAGCAGAAAAAGAACCTATGGTGGAAAGCCGATAATAAGGGGTTGTTTCGTTGGCTGGGATAACTCGCCAAGGAAAGAAAAGAGGAGCATGATCGTCCGCGGTTCGACGGCCGACAAATTCAAGCAAAATCTAAGTAGGTTAATAAATAACGGTCGCGCCGACGCGTCCTCGGAATACGTTGTAATTAATGCATGGAACGAGTGGAGCGAGGGCGCGTATTTGGAGCCGGATAGCTTGAATCGATATGCGTTTTTAGAGGCCGTGCGTGATGTGATGTGTGAGGCTAATGGGGATGGTGAGTAGATGAAAAGTGTCCTTGTTCTGCTCTCTACATATAATGGTGAAAAGTATCTTGCGCAATTGTTGGAATCGGTGTTGCATCAGCAAGATGTAAACGTACGCATCTTTGCCAGAGATGACGGTTCATCTGACCGTACTGTCGAAATATTAGAAAAATATGCGATAAATAATGATATTGAGATTGTGCAAGGTGAAAATATTGGTTATGCGGATAGCTTCTGGTGGCTATTATCTGAGGCGTCCGGATCAGATTATTATGCATTTGCCGATCAGGATGATATTTGGAAGCCAAGGAAGCTGGTCACAGAGATAGACTGCATCGACGATCAAGAATGTGCGGCTCTCTGCACGGGAAACGTTGTGCCTGTTGATGCTACGGGCAAACCCATTGATATCAATCTGTTTCCAGTTCACGGTCCGTTGACTTTGTCGGAATCACTCCGGCAATCAATCTTGCCGGGATGCTCATTTCTATTCAATGAGGAGGCACGTTGTTTGGCGGCCAGGCATCGAGGTAGGTTAGAATCTCACGATTGGGCGTTGTATACGATTGTGACGGCATGCGGGGTTGTTGAGTATTGCGAAGAACCGGGCCTCTACTATCGTTTACACGGTGGAAATACCATCGGCTCGACGGATGCATTCCAGGTTTTAAGGGATCGCATAGTCCGATTCTTGGGTAAAAGCGAGCATGTTCGCTCTCGCTTTGCCCAAGATCTACTTGCCGAATATGGAGATGTTGTCGGTGAGGAGGAGCGGGCGGTTATTGGGCTCATGGCCGAGGCCAATCAGTCATTCGCTAATAGGTTCAAACTTGCCACATGCCCCGAAAAGACTGGCTTGCCGTTTAGGTTAAGCGCTTTACTGGGCAAGGTGTAGGGATTGAAGACGGGGTAGACGTGTGTAGAAGAATAAATCCATTCTATCTTGCTGTTGTTCTATGGCTCGTCTTGGCGAGCCTGTATCTGCTGCAATGGTCCGACTACTGTTTGGGCCTGAATATGAGCCTGTGTCTGTTCTTAATATATATGATTGCGCTCCTGGTTTTGGCAGGTTTTGTACTTGAAAAGAAGACGAGTTCAAGTAATCGCTTGTTAGATTGCGACACGGGCTATGAAACGAGGAAAACCACAATCATTCTGATTGTGGTTCTTGCGCTCGGGATGGTGTTAAAGGGAAATGTGCCGCTGCTCAATATGAGTAAGGGGCTGACGTATACAGCAGTTAATGTCGGCATACCGTTTGTTGGTGCGCTTGCAAGTGCGTATGCCATGTTTCATAGCTTTAGGTTAAGCTTCTTATTTTTCACTTCTCGAAAACTGACGTATTTAGTAGAATGCCTTGGAATCTTCCTCTGTTATTTTTTAATGTTTCAAAGACAAAATATGGTTGTTTGTGCACTGGGCTTCTGGTTCGCGTTTTTCAACGCGCGTATGAGGGTGAATTCATTTTCTGTTTCTCGGATCGCCAAGTTGATCGTTATTGCCTTTGCGTTGCTTGCGATTGGCCTGTTCGTTTTCGGTGCTATCGGGAACTATCGCTTTGGAATATGGGATTGGAACGATTCGAGCATGATTGAGGCCCTGGGTCTCATGAACGACAGATGGCCGAAGTGGCTTCCAGGAGAGTATTTCTGGTTTTATATCTATATGGTGACGCCACTAGGCAATCTGAACAGCAATATTTCGATGGGGTTGCACGGTAACGATTTCGTGGGTTTAGCAATGCAGTTGTTGCCGACATCTATTACATCCCGAATCGGTTTCGAAGCTCCTGAAGTTTACCTCCCCGAGCCGAGTTTGACTGCATCCACTGCATTCGCACAGCCGTATCTCTCGGCGGGAGTGATTGGGATGTACCTATATATAACAATAGTAGTTCTTTGCGTTTATCTAATCATGCGATTTGCAAGGGGGGACGGCTCGACACGGTATGCAACTAGCATATCTATGAGCTACTACCTGTTCCTGATGGTATTTGACAATCCGTCAATGTATCTGATGACAAGCTATTTGATGATTATATCGGTGTTGTTCATAATTAAACTCCCAGTATTGAATGCGATCAATCGAATGAGGGGCAAGCATTTTAAGCCTGTCGAGAGTAAGTCGAGCGGAAAAGTAGAGTCATGACATTTGGTAAAAACCTAATTATGGCCTTCGCTGCACAGGGGGTTGGATTTGTCGCAAGTCTTGTGACGTCCTTCGTGGTCCCAAAGCTTCTCGGTGTATCCGAGTTCGGTTACTGGCAGCTATTTATGTTTTACACCACCTATGTGGGTTTTTTTCATTTTGGACTTAACGATGGCGTTTACCTGCTGCTTGGTGGAAAAAAAAGAGACGAGGTTGATAAAAGGTCGGTAAACTCTCAGTTCTTATTTGGACTGATCT
>OODM01001275.1_pt1 | contig 10769 bp, 10 predicted proteins | sample 1671471 | NCBI WGS metagenome assembly OODM01 (sample SAMN06348160, study PRJEB24527) | human gut metagenome | biome: human gut; feature: ankylosing spondylitis patient; material: feces | host: Homo sapiens | place: China | collected 2015-10 | reverse complement strand
TGTCGGCTGATGCCATGAGTTGATAACAATTCAAATCTGATATTTTTGCCATGACGAACTCCTTGAGTTAATAAGAACGTCTAAGCATTACAAATTTTACTCACAAAAAAATATCAAAAATCGCTCTTTTCACAAACTCGCCGTAAACCTGGAGTTATTTACGGCGAAAAGTCATCACGCCATCAGCATCTTCACTACTGCTTTGCGAACCTGGGCTGGTGCACCCACTGCGCACAGCGGTTTATGCACTTCCCCCGGATAAAACACAACAAAATCACCTTCATTCAGGATAACTGTTTTCTCATCAACGACTTCCGGCAAAAATGCGATGTCTTTATCTACTAACCAGTCGGTCTCCGGCGTACCTGCAGGTTGTGTGCTGAAGGTCATGCCTTCCTGACCTTTTAACACAATCTGAATGTCGAGATAACGGGCATGGTACTCCGCACGGCGAGCTTTGTACGGCTCGGTCATATCTTCCGAGATAAGATAAAACAGACGATTGCCTTCGATATCGTGCTTACCCTTTGGCGTTTCTGCCGTAACGTGTGCTTTGATATGCTCAATCGCCTGGCGTAACTCCTGGGGTAGCCATGGCTGAAGATTATGAATATTTCCGATGATCATCTTTTCCACTCCTTAATTAAAACAATGTTTCATTTCCACCGTTATACGAAAAGATGATCAATTCCGCCAGCCTTAACGCGTGAATTATTGTCTTATCACAACTTATCGGCAGGCGCGTTCCCGCCTTTCGGATCAAGGTCAGCATCACTCCTTGAGAATAGTTTTTATCGCTTCCCCCGCCAGTGCAGCTGTTGCACAGAGTTGTTCGAGGGAGTGCCCCTCTCGTGCCTTCGCAGAAAGCCCTGACATCACGGTACTCATAAAATCAGTCACACATTGTGCGCTTTGTGGATGCCGCCTGGCGATATAGTCATAAATGGTCGTTTCTGCGGCGTGATAATATTGAACGGCAATATCACGCGCTTGTGGATCATGACTATGAATGCCTTCAAGAACCATACAGCCAGCGCAGCCGCCGTTTTGGCTATATCTGCGCGCCGCTTCTTTTAATACCTCAGCCAGGCACTCCCCTACCGGACGATCATCACGAAGAATATCGGCAAGCGGAATAGCTTCCGTACCGACATATTCATTGAGTACACGGCTAAATAACCCAGCCTTACTGCCAAAAGCCGCGTAGAGACTCGGGGGGTTAATACCAAGATAATCAGTAACTTCAGCAACACTGACAGCATCGAAACCTTTTTGGTGAAAAAGCACTTTTGCCGCAGAGACTGCCTGCTCAGGAGCGAAACGTCTGGGACGACCTGGAACGCGAGATTGTTTTTTAGTGACCATTACAAAACTTGTTGACAGAAAGTTAAAACAGTTTTGTAATGCATGTTACATAATAAATCAAGGAGTCCTTATGGGCGCTTTTACAGGTAAGACAGTTCTCATCCTCGGTGGTAGCCGTGGAATAGGTGCCGCTATCGTACGTCGTCACCGATGGAGCCAATGTACGATTCACCTATGCGGGGTCGAAAGATGCCGCTGAACGCCTGGCACATGAGACTGGAGCGACAGCAGTATTCACAGATAGTGCTGACAGAGACGCTGTTATTGATGTCGTTCGTAAGAGCGGCGCATTGGATATCCTGGTGGTAAATGCAGGTATTGGCGTCTTTGGCGATGCCCTGGAATTAAATGCCGACGATATTGATCGCCTTTTCAAAATCAATATTCATGCCCCTTACCATGCCTCTGTTGAAGCCGCCCGGCAGATGCCCGAAGGCGGGCGCATCTTAATCATCGGCTCCGTGAATGGCGATCGTATGCCTGTTGCAGGCATGGCTGCTTATGCCGCCAGTAAATCTGCCCTGCAAGGCATGGCGCGCGGGCTGGCCCGTGATTTTGGACCGCGTGGGATCACCATCAACGTCGTCCAGCCAGGGCCAATAGATACCGACGCTAATCCCGCCAACGGGCCAATGCGCGATATGTTGCATAGTTTTATGGCTATCAAAAGACATGGGCAACCGGAAGAGGTCGCTGGAATGGTCGCATGGTTAGCAGGGCCAGAAGCCAGTTTTGTTACCGGCGCGATGCATACCATTGATGGCGCGTTTGGGGCATAACCGACTACGCTCAATTAAGCCCAGCCATTATCCATGATGTCTGGGTTTTGTTTACTCACGTCGTTCCCTAAAAGCGGCTCCCGGTAAATATAAATCTTCTGTTCATGTCGTAAATCTTGAGGATAACCAAATGGTAGAAAGAACCGCTGTTTTCCCTGCTGGCCGACATTCACTGTATGCTGAACATCGTTATTCGGCGGCTATTCGTTCCGGCGATTTGCTGTTTGTTTCCGGGCAAGTAGGAAGTCGAGAGGACGGAACACCAGAACCCGATTTTCAGCAACAAGTCAGACTGGCATTTGATAATTTGCATGCGACCCTGGCAGCTGCGGGATGCACTTTTGACGATATCATTGATGTTACGAGCTTTCATACCGATCCAGAAAAACAATTTGAAGACATCATGACGGTCAAAAATGAAATATTTAGCGCCCCTCCTTATCCAAACTGGACGGCGGTGGGCGTTACCTGGCTGGCAGGCTTTGATTTTGAAATTAAAGTGATAGCGCGCATCCCTGAGCTGTAAGCAATAGTGTTAGCCGTTCGTTTTCACACTCCGCCGTATAAGTCGGATGAATGGAATAAAATGCATATCTGATTGCGTGAAAGTGAAAAAGAAAAAAGCAGGAAATGTCTGCAATTATTGATACCGAACGACAGTTCTCTTCCAGAATCAAAGCAAATAAAAATGCATACATTTTGACTTTTAATTCAAATAAACCGTTTGCGCTGACAAAATATTGCATCAAATGCTTGCACCGCTTCTGGCTATGAGTATAATGCCGGACAATTTGCCGGGAGGATGTATGGTTCAGTGTGTTCGACATTTTGTCTTACCGCGTCTGAAAAAAGACGCTGGCCTGCCGTTTTTCTTCCCGTTGATCACCCATTCCCAGCCCCTCAATCGAGGGGCTTTTTTTTGCCCAGGCGTCAGGAGATAAAAGATGGCTAATCCGCTATATCAGAAACATATCATTTCCATAAACGACCTTAGTCGCGATGACCTTAATCTGGTGCTGGCGACAGCGGCGAAACTGAAAGCAAACCCGCAACCAGAGCTGTTGAAGCACAAAGTCATTGCCAGCTGTTTCTTCGAAGCCTCTACCCGTACCCGCCTCTCTTTCGAAACATCTATGCACCGCCTGGGTGCCAGCGTGGTGGGCTTCTCCGACAGCGCCAATACATCACTGGGTAAAAAGGGCGAAACGCTGGCCGATACCATTTCGGTTATCAGCACTTACGTCGATGCGATAGTGATGCGTCATCCGCAGGAAGGTGCGGCGCGCCTGGCCACCGAGTTTTCCGGCAATGTACCGGTACTGAATGCCGGTGATGGCTCCAACCAACATCCGACGCAAACCTTGCTGGACTTATTCACTATTCAGGAAACCCAGGGGCGTCTGGACAATCTCCACGTCGCAATGGTTGGTGACCTGAAATATGGCCGCACCGTTCACTCCCTGACTCAGGCGTTAGCGAAGTTCGACGGCAACCGTTTTTACTTCATCGCGCCGGACGCGCTGGCAATGCCGCAATACATTCTGGATATGCTCGATGAAAAAGGGATCGCATGGAGTCTGCACAGCTCTATTGAAGAAGTGATGGCGGAAGTAGACATCCTGTACATGACCCGCGTGCAAAAAGAGCGTCTGGACCCGTCCGAGTACGCCAACGTGAAAGCGCAGTTTGTTCTTCGCGCCAGCGATCTCCACAACGCCAAAGCCAATATGAAAGTGCTGCATCCGCTGCCGCGTGTTGATGAGATTGCCACCGATGTGGATAAAACGCCACACGCCTGGTACTTCCAGCAGGCAGGCAACGGGATTTTCGCTCGCCAGGCGTTACTGGCACTGGTTCTGAATCGCGATCTGGTACTGTAAGGGGAAATAGAGATGACACACGATAATAAATTGCAGGTTGAAGCTATTAAACGCGGCACGGTAATTGACCATATCCCCGCCCAGATCGGTTTTAAGCTGTTGAGTCTGTTCAAGTTGACCGAAACGGATCAGCGCATCACCATCGGTCTGAACTTGCCTTCTGGCGAGATGGGCCGCAAAGATCTGATCAAAATCGAAAATACCTTTTTGAGTGAAGATCAGGTAGATCAACTGGCATTGTATGCGCCGCAAGCCACGGTTAACCGTATCGACAACTATGAAGTGGTGGGTAAATCGCGCCCCAGTCTGCCAGAGCGCATCGACAATGTGCTGGTCTGCCCGAACAGCAACTGTATCAGCCATGCCGAACCGGTTTCTTCCAGCTTTGCCGTGCGAAAACGCGCCAATGACATCGCGCTCAAATGCAAATACTGTGAAAAAGAGTTTTCCCATAATGTGGTGCTGGCCAATTAATTGCGGTTGGTAATAAAAGTCTGGCTCCCTATAATGAGCCAGACTTTTTACCGCTGTAATAAAGGAGAAATCATGAGCAAAACTATCGCGACGGAAAATGCACCGGCAGCTATCGGTCCTTACGTACAGGGCGTTGATCTGGGCAATATGATCATCACCTCCGGTCAGATCCCGGTAAATCCGAAAACGGGTGAAGTACCGGCAGACGTCGCTGCACAGGCACGTCAGTCGCTGGATAACGTAAAAGCGATCGTCGAAGCCGCTGGCCTGAAAGTGGGCGACATCGTTAAAACCACCGTGTTTGTGAAAGATCTGAACGACTTCGCTACCGTTAATGCTACCTACGAAGCCTTCTTCACCGAACACAACGCCACCTTCCCGGCACGTTCTTGCGTTGAAGTCGCCCGTCTGCCGAAAGACGTGAAGATTGAGATCGAAGCGATCGCTGTTCGTCTTGATGGAAATCCGGGCTATCATGCCCGGATTAAGTCTGATGACAAACGCAAAATCGCCTGATGCGCTACGCTTATCAGGCCTACGTGATTCCTGCAATTTATTGAATTTGTTGGCCGGATAAGGCATTTACGCCGCATCCGGCATGAACAAAGCTTACTTTGTCTGCAATCTGAATCGGGGCTATCGTGCCCAGTTTATTCTTTATTGCCAGCCGTAACGACGGCTATAGAACCCTTTCACCAACTGGGTTAATGTCATATACCCTGCCAGAATCGCAACCAGCCACGGGAAATAGCTTAACGGCAGCGCCTGTAATTGCAGATAACTGGCCAGCGGTGAAAACGGCAATGCGATCCCGACAATCATCACGATCACGGTCATGATCATTAACGGCCACGATGCACAGCTCTGAATAAACGGCACACGGCGGGTGCGGATCATATGCACAATCAGCGTTTGCGACAGTAAGCCCACCACAAACCATCCCGACTGGAACAGCGTTTGCGTTTCCGGCGTGTTGGCATGGAATACCCACCACATCAGGCAAAACGTCAGAATATCGAAGATCGAGCTGATCGGTCCGAAGAAGATCATAAAGCGCCCCAGATCCGCCGGGTTCCAACGCTGCGGCTTTTGAATTTGCTCGTCGTCGACGTTATCAAACGGGATCGCCACCTGTGACACATCATACAGCAGGTTCTGAATAAGCAAGTGTAACGGCAACATCGGCAGGAAGGGCAAGAAAGCACTCGCCACCAGCACGCTGAACACATTACCGAAGTTGGAGCTCGCCGTCATTTTGATGTATTTCAGCATGTTGGCGAAAGTGCGACGTCCTTCAATAACCCCCTCTTCCAGCACCATCAGGCTTTTTTCCAGCAGGATGATATCAGCCGCTTCACGGGCAATATCTACCGCGCCGTCCACAGAAATGCCGATATCCGCAGCGCGTAAGGCGGGCGCATCATTAATACCATCGCCCATAAAGCCAACCACATGCCCTTCGCGCTTCAGTAAGGTCACAATGCGTTCTTTATGCATCGGCGTCAGACGAGCAAACAGCGTGGTACGCTGTGCGAGATTTGCCAGTTCGTCGTCAGATAGCGTTTCAATATCACTACCAATGACCACCTCTCCCGCGTCCAGCCCCACTTCATGGCACACTTTCGCTGCAACTAACTCACTGTCGCCAGTAAGGATTTTTACGGTAATTCCACTCGCTTTTAATGCCTTCAGTGCCGGAGCAGTTGTCTCTTTCGGCGGATCAAGGAAAGCAATATATCCTTCGAGGATCAGGTCGGATTCATCCGCCCGCTGGTAATCTCCTTCACGCGCTGGCAGGTATTTCGTCGCCACCGCAACCACGCGCAGCCCCTGACGATTCAGCGTATCAGTAACCCGCTTAATCTTACGCAGCATGATGTCATCGAGCGGCACAATCTCGCCATTGTGACGCACCTGCGAACACACATTGAGGATTTCCTGCAATGCACCTTTGCAAACCAGCTGATGGTGCTCGGTATTTTCTGCCACTACCACCGACATCCGGCGACGCTCGAAATCAAACGGAATCTCATCGATTTTTTGCCAACGACTGGCCAGCGAGCGCGCTGACTCTTCATCCGTACCTTCGAGCACCGCTGTATCGAGCAGGTTTTTAAGTCCGGTCTGATAATGACTGTTCAACCACGCGCTATGCAGCACGCGTTCGCTGGTTTTACCGGAGATATCGGTATGATTCTCCAGCACAATTTTGTCCTGTGTCAGGGTGCCAGTTTTATCAGTGCACAGAATATCCATTGCGCCAAAGTTCTGAATAGCATCCAGATGTTTGACGATCACTTTCTGTTTCGACAGCTTTACTGCGCCGCGCGCCAGCGTCGAGGTAACAATCATCGGCAACATTTCCGGCGTTAAGCCTACCGCGACCGAAAGCGCAAACAGTGCCGCTTCCCACCAGTCGCCTTTGGTGTAACCATTGATTAACAGCACCACCGGAGCCATCACCAGCATAAAGCGAATCAGCAGCATACTGACGCGGCTGATCCCTTGCTGAAAGGCATTCGGCTCGCTTTCCTGCTCACTAACACGCCCCGCCAGTTGACCAAACCAGGTATTGGCACCTGTAGCAATCACCATTGCTTGTGCCGTGCCGCTCACCACGGTGGTGCCCATAAAACACAGGGTGTCGCACTCCAGCGGATTGCTGTGCTCCGGCTGGCGAGTGGTAGCTGCTTTTTCTACGGGCAGAGACTCACCGGTTAACGACGCCTGAGCGACGAACAGATCCCGCGCCTGCAAGATACGTAAATCTGCCGGGATCATATCCCCCGCCGCCAGTTTTATAATATCGCCGGGCACCAGCTGGTCGATCGGGATCTCCAGCCAGCCATTTTCGCCTTTGTCGTTAATTACGCGCAGCACCGTCGCAGTATTGCTGACCATCGCTTTCAGGGCATCTGCCGCTTTAGTGGAACGTGCTTCCTGAATAAAGTTCAGCAACGTAGAAATAGCGACCATTAGCGCGATAACGCCCGCGGCAAATAAATCTTCCGTGGCGTAAGAAATAGCGCCGAGAATGGTGAGTAAAATATTAAATGGGTTGCGATAGCAGACCCATAAATGTACCCACCACGGCGACGGTTGTTGTGCGGGTAATTTATTTTCACCATGTTGTTCGCGGGCAGATTCCACTTCCGCCTGATTTAACCCTTCCGGATGGGTGTCGAACGTTTTCCATAATTCTTCTTCGGGCATCACCGCCATTTTCAGGCAATGCGCACTTAAGGACGGCGGGACCGCCGTATTCACTGTCTGCTGCGCGCCAGGCAATGGATCGCGATGAACCAGACGGGAAGGTAAATGGCGAATGAGCCGGGTAAAAATTTCTTTAAACATAAGGAGTCCCTCCGCACTGTCTGAAACAGTACAGAAATGTCTTCAGGCGTGGCGAAGCCTTACCTGAAGGTAATAAAGCTGAGCAGGGACGTTAAAACGTCACGGCCTTACGCATCCGGTAACGCCGTGAAAAGACGGGCTTACCGGAAAAGTTTTAATCTCCGTCGAGGGAGAGGCGTGGGATCAGGTTCCATATAACCTCCGGTAAGTGAAAAAAGCGCCGCAAATAATAAGGAGAATCCAATAATATTCGTAGCATCTATGGCGATATAATACCTGCTGGCAACTAAACCAACGATAAACCAGACTTTACCCATTGCTGAATGCACGGGTAAAGTTAGGCTCAAATAATTAAACAACACGTTACAGGACAACAGGATGCAAAATCGGCTGACCATCAAAGACATCGCACGCTTAAGCGGCGTGGGGAAATCTACAGTTTCCCGGGTGCTGAATAACGAAAGCGGCGTGAGCCAGCGCACCCGCGAGCGTGTTGAAGCAGTGATGAATCAGCATGGATTTTCCCCTTCCCGCTCTGCGCGCGCTATGCGTGGGCAAAGCGATAAAGTGGTCGCCATCATTGTTACCCGTCTGGATTCGTTGTCAGAAAATCTCGCCGTTCAAACCATGCTGCCAGCGTTCTATGAACAAGGTTACGACCCAATCATGATGGAAAGTCAGTTTTCCCCACAATTAGTTGCCGAACATTTGGGGGTGCTGAAACGGCGTAATATCGACGGCGTAGTGCTGTTCGGTTTTACTGGCATAACAGAAGAAATGTTAGCCCACTGGCAGTCATCGCTGGTTCTGCTGGCGCGTGACGCAAAAGGCTTTGCTTCGGTCTGTTATGACGACGAAGGGGCAATCAAGATCCTGATGCAACGGCTGTATGACCAGGGGCATCGTAATATCAGTTATCTCGGCGTGCCGCATAGTGACGTGACAACCGGTAAGCGACGTCACGAAGCCTACCTGGCGTTCTGCAAAGCGCATAAACTGCATCCCGTTGCCGCTCTGCCAGGGCTTGCTATGAAGCAAGGCTATGAGAACGTGGCAAAAGTGATTACGCCTGAAACTACTGCGTTACTGTGCGCAACCGACACGCTGGCACTTGGCGCAAGTAAATACCTGCAAGAGCAACGCATCGACACCTTGCAACTGGCGAGCGTCGGTAATACACCGTTAATGAAATTCCTCCATCCGGAGATCGTCACCGTAGATCCCGGTTACGCCGAAGCTGGACGCCAGGCGGCCTGCCAATTGATCGCACAGGTAACCGGGCGCAGCGAACCGCAACAAATCATCATCCCCGCCACCCTGTCCTGATCGTTTCCTGAACGATAAATTGTGATCTTCGCTGCGTTTCGGGAACGTTCCCGTTTTTAAATTTTTCCGCGCAATATATTCTGCAGCCAACCAAAAATGTCATCTGCCATGGGGCTTTATGATGAGCAAAATAAACCAAACGGATATCGATCGGTTGATTGAACTGGTCGGCGGGCGCGGCAATATTGCGACGGTGAGCCACTGTATTACTCGCCTGCGCTTTGTCCTCAACCAACCGGCCAATGCCAGACCGAAAGAAATTGAGCAACTCCCCATGGTGAAAGGCTGTTTCACCAATGCCGGGCAATTTCAGGTGGTGATTGGCACCAATGTGGGTGATTACTATCAAGCACTGATTGCGTCAACCGGACAGGCGCAGGTTGATAAAGAGCAGGTAAAAAAAGCCGCCCGGCAGAATATGAAATGGCATGAGCAGTTGATCTCTCATTTCGCGGAGATCTTCTTCCCGCTGCTGCCCGCGTTGATTAGCGGCGGTTTGATCCTCGGTTTTCGCAATGTGATCGGCGATTTGCCCATGAGCAACGGTCAGACGCTGGCGCAAATGTACCCTTCCCTGCAAACGATCTACGATTTTCTGTGGTTGATCGGTGAAGCGATCTTCTTCTACCTGCCGGTCGGTATTTGCTGGTCAGCGGTGAAAAAAATGGGCGGCACGCCGATCCTTGGTATCGTGCTTGGCGTGACACTGGTTTCTCCCCAGCTGATGAACGCTTATCTGCTCGGGCAGCAGCTGCCGGAAGTGTGGGACTTTGGCATGTTCAGCATCGCCAAAGTAGGCTATCAGGCGCAGGTGATCCCGGCACTGTTAGCCGGGCTGGCGCTGGGCGTTATTGAAACTCGCCTTAAACGCATCGTGCCGGATTACCTCTATCTGGTGGTGGTACCCGTCTGTTCGCTGATCCTCGCGGTGTTCCTCGCCCATGCGCTGATTGGTCCGTTTGGTCGCATGATTGGCGATGGCGTTGCCTTTGCGGTACGTCACCTGATGACCGGCAACTTTGCTCCGATTGGTGCGGCATTGTTTGGCTTCCTGTACGCGCCGCTGGTGATCACCGGCGTACACCAGACCACCCTTGCTATTGATTTGCAGATGATTCAAAGCATGGGTGGCACGCCAGTGTGGCCGCTGATTGCGCTGTCGAATATCGCTCAGGGCTCCGCCGTGATAGGCATTATCATTTCCAGCCGCAAGCACAATGAACGCGAGATCTCCGTGCCTGCCGCTATCTCCGCCTGGCTTGGGGTCACTGAGCCTGCAATGTACGGCATCAACCTGAAATATCGCTTCCCGATGCTGTGCGCGATGATTGGTTCTGGTCTGGCAGGATTGCTATGCGGCCTGAACGGCGTTATGGCGAATGGCATCGGCGTAGGCGGCCTGCCGGGAATTCTCTCGATTCAACCGAGCTACTGGCAGGTATTTGCGCTGGCAATGGCTATCGCCATCATCATCCCGATTGTACTCACCTCGTTTATCTATCAGCGGAAATACCGCCTGGGCACGCTGGACATTGTTTAATTTTCTTCGGGGCGCAATTGCGCCCCCTCGCATTTGCAGGAATAACGTAAT
>OODM01001272.1_pt1 | contig 10776 bp, 8 predicted proteins | sample 1671471 | NCBI WGS metagenome assembly OODM01 (sample SAMN06348160, study PRJEB24527) | human gut metagenome | biome: human gut; feature: ankylosing spondylitis patient; material: feces | host: Homo sapiens | place: China | collected 2015-10 | reverse complement strand
ACCAGATAAATATTGATTTCTTCATCATCGATCACTCGAAGAACATCCATCAAAAACTTTGGATTAAAGCCAATTAACAGATCTCTTCCTTCTTTTTGGATCAGAATTTCTTCTTCCATAGATCCAAAGAAAGAATTAATATTTAATTTTAATGAATGGTCAGCAATATCGATAATAATTGGTTTTTTATCAGATTCACGAATCAAAAGACTCGCTCTGTCGATACAATTTAAAAATTCTTTTTTGTTAATTGTAATCTTTGTTTCATAATCACTAGATAACATCTGGCTTATCTTATAATATTCCCCTTCCAGCAATCTTGAAACAACTCTTGTATTATCAAATTCAAATAAAATATGTTTTGAAGTTACATAAATTGAAACATTTTCATCCATTTCTCCAGAAATGATCTTCACAATTTCTTGTAAAGTTTTCCCAGGAACGACAACTTTAAACGGATCATAATGATCTTTTAATTCAATATGTCTGATGGAAATTCGATGTCCATCTAAAGATACAACACTTAATTGGTCATCTTTTACTTCAAATAATTCACCCGTCATTAATTTCGTATTTTCATTATCCGAAATCGAAAAAATTGTTTGACGAATCACTTCTTTTAAAGAAAACTGGGATAAAGTGATACTTTGATTTTTTTCAATCTCTGGTAAAGAAGGAAATTCTTCACCTTCTTGTCCCATAATCTGAAAACATGCTTTTTCACAAGTGATCGTTGCTTTGTACTGATCATCTGTTTCTATTGTTATGTCATTATCCGGTAATTTTCTAACGATTTCAGAAAAAAGTTTTGCTTCAATTGCAATTTTACCAGGCTGATGAATCTGTCCATCAATGGTAGTTTCAATTCCAAGTTCCATATCATTCGCTGTTAATTTAATATTTCCTGTACTAGCTTCAATTAAAATACATTTTAAGATGGGAAGCGTAGTGTTGTTTGATACTGCTTTGGAAACAATAGAAACAGCATGCACTAAATCAGATTTTGTACATATGATTTTCATAAATGTGTATAACTCCTTTCGGTGTCAGATTGTTGTTAAATAAATAAATAAAAGTCGTAGTAATAGTCGTAGTAGCTGTGGATTTGGGGATAACCTTAAAAAACCGCTAAGTATAAAGGGTTATAAGGGTTGATAAAATGTTTAAAACTTGATGAAAATCAGAGGATAATCATAGATTTATCAACATCACCAAAATCAGCAAAAATACTAATACACAGGATATCCACAGGTTATCCACGGAAAATGTGGATAACTATCGAAAAAATGTGGAAAAAATAAAAATTAATCCATTTTTTTGGTAATAACATCAATAACCTTGCTTAATTCAGGGTCTTTGTCTAAGTCTTTTTCAATTTTTTCAATGCCATGAATGACAGTAGAATGATCACGTTTTCCAATGATCTCACCAATCTTAACAAGAGACTGATCCGTCATTTTCTTGCATAAATACATACAAATCTGGCGTGGATAGGCGATATCATGACTTCTTTTTTTGGAAATGATATCACTTGTCTGAATATTAAAATGTTCTGCAACTGTTTGCATGATCAATTCAGGTGTAATAGCTTGTTTTGTCTTGTTGTCGATCAGATCCTGAAGGGCGATTTTTGATAATTCAAGGTCAATCGGTTTCTTATTTAATTTAGAATAAACTTTGATCTTGTTTAAGGCACCTTCCAGATCACGGATATTAGACTTAATATGGGTAGCAATATAGTCAAAAATCTCATCATCAATATAAATATTGTCTAATTCCGCACGTTTTCTAAGGATCGCAACCTTTGTTTCATAGTTTGGAGGCTGAATATCAACTGGTAGTCCCCAGCTGAAACGGCTTCGAAGTCTCTCTTCTAAAACATCCAGTTCTTTTGGAGGTTTATCAGAAGAAAGAATGATCTGTTTTTTAGAGTTATAAAGTGCATTAAAAGTATGGAAAAATTCCTGCTGAGTACTTTCTTTACCAATAACAAACTGAATATCATCGACCAATAAAACATCGATATTGCGGTATTTGCTGCGCAATTCTTCTTGTTTTTTATGTTGAATTGAATTGATGACTTCGTTTGTAAAGTCTTCACTTGTTACATACAAAACATTTAAAGAACTGTTGTGTTCAATAATATAATGTGCAATGGAGTGCATTAAATGAGTTTTTCCAAGACCAGCACCTCCATATAAAAACAGCGGATTATAGGCTTCCGCTGGAGCTTCCGCAACAGCAATACTTGCGGCATGTGCCATGCGGTTATTGTCGCCGATTACGAATGTATCAAAAGTATAGCGGGGATTTAAGTTATTATTATCATGTTCAGGTGCAGCAGCAGGAGTTTCTTGTGGTTTTTCTCCTTCTTTTTCAAGTTCGAACTCGATATCGTATTTCTTTCCTGTCAGATCAGAAATAGCAAGGGAAATATAAAAATCGTACATTTTTTTCTTGATAAACTGAATACCCCGCTCATCGTATTTTGCATCCAGAGACAGAATGATCTTATTTGACTGGACATCTTTGATATGTAATGGCTTAATCCAGGCATTGATCGCAGCACTGGAGACGTCATGCTCTTGCTCAAGCTTGACTAATACATCATCCCAAATTTTTTCAATTTCGTTTTTCATGGATAACATAAATCCCTTTCTAAATCATATTTTTATAAATGTGCATAATACGGCACTATGCATATAGTGTATAACAAAAAATTTCTTTTTTCAATCGAAAAATAAAAGTTGCCCACATATTGTGGATAAGTTGTTCCACATTATACACATGTCAAAAAACGAGAAAAAACAAAGGAATTTGACAAATACTGTGTTTATAATTCACATTTTATCACCAAGTTATACACAAGTTATCTACAAATTGTGGATAACTTGTGCGTAAAACACAATATATATGAAATTCTATAAGAAAGTGAAAAAAGCTTAGAATTTACTTGACTTTTTGGCGTTTCTCTGTCTATAATAGGAGTGATGTTTTTACGAATATATTATTCAGATATATAATCATAAAATTTTGTTAAGGAGGTGTTTTAGCATGAAAATGACATTTCAGCCAAAGAAAAGACAGAGATCTAAGGTTCATGGATTTAGAAAAAGAATGAGCACTGCAAACGGAAGAAAAGTTCTGAAGAGCAGAAGAGCAAAAGGAAGAAATAGATTATCAGCTTAGGTCGCAGAGATGTGACCTTTTCTTTTCTCTATTAATAAGGAAGAGAACCATGAAGAATTATCATTCATTAAGAAATAACAGAGAATTCCAGATGGTATATAATGAAGGAAACTCCAAAGCCAACAGGTACTTGGTCCTTTATTATAGGAAGAATGATCTAGAATATAACCGTCTGGGAATATCAGTAAGTAAAAAAGTAGGAAATAGTGTAGTCAGACACAGAACTACACGCTTAATTCGTGAAAGCTATCGTTTGAATCAGGATAATTTGAAAACAGGATATGATATGGTAGTAATTGCAAGACAAACTGCAAAAGGACAGAATTACCATACAATTGAAAGTGCATTTCTACATTTGATAGATTTGCATCATCTGAAGAAGAGTTGATTACAATTGAAGAAGATTTTAATATCCATTATCAGGTTTTACAGAAAATATTTATCGAGATTAAAGGGAAGAGGAACATGTATATATGTTCCGACTTGTTCGGAATATGCCATAGAAGCATTGGAGAAACACGGGGTTGTCAAAGGAAGTCTTTTGGCAATTTTTAGAATATTAAGATGTAATCCATTTTCAAAAGGCGGATATGACCCTGTTCCGGAAGTAAGGAAAGGAAAAAGGTGCAAAAAATGATGTTATTGGCACAAGCCCAGCAGAGCACGGGTAACGGAGGAATCTTAGCTCCGTTTGTAATTATTTTTGGTTGGATCATTCGAGCAATCTATGATGGATTAGCTGCAATGGGAATCTATAATGTCGGTTTATGTATTATTTTATTTACATTGGTTTCTAAATTGATCTTATTACCTGTTACTATGAAACAGCAGAGATCTATGAAGATCAATCAGCATATGCAGCCAGAGATTAATAAGATTACAAAAAAATATCGTAATAAAAGAGACCAGGCATCTATGATGAAACAGCAGGAAGAGATGCAGAAGGTTTATGCAAAATATGGTTCAAGTCCAACAGGTGGATGTTTACCAACATTAATTCAGTTTCCGATCATCATGGCACTGTATTATGTAATTCGTGGAGTTAATACTTATATTCCTCAGATCGCCAGAGATGTACAATTTAAACCAAACTTATTCTTAGGTATGGATTTAAATTCAGCACCAGGATTCAGATTAACACCATTATTGATCATTCCAGTATTATCTTTTATCTTCCAGTTCTTAAGTGCAAAGACATCTATGTCTACAACACAAATGGATGACAGCACACCAGGAGCAGGAATGACAAAAAGTATGATGTACACAATGCCTTTAATGTCATTTGTAATGTGTATTTCATTACCGATCGGTATCGGTCTTTACTGGTCAGCAAGTGCATTATTCCAGTATATCCAGCAGGTCGCTTTTAATTATCATTATGATCATGCTGATATGGATAAGATTATTGAAAAGAGCCGTGAGAAGGCTGCAAAGAAGAAAAAGAAAAAAGGACCTTCTCTATATGAAAAGATGTTAGGAATGCAAGCAGAACAGCAGGGACAGCAAGGAGCAGATTCTAATATCAAGAAGAGTGCAAACCTGAAATCAACACAGAATATTGAATATTCAGGAAATTCTAAAGGAGGAATTGCTTCAAAAGCAAATGCACTCAATAAAAACAAGGGAGGTAAATAAGGATGTCAGCAAAGAGATTTACTGGTAAAACTGAATCTGATGCAGTTATGAATGCTGCAATGGAGTTAGGAATTCCAAGTACAGACCTCAAGTATACAGTGATCGATTCAGGTAGTAATGGATTTTTAGGGTTATTTAAGAAACCTGTGATCATTGAAATTAAAGAAGAAGAAAAAGAGACAGAAGTTATGAAGTCTCAGACAATAGAAAAGGAACAACCAAAGAAAAAAGCTGAGAAAAAGCCATCAAAGAAGGTCGATGAGAAATCAAATCGTCAGCCTAAGAAGAGTCCAAAGGTGAAAGATGAAGTTCCTGTAAAGGAACCAAGAAAAAATAAGACACCAGAAAACATTGATCAGATCGTCAAAGATACAGAGAAGTATTTAGATGAAGTATTAAGAGCAATGGGACTTGATCCAAAGTTGAATCTTTACTACAACCGCAGAGATAACGTATTAAACATCAATGTATCTGGAGAGAAGATGGGTGCATTGATCGGTAAGCATGGACAGACACTGGATGCCCTGCAGTATCTTATAAGTCTTTATGTGAATAAAGAAAGCGATTCTTTTGTAAAGATTAAGCTTGATACAGAAAATTATAGAGAAAGAAGACAGCAGACTTTAGAGAAATTAGCTGGAAGCATTGCTTATAAAGTAAAGAAGAATAAGAAACCTATTTACTTAGAACCAATGAATCCAAATGAGCGTAGAATCATCCATTCTGCATTGCAGAGAGATCCAGAAGTGATCACAAAGAGCGAAGGTAAGGATCCTTATCGTAAAGTTGTTGTTATGCTTAAAAAATAAGATATAGGGCTGCCTTAATTTAGGCAGCCCTTTTTTGAGGTATATTATATGAAATCAAATACGATTGCAGCAATTGCCACTCCAATGACTAACAGTGGGATTGGAATTATCAGGATCAGTGGAGATGAGGCACTTGATATTATTGAAAAAGTATTTAAACCGAAGAAAAAAGATAAGAAGATCAAAGATGTAAAGACATATACGGCACATTATGGACATGTCTATGATGAAAGCACATTGCTAGATGAATGTATTGTATTAGTTATGAAAGGACCTCATTCTTATACAGCAGAAGATGTTGTTGAGATTAACTGCCACGGTGGTGTGGTTGTTATGAAGAAGGTTTTGGAAGCAGTATTTAAGGCAGGAGCAACGCCAGCTGAGCCGGGAGAATTTACAAAGAGAGCATTTTTGAATGGAAGGATCGATCTTTCTGAGGCTGAAGCAGTTATGGATCTAATTCAGTCAAAGAATGAATTTGCAATGAGTACATCTTTAAAGCAGTTAGAGGGTGCGTTAGGAAAGAAGATCACAGAGATTCGAAAACAGATCATTCACAGTGTGGCGTTTATTGAATCTGCATTAGATGATCCGGAACATTACAGTGTGGACGGATTTTCAGATGAATTGAAAGATCAAGTCGAAGTGATCATAAATCAGTTAAATGAGTTTTTGGAGAATGCTGATAATGGAAGAATTCTGAAAGAGGGAATTCAGACAGTTATCGTTGGGAAACCGAATGCTGGAAAATCATCTGTGTTAAATGTATTACTTGGAGAAGAACGAGCAATCGTCACAGATATTGCAGGAACAACAAGAGATACGTTAGAAGAATCTATTCAGATTAAAGGGATTCCGTTGAATATCATTGACACAGCAGGAATCAGAGATACGAATGATCTCATTGAGAAGATCGGTGTGGATAAAGCAAAAGATTTGTTGACAAAAGCGGATCTTGTATTATATGTTGTGGATACTTCAGATCCATTAACAAAAGATGATGAAGAGATTATGGAGCTGATTGAAGATAAGCAGACGATCGTATTATTAAACAAAGCAGATCTTGATCAGGTGGTGAAGGTATCGGATCTTAAAGAAAAAGGATTTGAGCAGATTGTGCAGATTTCAGCCAAAGAGCAGACTGGAATTGAAGAATTGTATCAGCTGATCCAGGATATTTTCTTTGAAGGACATGTATCCTTTAATGATGAGATTTATTTGACGAACATGAGACATAAAACAGAAGTAAGTGAAGCTTTAAAGAGTCTTGCTATGGTGTTGCAGAGTATTGAAGATGGAATGCCGGAAGACTTCTTCTCCATTGATCTTTTGGATGCATATGAGCATTTAGGATTTATCACAGGAGAATCTGTGGGAGAAGATCTGGTAAATGAGATTTTTGCAGAATTTTGTATGGGTAAATAAAGATGAATAATTTAGAAGAAAAATATGATATTATTGTTGTAGGTGCAGGTCATGCCGGATGCGAAGCTGCACTTGCAGCAGCCAGAATGGGATTTGAAACGATTTGTTTTACAGTAAGCATGGATAGTGTTGCATTGATGCCATGTAATCCTAATATTGGAGGAAGTTCCAAAGGACATCTGGTAAAAGAAATTGATGCATTGGGCGGTGAGATGGGTAAAAATATTGATAAGACTTATCTACAGTCTAAGATGTTGAATAAATCGAAAGGGCCGGCAGTGCATTCTTTAAGAGCACAGGCAGATAAGAAGATGTATTCTATTTCCATGACTCAGGTGATGGGAAATACACCAAATCTTACACTTCGTCAGGGTGAAGTTACAGAGATTCTTGTTGAAGATGGGAAGATCAAAGGTGTTAAGACATATTCAGGAGCTGTTTACTATGCAAAAGCTGTTGTCTTAACGACAGGAACATATTTAAAGGCGCGCTGTATTTATGGAGAAGTCAGCAATCATACAGGACCAAATGGACTTCAGGCAGCAAATTACCTGACAGATTCCCTGAAGAGTCATGGAATCTCCATGAGACGATTTAAGACAGGGACACCAGCCAGAATTGATAAGAATACGATTGATTTTTCTAAGATGGCAGAACAGTTTGGAGACGAGAGAATTGTTCCATTCAGTTTTACAAATAAGGAAGAAGATATTAAGAGAGATCAGATTTCCTGTTGGTTAACTTATACGACGGAAGAAACACATGAGATCATTAAAGAAAATATTCACAGATCACCGTTATTTTCTGGTGCAATTGAAGGAACAGGACCTAGATACTGCCCATCGATTGAAGATAAGATCGTGAAATTCCCAGATAAGAATAGACATCAGGTATTTATTGAGCCAGAGGGCGAGTACACGAATGAGATGTATGTTGGTGGTATGTCAAGCTCGTTGCCGGAAGATGTACAGTATAAGATGTATCACAGTGTGCCAGGATTAGAGAATGCTAAGATTGTGAGAAATGCTTATGCAATTGAATATGATTGTATTGATGCGACACAGCTAAAAGCTTCATTGGAATTTAAAGAGATTGACGGGCTATTTTCTGGTGGGCAGTTTAATGGAAGTTCAGGATATGAAGAGGCAGCAGCACAAGGTCTGATGGCAGGTATCAATGCTGCACGCAAACTGCAAGAAAAAGATCCAATTATTTTAGATCGTTCACAGGCTTATATTGGAGTTTTGATCGACGATCTGGTAACAAAAGAAACACAGGAACCATATCGTATGATGACATCAAGAGCAGAATATCGATTGTTGCTTCGTCAGGATAATGCCGATCTTCGTCTGACCAAGATCGGATATGAAGCAGGACTGATCAGTCAGGAAAGATATGATAAATTATTAGTAAAAGAACAGCAGATCGAAGATGAGATGAAACGACTAGAGGATATTAATGTGGGTGCGTCTAAAAATGTGCAGTCATTACTTGAAGAGCTTGGAAGTACAACATTAAAATCATCTGCTAAAATGACAGAACTGATCCGTCGACCGGAGCTTACTTATATGGATTTGGCACCAATCGATCCAGAGAGACCAGAGTATGATCTGGATGTTCAGGAACAGGTAAATATTAATATTAAATATGAAGGATATATCAAACGCCAGCTGTCACAGGTAAAACAGTTTAAGAAGATGGAAAAGAAGAGAATTCCGGAAGATATTGATTACGAAGATGTTGGAAGCTTACGAATTGAAGCGAAACAAAAGTTATCAAAGATCCGCCCATCTTCCATCGGACAAGCATCTAGAATTTCAGGAGTATCACCAGCGGATATTTCTGTATTACTGATTTATCTGGAACAGATGCACCACAGGAGATAATAGATGGAGAGATTAAGAGAAAAAGCAGCTGCATTTGGAATTAAATTGAGCGATCATCAGTTAGAGCAGTTTGAAACATACTATGAGATGCTTGTTGAGAAGAATAAAGTGATGAATCTGACAGCAATCACAGAGAAGAATGAAGTGATCGATAAACACTTTGCTGATAGTCTTGCATTGATCAAGAGTGGAGTTTCTTTAACTGGTCAGAAAATTCTTGATATTGGAACAGGTGCGGGATTTCCAGGAATTCCATTAAAGATCGCATTTCCAGAATTAGAGATCGTGTTACTGGATTCTTTAAATAAGCGTATTAAATTCTTAAATGAAGTGATAGAAGCACTTGGACTTGAAAAGATTACAGCAATTCATGGAAGAGCGGAAGATTTTGCAAAACAAAAGGAATATAGAGAACAATTTGATTATGTTGTTTCAAGGGCTGTTGCCAATCTGACAGTTTTATCAGAATATTGTCTTCCTTATGTAAAAGAGGATGGATATTTTCTGCCATATAAATCAGGAGATATTAAAGAGGAAGCAGCAAATTCAAAGAAAGCAGTGAAAATTTTAGGCGGCAGCATTGAGGATATTATTTCTTTTGAGATTCCGGATACGGATATGGCGAGAACGATCTTAAAGATTCATAAGACAAAAGCAACACCAAAACGTTTTCCGAGAAAAGCAGGATTGCCGACAAAAGAACCGATTTGCTAGAAGTTTATACTTTCATTTCTTTTCCTTATCGTTTATGATAAAAAGAAAGTGGGAAAATTATGGAAAAAAACAAAGATAAAAGTCACCTGATCGATCAGTTATATGACTATTTGGAAGAACAGATTCAGGAATTGAAAACTGATCGAAATCAACTGAATCATAAGATGCAGGATATGATTCAGGAGAAGAATGAAAAAGAAGGTGCGATCAATAATCAGCAGAAGATCTATCAGATCCGAAAGGTATTTTCTCCGCTTCCACTGGAGATTGAGGAGGAGAAGCAGCCTGTTTCTGAGGATATGATTCAGATTGAGAAAGAGATTCATGAATTTCAGATGATCCTGCGTGAAAAAGAAGAAAAGATAACAAAATTACATGATTACCAGAAGGGACTGGAAGAGACTTGCCTTTTTGCAGAAGAATTTGTGGAAAGGGAAGATCAGAAAATATTGTTTGTTCCAGCATTTGAACAGTTGATGGGATATGTTAAGAAACTTTATCCAACACAACGTATCAATTATCAGGATTCATCAGAGAGCTCAAAAGTATGCATGACATTTTCATTTTTAAAAGGTTTTCAGGCAGTGTTGGAGAGTCTTTTAAATGAAATATTAATTAATATTGAAGCGAAACCAAAAGTTATAAAAAATGCAAAAGATTTCTATGAGAAGCGTTCTGTTTTAGAAAATAAACTAACAAAAGAATTTTCTATTGAACGATGGAAAACAAATGCAGTGGTGATCCAGACTATGATAGAGATGTAGAAAGGGAAGATTATGAGAAATAAAGTTATTGATCTACTAGATCAAACAATTGAAGAATTAGATAAAGAAAAAATTGATGGGATTCTTGAAATACCACCAAAAGATGATATGGGAGATTTTGCATTTCCATGTTTTCAGTTAGCAAAAGTATTTCGTAAAGCTCCGAATATGATCGCAACAGAGATTGCAGAAAAGATTCCTGCAAGTGAAGATGTATCAAAAGTAGAAGCAATGGGACCATATGTAAACTTCTTCTTGAATAAAGAGAATTATGTAAAAGAAGTACTGGCAAAGGTAAACGGTACTTATGGTGCACAGGAAATTGGAAAAGGAAAAACAGTATAGATCGGAAGA
>OODM01001268.1_pt1 | contig 10817 bp, 9 predicted proteins | sample 1671471 | NCBI WGS metagenome assembly OODM01 (sample SAMN06348160, study PRJEB24527) | human gut metagenome | biome: human gut; feature: ankylosing spondylitis patient; material: feces | host: Homo sapiens | place: China | collected 2015-10 | reverse complement strand
ATCGTGACTGGAGTTCAGACGTGTGCTCTTCCGATCTTCCATAGGAATTCAGAGCATCCATCGTGTCCAGGAATCCGTCCATGTGGATTCCGCCGTTGACCAGTACCGGAAGCAGTGTCATCACTCCTGCAAAAAACAACGTTCCGCATGACGTATACACAAGAAGAGCATTTCCGAGGATGACCTCCAGAATTCCTGTCACCACTCCTACCAGAGGGAAAAAGCACATGGCATATTTCATATTTTTTTCATTCCATTCCACCCGGGGCATCGGAATTTTCGAGTACATCGCAACTCCGATTGCCAGAGACTCAAAGAATCTCATTTTAACACCTCGTATTGTTCGATCTTTGCTTTTTCAAATGTGGTCATCTCCCGGTAAACCGAAAGCCCCATCTCCAGAACCGGAATCACTGCCACTGCGCCGGTCCCTTCTCCCAGACTCATATTACAAGTCAAAAGCGGGGAAAGCTCCAACGCCTCCAACAGCATAGCTCCTGCCGGTTCTTTGGATACATGGGAAGGCAGAAAATAAGACTTTGAAACCGGCACCATACGCGCTGCACACAAAGCCGCTACAGAAGAGATAAATCCGTCGATCACCACCGGAACGCGGTACAGAGCTCCTCCTAAAAAGACACCGGTCAGACCCGCAATATCCAGGCCTCCTACTTTTGAAAGAACATCCACCGGATCTTCCTTGTCCGGCTGATAGTTTGCAATCGCATCCTTAATAACAGAAATCTTTTTCTCAAGCCCTGCGCTGCTAAGGCCTGCCCCGCGCCCGGTTACCTGTTCTGGTGCAACGGATAACAGCACCGACGCAACAGCACTGCTGGTCGTCGTGTTACCGATTCCCATCTCTCCCGTAGCGATCATCTCATATCCCTGTTCTTTGAGCTGTTCCACTTTTCGGATGCCGATTTCAATTGCCTGCCATACCTCTTCTCTTGTCATTGCAGGTTCTTTTGAAAAATTACGTGTTCCGTAGGCAACTTTTTCTTCCTTGACTGTCACTGACGGAACATCCACCGCCATTCCGATGTCTACTGGAAAGAGATCCACCCCGGCCACTTTGCTCATCGCACAGACGCTGGTACTGGATTTTGTGAAATTGTCCGCTACCATGGCAGTCACTTCCTGCCCGGTCTGTGTGACCCCTTCCTCCACGATTCCATTGTCTGCGCACATAATGACCAGCGCCTTTTTCTTCAGCTCATAATCCGGGGTCTCTTTGATCCCCGCCATCTGTATCACTGCATCCTCCAGCTTTCCCAGAGAAAACAGTGGTTTTGCGATCTTTATCCAGTGCTTTCTTGCCTGTTCCATGCTTGTTTCATCCAAAGGTCTGATCTCTTTTTTCAACTCTTCCAGTGTCATTTTCTTTCACTTCCTTCTTTTTGTGACTGCTCCCATCTGATTGCTTCCCGCATGAACCTTTCTGCAAATACCGGATTGGACGAATAGGAAAGATGCGGAAATCCCGCAAACAGATTCTGCTGCATATGAACGCATTCCCAGCTTCTCTTTCCGTCCGGTTTTAACGCTTTTGCATCTGTTCCATTATTTGTACTGTCCCAGTAGTGGAATTCATGACCGCGGATCCTCTCTCCTCGCTTCAAAAACGTACCGTCCACCACTCCTGTCAGATTGATGTAACCAAACCGTACCAGTTTTTCCTTCGGCGCTGCCTCGCCTCTGATCACGCCGGCCATCTTCCAGAGTTTTCCTTTCGGATCCGCAAGCTTCTCATGAAGATATAAAAAACCGCCGCATTCCGCATGGCAGGGCATTCCATTTTGAATGCTTTCCCGGATTTTAGCAAGCATGGTTTTGTTTTCACTTAATTCTCTGGCATATAATTCCGGATATCCGCCGCCTAACAAAAGACCGCTGACTCCTTCTGGCAGGTGGGTATCTCGAATAGGGCTGAAATACACCAGATTGCAGCCATATCTTTCCAGCAGTTTCAGATTGTCTTTATAATAAAATCCAAACGCCTCATCCCTTGCCACCGCAATCGATACCTTTGGATTTTCTTTCTCCTCATCCTCAGGTACGCTTATTTCCAGAGACGTTGCTTCTTTGGCCAACTCATAGAGACCTTCCAGATCTACCGTCTCTGAGAGGATCTCTCCTGCCTGCTCCAGCTGTGCTTTCAGATGTTTGATCTCCTCCGGTGTGACCAGACCAAGATGCCGGCTCTTTAGATGAAACGCTTCATGTTCCGGAATATACCCGAGCACCTTGATCGGATGTCCTGCCTTTTTCAGCTCGTTTTCCAGCATTTCTTTCAAACGGGGATACAACATTGCCGATACGCGGTTTAACAAAATTCCCCGAATCCGGCTCTCCTTTTTAAATTCCAGAAACCCTTTCACCAGAGCAGCCAGAGACAGAGCGGAGCCTCTCGCTGAAACCACCAGCACGACCGGTATCTGCAAGGCAGCTGCCACATCATAGGAACTTGCTTTTGCCGTATCCAGTCCCATACCGTCATAATATCCCATAACACCCTCTACCACTGCCAGATCGGCATTTTTGGCATGCTCTGCAAAAATCCCGGTCAGCTGCTCTTTCTCGCAGAAAAACAGATCCAGATTCTGAGAATCAATCCCGAGCACCTCCCGGTGAAACATCGGATCAATATAATCCGGTCCGCATTTACAGGAAACAACATTTTTCTGCTGTCTGCAAAACGCTGCCATCAGCCCACAGGAAATCACCGTTTTTCCGCTTCCGCTGGACGGTGCGGCAATTAAAATTCTTGGAATATTCACGCTTCTCCCTCCGAAATAATATAGATCGGGTTTTGTCCTGTCATCATGTGATGACGTCCCAGTTTTCTCGCTTTTGCCGCTGTAATCTGTACAATTTCCGGTTCCCGCAAAAGCCCTTCATCCACTGCTTCCATTACTTCCGCCATCGTATCCAGAGAAATCGCTGTCAGTACGATCTGTACATCCGGGTTCTTCTTTTTAACTGCCAGCAGGATTTCCCTCAGATTTCCGCTGCTTCCCCCGATAAATACATGGGTCGGCGGTTCCAGTTTCCTGAGTGCTTCCGGCGCTGTTCCCTCCACGATCTGCACATTATCTGTCCGCAATTTTTGCACGTTTTTACGGATCAGCTCGATCCCTTCCGGATTCTTTTCAATAGCATACACTCGAATACTGCCGTCCTGGCAGGCTGCTTCAACAGCAACAGAACCTGTTCCCGCACCAACGTCATAAAGAACCGCATCTTTTTCCAGATCAAGCTTTGCGATACAGATTGTCCGCACTTCTTCTTTCGTCATAGGAACGTTTCCTCTTGTAAAGGCTTCATCCTTCAAATGCCGGCACACCTTCTGTGATGGATGTGGATTTTCCAGACAGACAATGCAAAGCCCCTCTGCATCCTCCTCCGTCAGTTCGCTTACCGTTTTTGAAAAAATCTGCTCTTGCGGATAGGAAAAATTTTTTCCGATATGTACCGTCAAGTCTTCAAGCCCATAATACAAAAGCTTCTCTTTCAGATTTTCTTTTCTTCCGCCCAACAGCAGAAAAGTTTTTGCATGATGTTCTGCTTCATAAATCCAGTTCTGCCATCTTCCATGGAGGCTGACAAGGGCTGCATCCTCCCAGGAAGTGTGTAGCGCAGCTGCAAAATACACAACAGACGAAATTCCCGGAATCCTTTGGATTTCATACCGTTCTTCACTGCCATTTAGAACTTCTTCCAGTTTTTTTGCCCCGCTGTAAAATCCTGCATCCCCGGAAAGTACAATCCCGATCCTGCAAAACTGCGGATGCTTTCGAAGGTACTCTTCTATTTTTTCCGGCAGATATTCTGCATGGCAGACACAATCTGCATCGGATACCTCTTCCAGAAGCCGTTTTGCGCCAATCATACAGTCACAGCCTTTTAAAGACTCTTTTGCCTGGACAGTCATCCCCTCTTTCGTTCCCATTCCGATCCCGGCCAGATAAACGATTCTTTTCTCTTTACACATCCCGATATCCTCTCGGTGTCACCATGTGACCATCCATTTCCTGTGTCTGTTCATTTCCGATAAACACCGTTGTAAACATATCCACCTCTGTGTCTTTTAATTCCTTTAATGTAAGGATCCGGCTCTCCTGCCCGGCTCTTCCGATCTGTCTGACAATTCCGCAGATTGTATCTTCTGCTTTGTATTCCAGCATCATATTACATGCCTTCTCCAGATAGTCATGACGTTTTCTGCTGGAAGGATTGTAAAGACAGATCACAAAATCTGCCATGGCTGCTGCCCTGACTCTCTTTTCAATCTTCTCCCATGGTGTGAGCAGGTCACTTAAACTGATGACTGCAAAATCATGAATTAACGGAGCTCCAAGCACGGCTGCACCGCCGATTGCAGCCGTGATCCCCGGCACAATCTCAAGCTCTGCCTTAGGAAACTCGACACCGACCTCATACATCAAACCAGCCATTCCATACACACCGGCATCCCCGCTGCAGATCATCGCCACTTTTTTCCCTTTCATGGCCTCCTCAAATGCCATCTTGCACCGCTTCACTTCCTGCTTCATCGGCGTGGTCAGAAATTCTTTCTCGGGAAACTGCTCTTTCACCAGATCTACATACACCGTATATCCGATGATTGTATCGCAGGCATTCAGCACTTCTCTCGCCTCTTCTGTCATCTGTTTTCCCGCTCCGGGACCGATCCCGACTACATACACTCTATTCATCTGCCTGCTCCTCCTGTTTTCCCTGTCGAAATTCTGTGGTAAATTCCGGATGGTACAGAAGTGATCTCTCATATTCTCCTTCCAGAATTCTTCCCACCACGATCAGGGCTGTTTTTGTCACCTGTGCGTCTGCCGCTGTTTTTTCCAGTTCTGAGACCATGCATCGCAGCACTTTTTCCTCCGGCCAGGTTGCCTTGTACACGATCGCTGCCGGAGTGTCTGCCGGATATCCCCCTGCCATCAGCTCTTCCTGCAGTTTTCCAAGCATTCCGGTGCTCAGAAAAATCACCATCGTCGCCTGATGCGCCGCAAAGCTGCGGATGGACTCTTTATCCGGAACCGGCGTTCTGCCTGCCATTCTTGTGATCACCACAGACTGGGAAATATCAGGCAGTGTATATTCTGCATGCAGCGCTGCTGCTGCCCCGCAAAAAGAACTGACACCCGGACATACTTCGTACGGAATCTGACGCTCTTCCAAAGCATCCATCTGCTCTCTTATCGCTCCGTACAGACACGGATCCCCGGTATGCAGCCGAACGATCCGTTTTCCTTCTTTTTCCCCTGCATACATCACTTCCAGAACTTCTTCCAGCGTCATATAGGCGCTGTTATATACTTCACAGCCTTCTTTTTTTACCTGCAAAAGACCCGGATTTACCAGTGACCCTGCATAAATGATAATGTCCGCTTCTTTTAAATACTGCTGTCCCCGCACTGTGATCAGATCTTCCGCTCCCGGTCCTGCTCCTACAAATACGATCATTTCGTCTCCTCCCCTTCTGCTATTTTTTCTCTTTTACAATAAACAATGAATAATAACTTGCCTCATCCGGAATCTCCTCTGCCGAATGGTAGATTGTCTCATTCTCCATGCCGCAGTTTTCTACCATCGTCAGATTTAAGTTCTGCTCTTTGATCACCTGCTTGACATAAGGAATCTTTCGCCCGGCCTTCATCAGCACCTTTGTTCCCGCCATCTTTAATCCTTCTTCAATCTCATAGGATGCAGGGATAATATGCAGTTCTTCCTGGTTCTCCACAAGGCTCTGATCCAGTCTTGCCGCTGCCGCACAAAAGGAAGGAACTCCCGCTATGATCCTTGTCTCATATCCCTGTTTCCGAATTCTCTTGTGAATATACATACAGGTCGAGTACACGGTCGGATCTCCCAGCGTGATAAACACCACATCCATTCCTTTTTCCAGAAGCTCTGCTGTTTTTTCTGCACCCTCGTCATGTACCTGACGAAGCTGTTCTTTTTCTTTCATCATCGGCATTGGCAGATACAGCTTGGCTTTCTGCCCGATATCCGCACCTGCCCGCACTGCGATCTGATAGGCAACACATTTTTCCAGATAACTTTTATATGCAGGATCTGTTCCTGTCGGATCATACGCCGCCTCTGTAAAATTTTTATCCGATACCGGGATTGCAATCACCGGACACTGCTTCATGACACGCAGTGCCTTTACTGTCAAAAGCTCGGGATCTCCCGGCCCTACACCTGCTCCGTAAAATATTCCGCTCATTCTTTCTCTCCTGTTCGTTTCTCTTTCACTGATTCTGCGCGTATGATTTCCAAAAGTTCTTCTGCACCGGAAGTCTCTCCTAATATCCCGTTTTCATTCGAAAACACGATTGCTTCCACACGAAGAGACTCCCCTCCTCTGTGCTTCAGATAAAATGCGATCCGTTTCATTACAGAATCCATAACCTGTCCCAACAGCTGTTCTTTTTCAAGCAGTTCTGTCATTTCTGCTGTTGTAATACTTTCCATAATTTTTTTTACGGTTTCAGGATCAGCCCCCGCCATCGCCGCATGCGAAGCAAATACTTCCATCCTGCAGTCCGCCTGTCTGGAGTGCGTATTCATCACTCCTGCCGCCACCTTGATCAGTTTGCCCACATGTCCGATCAGCAGAATTCCTTTCATCCCGAGCCGCACCGCATGATCAATGGATTCTCCGATGTAATTGCTGCACTTGACCGCAAGATTTCCATCATAACCAAGTGCTTCTTTCAGAAAATCACTTCCATAATTTCCCGGTACCAGATAACAGTACTCGTTTCCATTTTCTCTGAGCATCTTCATTTCCAGGAAAATCGTATCTGTCAGGGCTTTCTCACTCATTGGCTCTACAATGCCTGTGGTTCCAAGCACAGAAAGTCCTCCTTCGATACCAAGCCTCGGGTTGAATGTTTTTTTTGCCAGTTCTGCTCCGTCAGGAATTGAAATGATCACAGAAAGACCGCCTGTGTACCCGCCGCGCTCTTTCTCTTTTTCCACTGCTTCACGGATCATGGCTCTTGGAACTTTATTGATCGCGGCATCGCCGATATCCTGCTCCAGTCCTTTTCTGGTAATACGTCCGACACCAACGCCGCCATCCAGTGTGATCTGCTTTCCCTCTGTTTTGGAAACCTCTGCATAGACCAGAATCTGATCCGTCACATCCGGATCGTCCCCTGCATCCTTTCGGATCGCACAGCGTACCTTGTCTTTCATACGCAAAATGTCCTCCACATCCAGATACAGCCGGATCCCTTTTGGTGTCATCAGAGAAACCTGACGGATCTCTTCTCCCAAAAACAGCATTCTGGCTGCTGCTTTTGCCGCAGCCGCAGCACAGCTTCCGGTGGTATATCCCATTCTCAGTTTTTTCTGATCTTTCCACACAAATGCCTGTTCTGTCATTGTGCCTCCTCTAAATGCTCCATGAAAATCTGACGGATTCCCGGAAGTTCTCCAAGTCCCCTTAAGATCGGGCGAACTTCATATCCGGCTTCTTCCAGCTCACATTTCCAGGAATCCTCATCTCCTGCCATGTCATTTTTTGCATGATCTCCTGCCACAAACATAAACGGCAGCAGTGCCACTTTACGATACTGCTTTTGTTCAATCCGATGCATCACGTCTTTTAATTCTGGAAAGCCTTCTACAGTCGCCACATGAATGCGGTCATATCCCAATGCCTGAAGTGTATATTCCAACGCCGGATAGGCACTGTTTGCATGGTGATCTGTTCCATGTCCCATTAAGATCAGGCATTCGCCCTCTTCCAGATCCACATCCTCCATCACTGCATGCACTGTCTTTTTATAATCATCCGGTTCAGACAGAAGTGGTTTTCCCACCAGGACTTTTTCAAAAGACGACGCATGTTTTTGAATCTCCTCCAGCATTTTTTCATTTTCAATGCCGTTGATAATATGTGTCGGCTGAACGATCACCCTTGTGATCCCGTCCTGCTTCATACGCTCCAGTGCCTGACGGACATTATCATACTTTTTATGTTCTGTCCGTTCCAGTTTGTTCAAGATCATCTGACTTGTAAATGCCCGGTATACTGTATACCCGGGAAATGATTCTTTGATCTGCTCTTCCATTACCTGTATTGTTTTTGCCATCGTATCCAGATGACTGGTTCCGAAGCTTACCACAAGAATTCCTTTTTTCTCCATTTTCAATCCTTCCTCTCCAGAAATTTCTATCCGATCAACTGCTCCAGTTCCTTCCATGTCCTTGGAGCTTTTCCTGTTGCTTCTATTATTTTACGTGCTTTTAAACGGTCAAATAACCGTAAAAGAGCCGGTTCTTCCAGATTCGTCTCTTTCAGCTTTTCTGTTTCTCTGCACACTGCTTCCGGCGCGCCCTGACAGAGCACTTTTCCATCTTTCATCAACACGATCTCATCCGCCCAGGCATATGCATAATCCATATCATGAGTCGCCATGAGTACTGTGATTCCCTGCTCTGTGAGTTTGTCTACCATCTCATTTACCATACGGGTATGCTTCGGATCCAGGGCTGCTGCAGGTTCATCCAAAATGATGATCTCCGGACGCATCACTAAAATATCCGCGATCGAGACCTGTTTTTTCTGCCCTCCGCTTAACGCATGTACCGGCCGTTTTCGAAAGGGCACGATCTCCAGTTCTTCCATCACCTGCTCCACTTCTGTTCTTGCCTGTTCTTTTGCAACACCCAGATTCAGGATCCCGAATGAGATTTCCTGCTCCACGCTGGCAGAAAACAACTGTTTATCCGGGTCCTGAAACACGATGCCCACCTTGGCCCGAAGTGCCAGAAGTTCCTTTCTCTTGTAGCTCACAGGTTTTCCATGAAACAAAATATCTCCCTTTTGTGGTCGTAAAATTCCGTTGCAGCAGAGAAAAAAAGTAGATTTTCCAGAACCGTTGGCTCCCATAAAAGCAACCTTACTCCCCTTTTTTACTTTTAAGTCCAGCCCCTGCAGAGAAAACCGGTCATTCTCTTCATAAGAATGCCAGATATCTCTCGCCTCTAAAATAATCTCTTCACTCATCCTATTCTCTCCCAAACCGCAAGCAAAATCAGGACTGCCTCAAAAACTGCTATTTTCCGGAAATTGCTCTTGTTTTTTTCATACTCTCCTGAAAGTACCCGGATCTCACCGTCATAACATCTGGATTCCATCGCATTGTACAATGCATCCGACTGCTTCAGCGCCCGCACAAACACAACCGATGCCATCTGCCCGAAAGACTGGATCGAAGTTTTCAGATCCCGGTTTCCAAGCCTTGCTTTCTGTGCCGTCATAATTGCAGATGCCCCTTCCATCAGAATAAAAATAAACCGATATGTCAAAAGCATCAGCTCAATGAACAATCCCGGAAAATGCAGTCGCTTTAACACATCCAGAATTTCCGTCATCGGCGTGTTAAAAGACAGGACATACAGACTGGAAACACTTGCAAGCGCAGTCAGTATCATCTGCCCGCCTTTTTTCAGCCCCATCCAGCTGGATGTCACATAATACTGCCCCACCGGGATTGCATAGGCATCCAGCGGCTCTTTGGATACATTGACCAGGATTGCCAGTGTACTCAACAGCAGAAATATCAGGGGTACCATCAGGTATTTCAGGTACAGGTGAAATGGAACTCTTCCCTTTTTTACATTGAGAATTCCATTGACCGCCAGTACGATCACTGCCGCTGTAACAGACCGGCTGACCACACAGACCAACAGGGTCAGAACCGCATATGCAAACTTCTCCTCCGGACTCACATCTGCAAGTCCGGAGGAATAACTTAATTTATCAATGATTATCATTCTGCCACTTCTTCCGCTCTACGAGACGACCCATGCAAAAAGCGATGATTCCCACGCCGATTCCGGTCTGTACACAAAACAGCAGGGACTCCACCTCTCCCGGGATTTCTTTTCCAAGAAAATCTTCCAAAACAGGGGTAAACCACGGTTCATATTCTCCATGGATCTCTTCTACCATCACACTTCCCGCATCATCTGATCCGCCAAACTCTGCATCTTTCAAAGTCAGAAACGGAACTGCCGCCAGCAGGACCACCGCGAGCAGCAGAACCAGTACCAGTGTTTTATTTTTCTTACTCATCCTACTTTTCCTCCTTTAAAAATCCAACGGCTTTGAGTTCCGGTTTTGCATAAGACTCCAGTGCGATCACGATCACAACCGTAAGAAGTCCTTCCATTACTGCCAGCGGAAGCTGTGTCGGAGCAAACACTCCAAGGAATTTCACTGCGGAAGCTCCCACCCCGCCCGCTTCAGACGGATATGCCATAGCAAGCTGCAGACTGGTTACACAGTAAGTGAACAGATCCCCGAAAAATGCTGCCAGAAACACTGCCACCTTCCGGTTTACATTGAGTTTCTGGCAAAGCTTATAAATCCCATAAGAAAGAAACGGACCTGCGATTGCCATAGAAAATGTATTGGCTCCCAGCGTGGTCAGTCCGCCGTGTGCCAGCAGGATTGCCTGAAATAATAACACGATCAGCCCCAACACGCCTGCTGCCGTCGGCCCGAATAAGATCGCACCCAGTCCGGTTCCTGTCATATGGGAACAGCTTCCGGTCACAGACGGGATCTTCAAGGAAGAAATCACAAACACAAAGGCTCCTGACATTGCCAGAAGGATCAGTGTTTTTCTGTTCTGTTTTAATGTTTTTTGAATGGAAAAAAATCCTGCGACGATAAACGGCAGGCAGATGACTCCCCACGCAATGCAAAATGTTGCCTGAAGGTATCCCTCCATAATGTGCATAGCATTTGAAGCCGGTGCGATAGCAAATAA
>OODM01001264.1_pt1 | contig 10858 bp, 9 predicted proteins | sample 1671471 | NCBI WGS metagenome assembly OODM01 (sample SAMN06348160, study PRJEB24527) | human gut metagenome | biome: human gut; feature: ankylosing spondylitis patient; material: feces | host: Homo sapiens | place: China | collected 2015-10 | reverse complement strand
TCGCGTCCGCCCGTCTGGACGGGCACGGTGATGCCATCAGAAAAGACAGCTAATCGATCATCGAGCCGTTGGCGACCTCTGTGTTTAGATAAACCGTGTAGTAGTTAAAGCCATCCCCGTCAGGTTCCGCCATCTTTGTTGCGTATGAGAAAACGCCATAGGATGCAACCTCGGCACCCGACGGTACGGGGGTGAGGGAGGTCATGGTCACCTTGCCACCGGGCACCAGCAACTCCTCAGTCCCGGTATAACCCTTGCCAAGCACATTTCCGTCCTCATCGAACAGGGCGATTTGCGCCTCAACTTGGATAAGAGGTTCCTCCCCGTTATTTTCCGCCTCGACTTCTATGACATGTTCGCCTGAGGACTGAGTGCCGACCTCTTCGTATTCGAACGAAAGAACGTTTTTCCTATCGAAGGCCTTCGCATCTCCGGCATTCCTCGCGTGGGATTCCACCGTTTTCTCAACGAGGTCGATGGAATAATAGAACTTGTCGGTTGTGTATTCGTAGGATGCAGCTTCGATCGACTCGACAGAATCGCCAGTTTGCCCATCGCTCAACAATATGTCGAAAGGCAGATATGCGGACTTTCCTGCTGGGACGCCAAAATCGCTTGCGGAGTACGACTCGTCGACAACGTTTCCATCCTTGTCCTTATAGGCAATCTTCACCTGTACCGAGCTGATATCAGTCTTGGAATCGTTTTCGAGTTCAATGAACCCTCGAATCCAATCTTCATCGCTATCATTGCGTTCTGCCATGCTGATTTCGAGAACATCAGCATCCTCGAAAGACGAGGATGATCCGCCACCTTTAGACTGAACGGTTTCGAAAGACGATGGCTCGTTATCATTGACGCTTGCATTATTCTTTACTGGGCTTGTGCCACACCCCGAAAGCGCAAGGCACATCGTCGCGGCAATTAATAAGGTGTCTTTTGCCAGGTGTTTCAATTTAATCCAGCTCCTTCCAACGAGGGTTACCGATGAACCGTGGAAGGAGTCTTTCACCATGTAAGCGATGTGGAGGGCACCTGCCACAGTTACCACACCGCAAGGACGCTCCACATACGCGTATGCGAACAAGCCTTGGAAGGCGGGTGCCCTCCATTTCGCTTGTTGCGCATGTGCGTGAAGCAAAATCTTCAATTGTGGAGCAATCCCCGCCGGATGGAAGGGGCTTGCGGTGTGGTAACTGCCATTATGCCACGAACGCATGTTTAAACGGCATCTCGAACAAGCGACGGGCTAAACGATTTATTCGGTCTTGCTTACACAGATAATCAAACGCAAGTGAAATTGAGCCATTCGAAACCTATCGGAATTGACCACTCGCATCGATGATTTCAACGTCGCTTATCTCGCTGTGGTGAGTTTTAGGTTGCGCCATTTGGGGTTGCAGCGAAGTCCGATTGACTTCATTGGGGGCCAGACTACATCACAAACAGATTTTAGGGATGAAAAATACGCCCGATAGCCGCCGCGTGGGGCACATGCCCACAAAGTGGCTTATCGGGCGTTTTGGAAGGTTCAGCGTGGCAATGGAATACTAGGAGACAACGAGGATGGATTGCTCATCGTTATTGAAGGCGACCATGACCTCTTGTGTCGAGGAGTCGATGAGATAGGGGACGCACATGCGCTTGCTTTGTCCGACATCGACGGTCGAATCGCTGTACACCCCAAAAACACCAGCCCCCACACCCGAATAGCCGGGATAGTCCCCCGAGTAGTCAAACGCATCGAGCGTTATGCCCGAGGGGTCTTCGACGGTTGCAAGCTCATCGAACCTCATGTAGTCGGCGTAATCTTCCCCTATGGGGCGAGAGATGTTGCTTATCGTGAAGAGAAGATAGCCGACCGCCTGGCTTTCGGAGACGATTCCCAGCTCTTTCAGGCCGGATATGTCCTCTTTCGTACGGGCGAAGCCATCCAGCGAAAGCTCAACATCGCCCTTTTCGGTGTTGAGTTTTACCTTCTGCCCAACTGGGACGATGGGGGCGGCGCGTGTCTCAAGAAATGCCTCAAGAGCATCCTCGTGGGCTTCATCGACCGCGAGTCCGTATTTGTCGATCATTGCCTTGATGCACTTTTGCTGTTGCGGAAGACCATCTTTTACGTATTTCGCATTGTAGGCTTGAGGTTCCGACGGATACGCGGCAAGACCCTCAGATTGATTTTTGAGGGAGGTCGTGTACTCGTCCAACAGCTCCTTGAATTCGCCACCGTATTCAAGTTCTCCGATTTGCGATAGGCCGCTTATCTCGCCTTGAACACCGAGCGCGGAGTTTGACGCGTGCCCCGTGAAAGTGCCGCTGTCTTGCGCCTCAAGGTCAAATCGGGACATAAGCCCGGACTCAACGACGTCGATGCACTCGGCTTCGTTTTTGACCTCCGCAATTCGCTCATTCGCCTCTTCGAGAACCCCGTAATTCTCCACCTGCTCCTTTTTCTCGGAATCAAGCGCCTCGTACTTTTCATTTGCGGCCTCGATCGCCTCAGCGGACTCAAGCGTCACCTCTCCGATGGCATCGATGGCCTTCATGGTGTCGCTCACGGCGGGGTCGGTGCATCCGCTCAAGGCGAGGGCTATGCCAAGCCCTACTGTCGCAGCCAGATATCTGGCGGATTTGCATCCCATCGCCTCCTTCCAACGGTGTTAACGAGCAACTGTGGAAGGAGGCTCTTGGTGCGTGACCCTAGGCAGTAAGGATGAGTATCCGCCACAGTTGTCACACAGACGAGGAAAGCACGCATATGCGAACAGACCAAGGAAAGGTGGATACCCATCCTTGCTGCCCGTTCAACATATGCGTTTGTGCGCTTCCCCCCAGTTAAGGGGTCGGCTGTGTGACATGAGCCATTGTACTATGGGCGCGGTCGTATAACGACCTCTCAGCCTGTCGAGCGTTCTAACGGCTGAACGTGAATTTGCGGCTCCATATCAATTAATTCAAGTGAAATCCGCGCGCTTGGAGTCCATCAGGATTAACCGCCCATGCCGATTATTCCAGCAGCATATTTCTCGCTGTAGTGAGTTTTGGGCATAAGCCATTTGCAGGCGTCAGCGTTCAAGCAGGTTGGCGCGGGCGGCGGACATGGGGAACGCGGGAAGCTTGCAAATGAGTCAGAAGAACTGAACGCAAGGTCAAACCAGCATTTCGCAATGTCCCACAAGTCATAACTTTGAGACACGTTGCCTGGGACGCTCGATTCAACAATGTGCCTTGAGAAATAATGTCCCAATATGCATTCCAAAAATAAGACTGTTACTATATGATGAGAAGTGGACTTTTGGGACATAGTTCACGAGGAGGACGGCAATGCGGTTCCTATATGCGCGATGCTCGACCAAGCAGCAGAACGAGGACAGGCAGCTTGAAGCAGCGAGGAAGCTGGGAATACCCAAATCTCAGGTATTCCTAGACAAGGCATCGGGCAAGAACGCCGACCGACCCGCGCTGAAAGACATGCTGTCGAGGTTGCGCGAGGGCGACGAGGTGTACGTGACGGAGCTGTCCCGCCTCGGCAGGAACACCCGCGACCTCCTCGACCTCATGGAGACCTTCAAGAACAAGAAGATCGGCATCCACAGCCTGTCGGAGGATATCGACACCTCCACTCCCTCGGGTGAGCTTGTGTTCAGCATTTTCGCCGCAGTCGCTACGTTCCAGAGGCAGATAATCCTAGAGGCAGCGGAGGAGGGTCGCGAGGCGGCTCGAAAGCAGGGCAAGCCTTTAGGCAGACCGAAAGTCGATGCGGATAAGCTGGATTACGCCATGCACCTGTTCTCGGATGATCCGAACAAGTCAATCAAGCAGATTTGCGAGCTGACGGGGCTGAGCAGGAGCACCATATACCGCGAGGCGGAGAAGAGGGGTCTTGCGAGGGCGTAGAATCAAGTGAGCAACGAGAGGGTTTTCCACGCTTTCCATGGCCGTAGGGCTTTCAAGCCAGCCTGCAGGCTGTGGGAAGGGTGGGAAACCTTTGCACATATTGATAATGTCGAATCAAAAACCCTTTATAGGTGCTCTTGGGGGCTCCCTGCGGTCGCAACTCCGCGCTTCGTGCTGCGCGGCTTCGCCTTGCCCTCACGCGCTCGCTGCGCTCGCTTGCGTACGCCTTCACTTCGTACCTTGCCTTTGATGCTGCGCATCAAAGCCTGAGGTGGCGTCATTGAATAAAGTGTACAATAAATGGTAATATTATTATTTTCTTTTAATACCATATTATGTACACCGTTAGGAGTAGCATGGTAGTGACCAACGCCCTCAATCTCGATAATGTTCATGTGGGACAGACGCTGCCCAGTTTCACCGAGCTTTGTCGGCAAACCGGCCTGAACGCAGGAAAGGGCAACACCAAAAAGGCAAATGAGAAGCTCCTCAGACGTTATTTGAACTGGAAGAAGGCCTCCGAGCGCGGCAACTCCATCGTCATCACGGAAATCTACCAAACTCCAGAGCCTGAGGCCCTTAGGAGCGACGATGTCTACTCAGAGGACATCCTCACCTGCCTGAGGTGGAACGATATGCAAAGACGCAAGGGCTTCAATGCCGATTCCGATAGGGAGTGGAATACCCTCTACCCCATCGCCGACCTTCTTGCCATCTGCGGGTTCACAAGTAGAAGATGGACAACCGATCCCTCGAAGGTCAAGATGGAGATAAATGAGCTGAAGCGTGTTCACGCCGTGGACGCCTCGCCAGAGCAAGCCTTCTTCTTCGTCAACCGCCTTAATCAGCACGTCTACAGCCATTGCGTCAAGATGCTCGACCGCTCCCTCCAGAGACTCCACCGGAAAGGCTATATCTCGATCTACGATATGTCGCTATGGGTCAGATGCAAGAATGATGATAAGGCGCGACAAGCAAAGGTCGAGGAGGCAGAGCTGTGCCGCTCCATAAGAAAACGCGTCAAAGAAGAGCTTGGAGTCAAAAGCGAGGGTTTATACAATAGATATACGATACAGAGGGAGTACTCGAAAGCCTTAACCGAAGAAACGCCCTTCACGGACTCATGGGAAATAAGGGAGATTGTTCTCCCATTCAGCTATGACGAGGTATCGAAAAAGGACTATCTCGCCGCCAGAGGTAGAATCAATCGGCGTAGCGTCGACTACCTCATGCGAAAAGCAGACGAGGACGCTGCGTCCGAAAAGACAAGAGAGATAACTCAAGCTCAGCAAGACCTGGATGAGGCATGTGCGAGCGACTCGGATTTCCGTATGCTCTGCAAGTACCTCGACTACAAGCCAGAAGACCTTCTGGGGATGAATTTCGACATTCAAATGATGCTTAACGAAAACAACAGGCGCGCCCTAGTAGGCTGGTTCATTGAAATCGGCGGTGCCGAGATGTATATCGACTGGCATGATCTTGAGGAGACAGAGTGGCGGGAGAAGTATGCCGATAAGCTGGTGAAAATCCCTCAAGCTCCATCAGTTAAAGAGTTGAACACTCCCGAAGAAACGTCTTAACAAAGTCCTTTTGCGCATCGGGGCCGTCGGGGTTGTTTAAACCCCGACGGCCCCTTATCTTCAGCCAAAGCGGTGCATGGGCTTCATCCACACACAAGGGGTGCTTGCGGGTAGCCGTCCATCTATTCGGCCTTGCTATCAAGCTCTTTCTCTATCAAATCGACGGCTATACCGAACGCCTCTATCCTCCTTCGAGCCAAGGTTATCTGCGACTTGTATCGGCTGGGGTTCTCCTTGCCTTCCAACGTCTTCAAAGTCTCCCTCAGCTTGTGCAGGGTCGAATCGATTTGACGCTTGGCCTCTGTGAGTTGATCATCGGTGTACCGCATTCACTCTCCTTCGCTCATGCGTTTCCAAAACCACTGAACAGCCCCGCCGTATTCATCGCCGTCTTAATCGCCTGGGTATCGGGCGAGGCATACAGGCTCAAAGTGATGCTTGGGTCAGAGTGCCCCATGATACTCGCGACGGAGTTGACATCCGCACCTTCACTCAGCATGTTGGTGGCAAATCCGTGCCTGATGTCGTGAAATTTCAACCTTCTGCCCTGATTGCCCGTGAGGTTGTTGTTCTTTGAGAAGCGCCCCCACCACACGCTAATAGATTGAGGGCGTATATATCGATCGTCAGGGAATCCCACAACGAAAGTCTGGGCGCTAGGTTCAACGCCGTTTCGCTCGATCGTCTGATATTGGAAGCGTTTGCGCAAGATATCGATGAGGATGGGATTGAGCGGGATGATTCGGGTATTTCTGCTCTTGGTCGTTTTAAGGTACGTGTCGTTGTAAACCTCCCTATGGGCATCGTCTTTGCCTATTGACTGGCATACGTTGATATAGCCCGTCTCCATATCGACGTTCCTCCATTGCAGTGCGGCAATCTCTGCCTCTCGCATGCCCGTGTAGAACGCCAACCACACGACGGCGTGATAACGAGAGCCTTCCTTTAACTTGCCCGCCGCTTTGAAGAAGGCGAGGGACTCGTTTCTAGTGACCGCGTTGGGGACTGGCCTCTGCTTGGGAAATAGCTTTATGAACTGCATGGGGTTGTTTGCAGTCCTGCGCTCCCTCAGGAAATACCAATACGCCGATTTGAGTTGGAGCTGGGAGACGCGGACGGAGTTGACGCACAGACCCCTGTCCCTTATCAGGTAGCGGAAGAACTCAAGGCAATCGGCCTCGGTCACGCTGTCGATGCCCATCGCCCCTATCGGGTGTCGCTCCACCCTGCGAAGCGTAGTCATTTCCTTTGAATAGGTGGAGCGCTCAATGACACCTGAAGTCAACTTATCATCGAGCATGAATTGAATCATCTCAACAACAGTAAAGCCCGAATGAGGGAATGTTCCCGACTCAGCATCGTGCATCTTCTCTTCAGTTGATACGTGCTGCTTCGTGCTGGGTCTATCCAGTCTCCCCCACCAGTCATCGACATAACGTCTGATCGACCTCTCGGATGTCAATCTTTTTGGCACGAGGCACGTTCTTTGCCTCCAAGCCCCCTTGGCGTCGCGATACTTCGAGACTCCTTGATAACGTCCATCGCTTCTTTTCTTGATGAAGGGACGGGAATATACATTTCCTTCCGCAGCCACCAGCAACCTCCATTGCACCAAAAGTTGCACCAAACCGCTCGCGCAATTGCAAGCGGCAGGCGTTTCCGACAATGGTCTTATGCTGTTTTACCTGCGGTTTTTCTACTTCTCGATGGTGTACCCGACGCCCCAGATGTTCTTGATGAAGCGTGGGTTCTGGGCGTCATCCCCCAGCTTCTCGCGCAGGTGGCGGATGTGCACCATGACGGTGTTGTTCGAACCCGCCATGAACTCCTCATCCCACACAGCACGGAACAGCTCCTCGACTGGCACCACATGGCCGCGGTGCTCCGCGAGATACAGCAAAATGGAGTATTCGAGCGGGGTGCAACGCACGGACTTCTCGTCCACAGTGACCGTGCGGGCATCGCGATTGATCTCGAGCCCGTTGAAGGAGATGATTGGGCCCGCATCCTCAACGGGGGTCGCTTGCTCGCGGCTGCCGTACCGCGTGTACCTGCGCAATTGCGCTTTGCAACGCGCCACGAGCTCGAGCGGGCGGAAGGGCTTGACCATGTAGTCGTCCGCACCGAGGGTGAGGCCCTCGATCTTATCGGACTGGCTGTCGCGGGCGGTGAGCATGATGACGGGATAGGTGCGCTCGGTGCGGATGGTGCGGAGCAACTCGAAGCCGTCCACATCGGGAAGCATGATATCGAGCACGGCGAGATCGAACTCCCGCTCCAAGATGAGACGGGCGGCATCGGCGCCGTTATACGCCAGCGTCACATCGAATCCCTCATTACGCAGGTAAATCCCCACGAGGTCGGTGATGGTCTTCTCGTCGTCCACGACGAGGATACGAGGCGTATCCACGATGTGCTCCTTTCCGTCTCGTCCATTATGGCGAAAAGACCACGCCGACGCACCTCCTTGCAACCGCGTTAAGCAAAAGATAAGTACTCTCTCATCGAATGGATGGTCATAATTCAACTTCATACAGTCGCACCGTCTTAAGGTGGCGAACCCTGAGCTCTCAACTTGCGTTCGCCGCGGCCGCAAAGGCGTAACTCCGCCCCCTATGCAACGCCGCACCCCGCAAATCGACGTCCCAAGTCACTCGCATACAGCCTCACATACTGTATGGATTAAGTTTTTGACCACAGTCGTAAAAAACGAGGCACCACATGACGCGAAATGATGTCCCAACGGCACGAGGCGTATACTGCATTCAATTCCCCAGACAGAAGGAACACATGAACAAAGCTCTTCCAGCCGCGCTCGGGACAGCCCTCACCGCTGCATTCGTCCTATTCGCAATCCTCGCCGAACCCGCATACGCCGATGCCCTCTTGACCGACCTGGTCCTAGGAACTTCGGCGCAAGAGCGCGGGCTCGCCAGCGAGGAGATGCCTGACATCTTGGCGACTCACGCCATCATCATGCGTCCCGATGGATCCGTGTATTACGAGCGCGAAGCCGATTCCCCCATCAAGATCGCCTCGACCACCAAGGTCATGACCGCGCTCGTCGCACTCGACCACTGCGATCCATCCGAGACCCTCACCGTCGATCACGCCGCCGCGACGGTGGGCGAATCCTGCGTGGGCCTCAAAGAAGGCGACACCCTCACGCTCGAGCAGGCGCTTACCGGCCTCATGGTCATGAGCGGCAACGACGTGGCTACCGCCATCGCCACGCACGTCGGCGGCAAGATCGACCCGGCCAGCGCCGACCCGTACGGGACCTTCATCAAGGCCATGAACGACCGCGCCGCCCAACTCGGCTGCACCGATACGCTGTTCGAGAACCCCCACGGCCTCGACTTCGGCGCCTGGGTCGGCAATCTGCACAGCACCGCGCACGACGTCACGCGCATCTGGGCCGAAGCATGGCGCAATGAGGCCTTCCGCTCCTTTGCCTGCAACGGCGCCACCGAAATGCACGTCACCTCAGCCGACGGTAGCGCGCGCTCCTTGCCCCTCACCGTGCGCAACAAGATCCTCGGGCGCGATGGCAACCTTGGAGGCAAGACGGGCAGCACCTACGAGGCGGGCGAGTGCTTCGTGTGCACGTTCTCGCGCGAGCCCGAGGGCGAGGTGTATATCGCACTTTTCGGCTCAAAGGGCGACGAAGGACGTTTCAACGATACGCTGACTCTCGCAAACTGGTACTACGGGCACTTTGCCAACCTGCCCTTTGCCACCAGCCCCAAGCAGGTCGGGGGCGTGCCCCTGGCCGCCGAGGCGGCCTGCGTCGATTGGTCCGATAAACTCATGGACCTCACCTTCGCCGACGCAGACGCAGCCGCGCGCGTATTCACACTCGGCGGACCCATCGAACAGAAGGTCGAAGTCGACGAGCTTCGCGGCAAACACGCAGCGGGAACTGCCGCGGGGTCGGTCACCTACACCCAAAACGGCGAGACCATCGGGTCCGTCGAGCTCACAACGGCCAACGAACTCGAACCCCCCAATCTTCTCGAGTGGCTTGCCGTCCAACTCGATCGCCTCGTGCGCCTCTTCGAGGGCAAGCCGCCCACAGCTGAGGAGCGCATATACGCCACCATGCCCGACCCGCTCTCCATCGACGGATGGAACGCGTAACAGGGCAACGGCGCCCATACCTTTCAACAAGCGGGCCGGCCAGGGAACGAACATCCCCGGCCGGCCCGTGCATGAAGAAGATTCGGCAAGCGAACTTACTCGCCGCGCGCTTCCCTCGTGAGTTTCTTGGCCTGATGACGCGAAACGAACCACACGATGAACGAGGCGAGGAACAGCAGCGTTGTGGCGATGCTCGCGAAGCTTTCCAAACTGGAATTACCCAGATAGACACCCAGACGCGACACGGCGTATGCGAACACGGTCGAAGCGATCAACCCATATGCGACCTTTGCAAGCGGCAGCTCGCGGTGGAGTCTGTTATCGATGGGCGCCGGGCCCTGCACCGCCTCGCGGCGGGCACGCAGCTCCCGGGCGGCTTCCATCGCGCGCTCGTCCTCTGCCTTGAGCTCGGCGAGCTCCTCGGGGGTCATATCGCGTTTCGATTTCCTACTCATGGCGACCTCCAAATAGGGCGTTCGAGGTATTCCAAATCGCGGTGGCGACCGCGTCGGGCAACTCGCCCGTGCGGTCGGCGCGGTCATATATGAGGACATCGGCAGTCTGGGCAATCATCGCCGGCTCGCACTCCAGGCCGCGAATGGGCTCGGGCGCCATATAGGGGCAATCGGTCTCCAACAGCAGGCGGTCGAGCGGACAAGCGGCGAACGCCTCCCGCACGGCGTCGTTGCGTTTGAACGTCGCGGCACCGCCGAAGGCGATATGGCACCCAAGCGCAAGAAAACGCTCCATAGTCGCTCGATCCTCGCCAAAGCAATGCAGCACGCAGCCCGCGGTGGGCACGCCCACGCGCTCGAGCACGGAAATCGCATCGGCATGGGCCGTGCGAGCCTCATCGCCGTGGTCGTTGCGCAGATGCAGCTCGACAGGAACGTTGCGCTCGACGGCAAGCGAGAGCTGACGCGCCATGACGTTCATCTGCGCAGCGTGCGGAGCCGCCTCGATCTGGTCATCTGCATCAAAGTGATAATCCAGGCCGATCTCACCGATACCCGCGCACAGAGGGTCATCCAGCGCGGCTGCGACCTGTGCATGCAACTCGTCGGTATAATCGAGCGTCCCGTAGGGATGGACGCCCACCAAGTAGCGAACGCGCACCTCGGCACCACGATCGGCGGCCGCATCGATCACCCCATGCAACCAACGGGAGAACGCCAGGGCATCGGGAGTCTCCTCCGATTTATCAGCGATAGGGTCAAAGATGGTCATCAACTCGTGCA
>OODM01001235.1_pt1 | contig 11128 bp, 11 predicted proteins | sample 1671471 | NCBI WGS metagenome assembly OODM01 (sample SAMN06348160, study PRJEB24527) | human gut metagenome | biome: human gut; feature: ankylosing spondylitis patient; material: feces | host: Homo sapiens | place: China | collected 2015-10 | reverse complement strand
GGAGCTTGTCATTCCGGCTACATCCAACCCGCTCATGTGCGCAATTCCGAACTTGGTGCCGTTTCAGTACATGGCCGCCAAGTTCATGGAGGAGTTGGAGAGAGGGGAGATGCATCCGTACGTTCGGGCCCTTCGCGACGGCATTGCCACCAAGGCGCAAGGCTATGAGGATTCCATCCGAGAGCTGGAAAAGCGCGCGAAAGAGGCGTACGGCGCCTGATGAATCTGGGGACGAAGTCCCTGTCACATGGAGTAACGCGGGCCGCCCCGCTGCTCATAGATATGTATCTCAACGATTGAAGAGAGAGGACAGAAACCATGGCAGAAACTGAGAAAATCGAAATCATGCACTTCGATCAGGAGGGCTATCTTGAGGATGGCACTGCCCTGTACGAAACCGGCCAGAAGATGGCCGCCCTTGCCGACCGCGTGGCCGATGAGGGCTACGATGCCGTGTTCCTGATGGGCGTTGGTGGTACCTGGGACGAGCTCATGCAGCTCGAGTACCTCATGAACAAGTTCGGCGACAAGGACCTCGAGGTCTACCTCATCCACGCCGCCGAGTGGAACGTGATGGGCCACAAGCGCATGACCGAGCGCTCCGTCGTCCTCACCGCCTCCGAGTCCGGCACCACGCCCGAGGTCCTCGAGGCCTGCAAGAAGATGAAGAAGATGGGCATTCGCGTCTTCGCCATGACCAAGCCCGAGGGCCTCATCGGTCAGGCCGTGGGCGCCGAGAATTGCGTCGCCATGGCCTCCGATCATGGTGCCGGCGGCTGCGAGAAGGGCTACTATCTCGCCGACTGCTTCGGCCTGCGCCTGCTGAACCGCCGCGGCTGCTTCCCCAAGTGGGATCTCTTCCTTGAGCAGACCAAGGATATCTGGAAGGATATGCTCGACATCCGCAAGCGCTTCGAGCCCCGTGCGGAGGAGCTCGCCAAGAAGTACGCCCTCGCCCCCTACACCATGATGATCGGCTCCGGCGCCCTTTGGGGTGAGACGATTCTTTATTCCATGTGCATCCTCGAGGAGATGCAGTGGAAGCGCACCCGCTACATCACGTCCCATGACTTCTTCCATGGCACTCTCGAGCTCCTGGAGCCCGGCGTCCCCGTGTTCCTGTTCAAGGGTGAGGATGAGTGCCGTGAGCTCGACAACCGTGTCGAGGCTTTCCTCCGCTCCGGCGTGACCGGCGATGAGGACTACGTGATTTTCGACACCGCGGAATTTGCCATCCCCGGGCTCGACCCCGACTTCCGCGTCATCGTTTCCCCGTGGATTCTTACCGTGTGCATCACCGACCGCCTCTCCCGTCATTACGAGATGGTCACCAAGCACAATCTCAAGTATCGTCGCTATTACCATCAGTTCGATTATTAATCCCGATCGGGGTGCGCCCCGCGCCGTTGGGCGCACCCCCGGATCGCATCGTCTTAAGATGATTGACGCACTAAGGGGGTGAAAATATGAGGAAGTTCCTTCTTGCGACTCACACGCATCTCGCGGGCGGCTTCAACGAGGTCATCGAGCTTCTTTCCGGTAGCCACGACAACGTTCGCGTGCTCAACCTGTATGTCGATGGAAACGCAGATGCCGAGGCCCTGCTCGCGGACGAGGTGGGCGCCCTTGAGGAGGGGGATGAGCTCGTGATCTGCACGGACATCATGGGCGGTAGCGTCAACAACGAATGCCTCAAGCTCGTCCAGGGTCGAAGCGATGTCTATCTGTTGACCAACACCAACCTCCCGCTTCTCCTTCAGTTGCTGTTCCTCCCCGAGGGGGACACGGCCGCTCAGATTCGCGGTGTCGTCAACGCGGATGAGACTCGTGTGATTTTCTGCAACGACCTCATTTCCGAAGAAGACGGGGACGAGGAGTTCTAGACGTCGCGTTCTGCGCGTCGTTTGGGACGGCGGACGGAGACCCGCCCGCCATGTTCTACTTTTCCAGTTTGGGGGAAACAATGATTCAGCTTCTTAGGGTCGACCATCGCCTGCTCCATGGCCAAGTCGCGGTGTCCTGGGTTCAGGGCCTGCATTCCGATTGCGTGTTCTGCGTCGGTGACAAGATCGCCAACGACCCCGTGTGGAAGACCACGCTCAAGCTTGGCAAGCCTGCGGGATGCAAGCTCGTCATCAAGGACATGGCCCATGCGATCGAGGCCATCAACAGCGGTGTGACCGACAAATACCGCATGCTGATCAGTGTTCAGACGATCGCCGAGGCAAAGCAGCTCGTGGAGGGTTGCCCTCAGATCAAGAGCATCAACCTCGGCAACACCAAGGCGAGCCCCACGACCAAGGAAGTGGCACGTCAGGTGTTTCTCGAGCCGGAAGAGTTCGACATGCTTCGCGAGCTCGTCGACAAGGGTGTCGAGGTCGAGGTCCGACCCTTGGCGGACGACCCCAAGATCGACGCCCGAACGTTCCTTTAGCAACGTATCTTTGTGCGGGATAGCCCCGCGATCCGCAACTATTTAGATTGGAGGAGACATGCTTGTTCAATCCATCCTCATCGGTCTGATTGCCGCCTTGGGCGCTCTCGACTGGCAGCTTGGTTCGCTCTATGCATTCCGCCCCATCGTCCTGTGCCCGCTCGTCGGCCTCGTCCTCGGTGACCTCCAGACTGGCTTGGCTATTGCCGCCAGCCTCGAGCTGCTGTTCATGGGCTCCATCTCGATCGGCGCTTATGTTCCGCCGAACGAGACCGTCGGTGGCGTCTTGGCCTGTGCATTCGCCATCTCGCTCGGCGAGAGCACTGAGGCGGCCATCGCCCTGGCGATGCCCATTGCCGTCCTCACTCTCTCGCTGAAGAACATCATCCATGCGCTCGACCCGTTCTTCGTCGACATGGCTGAGCGTTTCGCCGCCAAGGGCAACCTCAAGGGTGTGTATGCGATTCATTTCCTGCTCGGCAACTTGATCGGCTGCGCACTGTACTTCGTTCTGTGCGCCACCGCCTTCTACATGGGCGTCGATGCCGTCAAGGGCCTGCTCGACATGGTTCCCGAGTTCGTCATCAATGGCTTTGGCGTTGCCGCCAACATCCTTCCTGCAATGGGTTTTGCCATGCTTGGTCGTCTCGTGCTCACCAAGCAGGTCATGCCGTACTTCTTCCTCGGCTTCCTCATCACCTCCTATGCCGGTGTCCCCGTGCTGGGCGTCGCCGTTGCCGCGATTATCATCGCAGTTGTGAAGTTCGACCTGCTTAACCCCAATGCCACTGCTGCTCCCGCCCTCGCCTCGGAAGGGGATGACGACGATGACTTCTAACGAGACCGCGGTTCAGACCGCTTCCGTGGATGATCAGTACAAGATCACCAAAGCCGACCTCATCAAGACTTCTCTGAACGTCGGTTCGCTCGGCATGGAGTTCTCTTGGACGTACTACAAGCAGATGAACATCGCCTTCTGCTTGATGATGGCCAAGATGCTCAAGAAGATTTACCACGATAATGAAGAGGGCTATCGCGAGGCTCTTGTCCGTCACATGGCGTTCTTCAACATCACGGTGCAGTTCGCGCCTTTTGTCGGCGGCATCGCCCTCTCTATGGAGGAGCGCATCGCTCGCGGCGAGGCCGATCCCGAGTCCGTCAACGAGGTCAAGGCCGCGCTCATGGGCCCGCTCTCCGGTGTCGGCGACGCCATCTTCCTTTCCACCCTGCGTGTTCTCGCGGCGGGTATCGGCATCTCCCTCTGCCAAGCTGGCAGCTGGCTGGGTCCGATCGCATTCCTGCTGATCTACAACATCCCTGGTTTCTGGCTGCGCATCTGGGGTATTCAGAAGGGCTATAACCTGGGTGTCAACTTCCTTGACCAGGCGATCGCCTCGGGTCTGATGGAGAAGGTCATGCAGGCCATCGGCATCATCGGCGCCATGGTCATCGGCTCCATGACGGTCAGCATGTTCTGGGCCACCATGCCCATCCCCATCGGCGGCGGCGAGGGTGCTGCCACGCTCCAGTCCATCCTCGATAGCATCATGCCCGGCCTGCTCGGTCTCGGCGCCTTCGGCCTGTATTACTGGTTGCTCTCCAAGAAGGTCAATCCTTCCATCCTCATCATTGCGACCATGGTCATCGGTGTCATCGGCGCTTATTTCGGCTTCCTCGCGTAATATGGCCGGGTAATCGGTCGACGAGAATTGCCCCCAAACGGACGCGGCGGTCTTCGGGCCGCCGCGTCTTTGCGTGTGAGGCGGACCGGCATGCTTATCCGCGAGGTCCGTGCCGCCGAGGAGACGCGCGTCAAGTTCGTCAACGGCCTGTTCGACGGCGAGGACGAGGAAGACGAGTTCTAGAGTTGTGTCGACCGGGCGAGTTCTTTGGGACCGTGTCTTCGGCAGTTCTAAACCCCTCGGGGGAGGGGAATAAGTAAACGCGCGGGCGGCGATGCCGTTGCCCGCGCGTTCTTTTCATCGCGGCCGTTTGGGCTGCACGGATCTTTGTTTGGGATGTGGGAACATGGGCCGACGAACCCATGACGAGAACAGGCTCAGCGCTGCCGAGAGGCGCCTCATCGGCATCGAGTGCCTTCAATGGTGCGCGAACAACGCGGTGTATTTTCTGGGCTTGATCGGAGCGGCAACCTACGATCTGGCGGGCACGGCTTTTCTGGTGGCGGCCATCACGCTCGTGCGCAATCTCGCTGCTTCGGTTGGCAATTTCGCCTCGGGTTCGGTAATCGATGCGATCGGTCCGCGCAAGACCACGATCATCGTCTGCGCGCTCACCGCGGTGGTGAGTCTCGCTATCGGTCTTGCGCCCATTACGGAGATCTCGCTGATGATCGCCGCGTTCGCCCTTGGTCTTTCGGGCGGCTTTCTCAATACCAGCACGCACGCTTATCCGGGATACCTGGTGGCCACGCTTACGGGGCGTCAGCGCCTGAACGGCCTGATGGTCCTGTACAGCAACATCGCATTCACTTTGGGTCCGATCTTTGGCGGTGCCCTGGTGTCGACGTTCTCGACGCAGTCGGTGTATCTGTTCATGGCGGCTGCGATGGCCGCCGCTACGGTGTTGGCCTTCGGCTGTCACGAGGAGTTGCGGCCCGAGCATGAAGAGGAGGCCAAGACTGGCGTGCTCTCGGGCATGGTTGATGGCGCCCGCATGACCCTGCGTGACCATGACCTGCGGCTCATTTTCATTTCTGGTTTCCTCGGCTTTTTCGCGTTTGGAGCGTTCGACTCGCTCGAGTCCCTGTTTTATCGCGACGTGCTCGAGGTCGATGTGATGTGGCTCGGTTGGCTCTCCTCGGTCGTTGGGTTCACCGCCTCCATCGGCGCATGGTTGCTCACCAAGCTGCCCGACCGCATGGCCAATCTTACCTTGCTGCTGGGATCGCTGCTCGGCGTGGGCGTGGCCTCGATGATCTACGTCGGGACCGATGTCCTCGCCATCGCGATTGTCGGCCAGGCCCTCAACGGCCTTGCCTGGGGCTTCTTGGAGCCGTTGCAGATGATCTTGGTGCAGGAGAAGGCACCCATCGCGTATTTGGGTCGCATCATGGGCTTTGTCCGCTTCGGTCTCATGAGCGCCGGCGTGCTGCCGTTGCTGGCCGCTCCCGTGCTCGCCGAGGTGTTTGGGGTGCAGGCCGTCTTGTTCACTGCGTCGTGCGGCATCGCCCTTGTCGGCGCGGTGTTCTTCTTCACGCAGCTTCGCCGCGTGTCCCGATCGAGGCGTTAGGCTGAGAGCAGTTCCATTCCCAAAGCGACGGCCTGGTCTGCGATGCGGCTGCGCGATTCGGGGCGGATGCTCGCCAGCGTGTCGAGGGTTCGCTCGAGGCTGTTGCCCAGGGCCCTCGCGCTCGAACGCTGCCCGAAGGTGCGCGGGGCGTCGGTTTCGATCAAAAGGCGCTCCAGCGGGATCTGTCGTGCATACTCTCTGCCGCGCTTGCTTGCGAGCATGCGTTCGTTGACGGAGAAGATGCAACCAGCGCTCCGTGCGCGCGTGAGCTCCTCGCTCGTTCCCGAAAACCAATGGAAAACGCAGGAGGCATGCTCGGGGATGCCAAATTCCTCGAGTAGGTCCAGCATGCGCCCGGCGGCTTTGCCGGCGTGGAGGGAAAGGACGCGGCCAGACATGGGGTGCCGTGCGCATGATTGCAGGATCGTTGAGAGCCCGCGCTCCTGAAGTGCGGCCGTTTCCGCACGCGGTCCGTTGAAGTCGAGGCCGATTTCACCGATGAGCCGCCTTGTGGCGACAAGGCGCGCTGCCGCCTCGATATCGTTCTCGCCGCATCTGCCGTCCGCGAGCCACCAGGGATGCAGGCCCGCTCCCACGAAGACATTGGGATTCGCGTCGAAGCGTTCGAGAGCGGCGAGGGCATCGGCGGGGGAGACGGTGACGCAGAACAGGGCGAGACCGAGTCGCTCGGCGTCGCTCGCAACCTCGCCGCCGTTCGCCAGCTGATCGGGGTGGCAATGCATGTCCACGAGTCGCCATGGGGGCCGGATGCCGCCAGTTGTGGTTTCGCCCATCATGATGCGCGCCCGCCCCGCTTGCCCGCCAGCTGCCCTTTTTGCGCCGCATCGTGCATGGCGAGCGCGGCGGAGACATCGTCGCCCTCTCCCAGGCCGGAGATGCGGCGCAGGACCTCCCCTGCGATCATCTGGCCCATGATGGGCGGCATGAAGCTCGCGGTGCCCAGGTCGGTGCGCTCCGAGCGCGCTGCCCCCGGGGCGGCGGCGATGCGCACGGGTTCTTCGCAGGAGTAGAGGACGCGCAGATGGCGGATGCCGCGCTTGCGGCATTCCTTGCGCATGATGCGCGCAAGGGAGCAGTTGACCGTCTTGTGCACGTCGGCGATGCGCAGGCACTCGGGGTGGATCTTCTTGGCGCCACCCATGGAGCTGATGAGCTCAAAGTCGCGCTCTTGGGCTAGGGCGGCGAGGGCGAGCTTGGTGGAAACGGTGTCGATGGCATCGACCACGTAGTCGATGTGGCCACCCGCCTCCTCGAGACAGGTCTCGTACAGTTCTACGAGGTTCTCGGCGAGCACGAAGGCGTCGTGCGCGAAGACACGGCAGCTCGGGTTGATGTCGGCGACCATGGCGGCCATGACGTCGACCTTGCGTTTACCTACGGTGCTCTCGAATGCGATGGCCTGGCGATTGATGTTGGATGGGGCGACCACGTCCTTGTCCACGATGACGAGCGTCCCGATGCCGCCGCGCGCGAGCGCCTCGATGCAGCTCGAGCCTACGCCGCCGCAGCCGAATACGAGCACACGGGCGTCTTCGAGACGGGAGAGCCGTTCGTCGCCGAGCATGACGCGCAGGCGGTCCTTCATCGTTTCCATGGGTGCTCCTCGTGAGTGATTGGGTGCGTTCTCGGCAGGTATTGTAGCAACCTGCCTGCGATGGCGTCTTTCGTCCGGCACCCGAGATGCAACCGAAGTCACGTTTCGTATTCCAAAAACGTGACTTCCGTTGCATCTCGGTGAGGGCTGGTGTGATTTCTGGTGGAATTCGGGACCGGGGGCGCCCGCACCGATTGTCTCGGTGCGGGTGGGCGTTTCATGCGACAATAGTCCCGAATGAACGGGTTTTGTTCCCCATTTTGTTCCCCATTTTTAGCAACTCTGCACTCTCCCAGCTCAGAAAGGTTGAATTGGCTATGGCTGAGTTCATCTACCAGATGTATCAGGCGCGCAAGGCGCATGGCGACAAGGTCATCCTCGACGACGTGACCCTGTCTTTCTATCCCGGTGCCAAGATCGGCGTCGTGGGCCCCAACGGCATGGGCAAGTCCACGCTGCTCAAGATCATGGCCGGTCTCGAGGAGGTCTCCAACGGTGACGCCAAGCTCACGCCCGGCTACACGGTGGGCATCCTGCAGCAGGAGCCGCCGCTGGATGAGGACAAGACCGTCATCGAGAACGTCCGCCTCGCTTTTGCCGACATGATCGCCAAGGTCGAGCGCTTCAACCAGATCTCGGTGGAGATGTGCGACCCCGATTGCGATATGGACGCCCTCATGGCCGAGATGGGCCGCCTGCAGGACGAGATCGACGCCGCCGATGGCTGGGATATCGACTCCAAGCTCGGCCAGGCCATGGATGCCCTTCAGCTGCCCGATTCCGATATGCCGGTGAACGTGCTCTCCGGCGGTGAGCGCCGCCGCGTGGCCCTGTGCAAGCTGCTGCTCGAGGCCCCCGACCTGCTGTTGCTCGACGAGCCCACCAACCACCTGGACGCTGAGTCCATCCTGTGGCTCGAGCACTTCCTCAAGAACTACCCCGGCGCCGTGCTTGCCGTCACGCATGATCGCTACTTCCTCGACCACGTGGCCGAGTGGATTTGCGAGGTCGACCGCGGTCACCTCTACCCCTATAAGGGCAACTACTCCACCTATCTCGAGACCAAGGCCGCCCGCGCCGCCGCTCAGGGTCAGCGCGAGGAGCGCTTGGCCAAGCGCATCGCCGCCGAGCTCGACTGGGTGCGTTCCTCCCCGAAGGCACGCCAGGCCAAGAACAAGGCGCGTCTCGCCCGTTACGAGGAGATGGAGGCCGAGGCTCGCGCCAGCCAGAAGGTCGACTATACCGATATCCGCATCCCCGTGGGCCCTCGTTTGGGCTCCAAGGTCCTGGTGGCCGAGCACCTGCACAAGGAGTTCGACGGCCGCGTGCTCATCGACGACCTCTCCTTCACCCTGCCGCGCAACGGCATCGTGGGCGTGATCGGCCCCAACGGCGTGGGTAAGACCACCCTGTTCAAGACCATCGTGGGCCTGGAGCCGCTCACCAGCGGCAACCTGGAGATCGGTGAGACCGTCAAGATCTCCTACGTCGACCAGATGCGCGGCGGTATCGACCCCGACAAGACCCTGTGGGAGGTCGTGTCCGACGGTCTGGACATCATGCAGGTCGCCGAGAACGAGGTCCCGAGCCGCGCCTACGTGGCGAGCTTCGGCTTTAAGGGCCAGGACCAGCAGAAGCGCGCCGGCGTGCTGTCCGGCGGCGAGCGCAACCGCCTGAACCTCGCGCTCACCCTGAAGCAGGGCGGCAACCTGCTGCTGCTCGACGAGCCTACCAACGACCTCGACGTCGAGACCCTCTCCGCGCTCGAGTCCGCGCTGCTGGAGTTCCCCGGCTGCTCCGTGGTCATCTCCCACGACCGCATGTTCCTCGACCGCGTGGCCACCCACATCCTGGCGTGGGAGGGCACCGACGAGAACCCCGGCAACTGGTATTGGTTCGAGGGCAACTTCGAGCAGTATCAGGAGAACCGCGTCGCCCGCCTGGGCGAGGATGCCGCCAAGCCGCATCGCGTCCACCGCAAGCTCACGCGCGATTAGTCAAAGCGCTGTCGCGCACTGGGTTCCCCGCATGAGAAGCGCCCCGCATCCGACGTCAGTTCGGGTGCGAGGCGCTTTTTCGTTGATGGGCGGGGCTCGATGAGGATGCTTTGGAGAAGTCGCGTCTATTCGACGGAGGACAGCTCCCATTGGAGGCCGGTGCCCCCGCGCTTCTTGAGGGTGACACGGATCGGCTCGATCGAGTCGGCGTGCTGGATGCGCAGGGGGAAAGTCGCACGGGCGCGGGTGCCGGAGATGAGTTCGAGGGCACGGGCGCGTGCGTAGTCCTCAGCGAGGAGCGTGAAGACGTCCGTGCCGTAGGGGAGCAGCTCGCATAGGTCGGCGATGAGTTCGCTGGCGAGGTAGACCTCGGTTGAGAAGTCGGTGGGATACGTGGCGAGAACTGCGGGCGACAGGGGTTCGGGCGCCTCGGAGAGGGGTGCCGGGTTCGAGGCGATCTGCGATGGGGCGCATGCGGCCTCCAGAGGCGCCTGATCGGGCTTGGGCGAGATGGGATGGGACTCGAGCTTCCTCTCGTGATCAATGCCACTGTACGGGTCGTAGGTGACCGTGAGAGAGATGGCAGGGGAGGGCTGAGCGTCTCCCTCGACGCAGGCGCATGCATCGTCGCGCTCCGTGCGGAGCGCCTCTTCATGTATGCCGGTCGTTTCGACAACCTCGACGGTCTCGACAGCCTCGACGGCCTCGACAGCCTCGGTTGCCGGAGCGTCCTCTGGGATGTTCGCGGCATCTGTGTCCGCGTTCTCAAAAGCGGCCTCTGTTTCCTCGGCGCGGGCCTGCGCGGCTGCGCTATGGGGGGCGGACGACTCGGCAGCCTCAGTTTTCGCAATCGGCTCCGGCTCCGGTGCGGGCTCGGGTCGCTTTACGCGCTTGGGCCTCACCGGCTTGAGGGTCTTGTCGGTCTTCTTGCGTTTCCAGGGCTTGTTCGACGGACCGCCCGCGTCCTTGGCTTTGCCGGATTCGAGTGCCGCGAGGGCCTCGTCCCAGGCGGGCTGGGCCATAACAGTGGCGTAGATGCGACCGCCCTTGAAGACGGTCAGCTTGACGAACTCCTCAAGTGCTTCGAGCAGGGCGCGGGTCGATTCGAATCCGAGGTCGTCGGCGGTCATGCGGTCGCCCGCGAGCGCTTCCTCGACGGCGGGCATGAAGGTTTGCTTGCTGCAGCCCAGCTCTCGTGAAAGCAGCTGGTAGAGGTAGATGCGGTTGTTGGGGGTGAGCTGTGGTGCTTGGACTTTGGTTGCCATGGGTGTCTCTTTCTTAGTTGTTCGCTACCCATGGTAACATCCCGCGCGGATGGCTCGTCTGCCAACGACGAGCATGCCTAGCGGGTTTGATGAGTCGCGGGCGCGGAGGTGTCGCCTGTGCCCTCCCCGGTGGTGTCGGTCTGGTCCGGGGAGGGCTCGCCCGAGCCGGCGTCTGATCCGTTTTGTTGGGTAGTGTCGCCCTCGCCGGGTGCTCCATCCGTCGTGCCGCCCGTGGTGCCCTCGGCGCCCGTTCCCGCGGTTCCGTCGGGGGCTGCGCCATTTTCGGGCTTTACGGGTTCAGTGCTGGGAGTATCGGGATTTGCCTGCGCTGTCGGGGTTTCGGCGGGGTCGTCGACGGCCATATCCGTTTCCGGCGCGGGCTGGACGTCGGCCGGACGGCTTCCGAAGACGCTCGGCGTTTTGGTGCCCAGGCCCTGGCCGGAGGTCGTCAGCATGATGATGCCGGCGCTTGCCGCCACCGCAGCGATGGCGATGAGTGCGGAGACGACGGCCACCTTGCGTTTTGAGGCGCTGCGCTCGGCTGCCGCCCGCGCCTGGAGCTTGG
>OODM01001223.1_pt1 | contig 11246 bp, 10 predicted proteins | sample 1671471 | NCBI WGS metagenome assembly OODM01 (sample SAMN06348160, study PRJEB24527) | human gut metagenome | biome: human gut; feature: ankylosing spondylitis patient; material: feces | host: Homo sapiens | place: China | collected 2015-10 | reverse complement strand
ATGATTCCAGCTGGACTGAACACGCTCGTCTTGTTGAGCGGCTCGTTCTCCGACTTGTCGAATCTTGCGCCGTACTTGGCTGACTCGCTTGGGCTGATTCCAGGCGGCACTAGCGGTGATGGTATGGGTGACGGAATGTTCCATGTCGGCGATCTGGCGATCTCCAGCAAGCAGACTTCGGTGGAATTGGATCCCGCGAGCGGCCTTCAGCAGCTGAGTGCCGACGACCTACTAGAGTTGACGGAAACACAACTGAACGGCATCGCCGACTACCGTCTTGTGGTGGATAGTGACCAGTTGCAGGCGTTGAACGATCAGATCGATCGCGCAATGCAGGCGGTTGAGAAGAGGAAAGCCTTCGAAGCCGTGAGCCAGAACATCACCATCACCGCCGTGCGCAATGGTGCGGATGATGTTATAGATACAAACTCGAGTGGGGGAGCGGGCCCACAGTTGCGCACCTCCGACCATGATGGCATAAGCACTCAAGTGACGGTAACCATCAAAGCCGTCGCCGAGCCAGAAGAACCAGAAGAACCTGGCAAACCCGGTGATCCAGAAAAGCCGGGGAAGCCGGAAATGCCTCGCTCCGGATCCGCAGTGCAGGCGCTCGCCATCATCTCGCTGCTGCTGGTGATCGCTTCCGCAATCTGCGCATACGCAACGGTCCATCTGCAGTCGTCGCGTCTGCACAACTAGTATTTTCCGCCCTTTTCTTGAGCTGTATAGACGCAAAACGCTAGTAATGCAGACATGAAACCGCACTCCGATCATCGGATCCGAATTTCTTCAATCCGATGATCGGAGTGTTGCTCTTGCAGTGTTGCATCCTTCTAATTGGTGAATAGACTGATGAATTTCTTGTTGTGGGTGGTTAGGTGAGTGGAGTGTCTTGGATTTGATTTCGTTGATTCCTGAAGCTGAATTGAATTGTAAATAACGTAGTTCGGGGATGAATACAGATAACGTCCGAATTCTTGCGCGCTTTGGGTTTTCGATCCTGACGTGAAAGGCATGGCCCCGCGTCCTGCGTACGGTTCTTTCATCCGCCAAAACGAACAACCGCGATTGGAAATCAGGAGACGGAACCATGCCCGAGAACACCATACGGATTGGCCGGCACACGCCCAGGGCCAGGCTCGACCGGCTCATCACGCAGAAGGTGACCGAGGTGCTCAACGCGATGCTCGACGCCGAGGCCGATGAGCATGTCAGGGCGTCTAGATACGAGCGTTCCGGCGGACGGAAGACGTATCGTGCACCGGAACCCCGACATGTTCCGGCTTGGCGGCACGCTGGAGGAAGCGAGCTGGTCATCGTTCCCTGGACGGCCATGACCAAAAGTGCGCAACCTTTCGGGCACTACCGGGTTTATGGGCGTTTTTTGCCTATGGCCCACCACATCCAGCGTTGTGCGAAAAGGTTCGCGAGGGTCAGCAGCACGAGCGCAAGGGCGGTGGCCGCGAGGCCCACGAGAAGCTGTGGAAACCACGGTGTGGATGCCACGTTGATGCCGACGACGCGGAAAAGCCCGATCTTCACGATGTTGAGCGTCAATGCGTTCAGCGCGTAATAGACGAGGCTGTAGCGGCCGATATAGGCCAGCATCCGACATGGCCCCACCGCGATGCACAGCCAGATGACGACGAACGTGCCAAGGAATGCCGCCGCGACCGATGCGGTCAGCAGCGCCGGACCATCCGGTACGATTCCGGCCACGGCCGGTACCGCCAACGTCAGGAACGCTACGGCCGCGCAAGCTGACGATACGCCCGCTCTCCCGCGCGGAATGGCTTTGAGCCATTCCTTCAGCACGTATCCGACGCACATGTAGCCAGCTGCCTTGACTCCGGCCACGATCTGGAAGGGTAGTGCAGGCCATCCGGTCTGGGACGAGATGAATGTCGACAGGATGACGGACACCATTCCAATAGCGGCAAGCACGCGCCCGTCATCAGTCAGGCTGGTCAGTCCGTACATCAGGCATTCGCCCACGAAGAACGCCATGAGGAACCACAGTCCGTTGCCCATGACGAGCACGTCGAGGAACTGGTGCGCAATACCGTAGTCGTGGCTCGTCTGGAAGGCCGCGCTCATGGATGGTATGAGCAATATCGCAAACGGTTTCGCGAGGAAGTACAGGGAGAACACGTAATACGGCACCAGCAACGTCTTGGCCTTGCGCGCCAGAAACTCCTTGAACCCGCCCCTCCTACTGAACGTGATCCCCCCCAGTAGGAAGAACAGGGGCATGTGGAACAGGTATATCGCGTCGATGGGCGCGTCCAATGCGGGCAGCCACACGCTTTCGCCGTCACCGTTCCTGAGGTGGCCGAAACTGACCAGTACGATGCCGACACCCTTGGCCACGTCGATCCACTCGATACGCTTGGAATCACTCATCGTGCTTCTCTCTTTGTCTTGTTGGTTGGGATATTGAAACATATGGAAATTCAAGTGCTGCATGTCAGCATTGCGTCGATGACGGGCAGCCAAGGATTAATGTCGACGTTTGCAGACTTCAGTGATATTCTTCACGAACCAACGTGTTCCCGTGCTTATGCTCTGTATGTATGTGCCGCCAATTTTTTTATACACATACTGTGGCCAATGCCAGTTGTTGTAGCACAACTGAGGAATTGCCTGTCCAAGTATTAGGCCCCAGACTCCCCAATGCATCCATCCACACAGCAAACAGGTCAACGCCACACCGGCAACAGTTGATACCAGATACGCTTTGAAATAAGGGATTTCATTCATGCTGACAATGAATTGACAATACAATGAATGCTGGTTCAAGAGGAAATAATAGACTGACAGAGTCAGATATAATGCAGGATCACAAATAAAGTCCGGCTTAAATAATGGCAGCACAGGCAATACAACTAGAGTAACCCCTAAAGTGCACGCCAAAAACATTAAGACATAACAAGACATGCCTCGGTCGACAGAGTCTCGCTGTCTTTGACTATCTCCCTTTACATAAGCTGATTGGAAGGACGGCAGATAAGTGTGCATGTAGACGCTGGAGAAATTATGCGCTGCCGTCGCAAATTGCAGCATGACTGAGTAAGTGGCTGTTTCGGCAAGTCCGAGGAATGCTGAGCAAAGTAATGACATCGCCTGTGTGGCACCGTACCAGGCAAGGGAAACCACTCCGTCGCGCCATGCCACGAAAGAGACCGTGCCCAGCACTTCTTTCATTTCTGCTCTGCGTATGGGAGATGTGTCGGAAGATAGTCCTCGTTGCACGTCCTTATGAGACTTGAAGATACGGTTAGCCACAAAACGCATGATTGTGCTATACGCCAAAAACCCGATGGACGCGGCCATGAGACCGAATCCAGCCATAAGCAGTAAGGCCGTGATCAACAATTGTGCTAGACGGCCAAATGTCTTGGCCTTGTTTTCTCCGGCAATATCGCCAACACCACGCAGATTGGTTAAGCAATACAGGAAGTACAGGTTGGTGAAGATGGAAGCGATAAACAGTATCCACGAGGGGAACGACCAAGCAACAGAAAAATGATGAGTGACCGCGTCCACGTAGACAGTGCCCAAACTTGCCGACGCAATAAGGGCGACCACTCCCATTACGGCGTAAATGGCCTTTGAGGTCTTAACTACCACACGAGTCAGATGCCAATCCACTTCTCCGCTAATCTCGTTAATGTCCCGTCCTTGTTTAGATAACTTACGAACGCCAGACAGACAGAATAATAGATTCCTTGCGAGAGTGGAGGTGAAACCGAATTCAAGAAGCTGTGCAAATCCGGCGATTGCAACGAATACGTACCATAGCCCTATCTCTTCATTGGAAAGAAAGACCAGTAATAACGGTATGAGCAGGAAATTGCTTGCCATGGACATAAACGTGCCGACGTAATTCCACAGTACATCCTTTTTTCCTGCATGTACATTAACTGTGTGGTCACTCATGGGAAACGACTTTCTCGCAAATATCGCGTATGCGTGCAGCGGTAACATTCCAGCCGATAACTGAGAAATCCAAAGACTTGTAAAGCCGTTCGGCGTTCGGATGATCTATAAGATAGGCTGCTTTGCTTGCTACCTCTTCGGCGTCCTCACAATTCTCAACGACGTCGCACTGCTCAAGGTTAAGGATTTCGGATACACCGCAGTTCTTCGACAGTAAAACAGACGTACCGGCTTGTAACGCGTCCAGGGCACTCAATCCAAAAGGTTCGTACCGAGAATTCATAATAAAAATATCGGTACGAGACATGGCCTGCTCAAAATCTGAATGAGAAACCTGTCCCATAAGGTGAGCGTCTACTGCTGAGCAAGCCTCGTCAAATGAAGGATCTTTGGCGTAGAGATGACCGTAGACTTGGAGTTCGAAATTCGAATTGCGCGAACGCAACATACCTACGGCGCGCGCCACCACGTCATTTCCCTTGACGGGGCGGGATCCCCCGCTCACCGCGATGATTTTTGGCCCATCGTGCGGAGGACGTGCCCGCTGGACAAATTTATCTACCCCTAGAGGAAATCCTACGATTTTGCCATCTATCGAGGGCATCTGAGAAAGGATAAATTTTTCTTGTATGCGAGAATTGGTCGCCAAGAACGACGCTCGTTCCACATGCTTGACGATACCCCGTATTTTCCTTGTGGATAATCCTAAATTATTGATGTCATTTTCATATGGAATATAGCCGTGGCAGAAATGCACATACGGCTTGCCAAAGGAAGAAAGTATGCGGCATGGCAGTCGGTCGTCAATTCCGGTTCCCAAGGATACGATTACGTCGCACGAAGCCCCTTTAATTATGGCTTCCGTGATTTTCGCACCTTTGGATTTTGAAGACACTAGTACGAGCTCATCGGATGTTGGCCAGTGCGCGATGATTTGCCTGTTGGCATTATCCGGGCCTCCGTTATGGATCGTAGGACCCAAAACGAGAATTCTCATCCTTTTATGTAGCCTTTCTCATATCTGTGGATTCATATTGAAATGAAGAAGTTTAAATACGCGAATGTGATTTGTTATTCGTAGCCTTCATTGTCTTTCGGTTAACTCATCTAGCTAATGTTTTAGATTCATGCATAAGAAATCAGCAGTTCCTATTTGATGACTGTCGTGATTTGATTTCCTGTATAACGAACCGATGCACATGTGCGAGCTTCCTCAAGGAAGTTACCGACCTCAATATACATGACTGGCACTTCGTTATCAGGGAGATTCAGAAGTTTGCGGGTATCCTTATCTGCTTTTGCCGTGAACATGGTGTTCAGAGGGCAGGAAGCAAGTCCTAAGGATTCAAGCGACAAAAGAAGGGACATACCAAAAAGTCCGCCGTCAGTGAACCCCTCATTCCGTTCATAGGATGTGATGAACGATCGCAGGTCGGAAGTAATGAGAATAAGGGCAGGGGGTGCCGCATATCCTCCCACTCCTCCTTGGATAGCCAAAGCCTTAGTGATGATTTCAGGGTTTAGGATCAGATGAACTCGAGTTGGTTGTCTGTTGCAGACGGACGGTGTCCTCATAGCCATGTCAATGGCTTGCTCGATGAGATTAACATCTACTGGCTCATCGGAAAACTCTCGTACCGAATGACGGTGTTCATTAAGTTGAGCGTAAGGTAGGAGCGAGTTGTTAGCTTTTGTTGACCGTCGGATGACGATGCTTCCCCCGCGTGATGGATTTGCGGACTTAATACGATTCCATTGCTCGTTGGTGAAAAGACTTTTTTGCCATGAGATATCCTTGCCCGCGCGAATATGGCGTTCCATGTACTCGTGTAGCGCTGACATCGACTCTTGAAATACGGTGTTTTCCTCATAGTTGCTGTCGGCTAGCTCTAAGCTTTTGAGCATGGCTGGAAGTTCGAGAAACACTTTGCGTCCAAAGCCATATCGAAAATCGCTATGGCTTAGTCCTTTTTCTATCTGATGGCTCAGGAACATGATTCGTGTTTCCAACTGTGTGAGCTCGGTAGAAGCAACACGGGAGTAGTTTCGGTTATATCGATGTGCCTGAAGAACGGAGTCTTTGTAAAGATGAAGCGTTTGCCGTAGATTTCGTATTGCTGACGCTATAGGACGCGGGACGTACGCGTGAAACACTGCTCTGAGCTTCTCACTCATTTGAATCCTCCAAGTAAGTGTGAGTGATGAATAATCATTGTTTGTTTGCCAGTACTGCTTGCCGCATGTGGGCGAGGTATTCGTCGACCCTCGTGCGCTCTGCGTCGAGTATTCGTTCGACCTTGGCGAAGTCCACATGCCGATTAATCACGTCGAAGTCGTCATATCCGTCCACATGGCGCTGCTCGGAGTCCACGAGCTTCAGGAACTCGGAAAGCCTTCCGGAATACTGGCCCGGGTAGATGCAGATTGGCTCGGTTCCCATGTTCATGGAGAATGCGGTCGCGTGGAATGAGTCAGTCAGCACGTATTTCGCGTTGTCCACAAGGGAAACGAAATCGAGGATTTCAGGCACTATGAGGCTTTTGCCGTTCCGGAATACTTGGTCCACGCGGGTGCAGAATCGGTAGATAGGCAGGCCTGTTCTGCGTGACAGTTCATCCGCATATCTGTCGAACTCTTTGCTGCGGTTCAGGTTGTAGATAAGGATGTAGTCGCCTTTAATCCGCGGTCTCGTGGCGATGGAACGCCAGAACGATGCCGGCATCGCCAGCGTGGGGTCGACGATTTGCACAGCGTTGTGGTATTCGTACTGATCGTTCAGAATATCAACGCCGCTCTGCTCTCGTACGGAGATCATGTCGAAACGATCAATGTACTTCTTCGACTGGTTGACTTCGTTCTCGTCGAGATGGCTTCGGCCGAAGCTGGACGCATACGCGTACTTGGGTTTTCCGTCAGGGGCAAAGTCCAGATAGAAGCATGGAATGACTCCCTTGTTCCATCCGGAATTCCACACTTGGTCGCTGCCGGAAACGTACACGTCAGCGAAATCGTTGAAGTTTTTGAAATCCGATTCGCTGAGATACGTCTTTTCCGTGAGGTTCAGATATTCGCTGCGGAAGCCGTCGAACACTTTCTTCCATAACAAGTAGGTTGGCAGGAACGCCAGGGCCTTCACCGGATTGCCTTTGGCGAAGGAGTCGACCAGGCCCTTACCATACGTATCGGGACGTCGATAGTCGATGAGAACGACGTTGTCGAAATACTGCTTCAGCTTCTCCTGCGTGGCGTATGCCTGAAGCTGTGTGCCATAGTTGTCGACTTGATGGAGCGTGATCACCGCCGCTGTTGTCATGATTGTTCCTTTCCTGTCGTGTCGGGTGTTCCGGTCGGACCGGCCACGGTCCTGTTTCGTTTGGCCTCGTAGTAGCGACTCCAGATGGCGCGATAGCACCAGAAGCCGGGAAGCAGGGCGAGAATGCCGAGCTTGTCGCGCTTCGACGCCCTGTGATCGCACAGCACGGTTGGTGCAACCGAGAGGACCTCCCGGCGCAGTCTTCGGGCGAGGTCCTTATCATGATGACCAGTGTTGACCATCTGGGAAAGCGTGGAGAGGCGCACGTACGCCCGCTTCTCAGCTGCGGCCGTTTTAAGGTCGGGATAGTGCTCGCACACCCATGCGGCCATCCGGTCGCCGGCGAGCACGAGGTCCAGCTTGCTGTCCTTCCAAGTGGTGCCGTTTGCGATGGACGTGTAGCGCTGCGCGTAGTGGTATTGGGGCGTCATGTCCGCCGCGACCCTGTCGCATTCCTGCGTGATCAGGTATGTAGTGGCGGTGTCCTCATACAAGAGCCCCTCCGGATACCGTATCTGCCTGAACAGGTCGAGCCGGTACAGCTTGTTCCATGCGGTCACGTCCCACAGGCCGTTGCGACACAGGCTCTCAATTGCTTGCGCACGTTCGAGCGTCGTGCGCGTGTGGGCGGGGTCCTTGTCGTCCTCGTTGTCCGGCGCGTAGGAGACGAAATGGCCGCACTGCGCCGCGTCCGCGCCGGACGCCTCCAGCGTCTCGAGCATGGACTCGACGTATCCGGGCTCGACCCAGTCGTCGGAGTCCACGAACGCTATGTATCGTCCGCGCGAGGGTTCTTCGATTGAGAACACGTGGTCGATTCCCGTGTTACGGGCAGCTGAGAGCCCGCCATTCGTCCTGTGGAGACTGATGACGCGCGGGTCTTGTTCTGCGTATCGGTCGCATATTGCGGGGCAGTCGTCTGTGGACCCGTCGTCGACCAGGACGATTCGTACGTCCTCGTATGTCTGTGCGAGCAGTGAGTCGACGCATCGGGACAGCAGGTCAGCGACGTTGTAGACCGGCACCACGATGTTGACGGGCCCCCAACCCGTGGACGCGTTGCGCATCAGTTCCGCCTTTCGTATTCGTTTCCGTATAGACAAGAAAAATGGACACCAACAAAATCGAGAATTAATGAGATGAATTTAAGGAGTATTCCCAAAAATAGATGAATAAGGTATTACTCCAGAACCATTTTTAAGAAAGACAGTTACATAGGTGAGTATTATGAAATACGCAATTAAAACAAAATGAAGGATGTGTTCGGATTCTTTTTTCCCGCTGCCTACGACATGGCATGTATATGCGACAAAATAGGGAGAAAAATATAGGCCCAGACGGTAAATGGGCTGTATGCCATAGCCTATGATTTGCAACAGAACATAAATCAGCGCACCAGCTAGAATCGCATGCTCGGTGATTGTCCTGGAGGAGTCGTCTTCTTTTGGCTTTTTCCTCTCATCTTGGTACAAACCCAACAGAACTATAAATAATGGAATGACTATTTTGAACGCTGCGGATGTATTTCTGTCAGTGAAAAATTGTCCATTCACTGTCCCATCGGCATATCCTGCCCAATGCGGATTCAGCATTGCGATACTACTTATGAATGACGAAATTCCGCTTATTGATAGGATAATTGATATGGCGAAGATGAGAGTCAACCACTTGCTTCTATCGTCTCTCCGTAAAACTAGGACAAGTGCTGGAAGTAATAAAATCACAAATGCCGATGTATGGAATAAGAGCGCAGCTAGGAAGAAACAAACCGTCCCCTTATATTGTCTTTTTGTAAATGCAGAAAAAGCAAAAATACTAAATGAGATTGCTATAAATTGTCGCAACAAGTTTAACGAATTAAAATAAAAACCTGCGCAAATAAACAAGAAAGACGCAAATCCCCAGAATTTATGATCTACGAACCTCACTATAAAATACAAGAAAGAAGATAAGGTAAAAATTGAACTAACCACGAACATGGCACGATCGGTGAGGTCTAAATTGACTAGTAAGTCAAGAAGAGCCTTAAAACCTTGCTCGATGGATAACGTCTGACCTTCAGAATTCTTTATTCTCGCGAAAAAGATTTCATATACGTGGTAATCCGTACCTATTCCAACTCTAATGGCGGATATGAAGGTGATGATGACAAAGAAGACAATAACAGTGAATTTCTTATAGATCACATACGGGAATATCTGGCAAAAAACATCGGAAATCAAAGCCAGAGCGATAATGAGCCAGTAAATCGTCATAACGTGTTCTCCAGTTCCGGGGCCGTCATTCGCACGCCGTGGACGGAAACCATGTGAGAGCATTTCGTGTTTTGCATGTCAGAAGCTCTTCGCGTATTTCCTGCCGGCGAACTTGGCCATGAGGAATCCCGTGCCCTTTTTCCACCAGTCGGTCGGTTCCGGGCTGGTAAGGGGCAATTCGACGACATCCTGTCCGTTTGTTTTGAGCCACACGTCCAGCAGGAGCTCGCTGACCCTACCGGGATAACGTTTCTCGAATGGGGTGTATGCCGAGGCATCGATCCGTTTAGTCAATTCGTCGATCAGTGGGAAGAGCCATGCGCAGTACGCGTCGAATAGGTCGGCGCGCATGACGAACATGTTGAACATGTGGCCGCCAGTAGAGGCCATGCACTTGTCGAACATGGGAACGTATTCGGGCGTCTTCGACGCGAGAATGTCCCTCATAACGTCCAGATGGGATCCATCGAGCGTGTGCGCATAGTGCGAGCGCATCGTCTCGATATAGTAGTTTCGCCTACAGGGCACGACTACGCCGGTCTTTTTCAGCGCTTCCCTAATCTCCTTGCCGGATGCGATTCGAACGAACCGGTCTTTTTTCAGTCGGTTCGCGAAACTGGGGGACGCAAACAGCCTGCGGTAGTGGACGAGGCCCTTGTAGTTGGCGTCGCAGTTCCTCCACATCCAGTAAAGGGCCGTCAGCTCGGAATAGCTTGCGTTGAGGGACGAGATGTTATCGCCCTCGTCGTCTCCCTGAACGTCGGGTAGCGCGTCCAGGTGCAGAGCTGCCCCGACGTGGAGCGGCAGGTAGGCCGAGTCGTCGGGCGTGCGGTACGGCTTGTGCATTGCGACTGCTATGCGGATCGACTCGCTCAAATCCCACGATCCTCCGTAACGGTCTTGGAAAGCGGAGTGCGGACGGCGTGCCCGCCAAAACCGACATAACGGCCGTTATCGGCTCTTCTTGCAATCAATCGACCTGTGGTCGGCATGTGAGTCCCGTCCTTTTCCCTTCAAATGAACCACGAATTGGTGCTTTCAAGCGCAGAGCGAACCGCACAGGAGCTGCCTGATCCCGTTCATTATCTGACAGTGCTGATTCTTGCATCCCCCTTAGACACACCCAGTCCCGCCACATACCTCAGGGGTGCTCTTCACAGGTTTCCCATGAACACTTTGCTTGTTCGTGACTTGAAGGCCTTGCTCAAAACCTGATTTTGACACCTTTCTTATGGTCTCGAAATAGACAAAGAGCCGATAACGGCCGTTACGTCGGTTTGGTTGGTGGTCAGACTGTGCAATCCTCTGCCCTGCATAACGCTTGTGGCACGATTCCGGCACTCTGAATAGCTAAGGGGTGGCCGTTGATGGTTAATATCGCGATGATAGGTCATAAGCGCATTCCTTCTCGTGAAGGCGGCATCGAGATCGTTGTAGATGAACTAGCTACGCGTATGGCCGCAAAGGGGCATAAGGTCATCGCGTACAATCGCAAGGGACATAATGTTGCGGGTGCCGAATTCGACGGAAACGTTCATTCTGCAAATAAGCCTTTTGTATATAACGGCGTGCGTGTTGTTCCAGTGCCGACTTTCGAAGCGAAAGGTTTGGCGGCGCTGACCTCCTCATTCTTCGCAACACTGAAAGCCATTGCGGCCAGGCCTGACGTGATTCACTATCATGCCGAAGGTCCCTGTGTCATGCTGCGTCTGGCGCATTGGGCGGGCATTCGCACGGTA
>OODM01001202.1_pt1 | contig 11438 bp, 7 predicted proteins | sample 1671471 | NCBI WGS metagenome assembly OODM01 (sample SAMN06348160, study PRJEB24527) | human gut metagenome | biome: human gut; feature: ankylosing spondylitis patient; material: feces | host: Homo sapiens | place: China | collected 2015-10 | reverse complement strand
CCGACTTGAACAGAAAGCTCTGAGAGAAATCTCAGGGCTTTTTTGTTGCGTCTGTAGAATAACAGAGAAATTCTTTGTGGAAAGTGCTGCGGGCGGGATGCTTGACAGAACGATTGCATTGGCATACATTGAGAGTGTGATAGACGGGAAAGGCAGGATGGGTGGCGTATGAATAAATTGGAAAAGAAACGGATGCTTTGTGTCTCGCTTGCTGCGGGCGCAATACTTCTGTGTGGCGTGCTGCTCGTTCTGCGGATGCGGTATCAGCACACTTCTACAGTCCGCCCACAAGACCAATATGTGGGGCAGATTCCGGATTTTTACAGCACGGTGGATGCAGACGGCGATGGTGTGGATGACCAGACAGATGTGCTCGACAATGCGCTGGCCTATGTGGATACCCGTCCAAAATACAAGAGCCGTTATTATCAGACCGGATATCCGGACGATGGCTATGGCGTGTGTACCGATGTGGTGGCTTTTGCGCTGAAAAATGCCGGATATGATCTGCAGGTGCTTGTGGACGCCGATATCCGGGAGCATCCGCAGTGGTACGATATCCGGCAGCCGGATGCCAACATTGATTTTCGCCGGGTGAGAAATCTGAAGGTGTTTTTTGCGCATCATGCGGCTGTACTGACCACGGATGTGTCCAGGACCGAGGAATGGCAGGGCGGCGATCTGGTGATCTTTGAAAACCATATCGGCATCGTGTCCGACCGGAGAAATAAAAACGGAGTGCCCTACATCATTCACCACAATGCCCCCTGGCAGGCGGCTTACGAACAGGACATTCTGAAGAAACGCACCGACATCGTGGGCCATTACCGGATCTCGGAATAATACGCCAAAAGCGGCCCCGCCGCGTTGTGGATGCAACGTGACGGGGCCGCTTTGCGATATAATAATGGAGAAGAAACCGAAGAAAATTCCGATTATTCCAGACCGGCCATCTGCTTGACGGCCTTCATGGCGAAGGTCAGGGTGCGGCCCATGGCGACACCGGCCATCAGGCAGGGGTAGTTGTTGGCGAAGAAGCTGCCGGACATATCACCAGTGATGTAGAGGCCTGCCATGGGCTGGTTGTTGGTGTCCAGAGCCTGGCCCTTTTCGTTGATGGCAATGCCCTGCTCGGTGGTCAGCAGAGAGGCACCCAGCCAATAGCCGTAGAAGGGAGCGGTGCGGATGGCGCTCAGGCGGTAAGCAGGCTTGCCGAAGTCCTCGTCGTTCTGCTTGTCGTACAGCTCGTTATAGCGCTCCACGGTAGCCAGGAAGGTGTCCTTGGCAGCACCGGTAAAGCCCATCTTGTCGGCCAGCTCCTCAATGGTATCAGCACGGAAGAAGCAGCCCTTTTCCTCAGCACTTGCAAAGGTCTTTTCCAGACCCTCCATAGTGTTTTTGCGGGTACCGGCAGAGCAGCCGATGGTGTGGAAACGCTTTGCGTCCTCCAGCATATTGGCGTCACTGATCTGGGCGTAGACACGGCCCGGCTGGTGTGCAGCAGCGTAAACGATGTCGTTGTAGGGGCAGCTCTCGTTGGCAAAACGCTCGCCGTTGCGGTTCACCTTCAGGAAGGGCTGGGTGCCGGGGTTGAACTGGCGGATCTCGCCGGGGAAGGCCTTGCCGCCAAAGGCACTCTCGCTGTCCACATAACCGGCGTCCACACCGGGGGCCACGATGCCACGGTCAAACAGCATGGGAGCAGCTTCCTTGTCCAGGTTAGCACCGGCCCACACAGCGGCACGGATGCCGTAGCCCTTGTCGGCAGGGGAGTAGGAGCAGGCGGTGGTGACGCTGGTGCCCAGAGGATCCAGCTGCTCCATCATGTACGGGTTGCCGGCGTAGCCGCCGCAGGCCAGCAGAACGCCCTTGGCTGCGTTGTAGCGGATGAAGTGGTCGTCATCCATGTTCTGGGCGATAACGCCGGTGATGCGGCCGGAGTCGTCTTTTTCCAGCTTAGCCAGGCTGGTCTTAAAGTCTACGCCGTAGCCCAGCTCCTGGATGTACTGCAGCAGAAGCTCGTTGCGGGCCAGACCGGATTCCCGCTCGCTGGCCATGTAGTTGTGCTCCTCTACGGGGAACAGGTAGTCGGTGTTGTGCTCTGCATTCTCAGCAGGCCATGCAGCCTCGCTGCCGGAGGTAAAGTCGCAGACCCAGCCGTACTTGTCTTCCAGAATGCTGCGCATGAAGTCGTGCATAGCGGCAGACTCGTTGATCCAGGTCTTGACCACGCGCTGGTCGCACTTGCCGGAAGCGTAGCGGGAGATCTCGCTCAGCAGCTTGGCGCGGTCGAAGGGCTCCTCACCGGCAGCCTTGGCTGCGGCGGAGTCGATGGCACCGTACCAGTGGCGGGTGTCCTGCACGTTGCCGTTCTGCTCGATGATGCGGAAGTTCAGGCCGTTGGCGGCTGCATAGGCAGCGGCAAACATGCCGCCGTTGCCGGCGCCCACGATGAGGATGTCGGTGTCCACCGTCTCGGTGATGGCAGCCTCGTCGATGTCGGGCTCGGTGCCCAGCCAGTCGTTCTCGTCGCCGGTGGGCAGCTGAACGGAGGACACAACGGCCTCGCCCTTGGCCTGTGCATAGCAGCTCTTGGCAGCCTTCATGACGGCCTCGGAGGTGATGGTGGAGCCGGACACGCCGTCGATCTCGGCAGAACCGGCAGCCAGCAGCTGATCGCGCAGCTCGTCGGCAGCAGCAGCACCGATGGAAGCGGTCTCGCCGGAGGTGTCCACGACCACGTCGGTCACGGCGCTGTCGGAGAAGGTCATGGTGACCTTGACGGTGGAGGAAATGCCCTCGGCAGTGCCCTCATAGGTGCCGGGGATGTAGGTGCCGGTTGCACCGGAAGCGGCAGCGCTGCCGGAAGCAGCGGTGGAGGTGGAGCCGGAGGCTGCATTGCAGGCAGCCAGAGCACCGGCGGTGACACCGCTCATGGCGGCGGCAGCGGCGATCTTCAGAAAGCCTTTGCGGGAGATCTTGTTCATAGTGGTTTCCTTCTCTTTCTCTTCTTGTGTCTCTTCGTGATTTTTGGCCCTGCTCTGTGGAAAAATCTGCACAGAACCAACAAAAACAGTTTAGCATACCTGTGAAAAGTATGTCAATCAATTTGGGGGCACGGAACGCCTTAAACTTTGTTAAACATTTGGCGCAGGTACGGCCCGGTCAATGGAGAAAAATGCAGGCTCTGCGGGGATTTTTGCCAAAAACAATGCACGGAAACATTGCGCAGGTGTTGCGGGTATGTTACAATTGAGTTGCACACAGAAGCCGGCCAGCCACGACCGGCAGAACGGCAGCAAACGCTGTCACGGAAAGGGAGATTTTGGTATGAAGGTGGCAATGATCGGGCACAAGGACTTCCCGTCCCGTTCGGGCGGCGTGGAGGTCATGGTCGGCGGGCTGGCAGCCAGCCTGGTCCGGCGCGGTTATGAGGTCACGGTGTACAACCGCGGCCTGCAGAAGGGGCACAATGTTTACACGACCGAGGGCGTGCAGGCCCGCCGCATCTTTACCTTTCAGAAGGCGTCGCTGAATGCCATGGTCTATTCGTTCCTGGCCACCTTTGACGCCCTGACGCGGGACTACGATGTGATCCACTACCACGCCATCGGCCCATCGGTGCCGCTGGTGATCGCCAAGCTGTTCGGCAAGCACACGGTGTGCACCGTGCACGGGCTGAACTGGAAGGTAGACAAGTGGGGCGGCTTTGCCAGCGCCTACCTGAAGCTGGGTGAGCGGGTGGCCGCAAAGTATGCGGATGATCTGGTGGTGCTGTCGGAGAGCGAGTGGAACTATTTTCAGGAGAAGTACGATCGTACCGCCATCCTCATCCCCAATGCGGTGCAGATGCGCCAGCCGCTGCCCTGCAACCTGATTCGCGAAAAATACGGGCTGGAAGCCGGGAGCTACATTCTGTATGTGGGCCGCATCTCGCCGGAAAAGGGCCCGCTGGACCTGGTGGAGGGCTATCTGAAAGCCCACACGGACAAAAAACTGGTGCTGGCCGGCCCCTTTGCGGAGACCGAGTACTGCACCACGGTGCGGGAGAAGATCGCGGGCAACCCCAACATCATCACGACGGGCTATGTGGTAGGCGACGCGCTGCTGGAGCTGTACAGCAACTGCGCCCTGTTCGTGCTGCCCAGCCACACCGAGGGCCTTTCGCTTTCGCTGCTGGAGGCGCTGTCGCTGGGGGTGAAGTGCCTCGTGAGCGACATCCCGGAGAACACCACTGTGACCGCCGACTACGGCACCGCGTTCCGCACCGAGGACACCGACAGTCTGGCCCGTGCGCTGGAGCGGGACACCGCCCGGCCCCTCACGCCGGAACAGCGCGAGGCACAGGTGGACTATGTGCGCACCAACTTTGATTATGATGTCATGCTGGATCGGTACGAGGAAGTGTATCACCATGTGATCGGTGACCCGCTCAAGGAGATACCTTCGCAGGCCAAGGCACACCGCAAGGCCGCAGCCGCCCAGGGAGGCGCAGCATGATAAAGGAAGAACAGAACCCGGTCGGGCCGGTGCTGACCGCGGCCGAAAGCCGCCGCCGGGTGCTGCACAACATGTGCTCGTCGCTGTTGTACAACCTGTCGGTGATCCTGTTCGGCCTGCTGCTGCCGCGGCTGTACCTCACCAGCTTCGGTTCGGAGCTCAACGGTCTGGACAGCACCATCAAGCAGATCTTTTCCTGTCTGACTCTGCTGGAAGCGGGCGTGGGCCTGGCCTCGCAGCAGGCCTATTACCTTCCGGTGGCCGTGGGCGACCGGAAAGCCATCAACGGCATTTTTTCGGCCACGCATCACTATTACCGCCGCACCGGTATCGTGTATCTGCTGGTCACGGTGGTGTTTGCGCTGCTGTACCCCCTGTGCATCAACACAGTGCTGTCCTACGGCACCGTGAGCCTGATCGTGGTGTTCTACGGCATCCCGGGCATCATGAGCTATCTGGTGCAGGGCAAATACCGCTCCTTTATGGAAGTGGAAGGCAAAAACTATGTGATCACCTACATCACCACGGCCACCATGGCGGCGGGCAACCTGCTGCGCATGCTGGCGCTGCTGTTTACCCGCAGCATCCTGTTGGTGCAGGTGACCTACTGCGTGCCTTCGGTGTTCCAGGTGCTGGTGCTTACGGCCTATATGCGCAAAAACTATCCGTGGCTCAACGCGCACGATACCCCCAATCTGGAGGCGCTGGCCCAGCGCGGCTCGGTGCTGGTGCATCAGCTCACGAGCATCGTGTTCAACAACACCGACACGATCCTGATCTCCAGCCTGTGCGGTCTGGCGTCGGCCAGTGTGTACACCATTTATATGCTGTTTTTCTCCAACATCGAAAAGCTGTTCTACTCGATCGTCAACAGCATCAGCTTTCGGCTGGGGCAGCTGTTCTATGTGGAGCCGGAAAAGTTCAAGCGGCTGTACCGGCTGTACGATGCCCTTTACCTTTCCGCGGCCTTTGCACTGTTCACAACTGTGGCTGTGTTCCTGATGCCCATCATCGCGCTGTATACGTCCGGTGTGACCGATGCCAAGTACCTTGACACCCGCCTGCTGGTGCTGTTCACGGCGGTAGAGTTGCTGTTCAGTGCAAAGCAGCCGTCGGGGATGCTGCTGAACATCAGCGGCCGCTTTGAAGAGACCCGGCAACAGGCCCTGATCGAGATGGGCATCAACCTGCTGGTGTCGGTGATGTCGGTGCTGCGGTTCGGCATCGCGGGCTGCCTGTTCGGCACACTGGCGGCGCACCTGTACCGCTATACGGCGTTGATCCTTTTTACCCGGACCAAAGTGCTGGGAGAGTCGCCGGTGGGCGATTTTGTGCGGCTGGGCGTTAACGGGCTGCTCTGCGTTGTGCTGCTGTACCTGCTGGGATTTGACCGCTGCTATGGCGGCGGCTACCTGATGGTGTGCCTGAAGGGCGCGTTGTTCGGGCTGTGGGTGCTGCCGCTGTTCCTTGTGGTGAACGCGGTGCTGGACTGGCGCAATGTGGACACCCTGCGCGGGCTGCTGCACACGCTTACGATCAAAAAAGGAGCGACGGAGGAAAAACACGATGCGGAATGAAGAAGCGATGTGCGAGGGCCTGCTCTCGGTCGTGATCCCGGTGTACAACATCCGGGACTATGTGGAGCGCTGTGTCCGCTCGGTGCTGGCGCAGCCGGATGTGCCGCTGGAAGTGCTCATCGTGGATGACGGCAGCACCGATGACAGCGGCGCGGTGTGTGACGCACTGGCGGCGGAGGACAGCCGGGTCACAGTGATCCACAAGCCCAACGGCGGCCTGTCGGACGCCCGCAATTACGGGCTGTGCCATGCACAGGGCGAGTATATCCTGTTCATGGACGGTGATGACTGGCTGGCAGAGAACATCTGCCGGGACTTGATGCTTCTGGCACGGCAGACCCGGGCCGATGTGGTCATCGGCAAGGTGCATTTTCTGCGCGAGGAACCGGTGATGACCCGCTGGGAAGAAGCGGTGGAAAAAAACTTCACCTTTCACACAGTTTACACCGGTAAGGAGTATCTTTTGAAATGCCTGCAGACCGGCGGCCTGCGGGTGGAAGTGGGGCGGCACCTGTACCGCACCGGCTTTTTGCGGGCGAACGGCCTGCAGTTCTGCAAGGGCATCCTGCACGAGGACGAGGAGTTCACGCCGCGGGTGCTGCTGCAGGCGCAGCGGGTGGTGCTGACCGGGCAGGAGATCTACTATTACGATAACTGCCGCGCCGGTTCCATCACGCACGCGGAAGGGTTGAGCACCCGCCGTGTTCAGGACCGGCTGCGCATCTACGACAGTCTGGCGGAGATCTACCGTACGGTGACCCCGCGGGCGCTGCGCCGCCGCCTGCAGGATGACCTGTGCTGGAAGTATCTGGACTGCGCGGCGCGGTTCGATTGCAGGACCCTGCCGGGCTACCGCCCGCAGCGGCTGCGGATGCTGCAGTTTGCCTGCACGCCCCGCCGCCGGGCCAAGGCAGCGCTGTTTGCCCTCTCGCCGGAGCTGTTCCGGCGGGTGATGAATCATTGACCCATTGACCAGGAAAGGCAGAAGAGCATGGCGCAACATGCAAGAATAAAACGAACGCCCCCGCCGGACGGCGCACGCCGCCGATGGTGGCAGAACCGGCTGCTGCAGCTGCTGGCGGCTTTTGTGCTGCTGTGCGGCGTGGCAGCTGCCGGACTGAAACTGTACACGGATTATACGAATAGTCATTTTCAGGTGACCTTTTACCGGGTGACCTCCAGCCATGTGTCGGAAAAGCTGCGGGTCCTGTTTTTGTCGGACCTGCACCTGCGGGAATACGGCGAGCACAACGAGGAGCTGATCCAGACCGTGCAGGAGCTGGACCCGGACCTGATCCTGCTGGGCGGTGACCTTGTCACCTTCCCGAACCCGGAGTATGAGAATATGCTTTCGCTGTGCCGCAGCCTTGCCGATGTGGCCCCGCTGTACGGGGTGCTGGGCAACCACGAAAGCGAGATGATCTACGGCGGGGTGGATGACCAGCTGGCGGAAAAATTTTCGGAGGCCGGGGTGCAGCTGCTGCGCAATGAGACCCGCACCATCCAGATCGGGGAAAACAACGTGGAGCTCATCGGGCTGGAAGGTGCCCTGAAGGACTTTTACAAATACGGTGCCAGCGACTGTGTGGAGAGCCTGAGCCGCCAGTACGACACCTTCCGCATCTGCATCAACCATGTGCCCATGGCCTTTGTGGACTACATGCAGGATGCGCCCTTTGACCTGGCGCTGGCCGGGCACACCCACGGCGGCCTGATCCGCCTGCCGGTGCTGGGGCGGCTGTACACCGCAGAGGAGGGGCTGTTCCCGGAGTATGCGGGCGGCATGTACCGGCTGGACAGCGGGGCACCCCTCATCGTGGGCTGCGGCCTGGGCGACTCCAACCAGATCCCCCGCGTATACAATCCGCCGGAGCTGGTTCTGGTGGATGTGAACTGGTACTGAGATGAACGAACTTGAAAGGAGGCCCGGAGACGTGGCGACAAAGATCAAGCAGATCTTCAAACAGGCTGTGCTGCGCTTCTGGAGCCTGCGGGTGCCGTTGATCGTGGTGTGCATCCTGCTCGCGGCACTGCTGTGCACCGCACAATATCAGGACAGCAGCCGGGTGGCCTCGGCCCAGATGACCCTGAACTACTCCGAGGCATCGCATGGGCTCAACCCCAACCGCACCCGGTTTACGACTACCGACCTGACCTCCGACGAGGTGCTGCAGAGCACCCTGTACAACGCCGGACTGGAAGGTCAGATGACGGTGGAACAGCTGCGCAAGGCCATTACGGTGGAACCCACCGATGTGACCAACGTGAGCAGCTCGGAAAACTACATCACCACCAGCTGCAGCATCAGCCTGCAGCTGGAAGAACCCTGCCAGCACCTGACCGCAGCCACGCTGCTCCGGATCTTCTGCGGCAGCTACAAGGATTATTTCATGGAGCACTACGGCGAAAACCAGAGCGTGTTCTCCTGCACCATGCCGGATTACTTTGGCACCGAGCCGTATCTGCGCCTCAAGAGCCTGACGCTGCGGGCCGACCAGCTGGACCGCTACCTCACGGCCCGTGTCAGCGAGAACAAGAGCTATCAGGACGCCACCACCGGCAACACCTTCCTGAGCCTGTCCAAGCAGATCCAGAACGTGATCCACTACGAGATCCCGCGCATCCAGGCCTATATCCTGCGGGGCGGCCTGTCGGCGGACGTTTCTTCCCTGACGGCCATGCTGCAATACAAGCTGCAGATCGAGCAGCTGGACTATCAGGAGCAGATGGCCTACTACAACTCCGACAATCTGGGCATTGGCCTGTACGATGAGAGCATGAGCGCCATCGTCATGATCCCCACGCTGGACGAGAACCGCGAGTTCTATATGTCCCGCACCAAAACGGCGCTGGACACCATGGCCAGCGACGCCGACGGTGCCCTGGCGGAGGCGACCTCCCATCAGGATGTGATCACCACCACCCAGTATGTGGTGCAGCAAATGCAGACCATGAGCGACCCGGCGGGCCTGAACACGGTGAACGCCATGCTGCAGGAACTGGAAACCACCATGGATCAGATCCAGCAGGCACTGCGGGTGACGGATGCCTCCTATATCATCTATAAGACCCAGAACTACCTGGTGTTCAACGATGCGGCCGGCTCCTTTGTGCAGCAGATCGGCCTCAAGCGGGTGATCGTGGAAATGGCAGTTTTTGTGGTGCTGTGCTTCGGCCTGTGCATGGTGCGCACCGCCCGGCAGATCCGGAAGGAGGAACAGCGTTGAAAAAGTTTGATATCCTGCGCTACCTCCGGCGGTTCTTTGCACTGGTGCTGGCCGTGACCATGGCGGGCACAGTGGTGGTGTACTGGTACTGCAAGAACAACCAGACCTACACCGCCAGTGTGAACATCAAGTACCTGCACGACGGCATCAAGGACGGCTTTGCCCCGGACGGCACCGCCATGAACGTGGACGAGATCTATTCTTCCAAGGTCATCTCGCAGGCCATGGAGAGCCTTGGGCTGCAAAGCGGCATCAACCTTGTGCGCTCCCACTGCACGGTGGAAGAGCTGATCCCGGACGACCAGAAGGCCCTGCAGGAAGCTCTCATCGACAAGGGGGAAGAGTCTACCTACTTCCCGGACGAATACAAGGTGACGCTGGTGGTGGACGGCAGCCTGGGTGCGAGCTACGCCCGCCGGGTGCTGGATGCCATCGTCAGCAGCTATTCCACCATCTACACGGAGGAATATGTGGAGCTGCCCCTGACCATGAACCCCTCCAGCGGCCTGCTGAACAGCGGCTACGACTATTACGAGTGCGTGGACGTGCTGTCGTCCGACACCACCGAAGTGCTGAACTATCTGGAGGATAAAAAGACAAACTATCCCAACTTCCGCTCTTCGGTCACGGGCTATTCCTACGAGGACCTGTACGACATCTATAAGATGCTGTACGACTACGAGATCCCGTCGCTGTACGCGAATGTGATGACCGGGCCGCAGGTGCGCAACGCCGACAAGCTGTGCCGCAACCTGACCCAGAGCATCGAGAGCAGCGTGCAGAACGAGCAGGTGTATCAGGAGCGGGAAGCCTACCTCAGCGGCCTGATCCAGAACTACTCGGAGAAGAACCGCGACCTGATCAACTACCATTACCACAACGACGCCAACGACAGCGGCACCGACTACATCCTGAAGAACGTAGAGGCCTACGATGACAACCAGAGCAAGCAGATCACCTACGATTCGCTGATTTTGGAGTATGTGGAGATCGACAAGACCCTGCGCAGCAGCGCCATCCGCCGGGCCTACACCCAGCAGCTGCTGGACACCTTCCAAGCAGCCGGCGGGGTGGGCGGCGATGAGGCCTCCCATGCCGCGATCGAGTCGGAGATCAACAAGTACGAGCAGACGCTGGTGGACTACTACCAGATCGTGAACCAGACCAGCATGGAGCACAACCGCTCCCTGAGCGCGGACTATCTGCAGACCACCAGCTCCACCAGAGTGTGGCCCAGCATCAACACCAAGCTGTATCTGGCCATCGGCTTTGTATTCTTCTTCCTCGTGGGCTGCGCACTGGCCGTTGTGGTGGGCCGTTCCCGCGACTTTGTGGAATACTTTATGTATGTGGACAAAAAGACCGGTCTGCCCAACCGCGACCGTGTGGATGCCATGATGGCACGGCTGGAAAAGCAGGGCCTGCTGCCCAGCCACTTTACCTGCATGTGCTTCCAGTTTACCAGCCTGAACCATCTCTCGCGGGAGTATGGTTACTCGGTGGGCAACCATGTCCTGCGGGACTTTGCCGGGCTGGTGGCGGCCCTTGGCACCGAGGAGAGTTTCATCGGTTCCAACGGTGCGGGCCAGATCCTGGGCTTCTTCCGGGAATGCAACGCCGTCAAGGCGGAGGCCATTCTGGAAGTGCTGGACGAGCAGATCCAGGAGTACAACAGCCTGAACCCGGATTACGCCATCGAGTACAAGGCAGCAAGTGCCACCTCGGATGACGAAAAGGAATTCAACATCCGGGATCTGCTGCGCTGCGCATTCAAGAAGCTGCGGGATGCCAATAAGCCGCAGCCGGAGACCGCGCACGAGACGGTGTAAAAAAGATAAGGAGGCGGCAGTCATGCTGCAGAATCAACGGGCCTGCCAGCTCGTTCGTTCCCAAACCGGCTGTGAGCCGCTGGCACTTGCCGTGGCGTGGGGTGCCCGCACGGCGGGCCGTTGTGCCGCCGGGGTGCTGGGAGCCGTGAAGCATCAGCGCTTTTCCGACCAGCAGCTGGAGACCTTTGCCGCCCGCGCGCCGGGCATCTGCCCGAAGCCGGTGTGCGATGCCGGGGAGCCCTGCCCGCTGCCGCCGCAGGACGATGCGGTGGATGTGTCGGTGATCGTGCCGGTGCACAACGGGG
>OODM01001201.1_pt1 | contig 11439 bp, 7 predicted proteins | sample 1671471 | NCBI WGS metagenome assembly OODM01 (sample SAMN06348160, study PRJEB24527) | human gut metagenome | biome: human gut; feature: ankylosing spondylitis patient; material: feces | host: Homo sapiens | place: China | collected 2015-10 | reverse complement strand
GATTTCCTTGCTGACAGCCATCATGCCACCTATTAAATTATAGACATATATATTATATGTCATATTTCAAAAAAAGTCAACAGTTTTTGTCGACTTTTTAATGAGTTAAGGATGTTTTGTTAAAAATTATGTACGTTCGCCCTGGCTGTTGAAAGAACTTGTTTTTAGCTCGAATAGTCCTGCTCCTCGAGGGAAGGAACAGACTATGTTCTTAGATTTTTAATACTTCCAGACCGGCTTCTTATTTGTGGGTCATGATTTCGAGAACCTGACGATCCGTCTCAACCATCGCCTCCTTCCCGATTAAGGTGAGATTGTGAATCGTCTGATCCACATCTTCGCTGACAATTCCTTCAATACTAGATACGCACCGGCCGTTCATAGCCAGCATCGCAGACATCAGAGCAGTTGAAACACCTGAAGAAATTTTCATAGAGCAGGCCGGTTTTGCTCCGTCGCAAAGCATTCCGGACAAATTAGCCACCATATTTTTGACGGCGGCACATGCGTCCTCATATCCGCCGCCCATCAGCCAAGTAATAGCAGTGGATGCACCGGTAGAGGCCACAACGCAGCCGCAAAGAGCTGAAAGTCGTCCCAAACTTTGCTTGATATAGACACTCGTTAAGTGGCTGAGCGTCAGCGCACGAATCATTTGCTCTTCGCTCGCGTTCATATCTTTCGCGAAAACAACAACCGGCAAAGTCGCGGTAATTCCTTGGTTGCCGCTACCGGAATTAGACATTACCGGAACCGTTGCGCCGCCCATACGAGCATCACAAGCGGCTGAAGTAAATTCAACCATATGCGCAAGAGTAGAGTCGCCCATGTACTTCATACCGTTATTCCGGATCATGGCCCCGAGGGAATGACCGTAATCACCCTTTAATGCAAACTCAGCTGCCTCTTCGTTAAGTCTCTGAGCTTCTTTCATGAATCGGATTTCTTCTAGAGGAGCCGTTGTGGAGAAATCAAAAACCATTCTGAAATTTAGCCGCACAGCATCTGCGTCTTGAGCATCACCATTTCCTGAGCCTTCTTCTTCCGCAAAAATTGTCTCACCGTCTTTTTCCAGAAGAACAAAGAGCGTGTGTTCGCGCGAAATAACAGCTCTAGCGGAGTGACCCTGAGCTCGAACTTCAACGTCAACATGCAAGTTAGAAGGGGCATCCGGCAGGTGCTTAATTTCGATGGGTACAGAATCAATGAAAGCCTTTCCTCTTTCGACCGCTTCGGGAGAGACTTCTTTGAGGACCTCGAGACCGTATTCGGATTTTCCGATGAGACTTCCAAGAGCAATTGCAATCGGCAACCCGATCATTCCGGTTCCCGGAATGCCTACCCCCATAGCATTCTTAATAATATTGCCGCTAAGACCAAGATTGATTTCTTCAGGCTGCATACCTAAGAGCTCCGTGGCTCTGGCTACTGCCAGCGACACTGCGATGGGTTCGGTGCAGCCTAGTGCAGGCACAACCTCCCGACGAATTAAGGAAATAATCTTCTCTCTCGTTGCCTTGTCGATCATGTTGGGCCTCTTGGTCGAGTGGATAATGATGACCCACACTCTAGCGGTTTTTGACTAAAAACTAAATACCCCTTGGAGGAAATCCTGAGACTCAAGTTTCAGAAACTGTCGCCCAACGAACAAACCTTCTTTCAGTCAGTGAGAAAACAAGAGCAACTCTTTCCAATTTTCCAACCGCATCCTGTTCCCCATATCTGCGTGACGTAAGTTGGTCGATTGCTTCTTGTAATGCAGCTTCTGCACTTTTTCCTTCGTGAGCTGTTTTCAGCTCGAAGACCCACAGTCTTGTTCCCACATTCACCTCTAAGTCACTTCTTCCGTGTGCATTGTGACGTTCGACTTTCGGGTCAAGGCCGGCTCCGGCCAAATAAACTTGAATGAAAGCTCGCACTGAGGTCTCATCTACCACGGGGTAGTTTTGATAATCAATGGCAGTAAAGAGCCGATTGAGAATATGAAATACCTCTTCCGGATCATCGTTATTAAGGACCCGGACAATATCGCCGGCTCCTACTTGGCCGGCCACTTTACCCTTCAAAAGAAGTTCGGTATACAGCTGCGCCATTGCCCTCTTAATTTCTAAATTAGGGTAGTCCAAAAAGACGGTGTTCCCATACTCAACAGCTTTGATCGTCAAATAACCCTCCTGAGTCAATAATCCTATATCAGATAAGCTTTCGACATCCGATGAACCTGACAAAGAGGCCAAAGAAATTGTCTTTTCACGACCATATTCCTTCGGATCTCGAATGGTATGAGACTTCACGTACTCCAAAAGCACCGACGGCCTTCCGCCGCTTTCAAACCAATAGTCACAAAAACCGAGACCCGGAGCTGCAAAAAAGTTAAGCAACGACCACGGAGAAAAAACTTTCTGGTTTGCCGTGACCTCAAAACAGAAACCATCGTATTGCTTCGTCAACCTTGTTAAAAGGTCCTCCTTGGACAAGTTCAATGCCGTGGAAGCTCTCGATAGATAACTATCGAAATAGTTCTCCACCTCCTCGTGCGTGTACCCCAACAAAGAACCAAACTGCGGATTCAGCGAAATATCCACCATATTGTTTAGTTCAGAAAAAATACTTGCCTTGTTGAACTTTGTGATTCCCGTAATAAAAAGGAATCGAATCGCTTCATCGTTAGCTTTAAGAAGAGCATAGAACTCAGACAACAAGCCTCTCACTTCATTGAACAGGATCCTGTCGTGTAAAGAGGATGTTAATGGAGCGTCGTACTCGTCTATCAACACGACTAAGGAATTGGCCGGTTGATCGCCCAGCCACTTAGATAACTGGCTAAAAAGAGATGTCGAGTTAGGATCGTAGGAAAATCCTTGGCCGGAAAAATTATCAATCAAACGGTCTTTGAGATCCCTTTCAAACTTTTTCAACCCGAATATCGGCTTGATTTCGGAAAAATCGAACTTTACGACAGAATAAGTCCTTTCTCCTTTCCAGAGTTTTTCAATCTCTAAGCCGCAAAAATCTTCCAATCCGTTTTTGAACAACGTCTCAAAAGTAGAGATAAGAAGTGATTTTCCAAATCCTCTTGGACGCACTAACAAATACTTGCGCCGCTGAGACGCTAAATCGAAAATTAATCGTGTTTTATCAACGTAAATTTGATTCGCCTTGCGCAAACCACGGAAGCTCGATGTTCCCAAAGATAAATTTAGTAAGACGTTGCTTGCCATTTGCTAACCAGCCGAATCCGATCTCTAATTTCAATTTTAAAGGCCTAGCTCCTTCCTTTGCACGGTCTCAGTGGAGACGGGGTAATACCGTAAACGTCTAATATAATTCAACATGCATATTCAATATTATTAAACATTGATGTGAAATATTATTAAACATCAAAGTCGAAAGCTGAATTCGATTTATTGCTCTTGACCGGATCTTCAGCAAAAAAACACAAGAATTCTCAGCCGAAAAATCGGCGCATCTATTCGAAAACAGATGCGCCGATTCAACTTTTCTTCAGTTGTGGTTAGACGTTTTCAGTCGTGGTCTTCTCCACCGCTTCCTGCGCCAAAGACCCCTCTTTCTTTCCTCGGAATTTCCTTTCGAGTGCTGCAGACTGAGTCTTCACCCAAACGACAGCTGAAGTGAGCGGACTGTTCTTCACGTGAACCACTTGAAGTTCTACCGGAGAACGTTCCTCAATCTTTCTGCAAATATCTTCAATCGCTGTGAGATAGGCTTTGTAGTTATCCAAGTAGAAAGCCAAGGCCTTGGAGAAATTGGAACCCAGCATTCCGCTTAAGAACAGCCTTGAAACTTCCTTGTACTCAGTAAGCGACTTCTGGAAGCGGACAAAAACCAGACGTTCTTCCGCTGACATTCTCTTGAGTTCCGTCAGGAACGCATGCTGCGCACAAGGCTGGTAGTACCAGATGTACATCAGATCCAAAGAAATCACAATGCATTCGATTTCCATCGACTTAGAGCGCTCGGAAATCACGCGGATGAAATCTGCCGGACGAGACATTAAAGAGAGGATGTCTTCCTTCGGGAAGGCCAGCTCCATGCGCTCAAAGCAGCTGAAAAGCGCCTTAGTCGACATACGGAAGTCGGACGTGCGGAGACGGTAGTTGTTGCGGCGATCGGCCACGCTCTCGATGACACCGGCCACCGTATCGGAAGCGAACTTCGACACGATCGCAGCCGCCGGTACCAGAATAGCTGCTGCGGGCATTCCGGTAATGATCGGCAGAATCATCGCGAGAATTACGTTGTAGACCATCGCCACCGGAATCGCCAAAATGCTTCGGAATAAGTTTCCGACAACAGCGGTCTTCGGAAATCCTCGGAAGATGTTATGAGAGGAAATATAGAGGCCGTTTGCCAAAGCGATGATCGAGAACACCAGCAACGGCGCCTTATCCACCGTAATCCCGAGGATATGACCTAAAAGAACGTTGCGGGTAAAGCCCTCAAGCAGTACAACCGACATGCCAGTGTACATCAGAGAGTCACTGACGCGGGACCAGTTGATCAGAGACTTCCAATCGATACGGGCGCCTTTTTGGAAGCCGCCTCCGGCAATAACCGCCTGAATAATATTGCGGATACCGGTAATGCTGAACCAAATCAAAGCGCCGAACCAAGCTAGGACCCACCAATTCTGAGTGAGCATGAAAGTTAAGAACGCCGGCAGGAAACCAATCGTGACCTTAATAATATTCAGAATCGTCGTATTGGTGTACGAGAAACCTGTCTTTTCTTTCTTCTGCTTAGTTTCGTCAGCAACCAGTCCGTTGGTATTGCCGCGTGTAATGCCACCGAGAGAAACCACGTTGCAGTTATTCGTGGTGACTTCTGCATTGGCGTACGTAGCAACCCATTCTCTCGAATGTTTCATTCCGAACTTAGCAAAGCCTAAGTTCTTGCGAACCCATTTCACAAAGGGAGAAACTTCCTCAGGTTCGGAATAAACGTCAATACATTTAACCGGAACGTGCAGAGGAATTTGGAAAGATTCATCGCTTTCCTTTTCAATCATCTTCTGCGCACTGCGCGGAAGCGTGTCGGGTACGGCAAAGCCCATTCCGAACCGCGTTCCCAAGATGGTCGTAGAGTCGGATCCAAACCGGCTGCCCAGCGGCTGGTTGGCATAAAAACTCAGGATGCGCGGAATGTTCTCGAGAAACTCATTAAAGAGAGCACTTCGTTCCGGGTCTTGAGCAATCTCCGGACGCTGACGCATTTCTTGAATAATTCTTTTGAGTTCAATCGCATTGTGTCGGTTAATCGCTTGCTGTAGCTGGTTGATCTCGTTCATGTGTTTCACACGCCCGAGCTCTCGCTCTTTCAGGTTTAGGATTTCCAGATGCGAAATCCGACCTTGTCCGAGCCAAAGGAGTTCTAAAACATCCGCATCTGACAGCTTGCCCGTTAAAAGCGTAATGCGTGACGACGGACGAATGTGCATCAGACGAGACAGGAGTCCCTGAACGTCAACCTTAAGAAGATCCGGACGGTTATCATCCGCCGATTCAGACAGCGAGGGAATTTCAGGATTTCGAGACGGACGGAGCCAACGCTGGTAAAGCACAACAGAAGTCAATTCATCCAGTTTATTCAGGCGTTCCTGAAGAACGCCTTGATCCTCAGGAGATGCGCTCAGGAGCTCCTGCTTAACTTTATCAGCTTCTGTCTCAACAAGCGGAAGCAGTTTGGAGTGCACAAATTCAGAAAGACGAATCAGCGTGGTTTGTCCCATGCCAACGTACTCTTCAAATTCTTTTGCCGACAGAAGGGGAACCTCAATGCCCCATTCCTTCGCGATTTCTGCTGCGTGCTTGGCATTAAAGACTTCCAAGGTCTGAAGGACTTCTTCTTTGGCCCAGTCTTCGACTGAGCGGCCTTCCTGCATCAAGGCTCCGGTTTCAGGTTCTTTTAAAAAGTCCAAAACCGACTTTGTGGCCGTAAATCCCTTCGGCGTCCAAAGGAATTCAACATAACGATCGTGGAAACAAGCTTTAAATTTAATACCCAGCCGAACCGAAATGCCCATGATATGAGCAGCTTCATAAAGTTCGTAGACTACTTTCGGATCAACAAAGTTGTAATAGACAACCGTCAGACGGCGAATTCCTTTCACACGAGCGTCCATCACCAAATAGGTCGGATTTTTTCGGCCCATGGTATTGGCGTCGTGCACATGGTCGTCCATCGTTTTCTGATTCCACTCTTCCGGCATCTCCAACAGAAAGAATTTAGAAAGGAATGCTCGAACGATACGAGGGTTACCCGCCGCCACTTTTTGGAAATCGTGAATCAGACGGAGTTGTTCTTCTTCATTGCCGCGTGCGCGGACAATCTCCTTCATGAGCTGAATAAGCACGCGCGAAGTGTTAAAGCGGAACGGTGTCTGTGCGCTGTAAAGCACTTCATCATGAAGCGTTTTCAGAGCCGAAAGTCTTTCTTCTACGCCTGTCCCGTCATTTAAACGCTGCAAAAGGTTAACCTCAGCCATCGCCATCCGTTCTTCATGGGTGCTAACCATGTTTTGAATGCCGTGCGGGTGCAGAGCGGTTCTAAAAGTCTCCTGCTCAGCAGAAGACACATTGCCGGAATCGATGACCTCATTAATTTTTCTGAGCAGATCTCGATCCTTCTTATCAAAACGTAATGACTGATTCACCTTGCGACTCAAAAGTAATTATTCTTGTGAAAAGTTTCGATTTTACAGAAGGTTAGCTTTTATGGTTGTAACAGAGAAGCAAAAGTTACCTGTGGTTTTCGGCAATAGATTCACTCTTTTCGAGCGTTCTATTGGGTGCGGCCGACCTCATCCTCTTCGCTATTTTTTCTGTTCCGGCGTTTTTTAGCTCGTTTCTCTTCGAGACTGCGCAGTAAAACAGAGCGAAACCACTGATGCGCCGGATCAAAATGCGTACGGTCATGCCACAGAAATACCGGTGTCCACGCCGGATCTGCGACTAGATTCTTCGGAAGAATGGTCAGAGGCAGGTTGCCGATAAGTTCTCTCACAGAGGACTCCGGCAAACGTCCGATAAGATCGCACTGCGTGAGCATGTGCGGAACCGTTAAGAGATAAGGGGTATCAATGGCAATATTGCTCCCCTCTTCAAACCCCGAGGAGTCGGTCGTGATCTTTCCCTCCGAATAACCGTACTTCACCGCAATAAAACGATAGTTCTTTAAGTCCGACCTTTTAAGCTGCTTGCCTTCCCTCAGCTTGACTGCCAAAGGATGAGTATTCCTGACCACATATAAGTGATCGGTGTTATAGAGCGTCTCGTAATGGAATTTCTTTCCTAATTCTCTTAACTTCAAATTGGGCGGTGCGTAGATGACAATATCAATGTTGCCCTTCTCCAGCGCCCACTGAAAATGCTCATGGAGCGAAATGATAGACAGACGAATATTCGGAGCCTGATCAAACAGATTAGCAAGCGACGGAACTATGAATCTCAGAGCCGCATTATCAATACAACCAATACGGAAATCCTGCGTTAAATTCTTTGGCGAAAAGACCTTCGGACTCGGAAGACGGTCTATGCGCATCAAAATGGATTGGATTTCGCCGATCAATGACTCCATCTTCGGTGTCGGCATCATTGCACGCCCGCTCTTCACAAACAAAGGATCTTCAAAAATTTCACGAGCCTGCGCTAAGAGGCGAAAGCACGTTGCTGAACCTTTGCCTAAACGGTTTGCCGTGGAAATAAGGTTGCGGGAGTCATAGAACTCGGCAAGAAATCTGAGCAACTCGCTGGTAGGTCTGTCTTGGGCCATATCGTTATCAATTTTGATGAGGATTTTTGTCAATTTTAATCAAATATGACAGGAAAACTCCTCTATTCAAACACGCGAAAAGCCTCCAAAATTTCACTCAGAAGCACCCCAATGCTGACCAAGGAGAAACAATTATGCAAAAACTCTCAAGAAGGCAAATTCTCAAGGCAATCTCCGCTCTTCCGGCCGTCTCTCCGGCTACTTCCGTTCTTGCACAGGCTTCAAATCCCCAGCCTCAGGAATGGACGGGCTTTACCATTTGCGATTCTTGCAACCATGTACCTTCCTGCGGAATTCAGTTCCAAGCACAAGGCAATAACATCATCAGTATCCAAAACTGGAAAGAAAATCCGCGTCACTGGCTCTGCTCTAAAGGCATGAGCACTCTGCAGCGCTTATATAACCCGAATCGTCTGCTTTACCCGATGAAACGCACGGCTCCCAAAGGGGCTGCCGATCCGGGATGGGTTCGTATTACCTGGGATGAAGCTTACAAGACGATTGCAGCCAACATGCTCGCCGCCAAGAAGAAATACGGCCCCGAGTCTGTCATGTTCTATGCCGGCGACCCGAAAGAACCGAGACCTTCTATTTACCGTTTGGCTCGCTATTTCGACTCTCCCACTTGGGCCACAGAATCCTCCGCCGCTTGCCACTCCGGCTGCATGATGGCAGAACAGCTGAACTTCGGACAGCCGAACAACGGCGCAACTCCGACGAAAGATACTAAGGTTTACATGATCATGGCCACCAACGTTTGGGCTCAGCCCCTGGGTTGGTGGGAAGCCATAAAGGCTGCAACAGCACGCGGCTGCAAGATCATCACAGTTGATACCAGAAGAACCAAAGCCGCAGAAATTGCCGATATCCATTTGGCTCCTGCCATTGGTACGGACGCCGCTTTGGCTGCCGGTATCGCCCGCGTTCTGATCAAAGAAAACCTTATTAATAAGCCCTTCATTGATCAGTGGACACATGGTTTCGAAGAGTACGTCAAGTACGTTGACCAGTTCACACCCGAAAAGACCCAGGAAATCACCGGCGTTCCGGCCGACAAGATTGTCGCCGCGGCTCGCCTCTGGGCTCAAGGACCGGGATCTTTCACTCTGACTACTCAGTCTCTGTCTCACAACTCCAACGGTGTGAACAACACTCGCGGTCTGCTCCTACTGCCAATTTTAATGGGCTATATCGACATCCCCGGCGGCGTTCCTTTCGGTCAGCCTCCCAAAGGCTTGTCCATGGCTGCATTCGGTCTGCACCCCGCTATGGCCGATAAGAAGTGGTGGAACTCTCCAGAAGTAAAAGTTCGCCGCCTAGATAAAGATGAACTTCCGCTCTGGCATGATCTACAGGATCAGACAAGCCCGAACAACCTGCCTGAATGGGTTCGTGACGGTAAAGTCAAAGTCTTCTGCGGGTGGGGCTTTAACGTCAAAATTTGGCCGCAGCCTGATGTCTATAACGACGCCCTCTCGAAATTAGACTTTGCATTCGCAACGGACTACTTCCACCGCAAAGACAGCCACCGAAACATGGATATCATTCTTCCTGCTGCGATGAACTATGAACGCCATGCTCCCTTCGGCTGGTACGGTCCTAACATTGCCGTTCGCAAACCGATCAAACCGCTCGGCGAAGCTAAAGAAGACTGGCGTATTGCTCTGGAACTCGGCTGCATTGTTGATAAACCCGAAAACTTCTTCGATGGCGATCCCGAAAAAGCCCTCGACTTCATCCTTCATCAGTACGAAGGCGGCGACCTCGTTAAGTTTAGAAATGCATTGCCTCAGATCAGCCGCATCCCGGCACCGAAGCCCGGCTTCAAGAAGTACGAAGACGGAAGACTCCGTCCTGACGGCAAACCCGGTTTCAACACTCTTTCCGGCAAGCTGGACTTCTTCTCGGATCGTGCCGCCAAATTCGGCTATCCCGGCCTTCCGGTTTACAAACCGATGACCGAGCTCAGCAAGGATTTTGATCTTCGCTTGATGAACGGCTCACGCAAACCGTACATCACGCACAGCAAGACGCGTACGGACCAGCCCTACCTGATGGAAATTGAAGACTGTCTGCACGTCAACATCAACCCGAAAGACGCGGAAGCCAGAGGTATTAAGGAAGGCGATACGATCCTCATCACTTCCCCGTATGGCGGTCCTGTAGAAGCTAAAGCAGTGGTCTCTCTGATAGTTCCTGTCGGCACGATTGACGCTCAATATGGCTGGCTCGACAACCAAAATACCCAGAAACTCATGAACCGCGGCAATCGCGACCCGCTGTCCGGCTATCCGAGCTACTTCGAAAATCCCGTCCGTATTGAAAAGAAAGCCTAAGGAGATCGTCATGAGCAAATATGGAATCATTGTTAATGCTGACGACTGCGTCGGCTGCCACGCCTGCTTCGTCGCTTGTAAAGAAGAAAACCAAGTTGCGCCTGGTGTGAAGTGGAACCATTTGGAAAGACTTGAGCATCCGGCTGAAGAAGTCATCGAATACTTCCGAGTATCCTGCATGCACTGCGAAAATCCAGCTTGCATGAAGGTGTGCCCTGTAAAAGCCGTTTACTTCGGACCGCACGGTGAAGTTCTGATTGACCAGAAAAAGTGCATCGGTTGCAAAGGCTGCTTAGCTGCCTGCCCGTACAGTGCTCCTAAATTCTCTGATCCGAATAAGCAGTCTTACTTCGGCGATCTGAAGCCGCTCGGCGGCAGATCTGCCAGTCCGACAGCTTGGACAACGCGTATCCCCGGAAAAGCCGAGCACTGCACTCTGTGCACGCATCGTACTTCCCAAGGACGCTTGCCTGCCTGCGTTGAAGTTTGCTCGACTAAGGCTTTGCAATTAGTTGACTACGACAATCCGACTGATGCTCAGAAGGCCTTGATCGCTAAGGCTCAGATCATCAATAAGGATGCCGGCACGTCTCCAAAGATCCGTTTCATTTCTTCGATTACTGATTTTGGAGGTATGAAAGTCAAAGCCTAAGCTTTGAATAGCGGTGCCGAAAGCGTGCGGCACCGCCTCGTGTCTCTTAGGTATTTTTGGGCGGGTTGTTGACCCGCCTTTTTTATCCTTCGTTCACAACAATGCCGGCAAATCTCGCCGGCATCTCATGTTGAAAAACAAATAATCGATTAGTTATTGGCTATGCGTTTTGCTGCTTCCTCTCCGGAAATTCTGCCGAAGGTAATCGTCTCGGAAATCGAGTTGCCTCCAAGTCTATTCTTTCCGTGCACACCGCCGGTGACTTCCCCTGCGGCAAATAAACCTTCGATGACTTTGCCATTCTTATCGATTACCTTAGCCTGCGGATTGATCTTCAGGCCGCCCATGTAATAGTGAATCGCAGGAGTGACTTCAATCGCATAGAAGTTCGGAGTATCCACCTTGGCTGAGATCTTCGGACGACCGAATTCCGGATCGTTTCCCGCTTCAGCATACTTATTGTATTGGGCGATCGTTGCTACCAGATTCTTAGGATCAATTCCGGCGTTTTTGCCAAGCTCTTCCAAGGTCTTGCCTTCTTTTGCGAGACCTAGTATAAATTTCTATAATTACGTTATCTAATTAGAATAAGAAGTATAATACGGCCATGAATGGAGGAATTTCATGGCCGGTCGTACCCGCAAATTTAATCCCGTCTTA
>OODM01001193.1_pt1 | contig 11521 bp, 8 predicted proteins | sample 1671471 | NCBI WGS metagenome assembly OODM01 (sample SAMN06348160, study PRJEB24527) | human gut metagenome | biome: human gut; feature: ankylosing spondylitis patient; material: feces | host: Homo sapiens | place: China | collected 2015-10 | reverse complement strand
TTTCTCAGCATTCTTTAAAATGATTAACATTTTGGAATGCTGAGTATAAAGCCTGCACTTCGCGGGTGCGGCTGTCGGGGCGGTCGGCCTGCTCAATGGCCGGGGCTTCCGGGTCGATGGCGTGGAGCTTGGAATGGGCGATCTCATGGATGGCTGTCTTTAGGGTCTGTAATTCGCTCATGCCCTCCTGAATGGCGATCCGCTTTTCCGTCAGGTGGTAATAGCCGTGGGAACCGCCCGGAATGTTCTCAAAACCAATGGGAACCGGGGAGGTCTGTTCCAGCGCCTTGAAAAATTCCCCGTAGCGTTCCACGCTGCCGGTCAGTTCTTCCACGCCGATAGAGGGCAGCGGTTCCCCCTCGGTCTGGCTCACATCAAAGACAGAAACGATCTTAAAGGCCGGAACCTGTATTTCCTGTACTTCGGTAACAGGCTTTCCGTCTTTTCCCATCACCGGCCTGCCCTGTGCGTCCAGCTTTTGCACTTCCTTTTTCGCCTTGAACGGGGCCGGGGCCAGTATCTTGATGGCCTTTTCGCCTTTCTTTACATTGCGGTGAAAATCGTCCCGCCACTTGTTGTAGCCCGCCACAAGCTGTCCGCCCTGCATGGCGATCAGGAGGGTGTTGTTGAAGCTGTAACTGTGGAACTTGGACATGGTGGTGAGATAGGCTTTGTAGCGTTCACTCTCGAAAAGCTCCTGTATGCCGGTTTCCAGCCGGTCGGTGATCTCTTTCATGCGCTCGGCGCTGTTCTGGCCGTTTAAGAGAATGGGGGTGACAGGCTGCGGGGCCTTTGTAGGCGCTGCCGCCTCCGGCTGTACCTTGCTTTCCTCCCGCAGAATTTCCGGCGCAGGATAGGCCATCACCCGGTATTGTTCCGGCACTGGCTGGCCCTCATGGACGCGCTGCCATTCGTCGCCGCTTTTTACCAGATAGCCATAATCGGTAAAAACACCATGCTCTGTGTTGGCAATATGCAGGCCAAAACGGGGCAGGAGAATCCCTGCTTTCCATTCCTCCGGCATATCCACCATGCCGGAACGGTTTAGATAGTAGTCGCCCAACTGTCCTGTGCTGGTGACATCCGGCAAATGCACATAAAAGTCCACATTTTCGGGATAGTCGATAATCTGGCCGATATTGTGAAAATCACTCTGCGGGCTTGTCAGGGCGGCGTTCAGCTCCGTAAGTTCGGCGGCGTCCAGCTTTTCCAATCTTGCAGCAAGGAAGTTTAATTCATCCATGCCTGCGGACAGCACCATATCACGGGGCAGCTTAATAGGTCGCTTCTGTGGGCTTCTATACCCATATAGAAAAAAGTCCTGTGGATTGTCGGTGCTGATTCCGATTTCCCGCAGGGCTGCTTGCAGTTTTTCGGTTGTGGTCGGCAGAGAAAACCATAGGCCCTCTTTGCCTTGCTCATAACGCTGTCGGTTATGAAGAAGTACGGAAAACACTTCGCTCATTGAATCGCTCCTTTCACATAATATAAGGGTTTGGGGCTTCCCCAAAGAGAAAATCCCCGGCCCGGCAGGTGCGCCGGGTCAGGAATTTTGCCGGGAGTGTGGCTACACTCCCTATGCTTGCTGTTTTTAGTTTTTGCCCCTCTGTTCCACGCGGTAGTTCACATACTTGCCGCCGGTATCGGCCAAAAGCACCGTCCCGTCATAGGTTTTGCCGGTTTTCATGGAGCGCAGGCCCTTTACCTTTGCTTTTCCGTCTTTAAGGAGCGCGGCGGCGATCTTCGGGGTGAACGCCTTGCCTCGTTCCTCAAAAAATCGGTCATTCTTCCACATGACAAACTGGCAGCTTCGGTTTCCGCAGTAGTAGTTCTTTTTGCCCTCGTAGACGCTTTCCCCGCAGCGCGGACATTTGCCGATAACCACACGCTCGGTCTGAAACAACTTCTGCGCGTCCTCGCTGATCTGGGAGTAGCCCACGATCAGGCCCCTTGTCATTTCTGCAATGCCAGCCATGAAGCCCTCCGGGTCGGCCTGCCCCTTGGCAATGGCCGTCAGCTCCGTTTCCCACTGTGCCGTAAGCTGGGGAGAGGTCAGCACTTCCGGCAGCACACAGGCAAGGTTGTGGCCGTCCTTGGTGGGAAGTAGCTGTTTTCCCCTGCGCTCCACAAAGCCCATCTGCACCAGCTTTTCTAAGATGGAGGCGCGGGTGGCCGGGGTTCCCAATCCCTGCCGCTCGGCGTCCTCCGGCAGATCGTCCGCACCGGCGCGCTCCATAGCAGAAAGCAGGGTATCTTCCGTGTAGGATTTTGGCGGTGCGGTGAAATGCTCGGTGACGGCGGCAGTTACCTTGTCAAAGGTCTGTCCCTCGGTGATCTCCGGCAGTTCCCGCGCAGGCTCCGGGGCGGTGTCGTCGGCGTCTGTTTTGAACGACGCCTTAAAGCGGCGGTCAAGCTCTTTCCAGCCGGGGGTCAGGATGGTTTTTCCCTTGGCGGTAAAGGTGTTCCCGGCACAGGTGAATGTGGCGGTGACAGCTTCATACACATGGGGCGCGGCCACGGCGCACAGCAGCTTGCAGCACACAAGGGACAGCAGTTTCTTTTCCCCCTCGGCCAGCCCGTCAAAGCCTTTCTGCACAAATTCCATCGTCGGGACAATGGCGTGGTGGTCGCTCACTTTTTTGCTGTTCAGCACCCGGCCAAACTGCGGGGACAGGTCAAGCCCCGTTGCAAAAGGAAGCAGCGGCCACAGGCCGGACACAAGGCTTTCCGCCGTTGGCAGCATATCATCGGTCAAATACTGACTGTCGGTGCGGGGATAGGTCAGCAGCTTCTTTTCATAGAGCTGCTGGGCATAGTCAAGGGTCTGCTTGGCGGTAAATCCAAACAGGCGGTTTGCTTCCCGCTGCAAGGTGGTGAGGTCATAGAGGCGGGGCGGCTGCTCCGTCTTTTTCTCCCGTGTTACCGACACACAAACGGCCTGCGCCGTTTCACAGGCGGCTTTCAGGGCCTTGGCGTCGTCTGCGTTTCTCATGCGTTCACTGGCCGCCTCCATGCCGCCCGCCGCAATCTGGACGATGTGGTATTTCTCTTTCTGAAAGCTGCTGATCTTGGCCTCCCGGTCAACCAGCATTTTCAGGGTCGGCGTCTGGACACGGCCCACGGTCAGGGTCTTGTGGTAGAGGATGGAGAAAAGTCTTGTCGCGTTGATCCCCACCAGCCAATCCGCCTGCGCCCGGCAAAGGGCCGACTGATACAAGTTGTCATAGTCAGTTCCCGGTTTCAGATGGGCAAAGCCGTCCTTGATGGCCGCGTCCTCCATGCTGGAAATCCAAAGGCGCTGAAACGGTTTCTTGCAGCCCGCCATCTGGTAGATGAAACGGAAAATCAATTCCCCCTCGCGCCCGGCGTCAGTGGCGCACACAAGGCCGGTAACATCGGGGCGCTCCATCAAAGAACGCAGGGTGTCAAACTGCTTTTTCTTATCATCGGGAATGATGTACTGCCATTCCTGCGGCAGAATCGGCAGGTCGTCATAGCGCCATTTTTTGAAACGCTCGTCATAAGTCCCGGCGTCGGCAAGGGAAACAAGGTGGCCGATACACCAGCTCACCAGATAGCCGTTTCCCTCCATGTAACCGTCCTGTTTCTTGTCCGCGCCGATCACGCCCGCAATGCTGCGGGCGACGCTTGGTTTCTCTGCAATTACTAACTGATAGCTCATACTTCGTCCTCCTTATTTCCATCTTCACTTGTCATATCCTCGTCCGGCTCCGGGGCTTCGTCCTCGTCGTCCTCGTCCTCGTCCTCTCCAAAGTCATACTCGGCCAGATCGTCATTGCCTGTGGTGTCGGCTTTTTCCTTTTTGAATTTCAGGAAGTAGAGGGCTGCGCCGCCGCCCAGCAGCACCACCACAAAGAACACCACAAGGCCGCCCATGCCGCTTGGCTTTTCCTCCTGCGGCTTTTCTTCCTCCGGCTGGGGCTTCGGCTCCGGCCCGTTGCAGGCGGTCAGGTTGTTTTTACAGACCGGGCAGGCCGTATTGACGGCCCCGGCTTGACACTTGGCCGTACAGGTGCAGACCTCCGGCTCTTTTTTCCCGTCCTCCAACAAGGCTTGCAGGTCGGCGTCGTCCACTTGGTTGAGGAAATGCACCGCCGTTTCCTTGTCCTCGTTGGCCCGGTCGATCAGGATGTAAAAATAATTCCCGGCCTTGGTGGTAACGGTGATAAGCTGCTTATCCCCGAAAAAATCATCCACCAGCGTAGCGTTGCCCTGCGGGGTGACAGGTACGCCCTCCGGCTCCATGCCGCCGGTGGTGGGTTCTTCGGTTTCCTCCGGCACTTCTGCGGGGGCCTCGGTGGTTTCCGGCAGCGGCACCGGGTCAGGGTCAGCGCCCCCGGCGTAGGCGGTAACGGTCGTGGTCGCCATGCAGAGCGCAGCGGCCACAGCCAGCGTCAAGGTGCGGAACAGTTTAGATTTCTTCATGGGCGCTGTCCTCCTGTTCAAAGTCCGGGATCGGGGCCGGGGCCGCCTGCAACGCGCCGCCGCGCACAAAGGCGGCGAACTCCTGCGGGGTCATGTTGAGGCCGCGCACAAGCTGGACGATCTGCAAGTTTTCCTGTTCGGTCTTGGCCGCTTCCAGCTCCCGAAGCTGCTTTTGCAGCTCCGCGATCTTGCCCTTGGTTTTCTCAATATCCTTTTCAATGCGTTCCAATTTGTTCATTGCCATAGTGATTTACTCCTTTCTGGCGTTTAAGGCAAACGCCCGTAACAATAAAAATGCTGCTGCCAGTAGCTTGAATTGAGGTTCGTGTAGGAAATGGGGTCGCCGCAGTGCAGCATGACCGAATTTCCCACATACAGCCCCACATGGGACATCCCGGCAGTGTCATAAGTGCCGACGAAAAATACAAGGTCGCCGGGCTTGGCCTGCTCCGGGGAAACGGGAGTGCAGATGTTGTAAAGCCCCTGCGCCGTCTGGCGTCCCACATTCCAGCCGGAATGATTGATAACCCAGCTAATGAAGCCGGAACAATCAAAGCTGGTGCTTGGGGAGCTGCCGCCCCACACATAGGGATAGCCCACATACTTTTCCGCCTCCGCGATCATGGCGGCAAAGGCTTCGTCCTTTAGCGCCTCCGGGGGGATTTCATAGTAGGTCGGCTCTTTCGGGATGGAGGCGTGGGGATAGCTGCCGTTGGGAAACAGGTCTGGCCGGTTGCCCAAAGTCTGCATATAGGCAGCATAAAAGCCCATCTGTTCCTCGGTGAGAATGTAGATGGGCAGGTGGGACAGGTCAAAGTTTTCCAGCTTCACATTGCAGATGTAATAGGTGTAGGGAACTTCCACGGTATAGGTGTTTCCCTCGCTGTCCGTCCTCGTTTCGGTGCGGTAGCGGGTTTCCGTTTCGATGGTCTGGGTCAGGATGTACTGCTTTTCAAAGAGCATGGCAAGGTCGCCCTGTACCTCCCCCAAAGTGAACACGCCGTTATGCAGCGCGGAGAGGATGGAGGTCAGCACATAGGGGTCATGTTTGATCTCGTCCAGATCGAAACGGTATTCGTCATAGCCAGGGTGCAGGCTTTCGTAGTTGTCAAGTTCGTGCTGCAAGTCTGCTTCCAGCGCGGCATAGGCGGCTTCGGCCCCCAGCATATCGCTGTCCTCGGAGAGATAGGAGGTGGCGGCAAGGCCCGTCCCGGTGCTGCCAAACATGGCGGTGCAGGATTGCAGGCCGCCCATCACCAGCAGGAGCATAAGTCCCACGCCGCCGACGATCAGCGCCCCTTTCCAGTGCCGGGCGGCAAAGGACGCGGCCTGTCTGCTTTTCTCTGCGGCTTTCTTGGCTGCGGCAGCCGTGGTCTTGGCGGTGCCTGCCGCCCCCTGTGCGGTCTGACCCGCCGCCCTTGCTGCCTTGGCATATTCCCGTTTGATGTGCTGTTTCTGCCAGAAACGGGAAACGGGGTTCTTTGCCGCCTGCGCCAGCTCCGGGTTGTCCCGCAGGGATTTTTGATACGCAAACTCGGCGTTGGCGGCGATGGACTTTCGCTCGGCCTTGGCGGCGGCCCGGTAGGGTTTGAGCTTGTGGCGATGGACGCCGCTGCGGATCATGCGGCCCGCCTGCCGTTCCGCCAGTTCCTCCCCCTTGTGGCCGCCCTCCACGCCCACATTTTCGTGTTCTACCTCATGGATTTTTCCGTGGAGGTAAAGCCCGGCTTCCTGTATGGGACGGCTGGCCGGGTTTGGTTTGAGCTGGGGAGGGGCTTTCTCCACCTTGTCAAAATACAGCCTGCTTTTGGCCTTGCCCTTGGCCTCGTCATAGACGGTTTCCTTGGTGACGACGTGCTTTTTCGGCAGAGCTTCTTTGGCCGCTTCCAGCTTATCCGCCCGTTTTTCTGCCTTTTTGATATACGGGGCCAGCTCCGGGGAGGCCCGTTCCTCGGCGGTAAACTGCAACCGGGAAACAGGACCGGTGGCCTGCGCCACAGTTTCCCCGGCGTCCTTGGCCACTTTCTTTGCCTTGTGGCGGTCGTGCAGTTCATCCGCCCGTTCCAGTATTTTTTCCGCCGCCCCCTCCGGCTGGGCGGTGTATTCCTGCTCGGCCTCCCGGCTGGACACATTGACGCTTTCGCCGGTGGTCTGGTTATCCAGCGTCAGGCCGTCGCGGGTCATGTGCTGCGTTACCTTGTCGCGAGGTTTTAAGGGTTCCATGACTTCACCTCCTTGTGCCTCATACCGTCGCCCCCTCGCCTAACCGGGTCGTCATGATCTGGTAGATCTGGGTGTTTTTCGGGATGGGGTTCTTAAAGGGCAGGATCACATTTTCGTAAATGAGAAGCCCCTCGCCGGGTTCGGAATTGTCCACATACCGTAATTGCTGGGGCGAAATGTTCAGCCGTTCTGCAAGGATTTTGCGGTCGCCGCTGGCCTGATTGAGTAGGCAGATAAAGTCGCTGTTTTCCAAAATGTTCTCAATTTCCGGGGAGGAAAGCAGGTCTTTTACATTCTGCGTTGCACCTGTGGGAATCCCGCCCCACTTACGGAAACGCTTCCAAATCTCACAGGAAAAGGCCGCCGTCTGTTCCTCTCGCAAAAGTAGATGGAACTCATCACAAAAATACCATGTCGCCTTGCCCTTGCTGCGGTTTTGGGTGACGCGCCCCCAAATCTGGTCTTGGACAATGAGCATACCGATTTTCTTTAGCTGCTTGCCCAGTTCCTTGATGTCAAAGGCCACAATGCGGTTTTGAATGTCGATGTTGGTTCTGTGGTTGAACACATTTAAGCTGCCGGACACATACAGGTCAAGGGCCTGCGCCACCCGGTCGGCCTCCGGGATATGCTGGTCTAACAGGGCTTTGTGCAGGTCTGCAAGGATGGGCATATTTTCCGGCTTGGGGTCTGCCAGATAAGGTCGGTAGATCACCTGTACCGCCCGGTCGATCACCGTCTTTTCAATGGCTTCCAGCCCGTTCTTGCCGCCCATGACAAGCTCACAGAACGACAGCACAAAGTCGGATTTCAAGGCCAGCGGGTTTTCATCCTCGGAGTAGTTCAGGTTGATGTCCAGCGGGTTCACATAGTTTTTGCTGGTAGGCGACAGCTTCACCACCTGCCCATGCAGCCGCTTCACAAGGGGGTAATACTCGGCTTCCGGGTCACAGATATACACATCGTCCGGGGTGCAGAGGAACACGCTCAAAATTTCTGATTTACAGCTCATACTTTTGCCGCTTCCCGGTGTCCCCAGCTTTAGCCCGTTGGGACACCTCGCCCGTTTGCGGTCGAGCATAATCATGTTGCCGGTTTTGGCGTTGATCCCGTAATACATGGCGTCGCCGCCCTGAAAAAGCTCCTGCGTCACAAAGGGGACGAACACGGCCACGCTGGAAGTCGTCAGGGAGCGTTCAATCTGGATGTGGCTGGCCCCCAGCGGCAGGCTGCTCATAAGCCCCTGTTCCTGCTGGTAGTCCAGCCGCACAAGGGAGCAGTTGTACTTCTGGGCGATCCCGGCAGCCCAGAACACATCGTTTTCCAGCTTTTGCCGGGTGTCTGCGGTGTTCAGCACCAAAAAGGTAAGCTGGAACATCCGTTCATTCCGGCTCTGCAAGGTCTTTAACAGCTCCTTGGCGTCCTGCCCGTAGGTGGCAAGGTCGCTGGGAAGTATATCCATGTCGTAACCGCTGCGGACAGCCCGTTTCTGTTCCTGAATCTTCATGGCGTCAAGGTCGGTGATCTTGCGCTTGACCGTCTTAATGGCGTCGCTCTGGTCGATGGCCTGCACATGGAGGTTCACCACAATGCCGTTTTCCGTGTTGAGAAAGTCGGCCAGCATTTCATCCGACAGCTCCGGGGAGAGGATTTGCAGGAAGCTCACCGCCCCGTATTTGCCGCCCAGCCCGAACATCCGGGCATTGCCGAAGCGGAACGAGGACGGGGCGATAAAGTCCTTGGTAGAAAATCCCGACGGGGCAAGCCACTTCCAGTCAAAGGAGAACGGTTCCCCGTCCGGGTGGAAAATGCTGTGCATGACTTCCAGCCGTTCCTTGGCGTCCAGTCCCCACGCGGAGGCCCCCATGCTCTTGAAATAGCCCAAAAGGTCGGTTTCGATCCGGCGCAGTCTGGCGCGGGCCATTTTCAGGCTGTCCGCCTCAATGGTGTAGGTCATAAATTTCCGCTTCATCAGGCCGTTGTTCCCGTTCACAAGCTGGTCTTGCAAAATGTCGGAATACTCGCTGCGGATGTCGTCGAAGTCGTCCCCTTGCGCCCGGATTTCAAAGCTCTTGGCATACTGCTTGGGGTCGATCTTGCGGTTGATAAAGGAAAACTGCACATGAATGGAGGCGTCCAGATAGTTGTAGAGGTCGCACAGGTTTTCAAAGATGGCGGTCTTGGTGTCCGCCTGCGCCAGTTGGTAGCTGATGTCCGTAAACTCAATGCACTTGGAAAAGGTGCGGGGCGTCACCCGGCATACGCCGTCCTGATACATGGCCTCATAGGGAATACTGGCCTGTGCCGAATGGGGCTTGCCGTCGCCCTTATACTTTCGGATGACGGCCTGAATCTCTTTCTTTTCGGCGCGGGTGAGCTTGACCGGCGCTTTTGCGCTCGTTTCGTTCTTTTGCTTTTTGGACAATGGCGTTGACCTCCTTTTCCATTTGGGATTGCCGCACAAGGGCGGTATAAGCGTTGTTGGTCTGGTAGGGGCGTTCCTTGGGCTGGATGAAGCAGCACTCGACGATCTGGCGCGCCACCACTTCAAGGGGCTGGCCGTGTTTTTCGTAAAGCGCCAGCAGAAAGCCCGGCAGCATAGCGAACACCATAATGAGCGCCGCCGCGCTGGTCGGGACGCGGCCCCGGATCAAAAAGAAAAGCGGGACGCCTACAAGCAGCGCACCGCCAAAACAAATGAGCTGGCGTTTCGTCAGCCCGAATACTACCTTGGATTTGACCTTGGTTAAATCCTTGGGGACAGTTACATAAGCCATAAAAAGTCACCTCGTTTCTTTAGTGGGCGGTAAATACGGCCTTGCTGATACTTCCTGTCTTGAACAGACAGAAGCAAAGCAAAACGGTATAGCCCATACAGCCCCAGATTGCGCCGGATATGTCGTCGGCGGTTCCGATCTGCTGGATCAGCACCGCATAAATCCCGACAACCACCATGATTAAAAAGGCTTGGAAGCCCAGCGCAAGCAGGGATTTCAAGTAGTTCTGGCCCATGCCGCGCCACTCTGCATTGCCCAGCGTGGCAAGGGGGATCGGCCCCAATGCGGTCACGGCGTAAATTTCAATCATTCTTCCATAGGTCACAAGGAAAATGCAGATGGAAAGAATATTCATCGTCAGCCCCACAACAAGGGTCTGGAACCACAGGCCCAGCAGCGGCCCGATGTCCATTGCTTCAAGGCGGCTTTCCAGATCGGGGAGCAGCGTGTCAAAATCAATGCTGGTATCTCCGATAATCACCCCGGCGCTCTGGTTGACGACCTGTTGGGTGGCGTCAAATACGCCCATGACGATATTCCATGTGTTCGTCACAATGAGGATGGCAAAGGCGCTTTTGAAAATCCAGCGGAAGAACATGGAGCTGTCGAAGTCGTGCATATTGTTCTTTTCCACAATCATGTCGATTAGCTCATAGCACATCACGAGGGCGAGAATGGCCGCCGCAATGGGGACGATAACCGTTTCGGACAGGTTTTGCAGCATGGAGAAAATGCCGCCGTTCCAGTCCTGCGGGGTACTGCCCACATCCGACGCGATTTCCCCGACTTTGGTATTGACTGTGTTAAACAGGCCGGACAGGTTGCCCATGATACCGTCGATCAGGATTCCTTTGATCCATTCCCCGATTAAATCACTGATCATGTGGGGACACCTCCTTTCCCGCGCCCTCCCAGATCAGAGAGGGCGCGGAGGGTTTTCTAACACACATGGGGTTATCCCAGCAGCCCGGACAGCAGAGGAACAAGTGTCATGCCGATCAGGGCAACACCACCTCCGGCGACAAGCTGCTTGATTCCCTGGCTCTTTACTAATGTGTGATAAAGAAGTAATAGAAGTGTAAAAAATTTTGCCGTTCCTATCCGGCACTTGCGCATTGTGTCGGATAGGTCGGGCGGTTATTCGGGCAAGTCCACCTTGCCAACAAAAGAATAATAAATCTCAATGTCCTGTCTGCGGGTCTTGTTCTCGTCATAGCTGCACTCATGCACAACGATTTTCTCTACAAACTCCCGCAGCAGAGTAGGGGTAAGTTCTTCAAAGCTGGTATGCCGCCGGACAACATTCATAAACTTTTCTGCGTTCACGGTGGCTTCCTGTGCTTTGGAAAGCTCCGCTTGGATAGCGGCGGCTCTTTCTTTCAGTTCCCGTTGCTCTGCTTCATAGTCTGCCGACAGCTCTGTGAAACGCTCGTCTGATATGCGCCCGGTCACGCTGTCCTCATACAGCCGCTTGAAGATAGCGGATAACTCGGCTATGCGTTTCTCGGCGGCTTCCAGCTCCTTTTTCTTGGCGGCGTTCCTGCGTCTGTCCCCGTCCTCATTCTGCTCGATTAAAAGCTTCATAAACCGGGCTTCATGCTTTGCCGCATAGCTGGTAACTTTCCGCAGATTGGAGAGTACGCCAGCGGTCAAGAGGTCAGTGCGGATAAAGTGCGCTGTGCAGTCGGCGGTGCGTTTCTTGTAGCTTCCGCAGATATAACAGTCCTGCTTGCGCTTGTCCGTCTGGTATCGCTGCTGGTACATGACGCTGCCGCAGTCGGCACAAAAGAGTATGCCGGAGAACAAGCCCACTTCGTCATAACGGTTGGGGCGTTTGCGCTGCTTGCGTAACTCCTGCACCCGTTCCCACGTTTCCCGGTCAATGATAGGCTCATGGTGGTTCTCAAAAACCGCCTGCTTTTCCGGGGGATTTTCTATGCTGTGTTTCAGCTTGTAGGACGGCTTCTCGGTCTTAAAGTTTACCAGACAGCCCGTATATTCCCGGTTTTCCAGCAGATGAACCACGGTATTGGTCGCCCACTTGCACTCATAGCCGGGGTGGTAGCGGCGGGTGC
>OODM01001189.1_pt1 | contig 11541 bp, 5 predicted proteins | sample 1671471 | NCBI WGS metagenome assembly OODM01 (sample SAMN06348160, study PRJEB24527) | human gut metagenome | biome: human gut; feature: ankylosing spondylitis patient; material: feces | host: Homo sapiens | place: China | collected 2015-10 | reverse complement strand
CTCGCTCGGCAGGATCGGAACCATGTCAGACGTCTCGCGCTCCTGAGCGCAGGCAACGGCAGACTCGAGCGCAGCACGCACCTTGTACACATCACCGTAGGTGAGAGTGTAGGAGCCAGCCTCGACGTCGGCATCGATGGTGGCAATCGTCTTGCGAGCGGCCTTGAGAGCGTCCTCGACCTTGGCAAGGGACTCGGAGGTGAAGTACTTGCCGTTGTCCACGATTGCCTGGGCGCGGCCAGCCATCATGCAGAGCAGGTCGTACTCGTACGGCTGGTACTTCTTGGCAGGCTCGGGAACTTTCTTACCGAAGACCTTCAGCTCGACAACGTGGTTGTCGCCACCGTTGGAGCCCTCGTAGCCATTGCCGTAGAGTCGAATGTAACGAGCTCGCACGGTCTTCTGAGAAGCCTTGTCTTCGATGGAGCCAAAGAGAACCTTGCCCTCCTTGGACTCAGCGTACAGATCCTCGGTGGGCTTCACGCCAAGACCGAACAGGTCCTTGTTTTTATCCGCAGCGCTGTAATACAGCACCTCATAGGAACCCTCGGCAAACTCAGGGTCGTTAGACGCGACCAGGGCCGTGGTGTCGTACTTCTTTCCACCATCGAAGAAGCGCCACAGCTGAACTCCGGAGACGTCGCAGTCGGAGCCCAAATCAACCTGCATGTAAGCGGGCTTGTGCTGGTTGTCGGCACCAAAGATGGCATGCGGCTTTGCGGTTTCGGGAACCTTGCCGTCAAGTGCATTGCTCAGCGGGGAGCCGGCATTGGTCGCGTCGCCAGCAGCGCCCACGAAGGCAGCGGAAGCGTTCTTGCCCTGGGCAAGGTTCTCGAACTTGGGCTCGGGAACCTCGGGCTGCTTAGGCAGCAGCTGGTTGTAGCCATCGGTCAGCTTGGCGAACGCATCGACCTGAGCGTCGCCCTGGGCGGCCTCGGCAGCGGCAATCAGCTGATCCATGCCAGCGGCGGCCCAGCTTTCGGCGGTCACGGCACCCTTGATACCCTTAGCGCGGGCAATGAGGCTCGCCAGCGGCGCGCCAGTAACCTCGTCGTAACCAAGAGCACGGTCATACACGACAACATTGGAGATCTTCTCGGCAGCGGCCTTGTCGATCTTGATAACGTCCTTGGCGACCGTGTAGTCAACGTTCTTCTTGTCGAACGCAGAGCCGGCGATCTCGCCATTGACGTACAGCTTCATCATGCCGTTGTTCTCACGAGCCACGGAGATGGAGGCCAGGTTGGGAACCACAACGTCGGAGACAGCAGTTACGCCGTTCATGGTGAAGACGGCCTTGCCCTCGCCGTTGATGGAGATGCTCCACTGGCCGCCCTGAGACAGGATGGTCTTGCCGGCAACCGGGTTCACCACAGTCACCTCGGCGGAGAAGCCATCGGAGCCCTCAACGCTTGCGGCCTTGCGGGAGATGGTGGTGCACTCGGGCTCGGAGACGGTAGCGATAATGCCACCGGCGTAGCCGGTGCGAGCGATGGAGCCCTCGAGCTTGTTGCCGGCAGCGTCGGCACCAGCGATAGCCTTGACCTCGATCTTGACGTTGTCGCCGTAAGGAGCGGGCAGCGTGATATCGAAGGTCTTGAGGTCGGCGTAGGCCTTGACGGCGTTGTCGGCCAGCTCGACCTTCTTGCCGTTCACGAGTACCTCGAACTTGGCACCGGACACATGCTCAGAAGCCTGAACGCGCAGGGTGGTGTTGTTCTCGGTGTAGAGCTTGGACAGGATGGGGGCGGCGGTGTCGCCATCCTTGGAGAGGTGCCAGATCTGGACCTCGCCAGGCTGGAGGGTCATCTCGATGGTCTGACCATGCTTCACGGTCTTGGGAGCCTCAGCGGCAGCCTTGTCCCCCTCGGTGTAGACATGGTCGAGCACGACATGATAGGAACCGTCGGACTTGCAACCAATGCCGGAATCGAGCTTGAAGCTGATCTTCTTGGCAGTAGCAGCAGGGTTGCGCATGGAGATGATGCCCTCGTCGCCGGCGTTATTGAAGCCAGCGAAACCGTAAGCATCCTGCTTGCCCGCCGCACCAGAGGTGCCGCTTGCCAGCGTTGCCGTGGAGGAGGGGTTGCCACCGACCCACTTGGCGTTGCGCAGCATATCGAAGTTCTCTTCCTCCCACTTGAGGAAGTCTGCGTTGATGAGGTACTTCTCGTCGTTAAAGATCGAGTCGGAGTAGTAGAGCTCCCAGAACGCGGTACCACGAGTGCCCATCATGTACAGGTAGTTGCGGAACTGCTCGCCGTCCATGGAGTCAGCGGTGATACCCGTACCCTCCTTACCGAAGATCGGGTCGTGGTTGTAGATGTTTGCCATCGGGAACTGGAAGTCGTGATTCTTCACGAAGTCATAGTACGCGCCGTCACGATAGGTGAGCATGGCGTTCATCTTGTCGTCGATCACGCCATTGGTGCGCTCGCCGCGGTCGGCAGTGCACTGCATCCACACGGAGTTGGACCACTGCAGGAACCACGGAGACGGGTTCACATAGCAGGTAAGGGAGATCCAGAGCTTGTTGATCTGCTCCTCATTAGCGGTCTTCCAGACCTCGTCGAACAGGTCAATCCACTTCTCCCACAGATCGGTGGAGTGATAGTAGCCGTTGGGGCCACCGAACATGTGCTGATGGTTCTCATCGTAACCAACCACACCGTCGCCCGAATTGAAAGCGCCGTACTGGCCGCTATCGGCAAAACCGTCCCACTTCCAGTAGTTAACGCCGTAATCCTTCATCCATTTGACGGCCATGTCCTTGAACTTGGTCACGTAGCGCTGGTCGGCGACATCGATGGAGCCACCGGCAGCAGAGCCATTTCCGGCATCGGCGATGATGCCGGCCAGGTTGCCCTGGTAGTTGTAGCCGCCACGCGGGCCAATCCACACGCCAAAGTCAGAGCCGAGCTTCTGAACAAGGTTGGACGACGGGGTCAGGCCATCGGGGAACTTGTTGTTGAACTGCCAGAAGCCCTCGTGGTTCAAGCCGTCCTTGCCGTCAACGGAGCCGTTGCGGCGAAGATCGTCGCCGGTCAGATACTGATCGACGCTCTTGCGGTACTGGTTCCAGCCGTCGTCCACAACGTAAGACTCGATCGGACGGACACCCGTCTCGTTGAGATGCTTATCAACCGCAAGGAAAGACTCAATGATGTTCTGGTCATCGATGAACATCATGTTGTCGAACCAGGAGTTGTACTGGATACGGAAGTCCGAAGGCTTAGAAATCTGGTTGATGTAATTAAAGAAGTCCGCCTGGACAACGTTCATATCAGAACCGTCGGAGTGAGAGGCGCCGACTACGGTCTGCCAAGAAACGTACTTGCCGTCCTTGGTCAGCTGATTATCACGCTCGAAGTCGGCAAAGTTCTTGCCGGTCCAGTAGCGGGAGCGGCCGACCTTGGCATCGCTGTCGCCAGAGACGATCTGGGTGTCCGTCTCGGGGAACTCGGAACCGAAGAACATGCCCTCAGCATAGAACGGCTGGCCAAGGATGGACTTCTCCATATCCATGGCAACCACGCCGCCCTTGTTGGTCGGGATGGTCCAGGTGTTCTTGGCGTCCTTGACGTTCAGGTGCTCACCGTCGATATAGTTGAAGCGCTGGGTCTTGTCGGAAGACTCGATCTCCAGCCACTTGCGCATATAGTGATCGCCGTCGAACATGGCAACCTTCTGCGCGACGGTCACCGTAGAGGCACCGAACTGCTTGGGCTCGAAGTTGAAAGTCACGAGCTTGCCGGACTTGGCCTTGTCGTTCAGAGTCACATTCGTGTCTTTGACAACGGGCTCGCCCTTGAGCTCAAGATCAGACGCCTTCAGGACGGGACGCTCGGCATCGACGCCGGGGGTCGACGTGAACTCTTCAGCAAAGAGATCGATCTCAGAGCCGGCGGCATAATTACCACCCTGACCCTTGGTCACGCGGATGCCCACATACTGTTTATCGCAGGCTTGCTTGAGACCAAAGTAAAGCCACTTGGCGCCCGGCTGATCACCATACACGCCGTCATAGCTGACCTTAAACGTGGTTTTACCCGCGGCATTCTCGAGCTTGTTGGACTCGCTGAACAGGCCGTTCGTCTCGTCAGAGGCGTATACCTCGAACTCCTGCCAGTTGCCGTTGGCGGAAGTCGAGCGAGCCACGTAGCCGAGGGTCTTAAAGGAGCCGCCCTTGGAGCCACGGTTCAGCGTGATATCGACCGGGAGCTTTTCGGTCGTGCCCTCGCCATTGTTGTTGTAGCGAGAATGCCAATACGTGCTGGGATCGCCGTCGATCAGGGCGTCTTTGCCCTGACCGTCCCCATTCTGAGCAGAGGAGACGTCGACGGTCCACTTGGCGGCATCCTTGTCCGCGCGAACGATGACGCTTTTCTTGTTAGACGTCAAAACATCAATCTCGGCAATATTGGCAGCCTTGTTCTTGTTCTCAGCCTGCCAATGATGGCTGGCGGTTGCGGTCAAGCGAACCTTTGACGCAGTCGTATCGACCCCAAGATCGATTTCCTGCTTGCCGGACTGGTTGGCCGGCTTGAGCTCCTGCTCCTTGATGAGCTTCCAGCCCTGGCCGTCAACGTTGGGAACCTCAACCTTGATCTTGGTAATGCAGCCCGTGCACTCATAGCTGCTGCCATTGACTCGAGGAGTGTACTCAAGGTAGCGGAACGTCTTGTCACCGTGGAAATTCAGCTCAAACCACGGCTGAACACCATTTGCCTGCTCAGTAGACGCCCAGTAGGTATTTACATCGCCGTCGATAGCATTCGAAGGGTCGGCGGGCTCAGAGGCATTCTTATCAATCGCCTCAACAGTGGTGAGTCCGGCGCCGGCACCGGGCTTAACGCTCGTAAGGGGCTTCTCGGGCTCAACACGGTCAGCGTTGACAAGGCCCTCGATATAGAACTCCTCGGAACCCTCCGCAGGAGTCAGCTCGGTCTTACCTAGCTTATTCTCAATCTTTCCGGTTTTGAGACCCCCCCCCTTCACGTCAAACGTACGGGAGATGGCGTTGTTGCCAATGGTGATGGAGCCATCCTTCTGTGAGACCACAACCTTGCCGTTCCCTGCATCGGCAATAGCCGGAACGGAGAAACCAAGGCCGGCCACGAGGGACGACGCGATCACCGCGGTTGCAAACAAACGCTTACTCATCTGCACCTCCTTCTCATTGGTGAGGGCCAGCGGGGCCGGGCGGCCCATTTGAACAGAGCCCTCGATTACAAAACTTAACGAGCTTATAAGATTTCACTTTTTTCCTTTGGGACTAATGGGTTATTCAACTGCGAACGGTCGCAATTTGCCCATGAACGGTCACGATTGGTTCGTACCAGATACCAGTTAAACCACGCTTAGCTCTACTTATTACTACTTGATATCTTGTTACTACCAGTTTGCTATCTTTCAGATTGCAATCAATAAGATCTTCTGATACTGCCAACAAAACAGGCCCAGTGAGGATCTCCAGAACATCGGGGTCGCGCAACGTTGCAAACTGGGCACATTAAAAATAAAAAAGGGTGCACCCGTTTCATCGGATGCACCCCAACCACGTCGTCAGTCTCGCGCTCGCGACAGCGCCCCCCTACAGCACGGTCATGCTGAAGGAGAAGTCGCGGGTCTCGCCCGGAGCGATGACGGTGACGTTGCGCTTGTGCTCGAACACGTCATCCTCGCTGGTGAGCGTGGCGTGGCCGGTCCAGGGCTCGAGCGCGATGAACGGGGAGTTGCCCTGGCGCGCGGACCAGATGCCGATGTACTTGAAATCCGCGAAGTCGATGCGCACGCCGCGACCGCTCTTGGTTCCGCGCAGGGTCAACGTGCCTCCCGGGACGTCCGTGAGCATGACGGCATCGCGGGAGAACAGCTCGCGGGTAACGGGGAGGACGTCGGCGTTCTCAACCGGAACGGTCGTCTCGTCGAACGTGAGCAGACCACCCTCGGCGATAGTGGGGGCAACGCAGGTCCACGGCTCCGCGAACTCGATCACGTAATCCTCGAACGCCTCGTCCTCGGCGCCGGGTGCGGGGACGTTGAACGCAGGGTGACCGCCCACGGAGAAGGGCATGTCGGCGGCACCCGTGTTGGTGACGGAGAAGGTCTGGGTGAGCGTCGCCTCGCCCGTGATGGCGTAGGTCATGTTGAGCTTGAACTCGTACGGATACGCCTCGAGCGTCTCCGGAGAGCTGGTGAACTCGAAGGTCACCGCAGAGCCATCCTCGGCCACCTCGGCGACGCGGTGCTCGTTGATGCGGGCGAGACCGTGGCGAGGCATGCGGCATGTGCCCTGGGCGCTCTCGGCCTCATCGCCGCGCAGGGAGCCAACGATGGGGAACAACACGGGGGCGTGCTTGCCCCAAAACGTCGGGTCCGCCTGCCACAGATACTCGCGGCCATCGAGCGCGAGACTCGTGAGCTCGGCGCCCTTGGAGCTGATGGTGGCGGAAAGACCGCCCTTGGAGATGGTCGTGTTCGACATGGCGAAACCTTTCGGACGAAGATGGAGGCGCACCGGGCGCCCATGGTGAACGGCGCTTGCGACGCCATTGCACACCCCATTATCCCCCGTTTGGCCCCGCCGTGCGACAGGCACATTAACGTTCGGTTCTATATTGTTCGGTACCTTGACTATCATGCCGGGCACTCGTATCCTCGAGTGAACGAATTCGAGAGTAGGAGGAACAGACATGGAAACACCCACGCCCAGCGCGATCTGCCGGGCCATGAGCAGCATCGAGACACCCGAGGCACAGCAGGACGAGACGATCATGCGCGCCAAGCGCATTCTCAGGGGGCTCGGCTTCTGCGGCCACTACATGCATTTCCACGGCGGCGGCCGATCCGGCCAGATCCCCATCCTATGCATGCTCGACCGCTGCGGGGGGACGCTCTCCCAACAGGAGCTCGGCATGCGCTTTGAGATCAAGCCCGGTTCGCTCTCCGAGATCCTCTCCAAGATGGAGACTGCCGGCCTGATCGAGCGCACGCGCGACACCAAGGACCGTCGCCAGCTGTTCGTCCACCTCACTGACGAGGGCACGCGCCTCGCCCACCTCGAACACGAGAAGTGCGACCGCTTCCGCCGCAGCGCCTTCGCCGCTCTAACCGTCGAGGAACAGGAGCAGCTCGCCGAGATGCTCGAGAAGATCCGCGTCACCTGGGAGGAACTTGATGATTAAAACCCTCGTGTCATCCGTTCGCGATTACAAGCTGCCGTCCATTGCCACACCGATCCTGGTGCTGTGCGAGGTCGCCTGCGAAATGGCGATTCCCTTTGTCACGGCCAACCTCATCGACACCATCAAAGACGGTGCGCAGATCGCACAGATCATGCCCACGGCCGGCGTGCTCGTTGGCCTCGCGCTCGTCTCGCTGTTCTTCGGTGCGGCGGCGGGCGTCACCTGCAGCTACGCAAGCTGCGGTTTTGCCAAGAACCTGCGCCACGACCTGTTCTACAAGATCCAGACGTTCTCGTTCGCCAACATCGACCGCTTCTCGAGCTCGTCGCTCGTGACGCGCCTCACCACCGACGTCACCAACGTGCAGCAGGCGTTCATGCTCATCATCCGCATCGCCGTCCGCGCGCCGCTCGTCTTGGTATTCGCCTTTGCCATGGCCTACGCCATGGGCGGCTACATCTCCTTTGTCTACCTGGCCATGATCCCGCTGCTCGGCTGCGGTCTGGGATTCATCATCCACAGGGTCGGGCCGATCTTCACCCGCGTGTTCCGCAAGTACGACGCGCTCAACGAGTCGGTCGAGGAGAACGTGACCGGCATGCGCGTGGTCAAGAGCTACGTGCGTGAGAACTATGAGAAGGAGAAGTTCGCCCGTGCCGCCGAAGACGTCCGCGCCGACTTCACCCGCGCCGAGAAGCTGCTCGCCCTCAACAACCCGATGATGAACCTGTGCGTCAACGGCGCCTTCGTCGTCATCATCTACCTGGGTTCCAAGCTCATCATCACCAGCCAGGGCGCTCTGTTCGACGTGGGCCAGCTCTCCTCCACCTTCACCTACGGATTTCAGATCCTCATGAGCCTCATGCAGCTCTCCATGATCTTCGTGATGGTCACCATGTCCGAGGAGAGCGCGAACCGTATCGTCGAGGTGCTGAACGCCGAGCCCACTATCACGAACCCCGCCGAGGCCGCACGCGAGGTCGCGGACGGTTCGATCGACTTCGACCATGTGAGCTTCAAGTACTCCGAGCACGCCGAGCGCCAGGCACTCGACGACATCGACCTGCATATCGCAAGCGGCGAGACCGTCGGTATCATCGGCGGGACCGGTTCCGCCAAGTCCACGCTCGTGAACCTCATCGCACGCCTGTACGACGCGACCGAGGGCACCGTGCGCGTGGGCGGGCGCGATGTGCGCTCTTACGACCTCGATGCGCTGCGCCACGAGGTGGCCATGGTACTGCAGAAGAACGTCCTGTTCAGCGGCACCATCGCGGAGAACCTGCGCTGGGGCGACGAGAACGCCACCGATGAGGAGGTCCGCGAGGCGGCCCATCTGGCCTGCGCCGACGAGTTCATCGACGGCTTCCCGAAGGGCTACGACACATGGATCGAACAGGGCGGCTCCAACGTCTCGGGCGGTCAGAAGCAGCGCCTGTGCATCGCGCGAGCCCTGCTGCGCCGTCCCAAGATCTTGATCTTGGACGACTCCACGAGCGCCGTGGACACCAAGACCGACGCCAAGATCCGCGCGGGCCTCGCCGCCTACCTGCCCGAGACCACCAAGCTCATCATCGCCCAGCGCATCGCCTCCGTGCAGGACGCCGACCGCATCATCGTGATGGAGAGCGGCCGCATTGCCGCAATGGGCACGCACGAGGAGCTGCTCGAGACCTCCGAGATCTACCGCGAGACGTTCACCTCGCAAAACAAGATGGGTGAGGAGGCCGTGGACGGCGACGGCTCCCCGCACACCGATGAAGATGTGCCCGCAGAACGCGAGACCGGCAACGGCGACCGGCAAGCCGCCGAAGAACTTGCCCACGCATTCGAAACTACGATGCAGGAAGGGGGTGAGGCCCATGAGTAAGCCCGCCAACAACGCACGCGTCAGGGGCTCCAAGCCCGGCACGCTCAAGCGCCTCGTCAAGATGCTCTTCTCGTTCTATCCGGTCTTGCTCCCGCTGGTGATGCTCGGCGTGATGCTGTGCGCCCTCATCAACTCCATCGGCTCGGTCTTCCTGCAAAAGGCCCTCGAGGTCATCTCGACCTCCTGGCAGACCGGCGATTGGGCCGCCGCGCGCCCGCAGATCGTGGGCCTCGTGACCACCCTCGCCGTCATCTACATCATCGGCAACCTGTCCTCGCTCTTCTGGAACCGCTACATGGGCGTCGTCACGCAGGGCTCGCTCATGAAGCTGCGTGAGAAGATGTTCAACCACATGCAGGACCTGCCGATCCGTTACTTCGACACCAACCAGCGCGGCGATATCATGTCGCACTACACCAACGACATCGACACCCTGCGCCAGATGATCTCGCAATCGCTGCCGAACCTGGTCATGACCGTCATCGTTTTGACCACAGTGTTCAGCATCATGCTGTACTTCTCGGTGTGGATGTGCCTGGTCATCGTCATCGGCGTGCTGTGCATGGTCGCGCTCACCAAGGTGCTCGGCTCAAACTCCGCCCGCTTCTTCATTGCGCAGCAGCGCGAGCTCGGCGTGGTCGAGGGTCATATCGAGGAGGTCATGGGCGGCCAGAAAGTCGTGAAGGCGTTCTGCCACGAGGCAGCCGCTGAGGCCGATTTCGACGAGCGCAACGAGCGCCTGTTCGAGGTGTCCGAGAAGGCGAACATGTTCGCCAATATCCTCATGCCCGTCCTCATGAACCTCGGCAACCTCATCTACGTGATGGTCGCCCTGGCAGGTGGCGTGTTCCTCGCGCTCGGCATTCCGAATCTGTCCATCTCGGGCCTGCCGCTGTCCATCGCCGTGGTGGTTCCGTTCCTCAACATGACCAAGCAGTTCTGCGGCCAGATCGGCCAGATCTCCCAGCAGATCAACGCCGTGGTCATGGGCCTGGCGGGCGCTGAGCGCATCTTCGCCCTGCTCGATGAGGAGCCCGAGACCGACGAGGGGTACGTCACGCTCGTGAACGCCCAGGTCAATCCCGACACCTGGCAGATCGAGGAGGCCGACCACCACACCGGCCTGTGGGCCTGGAAGCACCCGCACCGCGCGGACGGCACCGTGACCTATGTGCCCCTGCGCGGTGACGTGCAGATGGACAACGTCGACTTTGGCTATACCCCGGACCACGAGGTTTTGCACGGCGTGTCCGTGTACGCCAAGCCCGGTCAGAAGGTCGCCTTCGTGGGCGCGACGGGCGCGGGCAAGACGACGATCACCAACCTCATCAACCGCTTCTACGACATCGCCGACGGCAAGATCCGCTACGACGGCATCAACGTGAACAAGATCCGCAAGGCAGACCTGCGCCGTTCGCTCGGCGTGGTGCTCCAGGACGTCAACCTGTTCACCGGCACCGTGATGGACAACATCCGCTACGGCAGCCTTGAGGCCACCGACGAGGAGTGCATCCATGCCGCCGAGCTCGCGGGAGCCGACGACTTCATCCGTCGCCTGCCCGAGGGGTACGACACCATGCTCACCGGCAACGGCTCGCAGCTCTCACAGGGACAGCGCCAGCTCATCTCCATCGCGCGCGCCGCAGTTGCCGATCCGCCGGCGATGATCCTGGACGAGGCGACGAGCTCCATCGATACGCGCACGGAGGCCATCGTGCAGCGCGGCATGGACGCGCTCATGCAGGGTCGCACGACCTTCGTGATCGCCCATCGCCTGAGCACCGTGCGCAACTCCGATGTCATCATCTGCCTGGACCATGGCCGCGTGATCGAACGCGGCACGCACGACGAGCTCATCGCCAAGCGCGGTTACTACTACCAGCTCTACACCGGCGCGTTTGAACTCGAGTAGGCCCGCCCTTCGATGCGGGGCGAGACGGGCGCTTCCGACGAGCGGCCCGGACGCCCCGCTCCGGGCAGGTCGTTGGCAGCGCAGCTCGCGGCCGTCGGAGGCCGTTGGTGGCTGTCGGAGGTTGTCGAAAGCCGTTGGATACTGCTGGAGGTTATGAACGATTAACTCCCTGCCACCTGTTTTGAGTGCATTATTTCCGCAGGTAGATATGTGTACAAAAAAGGAGCTTATGAACGAATGGTTCATAAGCTCCTTTTCTTGGCGGCAAATCGTTCATAGCCTCACGAGCGGCCGCGCCATTCACGCCCGCACGCGTTTGTCAGGCACGTCTACTTACCCGCGTTGCGCTCGCGATCCTCGAGGGCGCGCTTGAGGGCGTCGATATCGGCCTCGGTGCGCTTGGACTTACGCCAAAGGGAGAAGACGAAGGCGAACAGAGTGAGCAGGATACCCACATACGCAGCGAGCACGTAGGGGGCGGCGGGCAACACGGTCGAATAGACCTCGGAGAGAATCGGATCCATTTAATCCTCCTTGGACGGGATAGGCGGCATGTCGCCCGCGTGGGCGGC
>OODM01001187.1_pt1 | contig 11562 bp, 10 predicted proteins | sample 1671471 | NCBI WGS metagenome assembly OODM01 (sample SAMN06348160, study PRJEB24527) | human gut metagenome | biome: human gut; feature: ankylosing spondylitis patient; material: feces | host: Homo sapiens | place: China | collected 2015-10 | reverse complement strand
TCTAGTTCGACTGGCTGATGTCAGGTCTGGAGATCGAGCAGCCAAAAGCGATTAGACCGAGAAAACCTGAGGATAAAAAAGAGTAAAAAAAGTCCCATTTTACTAGGGATTCCGCCGTTTTTATGGTATAATATAAGTATCGAAAAAAGGAGTTTTATACCATGAGTTCAGGCAGAAATGATATCCGTCTGATCGAGCTGAAGGATACGATCTCACAACTAAATCAGACGATCCGTGTGCAGACGGAGATGATCAAAGATCTTCGAAAAACGATCGAAGAACATCATGCATCCGATGAAAAGAAGGATCAGATCATTTCAAACCTGCAGGCAGAGATCTCATATCTGAAAGCAAAGCTGTTTGGAGCTTCCAGTGAAAAAAGACGGAAAGAAGATCTTCCGGGGCAGATGAGTCTGTTTGATGAACTTATGGAGGAAGAACCGGCAAAAGAGATCGAACCGGAATATATTGAGATCAAAGCCCATGAAAGAAAGCGGAAAAAGAAACCGGATCTTAACGAACAGTTCCGTGATATCCCTGTCCGTCAGGAATTCGTTGACACTCTGACAGAAGAACAGAAAACATGCAGTATCTGCGGAACAAAGATGGTCGAGATCGGTCATGAACTGATCCGAAGTGAAGTCATCTTTACACCGGCGAAACTGGAACGTGTGGAATATATCGCTACAACTTATGGATGCCCAAAGTGCAAAGAAACGGAGGAACCGCAGTTCGTTAAAGATAACGGGGTTCCTGCACTTCTGCGTGGAAGTTATGTATCTCCATCGCTTGCAGCACATGTGATCTGTCAGAAGTTCATGAACGCAATGCCACTGTACCGGCAGGAAAAAGACTGGGAACAGCTGGGAGCAACGATCACGAGAGCTTCCATGGCAAGATGGATCATTCACTGTTCCAAAACATACTTTCAGCCAATGTATGAATATTTTGAGAAACAGCTGAAGAAACGAAAGTTTCTGATGATGGATGAAACACGTCTTCAGGTGCTGAAGGAAGAATGGCGGAGAGCCCAGACACAGTCTTTTATCTGGGTGGTACGCAGCGGAGAAGACGGACTGCCAAAGATCGTGCTCTATCATTATACGGAAACAAGAGCAGGAAAACATGCGGTCGGATTTCTGGACGGGATTAAGCCGGGATATTACTTTATGGCAGACGGCTATCATGGATACAACCTGTTGAAGGATGGAAAACGCTGCTGTTGTTATGCACATATCCGCAGATATCTTCTGGAAGCGATCCCGAAAGGTCATGAAAAAGATTATACAGATCCTGCCGTTCAGGGAGTTTTGTATTGTGATAAGCTGTTTGAATATGAACGGCGTTATCGTGAAAAAGGGTTTTCTCCGGAACAAAAAAAGAAACGACGTCTCAAAGATGAAAAACCAGTCATTGAGGCTTTTTTGTCATGGCTTGATGCACAGACACCTGTCAAAGGAAGTCGTCTTGACCAGGCTGTGATATACATCCGAAACCGAAAAGATTCACTGATGACATATCTGGAAGATGGAAGGTGCAGTCTCAGTAACAACCTAAGTGAAAATGCGATCCGTCCGATCACGGTCGGAAGAAAGAACTGGTTGTTCTGTGATTCTGTAGACGGAGCCAATGCCAGTGCGATCTGTTTTACAATGATCGAGATGGCAAAAGCATATGATCTGAACGTGTATAAGTATTTAAATTTCTTATTGGAAAAACGTCCAAATGCGAGAACTGCCCAGAAAGAATTAGAAAAACTAGCACCGTGGAATGAAGAAGTGCAAAAGATGTTTGCTAGGAAAATGAAGTAAAGTACTAGCATTCTATTATTCTAGCAACACCCTAAGATAAAGCGCTTACCTTCCTTTAGGGAATTTACAACGGATTCTGTCTGTACACAACATGTCCATGGTCCAAGGACAAAACAACAGATTGCAAGCAAAAAGGCTCCTTTTTTCCACCCAAGTGCATTTTTCATTACGAACGATCTATCACACATATACTCGTCCATTGAATTTTTGTATTTTACACGATATCTCTGTCCAAGAATGATCTCACAGGCTTTTGTAGACATTCCGAGAAGTGCTGAGATCCACATCCAGAAGATCGCTCCTGGTCCTCCCATCGTGATCGCAGTTGCCACACCACCGATGTTCCCAACACCGATCGTATTGGCCATAGCTGTACATGCTGCTGCGAATCCAGATACGGTTCCTTCCCCTTCTCCTTTCCCTTTGAACATCTTTCCAAATGTATTCTGGAAATGAAATTTAATCTTTGTGATGTAGCGAAACTTAAATTTAATTGATAAATAAAGTCCTGTTCCGATCAATGCGATTGTCATTGGCGTTCCCCACAGGAAATCTGAAATCGTCTGAATTACAAGTAATAGTCCATTCATATATTTTTGTTTTATCCTCCTTTGTAATTTGTTGCTTTCATGATAAATTCAGAAATGAAAAAAGATACAGAACCTCATTTTCTGTATCCTTCCTTATCATTTTTATCATAATTTATGTTAAACCTTATTGTAAGAATAAGGTCAAGCTATTTCCTAGTTTTTTTCTAGTAAAATCTGTATTTCATAATTGGCATGAGCATAATTATCAAGATTATCCTCATATTCCATCGCAAGCATCAGTTCTGGCTTTGCCTTTCCCTGAAAATAACTGATGATCCTTTGAGGATTCCATGCCTCTTCTAAGATTCTTTCCCGAAAGCACAGATAATCTCCTTCTGGGAGCTTTAAGATATTTGGTGCATCTTTTACTTTCTCATTTAAGTAAATAAAATAGTAATCCGGCCGGAATTTCTGCTTACAAAATGCATCGTATGAAATCTTATAGCCATACTGTCTTAGATACATCGCATTATCAATTCCCTGCTCACTTTTTTCCTTCGCAAGACGGATCTCCATGTCTGCCAGGAGATCTCTTTTATAGCATGGAACCTGCAGATAATATCGTTCTTTTAAATGCATGACACATGGTGCATCTTCATTTCGCTCCATATAGGTAAAATAATCTTTGTACCAGTCAACCATCTCGATCTGATGACGGATCTTTTTTTCTTCTTCTTCTAAGACTTTCTTCTGCTGGTCAAGAAATGGAAGTAACCGCTCGACTTTCTTACTAAGCATGACTTCTTTGATATCATCAAGCGGCATTCCAAGACTTTGTAAATATTTGATCCTGTCGATAAAATGAAATTGTTCATATGCATAATAACGATATCCGGTTCTTGGATCGATCTTTATCGGTTTCACGAGTCCAATCTTATCGCAAAACCGCAAAGTCTGGGTTGTAATTCCCATCAGACTTGCCGTCTCACCGATTCGGTAGTATTCTTTCATCTATGATTCACTCTTTTCTCTCAAAGCTATTTTTCTTTATCATAGCATACTTTTGTTACTTCTGAACCATATCCATTGCAAATAAGGCTGCTCCAAGTGCCCCGCATAACTGAGCTTTATCACTGATCACAAGAGTTGTTCCAAGTTTTTCTTCCAGTGTCTTTACCAGGCCTTTATTCTTAGATACACCACCTGTCATCATATAGCGTTCTTCTCCTCCAACTCGTTTTGCAAGAGCTGCTGTTTTGGATGCAACGGCTTTATTTAATCCGTGAACAATGTCATCGGTTTCTTTGTTCTGCGCGATCAAGGATACGACTTCTGATTCTGCAAATACCGTGCACATACTGGAGATTGTGATATCTTCTTTGTATGTAAGTCCTGCTTCACTCATCTGGTCCAGATCCATTTCCATTGTTCTCGCCATCATCTCTAAAAATCGTCCGGTTCCAGCTGCACATTTATCATTCATAACAAAGTTTGCAACCGCTCCATTTTCGTCAAGACGAATGACCTTGCTGTCCTGTCCACCGATATCAATGACCGTTCTCACTTCTGGATTTAAGAAATGTGCTCCTCTTGCATGGCATGTGATCTCTGTGATACTTTTATCTCCATCGGTGATTGCCGTTCTTCCATATCCTGTTGTTACCATAGCATCGATATCTTCTCTCTGAAGTTTTGCCTGTTTTAGGGCCTCTTCCAAAGCTCGTTCTGCTCCCATCGCTGCTCCAGCACCTGTTGGCAGAATGATTCCTGTCACGATTTCTCCATCTTTATTCAAAATAACAACGTCTGTACTTGTAGATCCGCTGTCGATTCCTGCAAAATATCCTTTTCCCATTTTCTTCTCACCACTTTCTAAATTGTCCATATTCATGCTTTCTGCAAATGCTTCTAATCTTGTCAATAACTGTCCGCTGCTCTGCACTGTATAGTCTGACTCGATCTTTAATAATGGCACTGTAATGTTTTGTTTTACCTGTGCATACTCAAAACTGTAGAAATCACAAAATTTGACCGTATGGTAAATGATCCCTTTTAAGTTTGGATCATTATACAAACGTTTTCTTCCGCTGTTATCCATCATACGCATACAAGGTGTCTGTCCTAAAAGTTCTGCTGCATACCATTCCATTAATTCATTAAAATCATCTGTCTTTGGTGGCTTTACTTCACCGACGCTTCGGTTATTGACACAAGTATCATTCTCCACTGAATATGGCATGGATTCTTTGACCATTTCATATAATTCATTTCCCATTCTTGCCCCAAGAACACTGATATATGGTTCTTTCTGCTTTTCTGGTTCTTTAAATGCTTCAACAAATTTCTTTTGATCAAATTCAGATCCTTTGTAGGCTCCATAGGCTCTTGCAAGTCCTTTTAACTGTAAAACAGTTCGTTCCCTGCTGCATTCTCCGTCACAGTGCAGCATATCGATCATATATAAAAAATCAAGTTTTCCACTGTCTTCCAGAATATCATAGACACTTCGGATCGTATCACAGCAGTTTACTAAAACCAGTTCTTTTACTTTCCCAGTCATAACTGCTTCTAAGACAGCTTTTCCAAATCCACAGATATTTGGATGTGCGATCTGATCTGCGAGATCAAATCCTTCCGGCATCTGGTTTAAATTCTCACATTCCCCGCCAAATGCCTGCAATAATTCAATTGGTGTATATTTACAAACGTAATATGTCTTACTCATCTTGTCCACCTTCCATTTCTTCAGCTCCAAGCATCTCTAAAAATGCTCCTAGTCTTGTTGAAGTCTGTCCTTCTCCGCCGTGGCTTCGGTCACATCCATCTCCATCTAATAACAGCATTGGAATTCCTGCTTCTTCAAACTTCTTCTTGGCAAGCTGTGCTGCTCCAAGTGTATGTTTACATCCCCAGTGTCCAAACCAGACAGCTCCATCTGCTTTCACATCTTTTGCATGGCGGATTCCGGCTTCAATTCTTCTTACCGCACTTCCATTTAATCCATGATAGACCATTCTTCTCGCCATCGCATCGTATGGATCTTCTGGATCAAAATCAGGTTCGAATGTACGACTTAACTCGCATCCTGCGATCTGTGCATTCTCATTAAATGCCAGTGCTTCCTGTACTGCACCTGACCAGAATGGGATCGTGTGCATCCAGTAGATATTCTTTCCTTTTTTCTTTGGTGCTTTTTCGATATCTTTTAATAACTGATCCACATATTTCTCTTCTTCTTTTGTTCCCAACAAAATATTATTTGTCATTCCTGCAAAAAGCGGTGTGACAAGATCTGTTTTGATATCTTTATCTGCGGATTTTTTCTGACATTCAATGAACTTATCCATCGTACGTTTGCTTCGTCTCATTCGTTCTTTTAGTCCATCTTCTGTAATCGTCTTTCCAGTACATTTTTCTAAAAATACTTTCAGATCTCTGATCTGATCTGCGACATATTTGACGTTATCTTCATTTTGCTGCATCGGTACATCGATCGCAAATGCTGGTACATCATATAGTTTTGCTAATGTTTTGAATGTTAGTAAATTTGCATCGCAAGTAAGGTTTGTGTATACGATACATTTGGGCTTTGGAAGGATCTTCTTCTGTGCCGCTCCCAAAAATGTCTTATGATAGCTGCATAGTGTTTCTGAAATTCCTGTGTTCTCTGCCTGCTGTAAAAATGCTCGTTCTGCATTTGATGCGGAAAGATAGCAGGAAAATGCTTCTACATTATATGGATGTAATCCTGCTTCGTGTAAGATCTCACATGGTGTAAAGATACTGACGATCGCACATTCCTGAGGATTCTTAAGTGGCATCAGCATCGTGTTCATCATCAGATGCGCAAGATATCTATCTGCTGGCAGTAATCGTTTGTCTGGTGTAAATTTATATTTTAAGTTCTGAACTTCCCATCCAAGTTTTAATAATACTCTTGCTCTGTCTGGATTTGTATTTGCCCATTTCTCGATATATTTTCCGTATGTCTCTATGATCTGCATATTTATTTCACATCCTTTTTTTGTTCTAAAGAACTATATTACTTGTTATTTTTCAAAAAATCAACGATTAAATTTGGCACAATACATATATATGTATACATTTTACAGATTTTGTGATAAAATGAATTTTTATGCTTAAGAAAGGATTTGGTAATTTTATTATGAATAATGATAAAGAATTTTTAGCAACGGAACCCATTGGGAAACTGCTTTTAAGACTGGCAATTCCGACTTTGGCCGCTCAGATGATCAATATGCTTTACAATATTATTGACCGTATTTATATTGGACATATTCCTGGAAGTGGCGCTTTAGCTCTGACTGGAGTTGGAGTTTGTATGCCGCTGATCATGATCATTTCGGCATTTGCCGCTCTTGTTGGAAATGGTGGTGCCCCTCGTGCTTCGATCTTGATGGGTAAGAAAGATCTTGATTCTGCGGAAAATATTCTTGGAAATTGTTTTACGATGCAGATCATTATCTCTGTGATCTTAACTTTGATCATGTTTTTTGGCAACCGTACATTTTTGATGGCATTTGGAGCCAGTGAGAATACGATCGAATATGCAGTCAGTTATATGAATATTTATTCTCTTGGCACGATTTTTGTACAGTTAACACTTGGAATGAATGCATTTATCACTGCGCAAGGATTTGCGAAAACTGGAATGTATTCTGTTTTGATCGGAGCCGTGATCAATATCATCTTAGATCCGATTTTTATCTTTGCATGCCATATGGGCGTTCGTGGTGCCGCACTGGCTACAATCATATCTCAGGCTTGTTCTTGCATCTGGGTATTGAGTTTCTTATTTGGGACAAGATCGACACTTCGTATCAAGAAACAAAACCTGACACTGAAAGCTCCTGTGATCCTGCCTTGTCTGGCTCTTGGACTTTCTTTGTTTATCATGCAGGCAAGTGAAAGTATCATCTCTGTGTGTTTTAACTCTTCTTTGCTTAAATACGGTGGTGATGTGGCTGTTGGTGCAATGACGATCCTTACTAGTGTAATGCAGTTTGCGATGCTTCCTCTTCAGGGACTTGGACAGGGTGCACAGCCGATCATGAGTTATAATTATGGTGCAAAGAATACGGATCGTGTAAAGGGTACTTTCTTCCTCTTATTAAAGGCAAGTTTGACTTACTCTATCATCTTATGGGGACTAGTCATGTTATTCCCTCAAGTGTTTGCTGGTATTTTTACTTCAAATCCAGCTCTTGTTATATTTACAAAGAAGGCTCTTCGTGTTTACATGGCAGTTATGTTTATGTTTGGAATTCAGATTTCCTGCCAGATGGCATTTAACTCTCTTGGAAAAGCAATTTCTTCTATTATTGTTGCTGTTATGAGAAAATTTGTACTTTTAATTCCTTTGATCTATATCATGCCTCATATTTTTACAACAGATCAGACCATGGCTGTTTATATGGCGGAACCTGTTGCTGATTTTATTGCAGTAACATTTACAGCGATCTTGTTTTCTGTACAATTTAAGAAAGCTCTTGCTGCGATCCGTTTGAACTAAAAAAAGAAAAGTCTGGAAAATTCTAATACTTTTCCAGACTTTTCTTTTTATCATAGGGCCATAGACGAAAGAGTCTTAATCTCTCTTTAATTTCACTGCCACACCTTTTTCAAGACTTTCATGAACTGCTTCTGCGATCAATTCTGCCTGTAATCCATCGTTTCCATCAGCTATAAATGGAAGATCATTCTGTAAACAGTAAATAAAATCGTTAATTGGTTCAATTCCAAATCCACTTGGCCGTCCACAGTTATTTAAGATGAAATAAGAGTTTGGTGTGCGTAATTTGCTATTGTTATAGATTTCTACTCCACGATTCTGAGAGTCAATCCTAAACATTGCATTTTCGCACAGGATCTGTGTTCTTCCATCATTATTTTTTGCGAATCCTTTTGGTAAGATCCAAGAATTTTCTACTGTCCAGTAGCATCCATTTTCCATTTTCAGTGTTGCCTGGATAGAGTCGTATGTATCAACTCCTCTTGCTTTTAACACTTTCCTTGTTCCTACTGCGTATACTTCTTCTACTTCGCATCCCATATACCAACGAACCTGATCATAACAATGTGTTCCTAAGAAATGTACAGGGCTTGATTTGTCTGCCCAGTTGAACCATTCTGTTGGAACATCAATGATATCATCCATGCACATATATCCACGGATTGGTGCTCCTGATTCTTCGTTCTGAAGTTCATTTCGTACATTGATCGCCGCTGGATCCCATCTCTTATGATAGTCGACCGCAACTCTTACATTGTATTTTTCAGCTTCTGCTAAAATTTTCTTTGCATCTTCTGATGTTGTTGCTAATGGCTTCTCCACCAGAATTGGTTTTCCATGACGGATCGCTGCTAATGCCGGGTCCATGTGGAAAGCATCTGGTGTTGCAATAGATACAGCATCAATTTCTTCGTTGTCTAACATTTCATTTACGTCATTGTATGTTTTTACATTGTATTGTTCTGCAATGCGATCTGTGATCTCTTTATTTAAGTCACACACTGCAACTAAATTTGTGTTTGGATTCCACGTATATGCATTTACATGGTTAATTCCATAGATTCCTGCTCCTACTACTGCAACATTCATACCCTTCATTTTAAATCTCCTTTTTAACTATATGACACTTTAATTTTCTAGAAAATTCCTACAAAAGAAAGCAAAATGGAAACTGCGATGATTCCAATTACGATCTTTCCAGTTCCTACTTTTTTCTTTCTGATCAACCAGTAGATCAAGAATAAAACGATCAGTGGGAATACATTTGGGAAAATAGAATCTAACTTATCCTGTACTACGACTGTACTGATCTTTAACACAGTTTTTAATGTTACCATGGAAGCGGTCATAGCACCCATCATAAACATGGCGAGTACATTGGCTCCAGAGATAACATCCTGCATTAAACCAGATCCCATGATCGTTTTAATAGATTCTCTTCCCTTTTTGTATGTCATATTTGTTGTTAAGATCAATTCACCAATACAATATCCAACGAACAGTAATAATACGACTAATGCCAGTGGATTTCCTGCTGCCGCAAGTGTTGCTGCTGCAATCTTCATCAATGTTCCGATGATTCCCCAGTCAAAGCTGTCTCCTAAAGCTGCGACAGGTCCCATCAATCCTGTTTTTAAACCTGTAATTGCCATATCGGGCATCTTAGATGGATCTTTCGCTCTCTGCTCTTCCATTGCGATGGTTGTTCCAAGGATCAGACCACCTGCTGTTACATTACAGTTATATAATAATAGGTGACGTTTTAAGGCTTCTGATAAATCTTCTTTTTTGGTATATAATTTCTTTAAAATATGTGAAATACTTCCACAAAATGCAATTCCCTGCATATTTTCAAAGTTCAGAGGCATCTCAGCGGACATGTACCAACGGAACATTGCTTTATTTAAGTCTTTTTGTGTTAAGACTTTCTTTTCTTCTTGTGTATTCATTTCATTACTCATGTTCTCTTACCTCCTCTGCAATTTCCTGTCTCTGGAATACTGTAATAAATGCAATACAGATTGCGATGATTCCAGCTGTTAATGAGTTTACTCCTCCAACGGATACTACGATATAACCTAAGAATACGAAAGGAATCAGTTTGTTCTTTCCGATCATATTCATGATCAGTGCGAATCCTAAGGCTGGTAAAACTCCTCCTGCTACTTCTAATCCATGTGTCACAAATGTTGGAAGTGCCTTCATAATGTTAATTACTACATCCTGACCTACCATGTTAATAATAAACACTGGTAAGAATAGTAGTGGAATTGCTAATAACGCTGGATAAATCGTTGCGCATCTCCAGATAGCATCTGCATTTCCTTCTTCTGCATATTTATTTGCTTTTGCTACAAAGTATGTGTTGATCACTTTTCTTAAATTGGTTACGAATGATCCGAGTAATCCAACTGGTACTGCTAATGCGATCGCTGTTGTTGCATTCATTCCTGATCCGATCGCGATTGGAATAACGCATGTTGCTGCCAGACACTCGTCTGTTGGAAGGTTCGCTCCTGGTGCAAAAATACCTGCAAATACCAGTGCGATACCACCACCGATAATTAATCCTTGCATTGGCTGTCCCATCAGTAACCCTGCTACAAGTCCTACCGTTACAGGGCTTGAGATAAACAGGAATCCGAAATATGATAAGATCATTCCTCGGCACCACCAATACATAATTCCCATGACAATTGCTATGATTACAGTATTCATATATTTTTCCTCCTTTTGTTACATCTTACGTTTTACTGCATCGAAACTTATTGCTGATATTTCAGGCATTGGCTGGACAGTGATCTCAATACCTTTACTATTTAATTCTTCCAGCATATCAAGTTCCTTTTGTGAAATTGCAACTCCTGTTGTGATCAGTTTTCTTCCTTCCTCATTTGGTACTGCTCCAACATTGATCGCAGGTAATTCAACTCCTTTCTCTACTAATTTCAGACATGTCTCAATATCTTTGGAAATCAAAAATACCGTATCGTCTGTGTTATCTAGCACCTCTTTTGCTTTATCAATGGTTACAATATCAACATCTGTTCCTTTTGGAACTGCCATCTTGTAAATGTCACTCATAAATTCGTCATTTCCAAGTACATCATCTACTAATACGATTCGTCTTACTGGGCAAACCTTTAACCATCTTGCCACTACCTGTCCATGGATCAGTCTGTAATCTACTCTCACTAATTTAATTTCTGCCATAATTCTTACCTCCGCTCTTTCATTATTTTTGTTGGACATTTAATTCCATCCTGTGCTGTTTCGATACAACTTTCTACCAGTTCATCTAATGTCTGCGTTTCTCGCTCTGTCACAAACTGAATGATCATTGGAAGATTCACTCCTGTTACTGTTTCAACGTTTTCTCTCCTCAAGGCAATTTTTGTTGCCAGGTTGGAAGGTGTTCCTCCAAACAGATCTGCCATGATCAAGACTCCTTCTTCCTGATCTAATTCGTCTACGTATTCTTCTAACATCTGCTCCCCTTTTTGAATATCATCCCCAGGGTTTAGGGTCCATGCTCTGCACTGACTTAATGGTCCTGCAAACATCTCTGCTCCTTTGATCAATTCAACACTTGAATTGCCGTGTGTTGCAATGATTAATCCGATCATCATACCTCCTCTCTTGGTCATCCATATTTCTATTTCGACACATTTTAATTTTTTGTTTTTCA
>OODM01001181.1_pt1 | contig 11600 bp, 6 predicted proteins | sample 1671471 | NCBI WGS metagenome assembly OODM01 (sample SAMN06348160, study PRJEB24527) | human gut metagenome | biome: human gut; feature: ankylosing spondylitis patient; material: feces | host: Homo sapiens | place: China | collected 2015-10 | reverse complement strand
GCAGAAAGTATGAGATTACACGAGTAAAAGACAAGCGCAGAGCAGCCAGTACAAGAGCTGGTGGAGTTGGAGAGCGTTATACCTGTGTGGTAGCTGGAAAGGAAATATTCCTTTTCTATGAAAATAACAATATGTGGTTTATGGAAACACTTACCGAGGAACTTCGTGGTGTTATTTTCCAGAATCCGCTTACGGATGTGTGGGAGACAGCAGACCAGTATCTCAGCGGAAATGTGCGTGAGAAACTTGCCATAGCAGCCACTTATGCGGAAAATCACCCGGTGTATGCCCCAAATGTACAGGCTCTTACGCAGGTACAGCCGAGGGAGCTGGACGCATCGGAGATTGAGGTGCGTATCGGTGCCACTTGGATTGATCCAAAGTATATCAATGATTTTATGCGTGATATTTTCCAGACACCGGAACATTTATTTCGCAGGGATACGATTGGTGTGCAGTTTTCGGGTGTAACCGGAGAGTGGAACATTAAGGGGAAGAATGCAGATTTTGGTAATACACTTGTAAATATGACCTATGGTACAAGCCGGGTAAATGCCTATAAGATACTGGAAGATTCCCTGAACCTCAAAGATACGAGAGTATATGACACCATTGAGGAGGATGGAAAGGAAAAGAGAGTCCTCAATAAAAAGGAAACCATGATTGCAAGCCAGAAGCAGGAAGCAATAAGGGAGGCATTTAAGGACTGGGTATTCCGTGATCCGGAACGCAGGCAGACACTTGTGGCAAAATATAATGAGCTTTTCAATTCCACCAGACCAAGAGAATATGACGGTTCGCATCTGAAATTTCCAGGCATGACACCGGATATTGAATTAAAGCCGCATCAGAAAAATGCGGTTGCCCATGTGCTGTATGGAGATAATACCCTGCTTGCGCACTGTGTTGGTGCCGGAAAGACCTTTGAGATGACAGCGGCAGCAATGGAAAGCAAGCGTCTGGGATTATGCCAGAAGTCATTATTTGTAGTACCGAACCATTTGACGGAGCAGTGGGCAAGTGATTTTCTTCGGTTATATCCTGGAGCAAATATCCTTGCGGCAACGAAAAAGGATTTTGAACCCGCCAACCGTAAGAAATTTTGTTCCCGTATTGCCACAGGCGATTATGATGCCGTTATCATCGGGCATAGCCAGTTTGAAAAAATCCCGTTATCACAGGAAAGACAGGCGGCAACCATTGAAAGGCAGATTGATGAGATCGAGCTTGCCATTGAACAGGCGAAAAAGGATAATGGGGAGCGTTATACCATTAAGCAGATGGAAAAATCAAGGAAAGCATTGCAGGTGCGTCTTGATAAATTAAATGATCAGAGGCGGAAAGATAATGTCGTAACCTTTGAGCAGTTGGGTGTAGACAGGCTGTTTGTGGATGAGAGCCACAATTACAAGAACCTGTTCCTTTATACGAAAATGAGGAATGTAGCTGGTATTGCACAGACAGAAGCGCAGAAGTCCTCCGATATGTTTGCCAAGTGCCAGTATCTTGATGAAATCACAGGCGGCAAGGGTGTAACTTTTGCGACCGGAACGCCAATTTCCAACAGCATGACGGAGCTTTATACGAATATGCGTTATCTCCAGTATGGTACGCTTCAGAAGCTGGGACTGGGACATTTCGATGCGTGGGCGGCTTCTTTTGGGGAAACACAGACCGCCATAGAACTTGCACCGGAGGGAACCGGATACCGGGCAAAGACAAGATTTGCGAAGTTTTTCAATCTTCCGGAGCTGATTGCACTTTTCAAGGAGAGTGCGGACATTCAGACACCGGATATGTTAAAACTTCCTGTGCCGGAAGCAGAGTATGAAAATGTGGTGTTAAAGCCGAGTGAATTTCAGAAAGAAATGGTGGCTTCTCTTGCGGAACGTGCTGAAGCAGTCCGGGACAGACAGGTGCAGCCTTACGAGGACAATATGCTAAAGATTACAAATGACGGAAGAAAGCTGGCACTTGACCAGAGGCTGCTCAACGATATGCTTCCGGATGAGGAAAATTCTAAAGCGGCAACATGTGTGGAGAAAGCCTATGAGATATGGGAGAACACCAAAGAGCAGAAGTCAGCACAGTTGATTTTCTGTGATTTATCGACACCGAAGGGTGATGGCACTTTCAATGTGTATGAGGATATAAAAAACAAGCTCATGGAAAAGGGAGTGCCGGAGCAGGAGATCGCATTTATCCATGATGCCAATACAGAACTTAGAAAAGCGGAGCTGTTTGCAAAAGTAAGAAGCGGACAGGTTCGTTTTTTATTAGGTTCCACAGCAAAAATGGGAGCCGGTACGAATGTGCAGGACAGATTGATTGCACTGCATCATCTGGATGTGCCTTGGCGTCCTTCTGATATTGAACAGCAGGAAGGTCGTATTTTACGACAGGGCAACCAGAATGATAAGGTCAAGATATTTCGTTATGTTACGGAAGGTACGTTTGACAGTTATTCGTGGCAGCTCATCGAGAATAAACAGAAATTCATCGGACAGATCATGACCAGCAAATCCCCGGTGCGAAGCTGTGAGGATGTGGACGAAGCGGCACTTTCCTATGCAGAAGTCAAGGCACTTGCCACAGGTAATCCCTACATAAAAGAAAAAATGGATCTCGATATTCAAGTATCAAAGCTGAAACTGATGAAGGCAAACCATACCAGTCAGAAGTACAGGCTGGAGGATAACATCACACAACATTATCCGCATCAGATCGCCATTTTCAAGGAGCGTATCGAAGGCTTTACCGCTGATATGAATAAATATGCGAAAAATAAGCCGGAGGATAAGGAGCAGTTCTTTATGCAGGTGGGTGGAAAATCATACACCGACAAAAAGGAAGCTGGAACTGCAATCATAGCCATGTGTAAGGAGATTAAAGGCATCAATGCCAGTGCGGATGTAGGTGAATATCTTGGCTTTAAGCTGAATGTAACCTTTGATTCTTTTAACAATAAGTTTGTGATGAATGTCAAGGGAGCCATGAGCCACCCGATGGAGGTCGGCTCTGACCCGCTTGGAAATATCACAAGAATCAACAATGTACTGGAAGCCATGCCGGCACAGCTTGAGGAAGCACAGACGAAGCTATCCAATGTGGAACATCAGCTTGAAACAGCAAAAGCAGAAGTAGACAAGCCGTTTCCGCAGGAAGCGGAGCTTTCCGAGAAACTGGAACGTCTTGCAGAACTTAATGCCTTGCTTAACATGGATGAAAAGGGCGATGATGCGATTGGCATGGATGACGAAGCCACGGAACCGGAAAAACCACATGAAGATGTGAAATCGGTGGATGAAAAAGGGGATGAGGTTGCTGATATGCCAGCAAGGTAGAGTAATCTTGGAAAACCGGTTACGGATAATAAGCTGTCAGACCGACCAGCAGAACGGACTTCATTGCAAGAAAGGCTCGCAGCAATGAAGGCAAGAGTGTCTGGGACACCTGCAGGAAGGGATGCAGTAGATAAGGCAAAGGGGAAAGATCAGATTTTATAAAAAGTTTTATTCCCAACTTTATTCCCAACCTGTCAGAACTATTCGGGTTGGGAATAAAAGCAGGATTATTAAAATGTTATAGCAGTTGATGTAAGGGCAGTCAGTAGTGGCTGCCTTTTATCGTACAAAATGGAGGTCATTTATGGCAGAAAATAATACAGAAAAACAGCGTGTGCAGGAGCTTACGGATAAACTGGAGCAGGGATTGCAGGATTTATTCAACAGTGACAGTTACCGCAATTATCTTAGCACGATGTCAAAATTTCATAATTATAGTTTTAACAACACGTTATTAATTGCGATGCAAAAGCCTGACGCTACGCTAGTGGCCGGATACAAGGCTTGGCAGAAGAATTTTGAGCGTCATGTAAATAAAGGGGGAAAGGCAATCCGTATCCTTGCACCTGCACCTTATAAAATTAAAGAGGAACGGGATAAGATTGATCCGGTTACACAAGAGTTGTTGCTTGATAAGGACGGAAATCCGCAGAAAGAGGAAGTCGAGATAACAATTCCGGCATTCCGGGCAGTATCCGTTTTTGATGTGGCGCAGACAGACGGAAAGCCGATACCGGAACTTGCGGCAAAGGAGCTTCTTTCAGATGTGGAAGGATATCAGGATATGATTCATGCAGTAGAAGCCATTTCACCAGTACCGATTGAACTGGAGGAGATTGCAGGAGATTCCAAAGGCTATTATGACAGGGAAGCAAAGCGGATTGCGGTACAGGAAAACATGAGCGAGAGCCAGACATTAAAGACCATGATCCATGAGGCGGCTCATTCTAAGCTGCACAGTAAGGAAGTGGAGCAGGATGAGCAAATGCGAAAAGACCGCAACACCAAAGAGGTGGAAGCGGAGAGCATTGCTTATACGGTATGCCAGCATTTTGGAGTGGACACTTCCGATTATTCCTTTGGATATATTGCCGGATGGAGCAGTGGCAGAGATACCAAGGAACTGAGAGCTTCCATGGATACGATACGGAGGACAGCTTCGGAGTTGATTACCGGGATAGAGGAACAATTACAGGAATTACAAAGGAACAGGGAAGTATCACAGGAACAGACAAAGGACAGTATTCTCCTCATACAGAATACTGACCTTTCAGAGTTCAGTCTGCTTGATGTTTATGGCATGGACAGACCGGAATTGATGCAGGCATTATCGGAAATGTCGGATGATGACAAGTTGAGCATACAGGCGTATTTGGAGAGCAAAGGCGCATGGACGGCAGAAATCGGCAATCAGGATTCCGGAGAGTACGGAGAGTATCATCTGGATGTGCGTTATAACACGGATACAGATGAGCTGATTGATATGAAGGAGAGAAAGGCAGCCCATGATAAGGCAATGCAGGAAGAACTTGCAGAGAGTGATTCCAACAGGGAAGCACAGCTCTTGTATGGAAATACTGACAAATATGGCATTTATCAGTTAAAGGATAATCCGGAACTGGATAAGTTTCGTTTTGAAGGAACGGAAAGCTTGAAGCGTATGGGAATAACCAAGGATAATTTTGATGCAGTATTGCCGGAAAATTATAAGCTCGTGTATATGGGAGAACTGGCAGAATTGCAGGGGCAGACACAATCGGAAACATTGGAAGCAATCTATACAAAGTTCAATATTGACCATCCGGCGGATTACAAGGCACATTCCCTGTCGGTTAGCGATATTGTGGTATTACATGAGAACGGGGAAAACACCGCACACTTTGTAGATTCGTTTGGATTTACAGAGCTGCCGAAGTTCATGCTGACACTGGAGGGCAAAGAGAATGAGATAGAGACGGAGCTTGCGGTTCATATCGCAGACCGTTATATCCTGATGCACGAATGTGAGGAGGGATATGATTATTCCATTCTGGATGAACAGTACCATTTGCTGGATGGCGGTGTCTACGATAACCCGGATATTACCATTCGCAGGGCAATGGATATGGTGATTGCAGATTTGAAAGAACCGAGGTTTTCAGCGGTCACAGAGCAGTATTATCGTGATGAATTTTTGCAGGGCGAGGTGTATGCAGGTTCCGAAGCAGAGATTGTTGATTTTGAGGAACTTTCGGAGAAAGCCGAGGAAGTGGAACAGGCAGATTTGGAAGCAAAGCAGGCAGAATTTAGAGAGAACAATCCGGATGTGGTTGCAGATTTCCGGGCAAGGACGGAAGAACTGTTTCACAGTCTGGACGGACAGAGTGCGGAAGATATTGAAAAAACAGTGTATGCTTATGTGCAATCGCAGATTGATGAATACGGTCTGGATGCAGAAATTGTGGATGTGGTGGTATCCGGGAGTCGTTGCAGGGGCATAGAAAAGGAAAATTCAGATTTGGATGTAGTAGTAGAATACACAGGTTCCACCAGAGAAGATGACCTTTTCAATATGCTGCATGAGGACAGCATTTATATCGCAGGCATTCAGGTGGATATTAACCCGATCACAGAGGGCAGAACCGGAACACTGGAGACATATCTGCCGGAGGTGGAAACCTACCTGCAGGAGAAGGCACAGCAGGAGCAGACCAACAATCAGCTTGTCACGCAGGGCAGAGAAAACGCACTGGAACAGCAACCGGAAAAAGAAAAAATGATAGAAGAAAAGACACTTTCAGAATTGGAAAAAGAGCCAGTGGTTGAACCGGAGACAGTCCATATCACATTTACGGTTGCAGAATGTGGCGAATTTCACACTATGGGAGAGTTCCATGAGGGTATTGAAACGATAGAGGAAGCTATGCAACTCTACAATGTCATTGATCCGTCCCGTATGCACGGAATCCCTTCGCTTGGTGTAAATATGCACATTGACGGTACAGAAGAATGGGAAGATGAGGAAGCGGATATTGTCAGAGGAAATTGCATAGATGTGGATTTTCTGAATTACACACCAGAGCTTCGGGATACCCCCACAGTGCAGGATGCCCTTAAAAAACTGATTGCAGCATATCCGGATAAAGAGGTTAATGACAGGGAGACAAAGGAAGCAAAGATACAGACGATTGCGACAGAACTTGACCAGTTATCCTATGATATTGACACTTTTGAATATAGAGACTCGGTACCGGACAGGGAAGCACAGGTTCAAATGATTGCAAATGATATAAGAAGCGGTAATGTGAAGCCATTACAGATTTTTTTGCAGACATCTATTGATGAGGGGATAGATGCAGACAGCGAAAGACAGGCAAAGGAATTGCTTGCAAAGCTGGCAGAATATAAGCCACTTGCCAAAATCGAGGAGCTGGAGGAACAGAATTATAACATGATTGATGACAGGCTTAATAATGGTGTGGAGAAATTCAATCGTGAGGAAGAAAAGAAAGAACAGGCGGAAAAGCCGCAGGCGCGTTCTTCCTTAAAGGAACGTTTGGCAGCCAAGCAGACGGAAGTGGCACAGGGCAAGAAAGATTCCAAAGAGCAGGAAAAATCAAAGAATACACACAGGGAGATGTAAGAATATGAATAATCCATTTACGGTAGAAGAAACGAATTTGATATGTATTTTCCAGAGTGACAGCAGGACAAAGGTTATAGAGGACATTCATAAGGCTATGAAGCATATCGACGATGATGAGCTTTTAGAATTGTCGGTGCGTGTGGCAGGAAAACTGGAAAGCATAGGTGATGAAGAATATGCCGGATTAGTGTTGGAAGCGGCAGAATAAAAATATGGTAGTCATTAGGTGTCTCCCTTTTGACTACCGTTTTTTATTAAAAATTAAAGAGGAGCCGGATCACTCCGACTCCTCCAAGTATGTGTCCGCAAACACATACCCCAATTGCTATCTATAATATACTATAGGCAGGTAAAATATGCAAGCATTATATGGAATTTTTTAAGATGTTTAAGCGAGAGAACAAATCAGGATGAATCGTAATAGCTGAAACATTCGGGTTTACAGAAGATTCGTATTCTCTTGTAATCTTTTCAAATTCACGGATGAATGATTTGATTTCTGTTTTAGAGACTTTCAGTAATTTTAAGTAGTAACAGATAAGGATAATGTAATCGCCGATAGTCTTGAAATTTATGTACGGCATCCCCATTTCTAAAATCAGGCATTGTTTCATTGGTCTTGAAGGGTCCATTTTTTTGAAACGGGTATCATATACAACATCGTTGTGAGCAATGGCATTTCTTAAATCTTTTAAGGCATATACATATTTATAAAGTAATTCCCGGTAAGTATCACTTGATAGATTGATACCGATGGTACGAGATACTTTTTCACGCATATCAATAGTCAGGCATGAAAGCAAATATCCAAAATCGCCCATAGTGAGAATTTCAAATATTGCCCATAAGGGAACTTCATTGTAATTGACATTATTATAAAAATGAGTGATTTTCGGATTCTCTTTTCTGTATGCAGCAGCAATGGCATTTTGTATGGAGCCTTGAAGATTCAGTTTGTTGTTCTGGTATTTCTTCTTTATATCCTCACGAGTTCCGGCAGGAGCATTCTTGTAGCTGCTGATTGCCTTATCGTACATATCATAGATACTGCTGGAATCAATTTCTGACATAATGGTGTTCAACGCAATATTTTTAAGTGCAGTTTCTATAAACATCATTTTTCCATATAAAAGAGATTTTAATTTTGTATCATATTGTATGGTTGCGTTAATCTCATTATATGAAGTGAATGGAAGTCTGTTAGAGGAAGATACAAAAAAACGGTATCCTTTATATCCATGAAAATATCCGGTATTGATTAGTTGTTGCTTTTGTGAACTCCCTGAGATGGAAATTCCATTATCCCTAAGATGTCGCATTAAAGCATCGGGTGATTTGTAATCAATATTTGCCATAATCTCTCCTAAGTATTTGTAATAATAAATTAAGTATAATACATGCGTTAAACATTAACAAGCTACAAGATGCGATTATTCTTTTTCCTGGACTGCTCTGAGGTAAAATCAGGGTGTGTCTGACCGAGGTATTGATTCAGATTTTCCAGTTTTCGGTTTAATGATTGAACCTCTTTTTCATAATCTTTATAGGTGGAAGTTAGTTCATTTTTCTGTTTCATCAGTTCCTGATATTCTGCTTTTAGCTTATCAACATTTAATCCTTTTAAGTTTATCCCAGTCTGCTCAAGTACACGTCTTGCACCGCCATATAGAATGAGCTGGCTTTCGTATCGGCGGAAATATGCGTCTGGGTTCTTTGATTTTTTATAGGCAATGTGATAGGAGCGGTTGGTTTTGTACTGCTTGGCATATTTGATGATTTCTGCAAGGTCTTTCATGCGGTGTTCCAGCTTCACAACGCTCTGTTTGGCAGATTTTCCGGCTTCGGTTTTTACAGTAATCTGATGCTTCAGATCGGAGAGAGAACCAACTTCATTATAGCTTTGTGCAGCAATCTTCAAATTCTCGATAGTTGCCCATTGTTGGAGTCCGGGACTGCCTTGGAATTTTTCATCAGAAGTATCAATGAGCCTGCGGGAAGAGTAGTCTTTTTTCGGTATAACAGTTTTTCGCTCCCGTTTTACTTCGATGCGTTCCCGGATACGTTCCTTTGTGTATTCCTTACCAAGCGATTTCGCACTGCCACGGACAAAACGTTCTTTATCCAGAGGACGGAAAGAGATGTATTTGGCAGCACTTTCTTCAAAAGATTCCCCTTTGATTTCATATCCTTTGGCTCTCATTAAAAGTAAAAAATCTTCGTATGTGGAAGCCGACTTAATGCAAAAATTGATGTCCCTTCTAAGCTGAGTTTTCCAAGTAGAGCCATTCTGATCAGACTGCCATTCTTTGTATTTTTTACCACGTTCACCACCCGGAATGATGATGGAAAGGTTATGCTCTTTGCATAGATCATCACTTAGTTTCCGGATGTGGTAATACGACTGTTTGCAGTCGTGATATTTGTTATGCTCGATGTTATCAGCAGCACAAAATATGATGTGATTATGAATATGTCCTTTATCAATGTGTGTGGTGAGGACATACGAATATTTTCCTTCTAAAACCTTGTCAGCAAGTTCTTTTCCAATGCGGTGAGCTTCCTCATAACTGACTTCTCCCGGAGCAAAAGCCTGTATCAGATGATAGGCTTTGTTAGGACTGTTCTCACCGCAATGGTCAAGGGTGTACTTAAAGTCAATCGCTGCTGTTTCTGGCGCACACGCATAAGATGAAACATAGATTTGCTCATCAGTTTTGTCGGGGTTGCAGATGTAATCTATTGCTTTATCAACGGTTGCTTTTATAGCATGGATTTTTGTGTATGCCATACTTTATTCATCAACTCCTTTACTTCATTCATATCGTCCTGATAGATGTTTCCGGTACTGTTTACCCGCTTTGCAATCTGATTCAGACTTGAGCTGATTCGTCCAAGCTCTGTATTATAATTTCGCAGATAACTGTAATCGACATCATACACATATCCATATAAAATCAGTTTGCGTAAAAAGGCTGACATGCTTTTCATGCCGGATGCTTTGAACTTGGTATTGAGAATGTATTGCTCATCATCACTGAGATAAAATTGCACCGGATTAGTGCGGTTTCGGTTTGCCATTGTGCCACGTCCTTTCTAAATTTGGGTACAAAAAAACTGCTGTAAAATGTTCGATTTTTACAACAGTCTGTTTCGTGTTTTATTCAATTTTGGGTGTAATTACCCATAGCAAATTGTAGCAAAGACAGTAGGAAAGGTCAAGGTATTCCACCGGAAAACCGAAGAAAAATCAAGAGAGGGTTAGGGATACTTCCCTATGGAAATTCAACCACACAGACGATAGGAAAGTGTGGGGGATTTCGCCTGTGTCATGACACAGGCAGTGCTTGCTATTTTTGATTAGTTAAAGGTTTTTAACTTTCCTGATTTTAAAATAATACCGATCAATAATATCCTGCAATGTAATGGATTTCATTTTTTCATCTACCATATTTTGAATTTCATGATAGAAGTCCCCAATAGCGAATTGAATGTTGATACCGATTCCACAATCCGGATTGGTATCTGTGTCCAGGTGAAGCAGCGGCTTATCGCCCTCTACGGCTCGGTAGATGTCATACATATTGATTTTATCTGCCGATTTTGCAAGAGCGGCATTCGCATGACCTTGTGTGTTGACAACAATGCCTGCATTTTTTAGGGTTGCCATAAGCTGTCTGACATAAGCCGGGTTTGTCTTGATACTTTCTGCAATTTTTGTGCTGGAGAGTTGTTCGTCATCTCCAAGAGCAATAAATATAAGAATATGAATGGTGTCACTAAGCTTTGTGGAATATTTCATTTGTCACCTCGAACTTTCTTCTTGCAATTTTTAAACTTACATGATAATATGACTTTAATACTTGATGTAAATTTAATTTTAACAAGTAAAAAAATAAAAGTCAAGCAAAATAAAAAGTGTGGAATCTGATATAAAAAAGGAGATAAAGTGGTGTATGCAAAAGGAGGAACAAGTCAGTTTTCTGGCAGAAAAAATCCGTCAGGCAGATGCCGTTTTAATAGGCGGTGGTTCTGGTCTTTCCAGTGCGGCGGGATATAACCATTATCATTGGCTACCCTATATGGAGGAATGTTTACAAGATTTCAAGGAGTGGTATGGACTGAAATCTCCCTTTGACGGTTTTTACTACTGTTATTCATCGCCGGAACAACAGTGGGCATATTATGCACGTTACATACAAAGTATGTGGGATGCACCTACAGGACAGCCATATTATGACCTGCGTGATATTGTGGCGGAAAAAGAAGTCTTTGTTTTAACAACCAATATAGATATGCAGTTTGAACGGATTTTTCAGAAAGAAAGGATTTGCGATTATCAAGGTAATAGCGGCTATGTTCAATGCAGTCAGCCTTGCCATGACCAAATTTATTCCAATGTAGAAATGATTCGCAGGATGAACGAAAATATCCGGGAGCTGCGTGTTACTTCCGAGCTTCTGCCAAGATGTAATGAGTGCGGGAGAATCATGGTTCCCTGGGTAAGGGATGATACATTTTTGGAGGGAAAAGACTGGAGGGAAGGTGTAAGGCGATATGAGAATTTCCTAAAAAAATATCTCATGAATGGAACAGATAAGAATGTTGTACTGCTGGAGTTGGGGGTTGGCGAG
>OODM01001178.1_pt1 | contig 11634 bp, 7 predicted proteins | sample 1671471 | NCBI WGS metagenome assembly OODM01 (sample SAMN06348160, study PRJEB24527) | human gut metagenome | biome: human gut; feature: ankylosing spondylitis patient; material: feces | host: Homo sapiens | place: China | collected 2015-10 | reverse complement strand
GTCGCGGGACTCACTGCTATGCGGAGGTCTCCACCTGAGGCACCCCGGCTTTGATCAGTTTTACCCGCAGCGGAGTGCGTTCGATGACGTCGGCGTATGTGAAATGGACGATTTCGGTGGCACCGGCTCGTTTCAGTCCCTCGTCGCGTGCGCGTTCCTTGGCCACCACCTCCTGAATGCTGCGGTTATCGGTCATGGCTGGGTCCACGTATTTTTGTGTGCCGTCGTATTCGGCCACTATCACGCGCCCGTCATCGAGCTTCCATACGAAATCAACGCGGTACTCGGTATTCGTCTGTGGGTCGGTCACCGTTACCTGAATACGCGGCGTGAGGAAGCGATCTTCGATGATGGTGCCTCGCGCGAGGGATTCTCCACCATTCTCGCTCCTTTCGTTTGCATAGCGCAGCAGGCGGAATACTCGGGCATAATCGATTCTCCATTGAACGCAGTCGGCGGCTATCTCTTCCTTGGTTATTCCCTTGGCAAGGGCCGAGTCAAAGATCGGTAACGCAAACCGAAAATCAAGGTCTATAGCGGCCTCGACCAAGGTTCTAGCCGGTGATATCAGGGATAGGCCGGAGGCCTCGTAATGTGTCTTCGGATTGTTCATATCGGGCATATAGACATGTCGTAAGCGCTGATGGCATTGACGAGATCCATGATCGGAAGTCACGATGGTTATGCAGTCATCATGCAAATGCCATTGATGTTCGAATCCATAGGCACTTACTGCCACCAAGCCGCCAAAAACCCACTGAGGATGCTCTTGCGCAAGAGCGCGGGCTATATGCAACGTTCGCTCCGGCGGCGTCAAACCATCCCAGTATGCAGTATTTGCATAAAGACTGGGAATGCCGTCATACACTTTCAACAACTCACCACTCTGGGCACGGCGGCGTAGAGCGGTCTGTTCCGCTTCATTTCTTGAATAGACGCATCTCAGCTCATTCTGCGCGGCTGATATGAGCGAGGCCACTGCTTTGTGTGTCTTCATGACGTCGAGCGTAGCCGGAACGAAGCAGCGTAAGTATGAATTTCAGCCATTGTGGTTCTAGCCTCGGAGCTTGGCTGTCTTGGAGCGAGATACTCCCGATAATTTCAAGGTATTAGGCCGCTAATTCGGAATAGTGGATAACACACAAAACTTATCCACCATCAGTAATGTCATTCGAACAACGTGCTTTGGGGATTCGAACAAGATATCATCGGCGAAGGCGGATGTAGCTGGTAGAGGGCGGCGAATTGACGGTTAACGGTGCTTATGCTTTGTACGCCGTCGGTGCTGGTTCAGATATTGGCTGGCTTCTGTCTGAGTGTGGAATCTAGCGTCGGCGTGAGTCCAATGGTTGTATCGGGGCCGACGATTTGCTGCAATTTATTGGCGGCATAGATCCAGGGCTTGGACGGCTGCCGACGGTGAGAGCAGTCATAACAGTGAATGAGCCTCTGCGAGTTCAAAAGATGATGTAGAGGACGTTTGTGAGAGTCGTTTCCGGGGCAAGACATGGTCGATTGACGACGTTGAAATTTCTCAACGACGGCAGAATGGCATGCCTTGGCGAGGAGACGACACTGAGAGGCGATGGAGTCGGGATTAATCCAGGTTTTGGCCAGCCACCGACTCGCAAGAGCATCATAGCGTCGGTGTACCGCCAGAAGCTGGCACTGTACCGACGCTGAATAGCATCAGCGTCGCCGGACATACAAGTTTTGGATTGCAGCCGACTAAGAATGAGATGCCGACGGCAAGAGCCGCATTGCAACTATATGAGACGGCTTCACTGTGCGTGGCTGCAGGTAGAGACTGCCCGCGCGGCGGCGACATATGAGACGGTTTCACTGTGCGCGCACGATAAACCACCCCGGCGGCTAGGATAGAGGGAATTGAGGGAGTGCGGCTCCACGCGTGAAGGCAAGAATCCCGAATCATGCAGAGCAAACCTGTGCAAGGGGAGCTTCCTGCGCATGCGGAAGCGGAATATATGCGGGCATGCGTAGACATGACGAGAATGGCGCGAACACGTAAGTGGCATACGCACTCCGAACGGCGCAACAGCAACACGAGCAGAGGTTAGAAGAGGATATGTCATTCGAGCATCCGAATCGGAACAATGAGAGCATGCGGGACGTCGAACTGGACATCATGAGCCGCCCGCCGGAGCATAACACCACCAATCTGGATCTCGACCGGATGAACCTGATGCTCGACATCCTGGGCCACCCGGAGCAGTCGTTCCGCGTGATTCATATCACCGGCACCAACGGCAAAGGCTCCACCGCACGCATGGCCGAGGCCATCTGCCGTGCCTACGGTATGCGCACCGGCCTGTACACGTCGCCGCATCTGGAGAAGATCAACGAGCGTATCGCCATCGACGGCCAGCAGCTGTCCGATGACGATTTCATCGACATCTGGGACCAGACCAAGGATCTCGTGGCCCTGGTGGACGCCAAGATGGAGGAGCAAGGCAAGCCGAAGATGAGCTTCTTCGAGGTGCTCACCGCCATGGCCATCTGGAAGTTCGCCGACACGCCCGTGGACGTGGCCATCGTCGAGGTCGGCATGGGAGGCCTGTGGGACGCCACCAACGTGCTCAACGCGGATGCGGCCATCATCGGCCCGGTGGACATGGACCACATGCAGTGGCTGGGCGACACCGTCGAACAGATCGCCACCGAGAAGGCCGGCATCATCAAGCCGAACTGCACCGCCATCATCGGGCCTCAGCCGCATGAGGAAGCCGTCATGCCGATTCTCGCCGAAGCCGCCGAACGCAACCACGCCATGCTCGTGCGCGACGGCTACGAAATGACCGTGTCCGACCGTATGGCCGCAGTCGGCGGCCAGGTCGCCACCCTGACCACGCCCAACGGCACTTACGAGGGCGTGCCGATCGCCAAGTTCGGCGAGCATCAGGCCCACAACGCGCTTGCCGCGCTTGCCGCCTCTGAAGTGGTGATTCCGGTCAACGGTCCGCTGGACGGCGACTTGGTGGGCGAGGCGTTGAGCTCGGTCAAGATTCCCGGACGCATCGAACAGATCCGCACCTCACCGACCATCATTCTGGATGGCGGACACAACGTGAATGCCGCCGAAGCCCTGCGCAAGGCCATCGAGGAAAGCTACGACTTCAAGCAGCTGGTCGGTGTGGTCGCCATGATGCGCGACAAGCAGGTCGAGGAATATCTGGGTGTTCTGGAGCCGATCCTGAGCTCCGTGGTGGTCACCGAGAATTCGTGGCGCGAGCGTGTGATGCCGGCCGACGAGCTTGAGAAGATTGCCGTGGACGTGTTCGGTCGTGACCGTGTGATCAAGGAAGCGAACCTGCCTGACGCGATTCAGACCGCCGTCAATATGGTCGATGCCGAGGACGAGCTGGGCGTGGGCTACGGCCACGGCGTGCTTATCTGCGGCAGCTTCGTCACCGCCGGCGACGCACGCCTGATGCTTGAGGAGCATGCCAGCCCCACGATGAGGCAGGCTATGGCCGTTCATCAGCCGGCGGTCGACCCGGACGATTCGGATCAGCCGGCAGACAAGGCCGAGGATGAGGCCGCCGACAACCTCGAGGATTCGGTGAGCCCGGACGACTTCGACGTGTTCGACGTCCTCGGCCTCGGCAAGGAACAGGCCAGTGACGCCGGTAACGCCGGCACCGGCACGGCCAGTGCCGACACAGGTACCGGCACCGGCAACGACGATTCCGTCGACGCCCGGTAACCCGAATCCAAGGCATATCGGATACCCGGACACACGGAAAACAGTCTCACGCCATGTATCTCAAGGAACTCACCCTCCGCGGATTCAAATCCTTCGCCTCCGTCACCACGCTGCGCTTCGAGCCCGGCATCACGGCGGTGGTCGGCCCCAACGGTTCGGGCAAGTCGAACATCGTCGACGCCCTGATCTGGGTAATGGGTGAGCAGGGCGCCAAAAACCTGCGCGGCACTTCGATGGAGGACGTGATTTTCGCAGGCACGTCCTCCCGCCCGCCATTGGGCCGTGCACAGGTGAGCCTGACCATCGATAATTCCGATCACACGCTCGATATCGATTACACGGAAGTCACCATCTCCCGCACCATCTTCCGCAACGGAGGCTCCGAATACGCGATCAACGGCTCGCAATGCCGCCTGCTCGACATTCAGGAACTCCTCTCCGATACCGGTCTTGGCCAGCAGATGCATGTGATCGTAGGCCAGGGACGATTGGATGCGATTCTGAAGGCCGACCCGTCCGGCCACCGTGCGTTCATCGAAGAGGCCGCCGGCATCCTGAAGCACCGCAAGCGCAAGGAACGCGCGTTGCGCAAGCTGGCCAATACCGAAACGAACCTGAGCCGACTCGACGATTTGCTGGGGGAGATTCACCGCCAACTCGGCCCCCTCGGACGCCAGGCACGTATCTCCCGGCGCGCCGACGCGATTCAGATATCCGTACGCGACGCCCAAGCCCGCCTGTACGCCGAAGACGCTCAACGCTCGATGAGCCGTCGCGACACGGTACGTCAAGAGCTTGGCGCTGTGCGTAACCAGCTGGCCGTCGCCCAACGTGAACTCGCCCAAGTCAAAGTACGCATCGAACAGGTCGAGGCGTTGAGCTCCGAATCCAGTCCGGCCATCGCCAAGGCCAACCAATACTGGCATGAATTCTCGCAGACCCGTGAACGACTGAACGCGCTCGCCCAGTTGGCCGAAGAGCGCAGCCGGTCACTCGCCGGCCAGATCGTCACCAACTTCGGTGAGGATCCCGGCATGCTTGTCAAACGAGCCGAGGAACTGGAGTCTCAGGCAGCGGCACAAACCAAGGCCGTGGCCGATGCGCGCATCGCACTCGACAAGGCCACCGAGGAACGCGCCGACGACGAGAAAAAGCTTGCCTCAGTCCGCCAGACCTTGACGGAACTGCGCAAAACCGCACAGGAACGCGATGCGCAAATCGCCCGACTGCGCGAACTCATCGCCCGCGAGGAATCCGCCGTACAACTGGCGACCAGCCGCGCCAAGGATTACGCCTCCCAACGCGACTCGCTGACTTCCCAGCGCGACGATGCCCAGCAACAGCTGGACGCATTGCGCAGCGAAGCGGACTCCATTGCCGACGATGACGGTGCCGCATTGGACGCCGCACGTGCAACGCTCGCCGAATGCCGCGAACGACTGAATGAACGCGCCGATAAGCAGCGCGAGATACAGTCCAAGATCATCTCGCTCAAATCCAAGGCCGATGCGCTTGCCGACACGCTAGACAGCCGCAATGCCTCCGGATCGTTGGAGCGCGATACGGACGTTGCCTCGCTTGGCCGACTCACCGACTTCATCCATGTGGCCGAAGGCTGGGAAGAAGCCGTGGCCCACGCGCTCGACCAGTATGCCAGCGCCATCGTGGTACCCGCGGCAGGCAACATGTTGCACGCCCTCGAACGCGCTCGGGAAGATAAGCTCGGCAAAGCGGTGGTGCTGACCGCGAGCATTGCCGGCGATCCCGCCACAGAGCCGGGCACGGAGTCGGAGGAGAGTAGCGCCGAGAACGCGGGGGCCGCCCCGCAATCGGGCAACGCGCTGGCAGCACTCGTCACCGCGAACCCGGATGCCGAGAACCCGGCACAGGCCGAAGCGGTCGTGCGCACCGTGCGTCTCCTGCTGGCTGATGTAGCCGCGGCCGGCACCGCCGACGAAGCCCAACAGATTGTGGCATTCGGCGAAGCCATGCGGGCCGTCACCAAGAACGGCGAGACCTTCACACACGGCGTGGCGGCGGTCGGCGGCTCTTCAATCTCTCAATCGGACCTGTCTCTGGCCGCCCGCCGAGACAAAGCATTGGCACAGGTCAAACAGTTGACCGCCCAAGACGGCGGAATGGCTGAGCAAGTGGCCGAGGCCAAAACCAAGCGCGATGAAGCGGCTCGACTCGTCGACCAGGAATCCGCCAAACGCACCGAAGCCCGGCTCAAAGCCCAACAGGCGGAGAAATCTCTGAAATCCGCCACAGACCGCGTCGCATCGTTCACCCGTCAGCGCGAGCAGCTGGATAGGAAAATCACCGAGACCCAAGAGAATCGCAACGAGCATCAGCTCAAGCTCGACGATCTCAATCGCGCTTTGGCATCGGCCCGGCAATCCACAGCGGAACATGCCGATTTCGACGAACTTGATGAACGTGAACGCACGCTGGAGCGCGAACTGAACCTGACTCGCGAGCATGAGGTCGCCGCGAAAATCGCGTGGACCGAGGCAAGCCGCAAAGGGGAGTCACTGAGCCGACAGGCCGGGCTGCTGCGGGACAACGCCAGAGAAGCCGCCGAACGCCGCGCCCGCATCGAGGCGTTGAACGATCGCAGACGCGAGCAGGCCGCACACCTGCAAGGCGTGGCCGATGACGCGCGAGCAGTGGCCGCCATGGTAGAGCATACGCTGCATGACGTGGCCGCCAAACGAGACGAGCTGCAGGCCGCCGCCTCCAGCCATGACGAGGAACTCAAGGCCCTGCGCGCGCAGCGCAACCAGATCGAGCCCAAGGTCACCGATCTGACCGGGCGCGAACATGCCTTGGATGTAAACCGCGAACGGTTGGCCGCCGAATCCGGGCAGCTCATGCAAAAAGTGTCCGACGAACTCGGTCTCACTTTGGAGGAATTGGTTAGTGATTACGGCCCCGAACAGCCGGTGCCCGTGCTGGATGATGAGGGCAACCCTGTGCCGTTGGATGAGACGGAAGCTGAGGCTGAGACCGAAGAGGGAGAAACCGGGGGAGAGACCGGCACCAACGGCGATTCCGACCGCTTTAAGACCGTGCCGTATAACCGTCAGGAGCAGAAGAAGCGTCTCGATAAGGCTCGCCGCGATCTGGCCGCACTCGGCAAGATCAACCCTTTGGCCACCGAGGAATTCGAAGCGCTTGAGGAGCGGAACAAGTATCTCAATGATCAGCGCAACGATGTGGTCAAATCACGTGACGATTTGATGCAGCTCATCAAGGATCTCGATTCCACGATGGTCCAGGTATTCAAATCCGCGTTCGACGATACCGCCGAGGCGTTCGAGCAGATGTTCGCCACGCTGTTCCCAGGCGGCACCGGGCGACTGCGCCTGGAAAACCCGGAAAACATGCTCACCACCGGCGTACTGGTCGAGGCCAGCCCGGCCGGCAAGCGCGTCAAACAGCTGAGTCTTCTGTCCGGCGGCGAACGTTCGCTGACCGCGCTGGCGTTGCTGTTCGCGATTTTCACCGCCCGCCCCAGCCCGTTCTATGTGATGGACGAGGTCGAGGCCGCGTTGGACGACGTGAACCTGACCCGTTTGATTAATGCGTTCAATGAGCTACGCGCCCATGCGCAGCTCATCATTATTACTCACCAGCAACGCACCATGTCGATTGCCGACGCGCTCTACGGCGTAACCATGCGAGCCGACGGCGTAACAGCCGTGGTGAGCCAAAAACTCGAACGATAAATGAATGGTTCCTGCTGGTAGGAACTGGCGCCACAGGTGACAGAGGGTGGTCCATCTCGAAAGACCACCCTCAGTTTCGCTTCGCTCGACAGCTCCCACCAGCGGGAGCGGGGTGGTATTAGCGTAATGCCTTGCGCACGCCCTGCACAGTCTGCAGCGTCTTGTAGAAGACCTTCTTGATGGGTACGTCGCGGGCGGGGGCCACCGGGGTGATTTCCTCGGTGAACTTGCACTTGAACTCGTTAAGCCCCTTGAGCGACGGCGCGAAATCGGAGCCGATGCCCATCAGATCGTATTCCGTAATACCCTGCGAGCCCAGGATGCAGCATTCGGAATACAGCAGCTTGTCGGTCACATGCAGACGCATAACCTCGTTGCGCATGCCGGCATAGTAGCGCACCGCATGCGTGCCGTTCACGGTGACAATCGACCATGCCACCACACGGTCTTCAATACGTGCGGCGAACACACGGCAATGATCGGCACCCAACGCGCCGATCATATCGGAGTAGTCGCTCATCGGAGCAGGCGTGAATCCATCGCGCTGGCCGGTCTCGACCATCACATCGTAATATTCGGAGAAATCGGTCAGGGCCTTATCCGTCTCATCGGCAACCTCGGCCGGGCACTCGCGCAGAGACTTGCGCACGTCACGGCGTCCACGACGCTTCATCCGAGCCAGAATCTCATCATCGCCACCGGTGACGTCGATGACCACGGTCTGGTCGTACGGCACTGTGGACAGCACCTTCTCCGTACCATCGGCGAACCAGGTGTCGATACGCAGGAACGCGATGCTCTTGTCGGCCTTCTTGACGGTGTCCACGATGGCGTCGACGACCTCGCGCTCCTCAGCCTCGGTGGGCTTGGCGACCCACGCCGGCCCATGCATCGAGCGCAGATAATGATAACCGTGCGTCTCAAAATCGATAAAGGAGATCACGGCGACCAATTCACCATCACGCTTGATCAGATAATCGCCCCATGGTGTGCGTCCGTCGATATCCGCCTGAAAACCAGACCAAACCTTGGTCTGTTCGATAGGCAACGTGATGCCGGCCTTCTCGGCTTCGGCTTCCAGTGTGGCTCCGTCAACTTTCTCCAACGTGATCATTACGATTCAGCTATCCTTTTTCGTTTGTATCCGTATGTCGTGTTTCTGGTTTGGTCGTATTGCGCGTGATCTGATGTGGGCTAATCGGGATCCGATCAGGATTTGATTGGCCGGAATCCCGTCACAAGCCAAACATGCGTTCGACGACGTGATCGTCGCCGTCGAACGGCACATGCTTGCGATGGTCCTTGATCCAACGCTCGTTGCCCTTGCCGATGATCAGCAGGATGTTGAATCGGTCGGCGTGCGCACGGGCATCGTAAATGGCGTTGGTGATGGCCGTCAGACGGTCGGAAATCACCGTGGAGACCACATCCTTGTTCGTGATGTAGCCTTGCATTTCCATGCAGATGTCGATGATCGGCTCGGTGTCCGTATCTTCGGCGGTGAAAATGAAGTTCGCGATACGGTTCTCGGCAGCCTCGACGATTTCCTTACGACGATCGTAGGCCTTGTTGCCGGCCGATCCGGTCACCAGCGTGATACGCGGGTTTTCCTCGCCCCAACGCTCGTAGACGAAGTCAAGCAGCGCGGTGACGGATGCGTAGTTGTGCGCATAATCGACGATGGCGAGCGTGTTCGACTGCGGATCGCGGAACTGTTCCATACGGCCGGCGATACGTACGGATTCGATGGCGTGCAGTGCGTCGGCGTCATCGAGCGATACGCCAACCGCATGGGCGATGGCGATGGCCGCCGCCGCATTGAGGTAGTTGAAGTCGCCATCGATGGACAGATGGTAGTCGCCAAGGGCCTGATCTCCGTCGGCGATGTGGAAGGAGGCGTGCGCCGGGTCGGCGGGCCAGGCGACGACGTCCGCACTGGTGCCGGCATTATCCGCGTCATGCAGGGCGAAGGTGGTCACGCCGATGCCGGCTGCCTCCGCGTCCTCCCGCAACAGATCGGCGTGCAGACTGTCCGCGCCGAGTACCAGCGACTTCGCGTTGACGATGATCTGGCGCTTGCAATACAGGTAATCCTCGAACGTGGGGTGTTCGATCGGGCTGATGTGGTCGGGGGAGATGTTGAGGAACGCGGCCACATCGAAAGTCAGGCCATAGACGCGGTCCACCTTGTACGCCTGGGAGGAGACCTCCATCACCAGATACTCCATGCCGTTATCGGCCGCCTCGCGCATCATGCGGAAGGCGTCCATCGATTCGGGTGTGGTCAGATCGGATTCGACGTAGGTGTGGCCGTCAAGGCAATTATCGACCGAGGAGAACAATGCGGCCTTGCCGCCGGAGACGGCGTTGATAAGCGCCTGCGTGAAGTACGAGGTGGTCGTCTTGCCCTTGGTGCCGGTGACGCCGATGACCGTGAGCTCGTTCTGCGGATATCCGTAGAACGCGGCGGACAGCAGGCTCATCGCCTTACGTGCGTCGTTGACGATCAGGCCGGGGGTGGCGGTTGCGGCTGAGTACTCGGTTTCGGCCACGTATGCGGCCAGGCCGGCTTCGTCGATGCCGTTCAGATACTCGGCCTTGAATCGGCCCTTGCAGCACAGCAGGGTGCCCGGCGTGACCTTGCGGGTGTCGTAGGTGATGCCGGCGAACGGTTCATCCGCCGAAGCGATACGGGCCGGGTCGTCGGTCCAGACATCCCCTTGGATGATTTCACGCAGCAGATGGTGTTCCTTGAGCAGGTCAGCGGCCGAAGCCAAAGTCAAAGCCATAATTGTTACTCCCTATTATCTAGCCGATACGCCATTCTACAGGTGGGGTGCAGCGTGTTGTGGCTCACACGTCATCGACCACGATATGGGCACATGATTTGATTAGAATGGTGAACCGTGACGACAAGCGAAGCAACTACGCAATCCGGGCAGTCAGCCGGATCGGGCGAGTCCATGGCAGCCAAGCGCGCCAGATTCGAGCAGCTCGCCATGCCCGCCGTCAATGCACTGTACCGGCAGGCGATGAGGCTGACCAACAATCCCGATGACGCGCAGGATCTGGTCCAGGACACCTTCGAACGCGGGTTCAAGGCCTTCGACTCATTCCAGCCGGGCTCCAACTTCGAGGCGTGGATGACCACCATCGAGCGCAATGCCTACTTCAACCAGTATGCCAAGGCCAAGCGGCGCCCGCAGCGTGCCAACGACTCCACTGGCGAATACGACGATTGGGACATTTACGATGCCGCCGAACATACGTCGGACGGGCTCAAGTCCGCTGAAGAGGAATATTTGGACGCCTTCGCGCCCGAGGAAATCATGACCGCGCTCGCCAAACTCTCGCCGGAACGCCGGCAGGTGTTCATCGACGCCGCCATCGACGGCAAGTCCTACCAGCAGGTGGCCGATGAGCAGGGCGTGAAAATCGGCACGGTGATGAGCCGCCTGAATCGCGCCCGCACGCAACTCAAGCGTGAGCTCGCCTCGTATGCGAAAGAGCGCGGGTACGTGACTGGTTCGTCGGCTGGTTCACCATCCGCGAAGTTGGGCGAAAACGTTGGTCGAATCGCCGATTCCGGCCATAATGAAAGTAGTGAACAAACTGTTGGCAGCAATGGCGACACGCAAGCCGCAGTGAGACATAGTCATGCGACTCACGCCCACACGCCACAACAGTCAAGCAAGCTTTCGGGAAAGGAGATCTGATGAACGATCAGCCGGTAGAGCGTACTCGCCATATCTCCATAACCCGTACGGGGGCCGATGGCATGGTCAGCCAGACCGAAGTGCATATCACGGCGGTGCATCATCGTTCAGTGGATACCGGCTCGGCCGCTGCGTCGGTCCAGACAGACGTGCATATCGTTACGGAGGGCGACTGTTTTGACCCCCGTACCTGCTGCGACGAGCGTGAACAGGCGTTGATTGCCGCGTTGCGTGCCTACTTGCGCCCGGATGTGGCGCCCGAATGTCTGATGGCCCGGCTCAAGGCCACGCTTGATCACTGCTGCGGCGAAGATAAGTAACGACATATACAACAAGGCCCGTCTGATGTATCATCAGACGGGCCTTGAGCGTTCTATAAGAAACGCGAAGAATCAGGCGTTAGGACGCTTGCCGTGGTTGGCGGCCTTCTTACGACGATCCTTGCGCTTACGTCCGCGCATGC
>OODM01001175.1_pt1 | contig 11661 bp, 9 predicted proteins | sample 1671471 | NCBI WGS metagenome assembly OODM01 (sample SAMN06348160, study PRJEB24527) | human gut metagenome | biome: human gut; feature: ankylosing spondylitis patient; material: feces | host: Homo sapiens | place: China | collected 2015-10 | reverse complement strand
ACGAGATCAAGGCAGGTCATCTGCCCGCCGTGCCGCTGGTGAGCATCTTCGGCGCCAAAGCCGCTCCGGCCTATACCATTGCCAAGGACATCATCCACGCCCTGCTGACCCTCTCTAAGGTCATCGCCGCCGACCCGGAGGTATCCAAGTGGCTGCAGGTGGTCTTTGTGGAAAATTACAACGTCACCGCCGCCGAAAAACTCATCCCGGCCTGCGACCTGTCCGAGCAGATCAGCCTTGCCTCCAAGGAGGCCTCCGGCACCGGCAACATGAAGTTCATGCTGAACGGTGCGTTGACGCTGGGCACCATGGACGGTGCCAATGTGGAGATCAGCCAGCAGGTAGGCGATGAGAATATCTATATCTTTGGCCAGACCTCCGATCAGGTCATCCACCGCTACGCCGCCGGGGATTACTGCGCAGCCCAGTGGTACGAGGGTGATGCCAACATCCGCCGGGCTATCGACTTCCTGACCGGCGCCGAGATGCTGGCCACCGGTCACGCCGAAAACCTGACCCGCCTCCACGACGAGCTCATCCACAAGGACTGGTTCCAGACCCTGCCGGACTTCAATGCCTACGTTGTGCGCAAGGGGCAGGCCCTCAGCGATTACGCCTGCGACCCCAGGGGCTGGCGGCGCAAGTGTCTGGTGAACATTGCCAAAGCGGGAATGTTCTCCTCCGACCGCACCATCGCCGAGTATGACCGCGATATCTGGCATCTGGGCCAGTAAAAAAATTTTCCTAGCGTTTCACGATTGTTTTCTCTCAAAACCTGCTGTATCATTTCATACGGCAGGTTTTCTTTTTCAAAATAAAACTGCTGGATTCAAAATGGCTGCTGTTTACCATTTATCAGATCAACATCTCGTTCAACTTCGATCTCACTCCGTACATTGAGGGGGAGTGATACGTCTGCCTGCAAAACAGTCGGGCATCGAACAAGCATTTTCAAAAACAACGAAACAGCAAGAATTGGGGGTTGCCGTCCATGCGCCTGCAAAATCAGGCATTTGGCTGATTTTCAGTGTGACCTCCAAGAAAGCAAAAAGAAAAGCACCATACTTCAAACGAAGTACAGTGCTTTTTTGGTGGAGAATAGCGGGATCGAACCGCTGACCTCTTGCATGCCATGCAAGCGCTCTCCCGAACGGTATCGAAACGCACCCCCACACGAAAGCGTGGGAACAGGTTTAATTTCGCGTTGATACGTTCTATCCACCAAAAAGTTCACAGCCACATCCTGCTTCCAGGAATCATGCTACGTCTACAAGGCAATTTTACCACCCGATTTTCAAGTGTGTCAATGGGTTTTTCTCAGAGAGAAGGTCATTTACGAGAAAAAATTTTTTCTGATAGGTTACTTAGCGCAATTTTGATTTTACACATCAAAGTTGCGCTTTTTATTTTTCCAAAAAGTATTGACAAGGAGGTTTTTACAACTATGCCGATGTATTATCGCTGCTTTTTATCCGTGAACCAACCGCATGACCCTTGACTACTTCTACGGACAGGCCGGAGAGCTGTTCTCTTTCTACCGCATTCCTAAGGCACTTTTTCAGGAAACACGGTTTCAAAACCTGTCAACCGATGCCAAAACACTCTATGGCATCCTGCTTGACCGTATGAGTCTGTCAGTCAAGAACGGCTGGATGGACGAGCAAGGCCGGGTGTTCATCATCTTCACGATCGAGGATGTCAAGAGGTCATTGTGTTGCGCAGACAACAAAGCAACCAAGCTGCTACGGGAGCTTGAAGAATTTGGTTTGATTGAACGAAAACGCAGAGGTTTAGGAAGGCCAAGTTTGGTGTATGTGAAAAACTTTTCGGCAGATTCTTCAAAAGCACGATTCCAGAATCGTGAAAATCACGAATCTGGAGGCTTCAAAAGCACAAGTCAAGACCCTGCAAAACCACGATGTAATAAGACTGATAAGAATAATACTGAGATGAATGAGACTTATCCCTTCAATTCGGAAGAAACAGACGGGATGAGCCAGCGCGAACAATTGGAAGAATATTTTTCTCAGTCCTTGGAGGTCGAGCTTCTTCTCCGGCTTTGCCCGGATGACGAGGACATCATCTACCGGATCGTTGATTTGCTGGTGGACACCTGTGCGACCAAGCGAAAGATGCTGCGGATTGCCGGGGATGACCGTCCTGCCAAGGTAGTGCGTAGCCGATTTATGAAGCTGAACGCCGACCACATCAAATTTGTGTTGAAGTGCCTTGCAGAGAACAGCAGCCCAATCAGGAACATGAAGCAATACCTGCTCGCTTCTCTGTACAACGCACCGACCACCATGCAGCTTTACTATCAGAATCAGACCAACCACGATTTAGCGAAACGGGGGTGATAAAAATTTCCAAAAAAGCAACCACGATTGCCATTGTCAACCAAAAGGGAGGCACTGGCAAAACAACAACCTGTGAAAACCTGGGTGTTGGCCTTGCCGCCGAGGGTAAGAAGGTCCTACTTGTAGACGCTGACCCGCAGGGTTCACTCACCATCAGTATGGGCTGGCAGAAGCCGGACGAGCTTCCCGTGACCCTTTCTACCCTGATGCAGAAAGCCATGAACGACCAGTGCATTCCACCCGGCGAGGGCATCCTGCACCATGCAGAGGGTGTAGACCTCATCCCGGCCAACATTGAGCTGGCAGGGCTGGAAGTTGCCCTTGTCAATACCATGAGCCGGGAAAAAATGCTGAAGCAAGTCTTGGACAGTGCAAAGCAGGACTATGACTATATTCTGTTGGACTGCACTTCCTCCCTTGGGATGCTGACCATTAACGCGCTGGCGGCGGCAGACACTGCTCTGATACCCGTACAGGCACAGTACCTTTCCGCGAAAGGTCTGGAACAGCTTTTGCAGACCATCAACAAGGTGCATCGGCAGATCAATCCAAAGCTGAAAATCGAAGGTATCCTGCTGACGATGACAGATAACCGCACCAACTATGGCCGACAAATCGACACGCTGATCCGGCAGGCATACGGAAAGCACATCAAAGTGTTCGGTCAGACGATTCCCCACTCCGTCCGTGCAGCGGAAATCAGCGCGGCGGGTAAGAGCATCTTTGTCCATGACCCGAAAGGCAAAGTGGCAGAAGCTTATCCACGAACTGCGGCTCATGCAGTGCTACCTGATGCCTGACGAAACTGCCCTGCGGGAGTTGTCGGAGAGTGTTATCGAAAAGCTGAAACTACTGACCGATGCCGAGTTTGCCGAACTGGAATTTCCGCTCGACTGAATTTTGCCGCCTGCGGGCGGCGTACATAGGCTCTTTTACAATGGGATTCGGTGTGGTATACTGAACTCGACAAATCGTATATACCCTGTACACAAAAATTTCACTTGTGATCTGGCAGGATATCGGCTACACTTTACACATTCCAATCTGATAGGAAGGATAAGAAAGAATATGAGAAAGAAATGGATTTTTATCGGAGCGGCATTTGCACTTGCAATGACCCTGACCGGATGCAGAGATAATGCGGCAGCCAGTATTCCGCAGCAAAGCAGCCAGGAGCAGACACAGATGATCCCTATGGAGGAGGCACAGGAAGCGGCGTTAAAAGCAGCGGATATTGTAGCGGCAGATGCAGACATTTCAGCCACGACCTTAAGTGAGGTGGCGGGAGTGGCCTGCTATAAGGTGGAATTTACTTCCGGAGAGTATGCCTACGCCTACACGATCAATGCAGAGACAGGAGCTGTCATGGAAATGAGCAGCCAAGAACAGAATGCGCAGGCTTCCGGGACACAGACGGAGACGGCAGACCCCGCTGCCCCTGCTCCGGCACAGAATGCAACAGGTACCGGAACCGTGGATGAAGCAGCAGCACAGAAGATCGCACTGGAGCATGCCGGAGTGAAGGCAGCGGATGCAACGATCACCAAGTCAAAGCTTGACTATGAAGACGGACGTCAGGTATATGACATTGAATGGTATGCAGGCGGTGCAAAGTATGACTATGAGATTGCGACAGACACCGGAGAGATCATCAGCTCCGCATATGAAGAAAAAACGATGGGAGCAGACAGCAAGAACGTTACGGTCAGTGAGGCAGATGCAAAGAAAACAGCCCTTGACCGTGTAAGCGGAGCAACGGACAAGGATCTCTACGAATGGAAGCTTGATTATGATGACGGACGTCCGGAATACGAAGGAAAGATCATCTACGGTGGAACGGAATACGAATTCACGATTGATGCAGCGACCGGATCCGTAATGGAGTGGGATGCTGAGAAGGTCCGTTAAGACAGACAGGAGAAGTAGTTGTGTACAAAGATTATCAATGACCAGTTAACAGATTTATTTTATAACTTTATCGAGATGGAAGACCGTATTGCGGCCAATGACCGGTATGCAGACTTAAACAGCTCGGATATGCGGTTTTTGTCCGCCGTAGGAAAAGGTGTTTTAGGGGATGATTGCCTTATTGATTGTTCCCAAATTCCTATGATTTATTGTAATTATGATACACAAGATGTTGTAGATATAACACTTGATGATTTACAGGTGGGGGACGAAATCATTTTGGCTATTCGGGGTTCGGAAATAGAAAATCTTCAAAAGGAAGATGACAATAAAGCAAAAATAACAGTTGAACAATTACAATTAGGTACACAGAGAATTAAATAATTCCCAGTTTGTCGATGATTGTCAACTGAGATAATGTCATAGGGCATTGTTCCGAAATTTTTTCATAACCCGCAAAAAGTGGGCTTGATAGAATACTTCCATTCATGCTATAAACTACCATAGATTCCATAAGCGAGTGACCTGAAAAGGCCGCTCGCTTTTTTGTTTACAACGAGATTGAAGGGAGGAACGCTATGCCAAGCAAAACCGAAGAATATCTCGCCCTTGCCCAGCGCACAGCCAACGGCTTGACCCGGTACTGGGAAAGCTGGACGGACTACCTGACCACCGCATCCCGGCTGTACAAGTACCCCTTTGCAGACCAGCTGATGATCTATGCCCAGCGCCCGGATGCCACCGCCTGCGCCGATTTTGACATCTGGAACACCCGGATGAACCGTTATGTGCGCCGGGGTGCCAAGGGCATTGCTCTGCTGGACGAATCCAGCGGATTCCCTCGCCTGCACTACGTTTTCGATGTGTCGGACACCGGGGTGCGCCGCAATTCCCGTGACCCGGAGGTGTGGCAGCTCGGCCCTGATTTGGTGCAGCCGGTTTCGGAGATGTTGAGCAAGACCTACGGCATCAGCGGAGAGCGTGTCAGCCAGCAGCTTGCGGATGTTGCCGGAAAATTGGTGGCGGATTACTGGGACAACAACGGCGAGGACATTCGTGCCATCGTTGACGGTTCGCTGCTGATGGATTATGATGAAGCCGGGGTGGAGATGCAGTTCAAGTCCGCCGCCGCCATCAGCGTCACCTATACGCTGCTGGAACGCTGCGGCTTTGAGCCTGCCGGGTGGTTCGACAAGGACGATTTCCAAGCTATCCACGATTTTTCCACCCCGGATGCCGTTTTTGCCCTCGGCGCAGCCGTCAGCGACATGAGCCGGGAGGTCTTACGCCAAATTGAGCGCACCGTTAAAACAACCATTCGCCGCCGCAATGCAGAAAGGAGCCAATATGAATACGAACAGCAGGAACGTGACCTACTCGACCGTCGGGGACTACCAGCTCCCGAACCTGATCCTGAACCAGCCCCGGAAGCCGCTGGGCAAGTACGGCAGGCTGCGCCGGACGTACCTGATGAACCATCGCCCGGTGCTGTACAACACGATGCTCCTGAACGGGAGCCTGTACCCGCACCTGATGGAAGTGGAGCAGACAGCAGAGAGCCGGATGCAGCAGACCATGGAGCAGCTTCTGAAACAGACCCCGGCCCCGGACAAAGCGCAGAACCAACTGATGTGGGTGCAGCACATGAACAGTCTGAAAGCGCAGGCAGAGGAACTGGTGATGACGGAGCTGATCTACAGCTAAGTTTTCTGGATGCGAACATCCCCACCGAAGCCCAGCAAATCGAAGAAATCGACCGAGCGGAGAGCAAAAAAATGCCCTCCGCTTTTGTTTTGTCGCAGGCTGAAATCGAGAACGAACTGCGTAAGCATGGTTCAGGGTTTGCAGGTGGCAAGCAACGCATTATGGCACTGTACCAGACCCAGCCTGACCGAAAACTCCGTGCCAAGGCGTTGGCAAAGGAGTACGGCATCGGTGGGCATTCCCACGATTTTCTGGATGGAAGCCGGGGCTTTGTGAATCACGACTGGAAGGGTCTGGAATTTGACCATTACCCCGACTACCAGAAAATCAACCTGAAATGGGCGCAGGTGGAAAAGTATATCGCCCTGATGATCCAGTCCGACCGCTACCTGACGGATGAAGAAAAGGAGCAGTGTACCACTGTACAGGAAGAAAACGGCTACAAAGTCGGTGACGATGTAATGGTTGATTTGCCCACTGGAACCATCGAGGGCACCATCAGTCTTGCTCTGAATCCGATGGGCAGCATTCAAAAGCTCAAACCGATCATCCGCTCTCAGGCGGCTTACGCGCCTCCTGAAGTGGTGGATGGAAAGCCACCCATCTATCCCTACACGCCCATCAAGTCGTCCTTTGAGGACGCTGGGAGCGTGGAGGAAATGATGATGTACACCGAACTACAGTCTGCTGTTCATGCGATGATTCAGCGGCTCGAATACAGCTTTACCTTTAATCCCACCTTGCTCACCATCCCGAAGCGTAAGCAGCAGGTCGCTGAGATTCTGGAAGAAGCTGAAAAATACATCTGGCGAATCAAGGAGGAAATGAGATGCGCCTGAAAAACACTGCGGATAACTTCTCCGCTTCCTTTCATATCACACTGCCGTACCAGATGATGGTCATTCACAGCAGTAAGCTGATCTATCCTCGTGAGCTGTACCAGCGGGGCATCCAGCGCAAGCGCGTTGAGCTGATCGCCAAAGACTTCAACGAATATACGGCGAACGAGCCGAAGGTCAGCTTTCGCAATGGCCGGTATTATGTAACGGACGGCCAGCACACCATTGAAGCGCGTATCCTGCGCAACGGCGGCAAACATCTGCCGATTCTGTGTAAGATCTACACTGGCCTGACGATGCAGCAGGAAGCCCTGTTCTTCGCAGAGCAGAACGGTCACGCCGCACCGCTGACAGCGGGCATCAAGCTCCGTGCCAAGGTCGTGGGCGAGGATGCTCCTTCCGTTGCATTTCTCGCGGCCACCAACCGGGTGGGTCTGGACTTCAACTATGACAGCTTACAGCTGAGTGACTACCGCATCAGCTGCGTGGGCACTGCGCTCAAGCTGTACAACCAGATGGGCGAGAAAATTTACTGCGAGGCCCTGCGGCTGATCGTGGCCGCATGGGAGGGCAAGCCTGATTCGTTCCGAGCATCTGTCCTGCGGGGCATGATGCACTTTGTGGAACTGTATCACGGTGAGTTCAGCGAGGAACGGCTGATCCGTGCGCTGCGCAGCGTTCACCCCATGGAGATTTATCGCAGCGGTATGGATAATCCTGCCAAACTGCCCGGATGGAAAAAATACGTTTTCCCCATCTATACGGCCTACAACGGCAAGTGCCGCAAGGATGCCCTGCCGATGAAATTCTGATAAATCAAAGAAAGGGCACTACAATGATCGACAAGTTTTCTCAGGTCGCAGAGAACCTTCCTGCGGCTGACAGTGATGCCGACCAGCAATATCATGTAATCAACGGTTATCCTGTCGTTTTCAGTTTTTCCAAAGAACCCAACCCGGAAGCATTTGAGCGCATTCGGAACATCCTGCTTGCCACCAGCTACACGAAGAAGGTAGGTTGACATCATGGACGAATGCAGAATCAAACGCTATACTGAGTGCGGTAACGGGCGGTGCTACAAGCCGAACCATTGCCGGACGTTCTTTGACAACGGAATAAAGTCTGTCCCCACTTTTGTTATGAAAGTGAGGAATTTGTAATGACAGAAAACAACAACCGTGTCTGTTGCTTGTACCGCGTTTCCACCGATAAGCAGGTGGATTTCAATTCCAACCATGAAGCTGACCTGCCCATGCAGCGAAAGGCTTGCCACAAATTCGCTGAATCGAAGGGATGGGTCATTGTTAATGAGGAACAGGAAGAAGGTGTGTCCGGCCACAAAGTCCGGGCCGCCGCCCGTGACAAGCTCCAGATTATCAAGGACTATGCCCGGAAGGGCAAGTTCGATATCCTGCTGGTGTTCATGTTTGACCGCATTGGTCGTATCGCAGATGAAACGCCCTTTATTGTGGAATGGTTTGTACGGAACGGCATCCGGGTATGGAGTACCCAAGAGGGTGAGCAGCGTTTCGACAACCACACTGACAAACTGCTGAACTACATCCGATTCTGGCAGGCGGACGGAGAAAGCGAAAAGACTTCCATCCGTACCCGCACCAGTCTGCGCCAGCTTGTGGAAGAAGGTCACTTCAAGGGCGGAAATGCGCCTTATGGCTATGACCTTGTACGGAGTGGGCGTATCAACAAGCGCAAACACGAACTCTACGAACTGCACATCAACGAACAGGAAGCTGCCGTAGTGCGGATCGTCTTTGACAAGTATGTGTATGAGGGCTATGGTCCGCAGCACATCGCCACCTATCTGAACAATTCTGGCTATCGTGCAAGGTCTGGTAAATGCTGGCACCCGTCAAGTATTCGGGGGATGGTACAAAACCTGACCTACACCGGCGTTCTCCGTTGTGGGGATGCACGGTCAGAATTGATGCCGGATTTGCAGATTGTCCCGCAGGAACAGTTTGAAAACGCACAGCGCATTCGGAATGAACGTTCTGTACGCTCAACTGCGGAAGCCGAAAATCGCCTTCCTTTGAACATCCATGGGAAGTCGCTGCTTGCCGGCAACGCTTACTGCGGACACTGCGGTGCAAAGCTGGAACTGACCAGCAGCCGTAAATGGCGAAAAATGGCAGATGGTTCGTTAGACGATACGCTGCGTATTCGCTATACCTGTTACGGAAAGCTCCGCAAGCAGACCAACTGCACCGGGCAGACGGGATATACCGTCCACATTCTGGATGAGATCATTGATAAGGCGGTGCGCCAGATTTTTTCCAAAATGAGGGGTATCCCGAAAGAGCAGATCGTTACAAAACGCTACGAAAAAGAAACTACGGAGCGTAAAAACCATCTGCAAGACCTGCAAACGCAGCGGAACAAGGCAGAAAAAGACCTGTTGGCACTGAAAACCGAGGTTTTAGCTTGCATCAAAGGTGAAAGCGTGTTACCGAGAGAAACCCTTGCCGAAATGATTACAGTGCAGGAAGAGAAACTCACGGAGCTGGAAAACCTTTGCGAAGCGGCCAGTGAAGAACTGGAGAAAACGGCAGAGCTGATGGATAAAGTGTCGCGGCTGTATGATGAACTGATTTCTTATGCTGACCTATACGACAGTGCAAATTTTGAAGCGAAGAAGATGATCGTCAACCAGCTCATCCGCAGGGTAGACGTATATCGCGGATACCAGATCAACATCTCGTTCAACTTCGATCTCACTCCTTACATTGAGGGGGAGTGATACGTCCGCCTGCAAAACAGTCGGGCATCGAACAAGCATTTTCAAAAACAACGCAGCATCAGAAATTGGGGGCTGCATTCAAGCACCTGCAAAATGGGGGGGGTGCCATTCATCCGCCTGCTGATTTTGGGCCTGTTTTTGGATGAATCAAAAAGAAAAGCACCGTACTTCAAACGAAGTACAGTGCTTTTTTGGTGGAGAATAGCGGGATCGAACCGCTGACCTCTTGCATGCCATGCAAGCGCTCTCCCAGCTGAGCTAATCCCCCATAAAATCCAAGAAGCGAACCTCTTGGATGGAGTTTTTTGTTGGGAATTTGATTGTCGCAGGACTATCTGACTGGGGGTGTGTTTTGATACCAACCGGGCTCCCAGCTGAGCTAATCCCCCATAGCTGGCGTATCATTCCTGACGACGTGTATCATTATACCAGCCAAAAGGAGAGTTGTCAATAACTTTTTTATTTTTTGTGAGCGACGCTGCGGCGGGTGCTGCGCTTGTAGTAGAACAGGTACTGCTGTACGATGCCAGCCTGCTGACCATAGGAAGGAAAAGGGTCGCGGCCGCCGAATTCCTCATCAATGAGTCGCTGTATCCAAACATCAATGGGAGCCATCGCGGTACGGCCATAGCCAAAGAGGCAGACGCAGTTTGCTACCTTTTTGCCGACGCCGTCCAGCTCGAGGAGGCGGGAAAAGAGAGCGTCGTCGGGCAGCGCCGCCAGAGCACTGAGGTCGAGTGTGCCGCTGGAAGCCTGTGCGGCAGCGTTCTGGATGTAACGGGTGCGGTAGCCTAGACCACAGCCCATCAGCTGCGCCCCAGAGAGGCCGCAGAGCTGCTGCGGGGTGGGGAAGAGGAAAACTTCATCGTCTTCGGCATTGAGCGGTTCGCCGCAGCACCGGGCAAGGCGTTCTACGGCGGTGCGGATGGCCGGAATGCTCTTGCGCTGGGAGATAAGAAAGGTGATGAGCATTTCCCATGGGTCCTGATGCAGGATTCGGATGCCCTGCCCGAAATCGAGCGATTTGTCCAGATAGCTGCTCTGTCCCGCCAAGCTGCACCGCAGCGCGGCATAGTTCCGGCCCAAATCAAAGTAGTTGGCCCAGTACTCCCGATTTGAGCCATGCCACGCGGCGTCGTATTTCCCATCGCCTAGCGGGGTCAGATAAAGGAGTGCACCGCCGGAAAGAAAACGGTATCGCCCGTCGGCGAGTTTCTGTGGCCGGAAGCACTGGCCGCTCTCGATGATCTTGTCGAGGTCAAAGTCGTCCTGGATGGTGACGAGCTGATGGGTAAGGGGAACGGTATGCATGGAAAACTCCTTTTTGGAAAAATTGTGGCGATGCCCGATTCGAGGTGAAAACTGGTTTCTATCCGTACCCTCTGTGGGGAGGGCAACCTTGATGCTGAAAAGACCGGCGTGGTTGTGACGATTTCTATCTACGCCCTCGGTGAAGAGGACGACTTGGTTACGCCTTTGAGAACCGCGATATGATTATTATGTTATTCTATCCACACCCCTCAAATAGAGCGACTTCAAGTCGAAGAATGCACCGGGGAACACAAACTGATTTCAACCAACGTCTTTAAGAGACGGAATTGTAGGTCAAAATACTCGGTTCCTTAGAGAGCGCATGGCAACAACTTATAGCAATTCAACTTTTTAATGCAATAGCAACAGCGTTGAATTGCATATCGCAAATATGCTGTTTTCATGTTGCACTAATTTCTTGCCTTGCGATAATAAGAGTTTACCATATTTTTGTGTCGATTTCTACCTGCGCCCTCCGTGAGGAGGGCAATCGACTTCTCAAAGCACAAAAGGAAGGGAAGCTCTATATTTCTATCCACGCCCTCCGCGAGGAGGGCGACCGGTCGAATAGATTATGAGACCCATCGTCGAAATATATTTCTATCCACGCCCTCCGCGAGGAGGGCGACACAACAGCCTGAACGGATGGGCGACCGACATCAAATTTCTATCCACGCCCTCCGCGAGGAGGGCGACCAAAAGGGTCACACAGAAAGGAGGAGACAGGCGATTTCTATCCACGCCCTCCGCGAGGAGGGCGACATCCCGGAGAGCTATACGGAGC
>OODM01001166.1_pt1 | contig 11760 bp, 8 predicted proteins | sample 1671471 | NCBI WGS metagenome assembly OODM01 (sample SAMN06348160, study PRJEB24527) | human gut metagenome | biome: human gut; feature: ankylosing spondylitis patient; material: feces | host: Homo sapiens | place: China | collected 2015-10 | reverse complement strand
CCGATTATTCCTCTTCTGGGAGAGTGTTGTGCAGGCTGAGAAAATGCTGCGAAGGATCAATCTATAAAAGTCGAAAATGAATATTATATAGTCAAATATGCAAACTGTGTGGATTGGTATAATGTTATAATTTTGCTTATGAAGGATAACTGGCTGTTGGCAATATCGTATAAGATATTTTATGAAAAAAGTCATATATAAAGTATTTTGCTGGAAGTATTTTACAAATGCATGGCGAAATGTAATATTGCAGGCAGAGAGAACAGTTATAAAAAACAAATCATGAGGAGAACATAAGAGTATGAAGGCATTTGATTATTCACTGGTAAAAGATCCACAGTATTTCTGCGATAACCGAATGGAAGCTCATTCAGATCATGTGTATTATAGAGATGGGAATGAAATGCAGACTGCTGTGCAGGATGGGACGGAAACTTCTTTTCGCTACAGTCTGAACGGTTTATGGAAGTTTCATTATGCGCGTAATTACAAAAGCACAGTTCAGGGATTTGAGAAGGAAGATTACTGCTGTTATGACTGGGATGACATTCATGTACCTGCACATATCCAGATGGAAGGATATGATGCACCCCAGTATGCTAATGTCCAGTATCCATGGGAAGGACATGAGGAAATTCATCCGGGTCAGATTCCTGAGAGATTTAATCCGGTTGCAAGCTATGTGAAATATTTTACAGTGCCGGAACATATGAAGGGAAAGAGATTGTTTATTTCTTTCCAGGGAGCAGAGAGCGGACTTGCACTATGGCTGAACGGAGCCTTTATTGGCTACAGTGAGGATTCTTTTACTCCATCTGAGTTTGAACTGACAGATTATCTTAAAGATGGACAGAATAAGCTGGCAGCACAGGTATTCAAATGGACCTCCAGCAGTTGGTGCGAAGATCAGGACTTCTTCCGTTTCTCCGGAATTTACAGAGATGTGTATCTTTATACAGTTCCGGATACCCACGCATATGATCTCCAGATCCGTGCAATCCCGGAAGAGAATCTGGATGTAGCAGATCTTGAAATTAAGGTAAAGACATGGGGAAAAGGAAGCATTGCTTTCAAACTTGAGAAAGATGGAGAATGTGTGCTGGAAGAGAAAAAATCTCTTACAGAAGCTGGAAATGAAGAAGCAAATGCAGAGCCATTTTATATTCAGAAAACAAATAGCAGCAAGACTGTACAGAACAGTTTTGCATGGAAAATCAATAATCCAAAATTATGGAGCGCAGAAGATCCACAGCTCTATGATTTTACAATTGAACTTTATGACGAAGCAGGAACTATTCAGGAAGTGATTCCTCAGAAGGTTGGATTCCGCCGTTTCGAAATGAAGAACGGTATTATGACTCTGAATGGAAAACGTATCGTGTTTAAGGGCGTAAACCGTCATGAGTTCAGCTCTGTCAGCGGAAGACATGTTTCAGAGGAGGAACTTCGCAAGGATCTTCGCATTATGAAGCAGAATAATATCAATGCCATCCGTACCTGCCATTATCCGGATACATCACTAATTTATCAGCTCTGTGATGAATATGGTATTTATATGATCGACGAGACAAATCTGGAATCTCATGGTTCCTGGGATACGGCGGAGTTTACAAAGGATTATACCCATGTTGTTCCTCATAACAAACCGGAATGGCTGGATATGATGCTTGACCGTGCCAACTCCATGTATCAGAGAGACAAGAATCATCCGGCAATCCTGATCTGGTCTTGTGGAAATGAATCTTTTGGCGGAAAAGATATCTATGAAATGTCTCAGCTTTTCCGTAAGAATGACCCTACCCGCCTGGTACATTATGAGGGACTTTTCCATGACCGTAGTTATAATGATACCAGTGATATGGAAAGCCAGATGTATCCATCTGTAGAAGCAATCAAAGAGTTCCTGGCAAAGGATGACAGCAAACCGTTTATCTGCTGTGAATACACACATGCCATGGGAAATTCCTGCGGTGCCATGCACAAATATACTGACCTGACAGATACAGAGCCCAAATATCAGGGTGGATTTATCTGGGATTACATTGACCAGTCTATTTATAAGAAAGACCGCTATGGAAAAGAGTTTCAGGCATATGGTGGCGATTTCGGAGAACGCCCTACAGACTACAATTTCAGCGGTAACGGAATCGCATATGGCGGTGACAGAGAGCCATCTCCGAAGATGCAGGAAGTGAAATTCAATTATCAGAATATTACTGCAGAGGTGACAGCTGACACAGTAAAAGTGATTAACAAGAACCTCTTTGTAAACACAGATACTTTTGACTGTAAGGTAACACTTGCAAAGAATGGAAAAGTGATCCGTACAGAAGCACTGGAAACAGCAGTTGAGCCATTGAGCGAGAAAGAATATAAACTGCCTTTTGAAACAGCAGAAGCAGCCGGAGAATATACAGTTACTGTTTCCTTCCATCTGAAAGAGGAAAAGGTGTGGGCATCGGCAGGGCATGAGATTGCGTTTGGACAGTATGTATACCAGGTACAGGAAAATGCTTCAGCAGAAACAGCAGTTGCGAAGCCGCAGATCATCCGAAGCACACACAATATCGGGGTCCGTGGCGAGCACTTCGAAGTAATGTTCTCCGTCCTCAACGGTGGTCTTGTTTCCTACAAATATGCGGGCAAAGAGATGATCGAGGCAATCCCGAAACCAAACTTCTGGCGCGCACCTACAGACAATGACTGTGGAAATCTTATGCAGATGCGCTACGCACAGTGGAAAATTGCCAGCATGTATTTAAGCCACAAAGAATACAGAAAAGGTGCATACGGCCCATCCAATTTACCACAGGCAGAAGAAATAGACCACTCTGTAAAAGTAACCTTTACCTATCTGATGCCAACCACACCAGCCAGTGAGTGTCAGCTCACCTACGAAGTATTCGGAGATGGAAAGGTGAAGACAACTTTAACTTATGACCCGGTAAAAGAACTTGGTGATATGCCGGAATTTGGCGTGATGTTTAAGTTCAATGCAGACTATGATAATGTTCAGTGGTATGGACTGGGAGAAGCTGAAACCTATGCAGACCGTAAAAAAGGTGCAAAACTGGGCATTTACCAGAATAAAGTTGTGGACAACATGGCAAGATACATGGTGCCGCAGGAATGTGGTGCAAAAGAGGAAGTACGCTGGGCAAAGATCACAGACCGCAAGGGCAGAGGAATGTACTTCGAGATGGATGGAGAACCAGTGATGTTCTCGGCACTTCCATACACTCCTCATGAGATGGAAAATGCCATGCATCCATACGAACTCCCGCAGATTCATTACACAGTAGTACGAGTAGCCAAAGGCCAGATGGGAATCGGCGGCGACGACAGTTGGGGAGCATACACCCATCCGGAATATTTGCTGAATACAGACGGAAAGATGGAATTCTCCTTTAGCTTTAAAGGAATTTAATATAGTTTATTTATTTAAAAAGCCATTTTCAGTCAGAAAGTGGCTTTTTAAATAATGCTAATAACATTTGTTGAAAATAAGTGGAACAGGATGTATCATTACAGAGAAAGAGTAAATCAAGTACATTGTTGTGTAAATAACTGTGTTAATTGCGTAGACGAGCGAGTGGTACAGTTATTTCGATAGAGAATGATAACAATAATATTCGGATTCGAAATACTGTACGAAAAGGGAGGAATTATCTTATGCATCAGGCAGAGGAAAAACGTTATGAAGCTATGAAATACCACCGCTGTGGTGCCAGTGGGCTGATGCTGCCGGAGTTATCTCTGGGTTTATGGCATAATTTTGGAGATACCGGTGTTTATGAGAATATGAAGCAGATGTGCTTCACAGCATTTGATAATGGAATTACACATTTTGACCTTGCAAACAACTATGGTCCACAGCCTGGAAGTGCGGAGGCAAATTTTGGAAAAATCCTGAGAGAGGAATTTTCTGCATACAGAGATGAGCTGATCGTCAGCACAAAGGCCGGTTACGACATGTGGCCGGGACCTTATGGAAACTGGGGAAGCCGTAAGTATCTGATCGCCAGTCTTGACCAGAGCCTGAAACGTCTTGGCCTGGATTATGTAGATATCTTCTATCATCATAGAATGGATCCGGAGACTCCTCTTGAGGAGACCATGGAGACTCTAGCACAGATCGTCAGAAGCGGAAAAGCATTGTATGTTGGAATTTCCAACTATGATGGTGAGACAATGAAACGCGCCGCAGATATTCTGGAGGAATTGCACTGTCCGTTTATCATTAATCAGAATTCATATAATATTTTTAACAGAACGATTGAGAAAAATGGTCTGAAACAGGCAGCAGCAGAAAAGAAAAAGGGAATTATTTCTTTTAGCCCTCTGGCGCAGGGAATGCTCACAGACCGTTATTTGAATGGAATTCCAAAGGACAGCCGCGTCAACACAGACGGGCGTTTTCTCCATGCAGACCAGTTCAGTGAGGAACGTCTTAACAGTATTCGCAGTCTGAATGCAATTGCAGTAGAAAGAGGCGAAAGCCTTGCTCAGATGGCACTGAAATGGATTCTCCGCGATGGAATTGTAACCAGTGTGCTTATAGGAGCATCCCGTCCACAGCAGATTCTTGAGAATCTGAAGGTGCTGGACAGCGCATCCTTCAGTGAAGAGGAATTGAAAAAAATTGACGAAAATTCATTGGCATTATAATAAATATCCGCTTGACAGAGTATTTGCTTAAATGATATGAAATAGTAATATAATCTGAATTGCATTATTTTCTGGAATTATCAGTGAATAACCAAAGATGCGGAAAGGGGATAGTTATGAGTATTATTTTTCATGAAAGTTCAAAGACATTCCATTTATACAACAATGAAATCAGTTATATTATGTGTGTGCTTCCAAATGGACATATTGGAAATCTCTATTTTGGGAAAAGAATTCATGACAGAGAAGATTTTTCATATCTTCTTGAGATGAAGCAGCGACCAATGACAGCCTGTGTTTATGAGGGAAACCGCAAATTTTCGCTGGAGCATCTGAAACTGGAATATCCGGTGTATGGAAGCTCTGATTACCGTTATCCGGCAGTGGAAATCCTTCAGGAAAACGGCAGCAGAATCTCGGAATTTACTTATGTCAGTCACACGGTTACAGATGGAAAGCCAAAGCTTTCAGGACTTCCGGCTACTTATACAGAGAATGACGAAGAAGCCCAGACCTTATGTATAAAACTGAAAGATGAAGTAACAGGAATTGTACTGGAATTGCTTTATACTATTTTTGCACAGGGGGGAATTATTACCAGAAGTGTCAGATTCATCAATGAAGGAACAGCCCCTGTACATCTGTTAAATGCAATGAGCCTTAGTCTTGATCTGCCGGACAAGGATTATGTGTGGATGCAGTTTTCAGGTGCATGGTCCAGGGAACGTCATGTGAAAGAGCGCAGATTAGAGCAGGGAATCCAGTCTGTAGGAAGCATCAGAGGAAATTCTTCCCATGAACATAATCCCTTTATTGTGCTCCGACGTCCGTCAGCAACAGAAAATGCAGGAGAAGTGATGGGATTCAGTCTGATCTACAGTGGAAATCACAGAATGCAGGCAGAGGTGGATACTCATGATACAACCCGCATCACTGCAGGGATCAATCCGCAGAACTTTGACTGGAAGCTGGACTGTGGTGAGAGCTTTCAGACTCCGGAAGCAGCAGTAGTGTTTTCTGATAAGGGTCTGAATGGAATGAGCCAGACCTTCCATAAATTATATCAGAAGAGACTGGCAAGAGGTTACTGGAGAGACCGTCCAAGACCAATCCTTAACAATAACTGGGAAGCTACTTATTTTGATTTTACAGAGGACCGTCTGGTGGAAATCGCAGCAAAGGCAAAGGAATGTGGCGTTGAATTATTTGTGCTGGATGACGGATGGTTCGGTGCGCGAAGCAACGATTATGCAGGGCTTGGGGACTGGGTGGCAAACAGAGAGCGTCTTCCGCAGGGAATCAAGGGAATCGCAGACAGGATTGAAGAGATGGGTATGAAATTTGGTCTGTGGTTTGAGCCGGAGATGGTGAACAAGGATTCAGATCTTTATCGTGCACATCCGGACTGGATTCTGCAGACACCCCAGAGGCATTCCTGCCATGGCAGAAACCAGTATGTGCTGGACTTCTCCAGAAAAGAAGTGGTGGACTGCATTTATGAGATGATGTATAAAATTCTCTCAGAAGCAAAGGTTTCCTACATTAAATGGGATATGAACAGAAGTATTACGGAATGTTGTTCAGCTGCACTTCCAGCAGACCGTCAGGGAGAAGTATTTCACAGATATATTCTCGGAGTTTATGATCTGTATGAGCGGTTAAATACTGCATTTCCGCAGATCCTCTTTGAGTCCTGCGCAAGCGGCGGCGGGCGTTTTGACCCGGGAATCCTTTATTATGCGCCACAGGGATGGACAAGCGATGATACAGATGCGGCAGAGCGTGTGAAAATCCAGTATGGCACAAGTATGTGTTATCCGGTAAGTTCCATGGGAAGTCATGTATCTGTAGTACCAAACCATCAGTTAAACCGCAAAACTCCGTTACATACAAGAGCAAATGTAGCTTATTTTGGAACTTTCGGATATGAGCTGGATCTGAATAAACTGTCTGATGAGGAAATCAGTGAAGTAAAACAGCAGATCACTTTTATGAAAGAATACAGAGAACTGATTCAGTTTGGAACTTTTTACAGACTGAAGAGTCCTTTTGAGGGCAATGAAACTGTGTGGATGACCGTCAGCGAGGACAAAAAAACAGCGCTGGTGTTCTGGTACAGGGAAAGAAATGTAGTAAACGCAGATTTTACCAGAGTACGGCTTCAGGGACTGGATCCGGATTTTATCTACAGAAATGAGTATAATGGAACAGAAAACTACGGGGATGAGCTGATGAATCTGGGACTGCTTACCACAGATTGTACAGCAGGTGAACCCACAAGTGAAGATGAACCATGCACAGACTATGAATCCAGGATTTATGTTTTAACTGCAAAGTAAAAAGTGAAAAGCAGGCAAATGATCTGATCATTTGCCTGCTTATTGTTTTTCGTCATATTTATCGATGGTTTCTTTAAGCGTCTTATAGTTTTTGGGACTCATTCCGAATTTCTTTTTAAAAGCCTTGGAAAAAACCAACTGGTCTTCATATCCTACAGAATTGGAAACCTCTTTTATAGACAAACTGGTACTGACCAGAAGACTGGCTGCTTTATGCATCTTATAATCAATCAGGAAGGTCTGTGCCGATATTCCAAGTTCTTTCTGGAAAGCACTGTTCAGATAGGCGCGGCTGATTCCGATATTATCTGCAATATCAGAAATCCCGATTCCCTTTTGATACATATCTTTAATATATTCAATGGCAAGTTCCGCGTAAACACTGGTGCTGTAGGCATATTTGGCATTTTTTCTGCTTTGGGCAGACTGCTTTTCATGAAAGTCGACAAGCTCGGCTAACAGCAGGATCAGATAAGCCTGACGCTTCAGATCATTGGCTTTGGAAAGCTGCTTATGATCCAGCATATAATCAATGTGCTTCAGAATTATTTTCTGATTCGGTGCAGGAAGCACTAATTGATTTTTGGAAAATCCACATTCTCTTACCATTGAGTGAGCACGGATTCCACGAAAACCGATCCAGGCATAAGTCCAGGGATGGGTTTCATCAGCTCCGTATGTGATTGGTTCATTTGGATAAATTACAAACATCTGTCCGGGAGTAAGGCTCCAGGTCTGACCTCCGGCAGAATAAAATCCGGTACCGTCCAGTACAAAATGGATGATAAACTCGTCTCTTGGCATGGAACAGATATGTCCGGGTGGGCAGTGCTCTTTGCCCGTATGGATCAGACTGATATCAAGGGAACCCTCTTTCAGATTTTCAAGACAGCGAAAAGTAGCGCTGTCAGTATATTTTACATTTGGCATTTGCACCATTCCTTTTTTATTTTCTTTGATTGCAGATATTGTTGATATAAAGACATAAGGACTGATATCCTGCAAATACGCATAAATTCAAGTCGTTGTTGACATTTTACCATAAATTCAGCGTTTTTTCCATAACGATTATGACATAAATTCATTTCATTAGTCCATTTAAAAAAATAGACAAAAACGTATAATAAGAATCACAAGGAACACGTCGAAACGACGAATAAAGGAGGATGTATATGAGAAAAAACATGAAAAAACTCACAGTCGCAACAGTGATCGGTGCTATGACAGTTACAGCACTTGCACCGGTAAGTGCACAGGCGAAAGACAAAACTCTGACAGTTGCAATCTGGGATAACGGACAGAAAGCCGGACTTCAGGAGATCATGGATGAGTTTACAAAAGAGACAGGAATTAAAACTGAACTTCAGGTAGTAGAGTGGAGCAGCTACTGGACACTTCTTGAAGCAGGTGCATCAGGCGGAGATATGCCGGACGTATTCTGGATGCATTCCAACGAAGCAGTAAGATATATGTCCAATGATATCTTACTTGATCTGACAGACAAGGTTGCAGACAGCGATAAACTGGAAATGGACAAATTCCCGGAAGATATCAAAGAAATGTATCAGTGGGACGGAAAAACATACGCAGTACCGAAGGATATCGACACAATCGCTATGTGGTATAACAAAGATATGTTTGATGAAGCAGGAATCGACTATCCGGACGGAAGCTGGACATGGGATGAATTCTATGATATCGCAGAGAAACTTACAAAAGAAGACGGAAACCAGTATGGTTTCGCAGCAAACCCGTCTAACGAGCAGGATACATGGATGAATATTATCTACTCCATGGGCGGATGTGTACTGACAGATGATAACAAATCCGGTTTTGATGATCCTAATACTATCAAGGCAATGGAATTCGTTGACAAATGCGTTAAAAATGTAATGCCTCCTGCATCTACAATGTCCGAAACAGGTACAGACGTACTCTTCGGATCTGGTAAAGTAGCTATGATCTCTCAGGGATCCTGGATGGTATCTGGTTTCAAAGACAACGATTATATCAAAGAACACTGTGATGTAGCAAGACTTCCGAAAGACGCTGAGACAGGCAGAAGCGTATCTCTTTACAATGGTCTTGGATGGGCTGCTTCTGCAAACACAGATATGCCGGACGAAGCTTTCCAGCTTATTGAGTGGTTCGGTACAAAAGACATGCAGCAGAAACAGGCTGACCTTGGTGTAACAATGGCAGCTTACGAAGGAATGTCCGATGGATGGGTTAACAGTGTTGACTGCTTCAACTTACAGCCATACATGGATGCAATGGATGACATCGTATTCAGACCACACACAAATGCAACACTTGCATGGTGGAACCCAATGTGTGAAGAACTGAAGAAACCATGGAATGATGAGGAAAGCATGGATGATGCATGCAAGAACATCGTTACTATTATGAATGATGCCATTGCAGAAGAGTCCTATTAATTAATGTTTAACAAAACCATTCATAAAAAATAAGAAACAGAAAAGCTGCCGCAGAAAAGATTCCGATCATGTGATAACCGCAGAAGTCACAACAGGTATGCAGATATGCGGCAGTTTTCCATTCAAATCAGCAACAAAATTTTATGATAAGAAGGAGTGAGAGCCGTGGCAAATCCAAAAAAAGGTACCAGTCAGGCGCGGAATGAATTCATCTGGGGATGGGCGTTCATTCTTCCTACAATGCTTGGTCTGATCATCTTAAATATCTATCCGATTTTTAAGACCATTTATGAGAGCTTTTTCAAGACCGGAGATTTCGGTAAGGGAAATATCTTCATTGGTTTTGACAACTATGTAAAGCTGTTCCACGATGCGGAAGTCTGGCAGGCATTATTAAATACATTTAAATATGCCATTGTGGAAGTTCCGTTTTCCATTGCTATCGCACTTGTACTGGCAGTTTTATTAAACCGTAAAATGAAAGGCCGTGCTGTTTACAGAACTATTTTCTTCCTGCCTATGGTTGCTGCTCCGGCTGCGATCGCCATGGTATGGAGATGGCTGTTTAACTCAGAGTTTGGTCTTCTCAATCATATTTTCCATACAAAGATCAACTGGATCTCTGATTCGAAGATTGCAGTCTATGCGATCGCAGTGATTGGTGTATGGTCTATCATCGGCTACAATATGGTACTTTTCCTGTCTGGTTTGCAGGAAATCCCAAGAGATTATTATGAAGCAGCAAGCATTGACGGAGCAACTGGTGTGAAACAGTTCTTCCATATTACAATCCCGCTGCTTTCGCCGACCATCTTCTTTGTAATGGTTACCCGTGTCATCGGCGCCATGCAGGTATTCGACCTGATCTTTATGGTTATGGACAGAAACAATCCTGCACTTTACAAAACACAGTCACTTGTTTATCTGTTCTACCAGAATTCCTTTGTACAGAATAACAAAGGCTATGGTTCAACAATCGTCGTACTTCTTCTGGTTGTGATTATGATCATGACAGTATTCCAGAACATTGCGCAGAAGAAGTGGGTTCACTATAATTAAGGAGGGATAATTATGTCAGCAAGAGATAAAGCAAACAGAGTTCTGATCCATGTTATCCTGATACTGGTATCTATTACCATGCTGGTTCCTTTCTTATGGATGATCCTGACAGCTTTCAAAACCATGACAGAGGCAACTTCTGTCAACCCGTTCGTAATCCTCCCGTCTACATGGAGATGGGACAGCTTTAAAGAAGTTATTGAAAATATGGATTTCTTACATCTGTATATCAATACATTGCTTCTGATCCTGGGCCGTGTTGTATGCGCAGTTCTGACAGCAACACTGGCAGGCTATGCATTTGGACGTCTGAACTTCAGGGGGAAAAATCTGATGTTCTCTCTGGTTCTTTTCCAGATGATGGTTCCTGGACAGATCTTCATTATCCCACAGTACTTAATGGTAAGTAAAATGGGAATGCTCAATACCATTTTTGCCCTGGTATTTCCCGGTATTGTTACTGCATTTGGTACATTCCTCCTCAAACAGGCTTATATGGGACTTCCAAAAGATCTGGAAGAGGCTGCACGTCTTGATGGATGTAACATCGGTCAGACCTTCCTGTTCATCATGGCTCCTCTGACACGTTCTTCCATGGTGGCACTGGGAATCTTCACAGCAGTATTTGCATACAAAGACCTGATGTGGCCTCTGATCTGTAACAAGGATGTAATGCCTCTGTCAGCAGCACTTGCAAAAATGCAGGGACAGTACACCAACAATTATCCGCAGCTGATGGCAGCATCTCTGCTTGCATGTATCCCGATGATCGTACTGTATCTGATCTTCCAGAAGCAGTTCATCGAAGGTATTGCAACATCTGGTGGTAAACTGTAAGTTTAAAAAAATAAAAAGAAGAATCCGGGAGGTTCGGGACATTTCCCCTGAACTATACAGGCAGAATTTTGTTATACAACTGGAAAGAGAAGAATAACAGAAGGCTGCCTGAAACTGGATATCTGATTGCTGAATCATCTGTAAAGGTGAAAGTCAGGACAAAATCATTAAGATAGAAAAAGGAAGGGGTAATAAAAAATGAAACCAGGAAGTCTTTATGACAGGATATTTGGATTTTTAGGTCAGTTAATTGCATTGAATTTACTATGGATCGTGTGCTCTCTTCCTGTTATTACAGCAGGGGCATCCACCACTGCTTTGTATTATTGTACATTAAAACTCCACAAGGATGGAGATATCCGGGTATTTCATGATTTCTTTAAAAGCTTTAAGCAGAACTTCAAACAGTCAACTCTGAT
>OODM01001164.1_pt1 | contig 11763 bp, 9 predicted proteins | sample 1671471 | NCBI WGS metagenome assembly OODM01 (sample SAMN06348160, study PRJEB24527) | human gut metagenome | biome: human gut; feature: ankylosing spondylitis patient; material: feces | host: Homo sapiens | place: China | collected 2015-10 | reverse complement strand
ATCGCCCTCTCCTCTCTGCCACGCATTGAGCAAATTTTTGTGAACGCCCCGGCAGGCTGGCGTCCGCGCGATATGGAGCGCCGTCTGTTTATCGCCCGCCGCCGCATTGAAAAGCGTCTCGAAGCCGACAAAGACTTCTACGTCTGTAGCCTGTCGAATCTGGTCAATATTTATAAAGGTCTGTGTATGCCGGCGGATCTGCCGCGCTTCTACCTGGACCTCGCGGACCTGCGTCTGGAATCGGCCATCTGCCTGTTTCACCAGCGCTTTTCCACTAACACCGTACCGCGCTGGCCGCTGGCGCAGCCGTTCCGCTACCTCGCGCATAACGGTGAAATCAACACCATCACTGGTAACCGCCAATGGGCGCGTGCGCGTACCTATAAATTCCAGACGCCGCTGATCCCTGACCTGCACGACGCCGCGCCGTTCGTCAACGAAACCGGCTCTGACTCCAGTTCGATGGATAACATGCTGGAACTCCTGCTGGCAGGTGGGATGGATATCATCCGTGCCATGCGTCTGTTAGTGCCACCTGCCTGGCAGAACAACCCGGATATGGACCCGGAACTGCGTGCCTTCTTTGACTTTAACTCCATGCATATGGAGCCGTGGGATGGCCCGGCAGGCATCGTGATGTCTGACGGTCGTTTTGCCGCCTGTAACCTCGACCGTAACGGTCTGCGTCCGGCGCGCTACGTCATCACCAAAGATAAGCTCATTACCTGCGCCTCTGAAGTCGGTATCTGGGATTATCAGCCTGACGAAGTGGTCGAAAAAGGCCCGCAGTGGGCGTATTCTGCACTCGGCAGAAACCGATGACGATCTGAAAAGCCGCCACCCTTATAAAGAGTGGATGGAGAAAAACGTCCGCCGTCTGGTACCGTTTGAAGATCTGCCCGATGAAGAAGTGGGTAGCCGCGAACTGGACGACGACACGCTTGCCAGCTACCAGAAACAATTTAACTACAGCGCGGAAGAGCTGGATTCGGTGATCCGCGTACTGGGTGAAAACGGTCAGGAAGCGGTCGGTTCGATGGGCGACGATACCCCATTCGCCGTGCTCTCCAGCCAGCCGCGCATTATTTACGACTACTTCCGCCAGCAGTTTGCTCAGGTAACCAACCCGCCAATCGACCCGCTGCGCGAAGCGCATGTTATGTCGCTCGCCACCAGTATCGGTCGTGAAATGAACGTCTTCTGTGAAGCAGAAGGCCAGGCGCACCGTTTAAGCTTTAAATCGCCGATTCTGCTCTATTCCGATTTCAAACAGCTCACGACGATGAAAGAGGATCACTACCGCGCAGATACGCTGGATATCACCTTTGACGTCACTAAAACCACGCTCGAAGCGACGGTGAAAGAACTGTGTGACAAAGCCGAAAAAATGGTACGTAGCGGCACCGTGCTGCTGGTGCTCTCCGACCGGAATATCGCTAAAGATCGCCTGCCGGTTCCGGCTCCGATGGCGGTTGGCGCGATCCAGACCCGTCTGGTCGAGCAAAGCCTGCGTTGCGATGCCAACATCATCGTAGAAACCGCCAGCGCCCGTGATCCGCACCACTTCGCCGTGTTGCTGGGTTTCGGCGCGACGGCTATTTATCCATACCTTGCCTATGAAACGCTGGGCCGCCTGGTAGACACCCACGCGATTGCCAAAGATTATCGTACCGTGATGCTCAACTATCGTAACGGCATCAACAAAGGCTTGTACAAAATCATGTCCAAAATGGGCATCTCCACCATCGCCTCTTACCGCTGCTCGAAACTGTTTGAAGCGGTCGGTCTGCACGATGATGTCGTGGGCCTGTGCTTCCAGGGGGCAGTTAGCCGCATTGGGGGGGCGAGCTTTGAAGACTTCCAGCAGGATCTGCTGAATCTGTCGAAACGAGCCTGGCTGGCGCGTAAGCCTATCAGCCAGGGCGGCCTGCTGAAATATGTACACGGTGGCGAATACCACGCCTACAACCCGGACGTGGTGCGCACGCTGCAACAGGCGGTACAGAGCGGCGAGTATAGCGACTATCAGGAATACGCGAAGCTGGTTAATGAGCGTCCGGCAACCACGCTACGCGATCTGCTGGCAATTACGCCGGGTGAAAACGCGGTCAACATTGCTGATGTTGAACCGGCAAGCGAACTGTTTAAACGCTTCGATACCGCCGCGATGTCTATCGGTGCGTTAAGCCCGGAAGCCCACGAGGCGCTGGCGGAAGCGATGAACAGCATCGGCGGTAACTCAAACTCCGGCGAAGGCGGTGAAGACCCGGCGCGCTATGGCACTAACAAAGTGTCGCGCATCAAGCAGGTAGCGTCCGGTCGCTTTGGGGTTACTCCGGCGTATCTGGTCAATGCCGACGTCATTCAGATAAAAGTCGCCCAGGGCGCGAAGCCGGGTGAAGGTGGTCAGTTACCGGGTGATAAAGTCACTCCTTACATTGCCAAACTGCGCTATTCGGTGCCGGGCGTGACGCTGATCTCCCCGCCGCCGCACCACGATATCTACTCTATTGAGGATTTAGCGCAGCTGATTTTCGACCTCAAGCAGGTCAATCCAAAAGCGATGATCTCCGTGAAGCTGGTTTCCGAACCGGGCGTAGGCACCATCGCGACTGGCGTGGCAAAAGCTTATGCCGATTTAATCACCATCGCAGGCTATGACGGCGGCACCGGCGCAAGTCCGCTTTCATCGGTGAAATACGCAGGCTGTCCGTGGGAGCTGGGGCTTGTTGAAACCCAACAGGCGCTGGTTGCCAACGGCTTGCGTCACAAGATCCGTTTGCAGGTCGATGGCGGCCTGAAAACGGGTGTCGATATCATCAAAGCGGCGATTCTTGGCGCGGAAAGTTTTGGCTTCGGCACTGGCCCGATGGTAGCGCTTGGCTGTAAATATCTGCGAATTTGCCACCTGAACAACTGCGCCACGGGTGTAGCAACTCAGGATGACAAACTGCGTAAGAATCACTATCACGGCCTGCCGTTCAAAGTGACTAATTACTTTGAGTTTATCGCCCGTGAAACCCGCGAGCTGATGGCACAGCTGGGGGTAACGCGTCTGGTGGATCTGATTGGTCGCACCGACCTGCTGAAAGAGCTGGACGGTTTCACCGCCAAACAGCAGAAACTGGCACTGTCGAAGCTGCTGGAGACTGCCGAGCCGCATCCTGGTAAAGCGCTCTACTGCACCGAAAACAACCCGCCGTTTGATAACGGCCTGCTGAACGCGCAGTTGCTGCAACAGGCAAAACCGTTTGTCGATGAACGCCAGAGCAAAACCTTCTGGTTCGATATCCGCAACACCGACCGTTCTGTCGGCGCGTCGCTTTCAGGCTATATCGCCCAGACGCACGGCGATCAGGGGCTGGCAGCCGATCCTATCAAAGCGTACTTCAACGGCACTGCAGGCCAGAGCTTCGGCGTGTGGAACGCGGGCGGCGTGGAACTGTACCTGACCGGTGATGCCAACGACTATGTTGGTAAAGGCATGGCGGGCGGCTTAATCGCCATTCGTCCTCCGGTTGGTTCCGCCTTCCGCAGCCATGAAGCGAGCATTATCGGCAACACCTGCCTGTATGGCGCGACCGGTGGTCGTCTGTATGCCGCAGGCCGCGCGGGTGAACGTTTCGGCGTGCGTAACTCCGGTGCTATCACCGTGGTAGAAGGCATTGGCGACAACGGCTGTGAATATATGACGGGTGGTATCGTCTGTATTCTGGGTAAAACCGGCGTTAACTTCGGCGCGGGCATGACTGGCGGCTTCGCTTACGTTCTCGATGAAAGCGGCGATTTCCGCAAACGCGTTAACCCGGAGCTGGTCGAGGTCTTAAGCGTTGACGATCTGGCGATCCATGAAGAGCATCTGCGTGGTCTTATCACCGAGCATGTTCAGCATACCGGTTCCCAGCGTGGTGAAGAGATTCTGGCGAACTGGTCAACCTTCGCCACTAAATTTGCGCTGGTTAAACCGAAGTCCAGTGATGTAAAAGCACTGCTGGGTCACCGTAGTCGTAGCGCAGCAGAGTTGCGCGTGCAGGCGCAGTAAGGGGTAGCAACAATGAGTCAGAATGTTTATCAATTTATCGACCTGCAGCGCGTTGATCCGCCAAAGAAACCGCTGAAGATCCGCAAAATTGAGTTTGTTGAAATTTACGAGCCGTTTTCCGAAGGCCAGGCCAAAGCGCAGGCTGACCGCTGCCTGTCGTGCGGCAACCCATACTGCGAGTGGAAATGCCCGGTACACAACTACATCCCAAACTGGCTGAAGCTCGCCAATGAGGGGCGTATTTTTGAAGCGGCGGAACTGTCGCACCAGACAAACACCCTGCCGGAAGTTTGCGGACGTGTCTGCCCGCAAGACCGTCTGTGCGAAGGTTCCTGCACCCTGAACGATGAGTTCGGTGCGGTGACCATCGGCAACATTGAGCGTTATATCAATGATAAAGCGTTCGAGATGGGCTGGCGTCCGGATATGTCCGGCGTGAAACAGACCGGTAAAAAAGTGGCGATTATCGGCGCAGGTCCGGCGGGTCTGGCGTGCGCGGATGTCCTGACGCGCAACGGCGTAAAAGCGATCGTCTTCGACCGTCACCCAGAAATTGGCGGCTTGCTGACCTTCGGTATTCCGGCTTTCAAGCTGGAAAAAGAGGTAATGACGCGCCGCCGTGAAATCTTCACCGGCATGGGTATTGAATTCAAACTCAATACCGAAGTGGGCCGCGACGTGCAGCTGGACGATCTGCTGAGTGATTACGATGCCGTGTTCCTTGGCGTCGGGACTTATCAGTCAATGCGCGGCGGGCTGGAAAACGAAGACGCCGATGGCGTGTACGCAGCGCTGCCGTTCCTTATCGCCAACACCAAACAGTTAATGGGCTTTGGTGAAACCCGCGACGAACCGTTCGTCAGCATGGAAGGCAAACGCGTGGTGGTCCTTGGCGGTGGCGACACTGCGATGGACTGCGTGCGCACGTCTGTACGCCAGGGGGCAAAGCACGTTACCTGTGCCTATCGTCGTGATGAAGAGAACATGCCGGGTTCCCGCCGCGAAGTGAAAAACGCGCGGGAAGAAGGTGTTGAGTTCAAATTCAACGTCCAGCCGCTGGGTATAGAAGTGAATGGCAACGGCAAAGTCAGCGGCGTAAAAATGGTGCGCACAGAAATGGGCGAACCGGATGCCAAAGGCCGTCGCCGCGCGGAGATTGTGGCAGGTTCCGAACATATCGTTCCGGCAGATGCGGTGATCATGGCGTTTGGTTTCCGTCCACACAACATGGAATGGCTGGCAAAACACAGCGTCGAGCTGGATTCGCAGGGGCGCATCATCGCCCCGGAAGGCAGCGACAACGCTTTCCAGACCAGCAACCCGAAAATCTTTGCTGGCGGCGATATCGTCCGTGGTTCCGATCTGGTCGTTACCGCCATCGCCGAAGGTCGCAAAGCGGCAGACGGCATTATGAACTGGCTGGAAGTTTAAGCGAGGTAACAATGAATTCGCCAGACAGTGTCTGGCGAATTTATAAAACGAGCTATCCAACTAAATTTTAAGCCATTAAATCAGCCTTAACCTTCACTACCACCTTTTTAATCTCACCAGGTTCGCCAACAACGCATCCCGGTTTATGCGGTTCTCCTGGCATAAACACGGCGAACATTCCCGGTTTCAGGATGATGGCTTGCTCGTTTTCAATGGCGCTGCAAAGCTGATAATCATCTTCATGGTGGAACTCTTCACACTGACGCGCAGTGCCTGCCATGCCAAACAGAATCCGTTCCTCACCGTTTAATAACAGCTGGATATCAATGTATTGTTCGTGCAATTCGGCTTTTTTCTCAACGGGCGATTGAGTATTAAATGTCATGACATTCATAAAGATATTGTCGCCCTGTAATTCGTAACGGCCAGGCGCTTTTTCTTGCGGTCTGGCAGCTAATGCCAACGTTAACGCGTCCTGTAACGCAGGATGTAATCCGGCAGACGGTAATGACTGTACTTCACCCATCATCATAATATTTCTCCCTGGGCCAACAGCGCAGCCCCAAGTAAACCTGCATCGTGGCGGTAGTGCGCCGCCAGTAAATCAACATGAAATGCCGCTGGCTCCTGCGCCAGATACGTTTCCACCAGCGCCAGATACCCTTCTGCCAGACCAACGCTGCCACCGACCACCACGCACTGGCAATCAGTTGTGGCTTTAATATCAGCGATCAGCCTTGCAAGCGTACGTGCGGAGCGGTGAATCAGTTGCTGCGCCTGCTCATCGCCCTGCCCGGCGCGCGTGAAAATAGTTTTCGCATTCGCACCAGCCAACTCCCCCTGCGCTGCAGCTGCAATGCCGCGACCAGAAGCAATCGCTTCCACGCAACCTGTGCGTCCACAGCCGCAGACTGGACCATGCGGATCGGCAAGCGTATGCCCGATATGCCCCGCCAGACCGCCAGGGCCGGTACGCAGTTTACCGCCGCTCACTACACCGCCGCCAACGCCGGTGGAAACAGTGATAAACACCATATCGGTTATATCGCCATCCAGCGCCTGATACTCCGCCCATGCTGCGGCCTGCGCATCATTAATGGCAATGGTCGGCAAATTGGTAAGTTGCTCCAGCGTTTTGACTAACGGAAAGTGTAACAATCCACCGAGATTATGCGGATTCAGCGCCAGCAAGCTGCCGTCGCGAATAATTCCGGTTGAAGCGATAGCAACCCGCTGCGCATGTGCTTGCAACGGAGAGACTAATGCGGATAAGGCATCACGCAGCGCCTGCGGAGTCTGGCTGGCAGGCGTAGGAAGTTCTCGGCGATCGCGGATCTGCCCGTCAGCGCCAATCAGCGCGGCGGCAAGTTTAGTACCGCCGATATCAATCGCCAGTGTGGTCATAGCACCGCCTTTTTCATCGCTGTGTTGTACCACTGACAAATGTGTTCAAGACGCGTAATGGCAGAACCGACCGTCACCGCCCACGCGCCGTGGCGCATCGCATCCGCCGCCTGAGCAGGCGTGTTGTAACGCCCTTCGGCAATCACCCGGCATCCGGCGTCACTCAACGTTTTCACCAGCGCCAGATCCGGCTCTTCTGGCGTTTCAGGCGTGGTATAGCCAGAAAGCGTAGTGCCAATAATTTCGGCTCCCAGCTTTTGGCATGCCAGGCCGTCTTCCGGCGTTGAGCAGTCGGTCATCGCCAGTAAACCGTGATGGTGAATACGTGCCAGCAGCGTTTCAACAGGCACCGGACGCGGTCGGTCAGTGCCGTCAATGGCGATAATGTCCGCGCCCGCCTGCGCCAGCGCATCAACATCTTCAATATAGGCCGTGATGCGTACCGGAGAATCCTCCAGATCGCGCTTCACAATCCCAATAATCGGCACGCTCACCACCGCACGCGTGGCTTGCAGATTTGCCACACCTTCAATACGAATGGCAACCGCGCCCGCCTGCTCTGCCGCTAATGCCATGGCAGCGACGATTTCGGGTTTATCGAGCGGGCTGTCCGGAACCGGCTGGCAGGAGACAATCAGGCCACCGTTAGCAGCGATTTTTTGATCCAGTTGTGCAAGTAACGACATACATCTTCCCTTAGCGAAAGGCCCGGTACAGAGACCGGGCAACAGGATTAACTTTTGGTTTTGACTAAATCGTTTTTGGCGCTGCCAAATGGCACGGCACCGCTAAATGGTTTGCCGTCGATAGCGTCATGAGTACGCAATGCTTCCGGGCGCAACCAACGCTGAACACAAGAAGGCATATCCAGACCAATCAGCAGGATCACCACAAACGTTAAACTAAACGAGAGCGAGCCAAGTGCCGTTCCCAGATCCAGACGTTGAGCGATCAACGCGCCGAGGATTGGAGCTAGTGCACCGCCCAGTGCGCCAACGTTGTAGGTAAAGCCCAGCCCCGCCGCACGCTGGTCGGTATCGAAATAACCGCCGATCAGTTTCGGTAAAATCCCTGAGATGCCCTGACCAAGCATTTGCTGGAAGAACAGTAACAAACCGAGCACCCAGACGTTTGCGCCGCCAATCGCAAATACCGGAATAATCAGCAGCTGCGAGGCCAGCAGACTACAAACGTACGCTTTGCGGGTTCCCAGCCAGTCACCGAGGAAGCCACCGACGCAGCACCCCACCGCCGCGCCAAAGCCACTAAAGAACAGCACATTGGCGACAGTATGCGGATCATAAGCCAGATCGGTTTTCAGATACGTTGGCAGCAGCGCCTGAATCGGCCATGAGTAGAGGAAAGCGAACAACACGACCACCATCAGCATTACGCCCGTTGGCCAGCGTTTGCCCGTACTCTGCACCATAAAGCTGATAAAGATTGCGGCGCATAACAGCCCGAGTACAGCGACGATTGCGGCATTTTGCAGGTTACCGGCGAAGCAGAACCACAGCGCAGTAGCCGCCGCCAGCGTCATTACGATATTGGCAATGCGATGTTCACCACGGTAAAGAATGTCTACCATCGTGCGTACTGGTGCTTTACCCCCGTGTTTCTCTTTCCAGTCTTCCGCTTCCGGGATGTTTTTACGCAGCCAGAGAGCAAAGATGATTGGCAAAATGCCGATAAAGAACAGCGCACGCCAGCCCCAGACCGGAACCTCCAGACTATAGACCTGAGCGGCAACGACGGCCCCCACTGAGAAGCCTGAAATCAGAAAACCACTGGCTTTGTTACGCAGATGCTTTGGCCAGCTTTCAATGACATAGGTGGCGCTGGAACCGTATTCACCCGCCATCCCCATGCCGATGACCAGACGAGCGATAAACATGGTGATGTAGCCTGGCGCAAAGCCGCAGGCCAGCGTCCCGGCCGAGAAGAGAACGATGCTGGTGACCATTGCCAGACGACGCCCGTAGCGGTCACCCATAGCGCCGAGCATCAGGCCGCCGAACCAGCGAGAGATAAAGGCTGCGGAGATCAGACTTGCCGCCTGCACCGTCGTCAGCCCGAATTCACCCTGTACTTCGGTGAGTACCAGGGCGATTAAAACGAAATCAAAACCGTCAAGCAGATATCCCAACCAGGCAGCGGAAAATGCCCGCCATTGTGCGCGGTTAAGATGGCGATACCACGGGATATTCTGGGTTGTAGTACTCATTGTGAGTCTCCCGCGGTGGGCGATGCCCACACGCTTTGGTATGAAAATTGTAGGGTACAGATGCGTTTATTTCCCCTCACCCGGTAGGGGCGAGCGAGGGGAAACAACTCACCCGCGCTCTTGCATCAACTGCTGAGCCAGCGCCTTCAGTTCTGGCAGATATTTTTCATCTACCGGACCAAACGGTTTGCGGCACAGCGGCACAGAAACGACATCCATATAATGCAGGACAGTTTTCAGCCCACGGAATACGCCAGTTTTGATCAGTAAATCAATGACTTTGTTGCACTCAGTTTGCAGTTTCTGCGCGGTCTGGATATCGCCTTCTTTCAGCGCCTTCACGATCCCCTGATAACGCCAGCCCATGATGTTGTAAGTGCTGCCGATACCGCCGTCTGCGCCCGCCAGAAGACCAGAGGCGAAGATTTCGTCGTAACCGTTATAGAGCACCAGATCAGGATGTTCACGACGGATCTGCTCCATCTGATAGAGATCGCCAGAGGTCTGTTTCAGCGCACCTACGCCAGGCAGCGTAACCAAGGTGTTGATCTGATCCAAGGTCAGTTTTACCCCGCTCAGGGCTGGAATGTTGTACACCACCATCGGCAACCCATCCGCTGAATCAATAATTGCCCGATAGTGATCGCAGTGTTCTTCAAAGCTGAAAGGATAGTAGAACGGCGTGACGGCGGAGACGGCATCGAAGCCATAACGTTTAGCCGATGCCGCAAGTTGTTGGCTTTCGGCGGTGCTGACGCAACCGACATGGGCGATGAGTTTAATCTTACCTTTCGCCTCTTCAGCGACGATTTCCAGTACCTGTTCGCGCTCGGAAAGGCTTTGTACAAAGGCTTCGCCGGTCGAACCACCCACGTACAAACCGTCGATGCCCTGCTGAATATTGAACTGAACCAGGCGGCGCAGACTCGCTTTATCCAGTGCTTGTTGTTGGTCAAAAGGAGTCAGGAGTGCAGCCATTACGCCACGTAAATTCGTTGCCATAAATACCTCTGAAGTGATGCTTGTCTGATAAACGATATACCTTTATACCTGTTATACCAGATCAATTAAGCAACACCCCATACAGAAAGCTTATAATGCGATCTGCTTCACTAAAGTGGCATTATTTCTTTTTGTTGGTGGTCTGACCGAAGGCGTGCCAGGTAGCAGAGACGCTGTTGAGATGCGATTGCAACGCGCGATCGGCTTCGTCAGGATCATGACGGCGGATCGCGTCAACGATCGCAATATGCTGTTGATAGCTAACGTTGTTATGCTCATGCAGAGCCTGATCGGTCACGGTTGGACGTGCGGCGATTAGCCAGTCGAGCAGGGCAACGTGGATCGCCATGAAGATTGGGTTACCCGGGATCTCCGCCAGAACGCGGTGGAAATCAACGTCTGAGCGAATGAATGCCGCGTTGTTATCCAGCGACTGACTGTTGATTTCCAGTGCTTTTGCCAGCAAATCGATTTGCTCATCGGTGGCGTGTTCAGCCGCATAGCGCACCAGGCTGGATTCAAAGAACAGACGTAATTGTTCGAAATGGGCAATCCCACCAGGATGAGAAAGGAAATCTTTCGCCATGCCGGAAAGCTCGCCGATGATGGTGTCCGCAGAAGGACGTGAGACGCGGGCACGTTCGCCGTTGTTTATTTGCACCAGACCTTTGCGTTTTAACGCTGCCAGCGCTTCGCGCACCGAAGGACGCCCGACGTTAAAGAACGCCATCAGTTCGCGTTCAGACGGTAATTGTTCACCTTCGCCAAATTCACGACGGCGGATCATCTGTTCCAGCTCTTCTTCCACCATTTCGGAGAGTTTTTTACGCGCCAGCGGGCGGCTGCGCAAGTTGCGCCCGATAGTGGTAGTAGAATCTTCAGCTTGCGGATCAAATGCGTTCATAGGACTCATTCAGGAAAATGCGTTAGCGGATAATAACGACGCTATCGTAGCACAGTATCAAAGTCAGGCGAAAAGATGACAGATAGCAAAACAGGCCACATGGGCCTGTTTTCATTTTACTTCACAACGCGTAATGCCGGTCGACCACCGCGTGGTGGCTGCGGAGGTTCATCGTCAGGATGAGTTTCATCATCGTGATCTGGCTTGTCGCCATCGATAACCGACATAACGGTTTCGTTGTCTGCCGATGCCTCTTCATCATTCATGATGCTGGCATCTTCATCGTAGGCAGCTTCAGGCTCAAACATCGTGCCTGCGCCATTTTCACGGGCGTAGATAGCCAGCACGGCAGCCAGCGGCACAGAAACCTGACGCGGAATGCCACCAAAGCGCGCGTTAAAGCGCACCTCATCATTCGCCAGTTCCAGATTGCCGACAGCACGCGGCGCAATGTTGAGTACGATTTGCCCGTCACGCGCATATTCCATAGGAACCTGCACGCCAGGGAGCGTCACATCCACCACCAGGTGCGGCGTGAGCTGGTTATCCAGCAACCACTCATAGAATGCACGCAGCAGATAGGGACGACGTGGTGTTAGCTGTGACAAATCCATACAGATTAACTCCGGCCCAGACGCATTTCACGTTCTGCTTCAGTTAAAGAAGCAAGGAAAGAGTCACGTTCAAAGACGCGGGTCATATAGCCTTTCAGCTCTTTCGCACAGATCAGAAGAGCGTCGTGTAGGGAAAGAGTGT
>OODM01001160.1_pt1 | contig 11795 bp, 5 predicted proteins | sample 1671471 | NCBI WGS metagenome assembly OODM01 (sample SAMN06348160, study PRJEB24527) | human gut metagenome | biome: human gut; feature: ankylosing spondylitis patient; material: feces | host: Homo sapiens | place: China | collected 2015-10 | reverse complement strand
CGGGGCTTGTCCCCGCCCGCGGGCGGCCATAAAGGCCGCCCCTACGGATGCCGGGTGTTGTGGGCGGGCGAGCCGGGGCAAAAACAGCCCCCGGGGGGACGCGGATGTCCTCCCGGGGGCTGCGATACCTTATAATACAAAGAGGGAAACGGCCGGTTCTGGTCGGTTTGGCAGGGAACGGGCGTTGTTTTACAGCTTTGTTACAAATGCGCCGGAGGTGTTGACCTTTTGCGAAAGATGCTTTATCATGCGTACAGAGGCAAGGGGAGTCATACTTGACTGAAACGCGCAGTCGTGAGTAGGATGCCCCGAAAGCTCAAAATTTAGAAGGAGGAATTCCAAACATGAGAAACCTCAAGCGGACTCTCAGCCTGGCTCTGGCTTCCGTCATGCTCGTGGGCATGATGAGTGTCGGCGCCAGCGCGGTGAACGCGAGCGATTTCACCGATGCGGATGAGATCGTAAACAAGGACGCCGTTTCTACCATGACTGCCCTGGGCATCATCAATGGTAAGGAAGACGGCAGCTACTTTGACCCCACCGGCACCGTGACCCGTGCCGAGATGGCCAAGATGCTCTGCGTCGCCATCAACGGCGGTGTGGACCCCGTGCTGGGCGTCAAGGACACTCCCACCTTTACCGACATCAAGGGCCACTGGGCAGAGTCCTACATTGAGTACTGCGCCGCCAACGGCATCATCGCTGGCCGCGGCAACAACAAGTTTGATCCTACCGGCACCGTGAGCGCCACCGAGGCCGCCAAGATGCTGCTGGGCGTGCTGGGCTACAACGCCGAGAAGTCCGGCCTGGTGGGCAACGACTGGGCCATCAACACCAACGTGCTGGCCAACCAGAACGGTCTTTACAAGAACCTGGCCAATCTGAACGCCAACACCCTGCTGACCCGTGACAATGCCGCCCAGATGATCTACAATGCTCTGGACGCCAACATGGTTGAGCTGAACGCCGCTGGCAACTACACCACCAGCCAGTACAGCTACACCGGCACCGAGTCCGTCGTGACCGGCACCGAGCGCGTGTGGGTTGTCAAGATCAAGGACAGCTCTGTTAACGATGCCGTCAAGGCTCTGGACGGCTCCGTCTACAACAGCCGTCAGGATGCTATCGACACTCTGGATGCCGCGAACGGTAGCAAGCTCGATAGCAGCAAGTACACCCTGGAGCAGAAGACCCAGAATGTTTACGGCGAGAACACCGTGACCAAGTACGCCGACGAGACCATGGGCCACAAGTACCTGTCCCTGATCACCGACGGCGACGCTGTGCTGACCGACGTGGAGAAGGACAGCAAGGGCACTTACACCCTGTACATGAATGGCATCACCACCAAGGGCCAGTACACCAAGGTCGAGGGTGACTACAGCAACCTGATCGGCCAGAAGGTCGAGGTTCTGTATAAGGACAGCGAGAATGTGTACGGCGTCTATGCCTCCACCGACAGCTCCCTGATCGTGGAGAGCACTGCCGGTAAGGTTGAGGCTGTCAAGAACGGCGAGGTCAAGATTGACGGCACCACCTACAAGGTGGACAGCAATGTGACCACCACCGCTCTCTACACCGGTAAGCTGATTGACGGCCTGAATGTGGGCGGCAACAAGGCCGCCGCTGTGAAGGCTTACGACAACGACGACAACGGCAAGATCGACACCGTCGTTTACGTCCCCTTCACCGCCGCCAAGGTGACCTACGTGGGCGAGAAGTCCTTCAACACCGATGTTAACACCAATGTTAAGTTTGAGGACGTGAACGCTTACGACGACATGGCCAAGAACGACTATGTCATCAAGAGCGACGCCGCCAACACCGTGGATGACACCGATACTTATGTCCTGGCTGAGACGGTCGAGGGCAAGATCGAGGCCACCAAGAGCGACTCCGTCCGCATTGACGGCACCTGGTACAACTATGTTACCACCACTCCCGACACCGATCTGGCTCTGGACAGCACCGTGAAGGCTGCTGTGCTCAACGGCTACATCGTGAAGTCTGAGGTTGTCACTGCCAGCCACGAGCTGCAGGACTACGCCGTAATTGTGAAGACCGACGAGGATGTCAACGGCTATGTTGCCAAGCTGCTCTTTGCCGACGGCACCACCAAGGTGGTTACCACCGATAAGGACTACGGTAGCGCTGGCGAGAACTACGGTAACGCTCTGGTGACTTACGAGGTCAAAAAGGGCGAGTACGTCCTGACCAAGGCCAAGACCAACTCCGGCGACGCCGACAAGGCTGGCTTTGACCTGATTGTGACTGGCAAGTATGTCAACAGCTCTGGCAAGGGCAAGATCGGCGGCGAGAGCATCGCGGACGACGCCGTGATCTTTGTGAAGGATAGCGCGGGCAAGTTCTCTACTATGGCCGGTTCCGACTTTGCCAAGTACAGCACTAGCTCTGTAAAGGACCAGAATATCACTGCTTACGCTAACAAGGACAACTCCACCGGTTACAACAGCATTGTCCTGGCTTACGTAGAGCTGAACGCGAAGGTTAACTCCATCACCAGCAACTACGGCTATGTGACCAGCGCCGTGTCCACCACCAAGAACAAGGACGGCGAGACCGTGTCTTCCTTCACCTTCTGGGATGGCGCCACCGAGCACAAGGACATCATGACCGACGAGAAGGTTTCCCTGTCCAAGGGCGACATCTTCACCTACGAGGAGAACAAGGACGGCAGCTACACTGTCACCGAGGTCGACAACCTGCTGCGTACCGCCATCATTGCCTACAACGAGAAGAACGGCGATATCCGCTTCACCGACGCTTCTCTGAGCGACAAGGGCAGCAATGTCAACGCTGAGATCACCAAAGATACCGTTATCATCGGCATCAACAGCGATGACAAGGCCGGCGTTGAGGGCGTGGTGCCCACCATCGCCATCGAGACCGCTACCTCCGGTGTCTACCAGGCCAACGCCTACTATGTGATGGGCGCCGGCGACGAGGTGAAGCTGCTGGTGGTTGACACCTACGGCAACATCCCCGCGGTTGACAGCGTAACTACTGTTACCGACGAGAGCAATCTCGGTACTGCTCTGAAGCAGTACACGGATGTGACCTTTGAGGGTAATGCTACTATTTCCAGCAAGCTGGAGATCCCCGCTGGTGCCACCCTGAACGTCAAGGGTGATCTGACCGCAAATGCTGCTATCGTTGGCAACGGCACCCTGAATGTGACTGGCAATATCAGCGACACCAGCAAGGTCAGCACTCAGCTTGAGTCCACCAAGACCGGCGAAACTGTTTCCGTGTCCGGCGGTGTGGTTCTCGGCGACGTGACCGGCAATGTCGGCTCCGGTAGCGCTCTGTACTCCGGCGATCAGGTTAAGGGCAAGGTTATCGTTCAGATTACCGTTCCTGCGGATGCGGTGACTGACGGCACCTCTAAGATTAAGTTTGACGGCTCCGAGCCCTCTACCCCCACGCTGACCAATCGTAGCGACATTTATCTGGCTATCGATATGAGCCAGTCTGGCCAGAAGGTTATCACCATTGACAAGGACGGCGATTGGAGCTCTACTACTAACGATGTGTATACCCTCACCGTGAAGTGGTAATCTAACTGCAATCGGCTTATTACGAAGAGAGCCGCCCCCGATTGGGGGCGGCTCTTTTTGTTAGTGGAAGGCTATATAGTAGTAGCTCATTCCGGATCGGTTTGCGTCCGCGTAGAATCTGCCCTCTATCAGGTCGCCGCGGGCCACCCGTATTCCGCTGCTGGTGATCTCCACCAGGTTTCCGTCCCGCATGGTGACCGGCGCTCCTTGCAGCGCCAGGCCGCCATAGGTATACATGTCGGACTGCATTGCGCCGTCCTGCCTTACCACAAAGACTGCCCGGGGCGATACCCCCAGCGAAATATCCCGGCTTCGGGCGTCATCCCCTGTATAGCTTCCACTTAGAATCTCAGGCTTTAAGGCCAGTGCTTTATCCAGCACACGGAAATCCTCGTTGAAATCCGTGCGCAGGAAATTGTCCTCCGGCTCCCACTGGTGCAGGTGATAGTGTTCGGTATAAGCTGCCATTTTCATTCCTCCCGCAGGGGGGCCGGGCAGCGCCTTTGCTGTACTGGAAAACGCGGCCCCTGCGGGAAAGGAACCCCGCGTCCGGCTGTCTACCGGACGCGGGGATGGCCTTGCCTGCGGAGGGGGTAATATAGATGGCAAACTATACAGCGCACTATCACCTGCACCAGTGGGAACCGGAGGACAGCTTTTTACGGAGAGACTTCAACGAGGATTTTCAGAAAATTGACGCGGGCCTCGCCGGACGGGGAGATTGCAGCCTGCTGTTCGGCTCTTACGTGGGTACGGGAACTTGCGGCCCGTCCGAGCCTACCGCACTTACACTGGGGATTCCAGCCAAGGCGCTTTGGGTAAGCTGCGGTTCACGCCACGCTGTCTTTCTGAGGGGGAACACGCAGGCGGTTAATTTCAGCACCAGCGATGGAGAGCTGCTTGAGGTGGAGTGGACGCAAGACGGCCTGAGCTGGAAGCTGGGGGGAGGACTTTACAATCACGACTACCAGCAGCTCAATGAAAAGGGAACCACCTATTATTACGCGGCGCTATACCAAGAAAGCAAGGAGGCCCCGGGAAATACCCGGGGCCTCCTTGCTTCTTGGGGTTTGGTGATCAGAACTCAGCGGATAGTGAAGGTACCCTCCACAAGAGTACCATCACCGGTGCTCTTGATAGACCAGGTGTACTTACCGGAGGTCAGGGGCTCAGTCTTCATGGAACCCTCACCAGCATTGATCAGGGGCTTTTCGCCAATTACCTGAACATAGAAGTAGTGGGGGCCGACAGTGGCCACATTATCAGCCGTCTCAGTGTAAACAGTGCCCTTGGAATCCTTAATGGTCAGGATAACTTTGTCGTTCGCAGTCTTGGTGCGGAACACAAAGTACATATTCTCGTTGGCCTCGCCGTGAACATCACCGGCAATGTCGCTGGGAGTGGACTCCAGAACATAGGCGCCGTTGTCCAGGAAGAGCAGCTCGTCCTTGGAGGCAATGTTTTCGGTGGTCACGTCGCCGGCGATCTCAGCCTTGTCGCTGCCGGAGGAGGTGGTGGAACCGTAGAAGATGGTGACGATCTCGCCGTTCTTCACGATGGCGGTAACCGTCATGCCCTTCTCCACATCACTCAGAGAGCCAGTCTCGATCTTCTTGCCCTCAGTGACGGCATAGACCTCAACCTCGTCGGAAACAGCGTAGCTCTTGCCGCCCAGGTCGATGATACCATCCTCGGCCTCAGCCTTGACCTCCACGCCGGGAAGCTGATAGGTATCATCGGTAGTGACCTTGCTGTACTCCTCACAGGCGGAGGCGTCCAGAATCTCGTTCTCGGCATCCGCATAGGCGATAACGTTCAGCAGAATATCGGTCTTCAGGACATTGCCGCTGGGATAGCTGTCCTTCAGCTCCTCATCCATCTTGACAGTGGTGATCTCGCCGTTGACAACAGCCTTGTACTCGTAGTAGGTGTTGTCGCTGTCCTTCACCTTGGTGCCGGCCTTGGAGCTGAGGACATACACGATGTCGTCAGAGCTCGCGGACACATCGGAGATGAAGACCATGGTAGCCACAGTGCTACCGCTCTTGCAGTAGTAAACAAAGTTGCCGCTGTTGTCCTTCAGGTCGGGAACATTGGCATAGCCGGTGTAGGACTTATAGGTGGCCTTGTTGCCGGTGCCGGTCTGCACCAGGAAGACGGTCTTGCTGTTGGCGTAGACAGTCTTAGTGTCCAGAGTCATGGCGGACTCGCCCTTGTTGATCTCGACCTTCTTGCCCTTGGTCAGGCTGGAATCGCTGACGCCCTTGATGGTGTAGATGTCCTTGGAGTTCTTGCTGTACTCCACGATGTAACCCTGCATGCCCTTCAGAGCGGTTTCCTTCGCCTTAAAGTTGTCGCCGCTCAGACAGTCCTCATCGACCTCGGCCTCGACCACGGTGCCGTCGGCCAGCAGAAGCTTGGCATAGTAGGAGCTCTCGTCGTCATAGCGGCCCTCATCGGCACCGGTGTTCACGACGTAGGCGTAGTCGCTGGAGGCCTTGGATACGTCGACCTTGATGACATAGCCATAGGAATCCAGGTACAGGTCCAGCACGCTGTCGACCTTGACATCACCCTTATTGGACATCTTCGCGCTGTACTTGTAGGTCTCGCCGTCAGCCACGAAGCTGGAATCGCCGGTGGTCTTGGTGACCTCGACGCCCTCAACCACCTCGGCCAGGGTCATGGTCTGGATCTCACCATCAGCCATGGTGTAGAGAACCACGTCGTCCTTCTCGAAGGACTCAGTCTCGAACTTCTTGCCGTCCACGGTGACATAGCGGTCATCGCCGTCCTTCGCGGCGGTAACCTTGGAGATCTCGCCCACGTAGGTGTTGATGACCACCAGGGTCACGTTGTCGTCGTTGTCCACAAAAGCCTCGACCAGAACGCCGTTGCCGCCGAGCTCGTCGTCGCTGTTGCCCTTTTCGATGGTGAAGGTGCCATTGGCCTTGCCGTCCTCGGTCACATCCACAGTAGTGGTCTTATCCAGGCCCAGGTCGGAGTACAGGGTCTTGGAGCTGACCTTCTCGGAGTAAGAGGCATCGGCGGTGGAAGCATAGGTGCCGATCTCCTTGGTGCCGTTCTTCCACTGGTCGGAGGGACGGCCGAAATCGTCGTGGTTATTGCTGTTCAGGGTCAGGTCAGAGAAGTACTTCTCGCAGAACTGCTGCACCTCGTCCTTGTCGCCCTTCACGGTGCGGTAATCATCGGTCGTGCTGTTGGCGGCCTTCACGGGGGCGGAAGCACCCACGATAACCTGCATGCCGTCGGAGCCGATGACAGTGGTGCCCTTGTTGGTGTAGTACACAGTGTCGGCGGTCAGGGTCTGGAACGCCATCTGGGCGGCCTGCTCACGGGTCATGGCGTCGGCCAGCACGATGCCCTTGGGGGCGATGCCCGCGTTCACCGCGTCGGCGGCCACGTTGATGGCCCAGTCGTTGCCCACATAGTTGGCAACCTTCGCGTCATAGCCCAGGGCCACCAGCATCATCTTCGCAAAGGCCAGGCCGGTCAGCTCGCCCTCGGGGTCGAAGTTGCCGTTGCCGGTGCCCGCCAGGATGCCCTGCTGCACGCAGTAGCCGATGTAGCCCGCGGACCAGCGGTTGGCGGCCACGTCCTTGAAGGTGGTGGAGTTGGTGCTCAGCTTATTGGCGTCCTCCTCGCCCAGGAGCATGACAGCCACGATCTTGGCGGCCTGCTCACGGGTCAGGATGCCGGTGGGGTTGAAGGCGCCCTTGTCGGTGCCCTCGAACACACCGATGGCGGTCATCACATCAACCGCTTCAGTGTTGGTGATTTCAGCAGAGTCGTTGAAATCACTACTCACAGCGCTGGCGGAGACGACCATCATGCCCACAATCAGGGCCATGGCCATTACCAGGCTGAGAGTCCGCTTGAGGTTTCTCATTTGGATTTCCTCCTTCTGAATTTTGAGCCAGAGGGGCGTATGACGCCCCTTACAAAGGAGAAATAGGTACAAATATCTGCTCGTTTTCACCTAAAAAACTCGGTGACGGCATGAAAAGGTTTACTTGGTAGGCATTTGGTAGACAATCCTGACAGGGAAAAAGGGCTGAGGCCCTGAAACCAGAAGGGTTTCAGGGCCTCAGGTGGTAGACATTTGGTAGACGGAATCTCCAAACACGGCTGTAGACTGTCCGGGTTTGGGCGTGCGGCGGATAGTGGGGTGTCCTTACATGGGGAGGAGATGTAAAAAATATGGCAAATTATACGGAACACTATCAACTGCACCAATGGGAGCCGTCCGACAGCTTTTTGCGGACGGACTTCAATCAGGACTTTGCCAGGATCGACACAGGCATGCGGGCCGCCAAGGTCCAGGCGGAGCGGCTGGAACGGGAGAAGGCCGAGATCAGCACAGGAGCCTATACCGGCGACAATGCCGCCAGCCGCACGATTCACCTGGGATTCCGGCCCAGGGCGGTTCTGGTGGAGATGGCGCTTGGCAACCGCTATGGAAGCAACGGCGGCGAAAGCATCAGCGGCGGCCTGGCGGTAGACGGCTGGCCAGTGTTCTATCAGGACATCAACGGACCATGCACGCCCGCCATCCAGATCCAGGCCGGCGGCTTCGCCGTTACCCAGGACAGCCGGAACCGCTCCTATATGAACTACAGCGGCACCAAATACCATTATTTCGCGGTGAAATAGAACATCCCCCCGGGTATAGCCCGGGGGGATGTCGCATGCAACTTAAAGCGGTGCTGTTTTAGGTGTTCTCGGTCGCGGTGAGGCCAGTGGCGGGCATATCAAAGGTATACACACCAGCGGCAGCGACACCGGGAGCGGTAACCTCGGTAATACCATTACCGACGGTCAGACTAGTCACAGTCCAAGCGATTGTCTCATTGTTCGCACCACAAGTGAGAGTCACATTGAGCCCAGTCGCCACATAGTGTCCACTGGTCAGTACGGTGCCACCATCAGTCAGTTTCGCAGTAGGAGCCGTACCAGTGCCAGCCGAAAGGGTCAAAATGGAAGCAGCGTTCATGTAGACGTCACTTTCGTTAACAGTGGGCTTGAAAGTACCACCGTTAGCAATTGCGCTGCCGACAGTAGAACCCGTAGCGGCAGACTTCAGCTCACCATCGTTGCTGACCAGCACACCGGTGCCGTTTGCGGGGGCCACAGTAATGGTCACAGTTGTTCCCACGGGAGCATATCCGGTGGCAACATCGTAATCGGTGCCGGTCAGGGACACGCCCTCGCCCAGGGTATACTTCACCTGCTGATCAGCCTTCGCAATGGTCAAATCAGTCTTGGGCATGGTGAAGCTCAGGATACCAGCGCCGGAGGCCTGATAAACAGTACCAGCCACTTTCCAATAGCTGTTAGCCTTGATGTCGCTAGAAACAATCTGGACTTTGTCGCCCTCGCTGAAACCCAGGTACAGAGATGTACCAGCGGCAACAGTCACCGGGGTACCGTTCTTCATCACGGTGGGTGTAGTCAGATCGGTATTAGAGATGCTCAGGCTGCCAGCCGCAGGAGCGGCGGCCACGGTCACTTTCACCACATCGTCAGCAGTGGTGGCAACCTTGCCGGTCTCAGTGTAAGTAGCCACGACCTTGAAGTAGTGATCGCCAGCGGTGAGGACGCCAGCCTTCACATTCAGGACACTGGTGACACCAGAGGAGCTGACCGTGTAGTTGGCATCGTTCTTCAGGGAGACAGGATTGCTCCCGGCCGCGTCATCACACTTGAACCACTCGTAGGTGAGGGCGCCGGTGCCGCCGGCGGGCTTGGTTACGGTCGCGGTGGCCAGCTTGGTGCTGTTGGTATTCACACCAGTCTCAGCGGCCGCAGCGACACTGATCTGACCGGCGTACACGCCGTCCAGGGTGCTCAGGATGTAGGCGGCGCGGACAATGTTCTTGTCGCTGTCGATGACCATGACAACCTCGCGGCCCACGTTCTCGGAGAAGGAGCCGACAGGAGCCTTCTCATAGCTGTTGTCCACGTCCTCCACGTTCCAGATGTTGTTCTCATAGGTGAAGGTGCCGTCGCCGTAAGTACCGGTAACCAGGTTGGTCATGGTCTTGTCGGTGTAGAGGGCCACGGTGCCGGTGCGCAGCTGACGGGCATAGCCGCGGACGATCTCCAGGTTGCTGGCCTGGTTGTCATCGCTGGAGAAGTTGGGCTTGGTCAGGTCGGAAACACCGTTGCCGTCAGTGGTGTAGGCATAGGGAATGCTGAAATCGTCGGAGGTGTTGAAGATACTGTTGTAGTCGTTGCGGGTGATCTTCAGGGTGGTCACAGTGCCATCCATCAGAACCACGTTCAGGGTGGCATACTTGCTGTCCACGCTGCTGCGGCTCAGAACGAAGGCATAGTCCTTCTCCACGGCCACGCCCTTGGCGTCAAACAGCACGGTGGAGGCCAGGGTGGACTTGCTGTCCAGGAAGCGGGCGGAAACAATCTTGTTGTTATCCACATGAGCCATCTCATTGTAGCCGACAGCCACGCCGTAGGTGATATCGCTGGGAGTGCTGTTGTCATAATAGAAGGCCACAGTGTTCTTGTCTACGGTGATCTGGCTGTTGTTGCTGTTGTAGCGGATACGGGCGGCGCCGGTCTCATAGGCGCTGCTCATGGTCTGCTGCTTCACGTCGGCGGGGTTGAAGACGTCGGTCACCACGGAAACCTCGTCGTTGCTGCCCACGATGGACTTAATGGTCAGCACATTGTCATCGTTCAGGGAGTAGGCGATGACATAGCCGGCGGCGCGGCCGTCCTTGTAGTCGGCGTCGTTGATACCAGCAGTACCAGTCGTATCAATGTTCTTGTTGACAAAGGCGCCGGTATTACCAGTCTCAACAGGAGTCTTCCAGGGGGCGGTAGCGGAGTTGTCGGAGTCGGAGGTGCCCAGGAAGCCCTTCAGCTCCTGAATGCCCTGATTTTTGCTGTATTTCTCAGTATGGCTGTTAGTGGTGAGAACGTCAGCAACCTGCTCGCCCACGTTCTTGGCGGAGGCGGAGAAGTTCAGGGTGTAGACGCCCTCGGTGCCGTCGGCCAGCAGGACCTTGATCTTGCCGGAGGCATCGGAGGCAAAGGCGCCGGGCTCATAGCCGGAGTCCAGAACCAGGGCGTAGTCGTACAGGCCCTGCTCGGAGGGACGGTAGGCAATGACGTTGCCGTTGCTGTCCAGGATAAAGTCGTAGTCGGAGTCGAACTCCACGCCGCCGTTGTCGCACTTGAGCACGTCGAACTCATAGGTGTTGTCGGCGGTGTCAGCCTTGTACTGGATGTAGGAGGGGTGGTACTCGGTGCCGCCCACGGTGATGGTCTGCTCCTTCTCCTTGTTGGCAGCATAGGACTCCATCTGGCCGGTGATCACCTGGGGCTCGGAGACATAGTAGCGGCCGCCGTAGGAGACGGTCAGAACCAGGTCGCCCTCAGCCAGGTCGGCCTCGGTCACGATGTCCTCGTTGTCAATGGCCTTGTTGGAGTTGAAGGTGTTCAGAGTGGTGGTCTCCTTGGAGGCGCTCTTGGCGATGACCTGGGACAGGGTCTCCTGGAGGTACAGCACGTACTCAACCTCGCCGTCGTTATCGTTGTCGATGGCGGTCAGCTCCACGCCGTAGCCGTTGGTCTTGCCCTTCACGCTGTTGAAGCGGTCGCCGGACTCGAAGCCCATGGCCTTGGTGGCGGCAGCCTCGTCCTTCATTACGCCGTAGTTGACGTAGTAGGCGGTATCGCCGTCCACGCTCAGGCCGGTACCCTTCAGGAAGTCCTTCATGGTGTCCTGGGTGTCGGCGGTGGTCTTGACCACGTTGTTGTTGCCGTTCACGTACACGCCCAGAACCTCGGAGTTGGCCAGAACGGTGGTCTTGCGCACATACATGGTCACAGTCTGACCCAGCATGTCGACGGGAGTGGACACGTTGAAGATAACAGGGTTCTTCTCCGTCTCATACTCGCCCACAACGGTGTTGCTGGTGGTGGACTTGTAGACCTTTACGTGATCCATCTTGGTCTTGCCGGCGGCCAGGGCGTCCTCGCTGTCGGTATCCTCCAGCTGGGCCCACTCGTTGCCGGTGACCACGCCCTCCACCTTGTACACGCCGTACTTAGTGGACAGCAGGGTACGGTGATCCCCAAAGGCAATTGCGTAGCCGTTCTCGTACTTCTGGATCATTTCGATGTCCAGAGCGTTGTAGATCAGCAGCGCCGCGTTGTCGCGGGTCAGAGGAT
>OODM01001153.1_pt1 | contig 11898 bp, 9 predicted proteins | sample 1671471 | NCBI WGS metagenome assembly OODM01 (sample SAMN06348160, study PRJEB24527) | human gut metagenome | biome: human gut; feature: ankylosing spondylitis patient; material: feces | host: Homo sapiens | place: China | collected 2015-10 | reverse complement strand
TTATATCCGGGACCGCGTGTGCGAAGCGCTCAGGGCGGTCTGAAATTCAGAATTCAGAACGAAGTAACCAGAAAATGGTTACAGGAAATCTTGATTGGAGGAATTTTAACATGGCTAAGGAAATTAAATATGGCGTTGAAGCCAGAAAAGCTCTTGAAGCTGGTGTAAATAAACTTGCTGATACTGTCCGCGTAACGATCGGACCGAAAGGAAGAAACGTTGTTCTCGATAAATCCTTCGGCGCTCCGCTGATCACAAACGATGGTGTTACCATCGCGAAAGAGATCGAGTTAGAAGACCCGTTTGAGAACATGGGCGCACAGCTCTTAAAAGAGGTTGCCACAAAGACAAACGATGTTGCCGGTGATGGTACAACAACAGCTACCGTTCTCGCACAGGCGATGGTAAACGAAGGTATGAAGAACCTGGCTGCAGGCGCTAACCCGATCGTATTAAGAAAGGGTATGAAGAAAGCCACAGACGAGGCTGTCAAAGCAATCGCAGAGATGAGCGAGCCGATCAGCAGCAAAGACCAGATCGCAAGAGTTGCAGCAATCTCTGCAGCAAGCGATGAGGTCGGTGAGATGGTTGCAGACGCAATGGAGAAGGTTACAAACGACGGCGTTATCACCATCGAAGAGTCCAAGACAATGAAGACAGAGCTTGACCTTGTAGAAGGTATGCAGTTCGACCGTGGATACATTTCCGCATATATGTGCACAGATATGGAGAAGATGGAGGCAACTCTTGACGATCCGTATATCCTGATCACAGACAAGAAGATCGCTAACATCAACGATATCCTTCCGCTCCTTGAGCAGATCGTAAAGACAGGCGCAAAGCTTCTTATCATCGCTGAAGATATCGAGGGTGAGGCTCTCACAACTCTTATCGTCAACAAGTTAAGAGGTACATTCAGCGTTGTAGGTGTTAAGGCACCGGGCTACGGCGACAGAAGAAAAGAGATGTTAAAGGATATCGCGATCTTAACAGGCGGTACTGTGATCTCCGATGAGCTTGGTCTTGACCTCAAGGATGCTACAATGGAGCAGCTTGGCCGTGCAAAATCCGTTAAGGTTCAGAAAGAGAACACCATCATCGTTGACGGTCTCGGCGACAAGAAAGAGATCGCTGACAGAGTTGCCCAGATCAAGGGCCAGATCGAAGAGACAAAGTCCGATTTCGACAGAGAGAAACTTCAGGAGAGACTTGCGAAACTCGCCGGTGGCGTTGCAGTTATCCGCGTAGGTGCTGCTACTGAAACAGAGATGAAGGAAGCAAAGCTCCGTATGGAAGATGCTCTTGCAGCTACGAAGGCAGCTGTTGAGGAAGGTATCATCGCAGGCGGCGGATCTGCTTATGTTCACGCAGCAGAGAAGGTTGCAGCTGTTGTAAATGAGATGGAAGGCGATGAGAAGACAGGCGGAAAGATCATCTTAAAGGCTCTTGAAGCTCCGTTATTCCATATCGTATCCAACGCAGGCCTTGAGGGCGCTGTGATCGTTAACAAAGTTAAAGAGCTCCCGGTTGGCCAGGGCTTCGATGCTTACAATGAGATTTTTGTTGATATGATCAAAGCTGGTATCCTTGATCCGGCTAAGGTTACAAGAAGTGCATTACAGAACGCAACAAGCGTTGCTTCCACACTTCTTACAACAGAGTCTGTTGTTGCAAACATCAAAGAAGAGACTCCGGCAATGCCGGCAGGTGCAGGCGGAATGGGCGGAATGATGTAATCCATCTCCGAAACTGCAAAATTTTAGGAAAATTAATAAAGCCATCGGCGGTTCTGTGAGCCGTCGGTGGCCTTTTTCATGTAACAGGAAATTCCCTGTCATATAAAAATACGAACAGTTCAGGGCATTTTTGAGAGCCTGCTGTTCTGGTATTCCCCGGACCAGGTTACATCCCGGTCGAACCAGGAGAGAGGCGGGAATTCTCTGGCATCCTCCTCGCTGGTAAACTCGATCTCCGCAAGCATGAGACCGGCGAATTTTCCCTCGAAGACATCGAATTCCACAGTGAGATCCTCACGACCCGGAACCGGGATCAGGTAGCGCTTTTTTGTGAGAATATTTCCGTCAGCTTTTGTGAGAAGATGGGTGTAGGCTTCTTTTGTCAGTGGGAGATTATATTCCTCTCTGGCGAGAAGTCCTTTGGATTTGTAGGTGAGGTAGCAGGTATCGTCCTCTTTACGTACCCGGACTACCGGCTCTGTGCAGAGGTAGGCCTGTTCGATTTCATGACAGGGGAAAGACTCATAGTTTTCAGGCGGGGTCATGACAAGAAATTTGCGTTCGATTTCCATAATTATGTCCTTTCTGGATTTTCGGCTGCTGCCTGCGCAAGGCGGGAACAGTAACATATTGTAATAAATCATACCATATTGCAAGGAAAAAGTAAGGTCTTTTATTTGCAAATATGGTACAATCATTGTAAGAAAAGTTGCTGTTTATGAATGAAAAATCCCCGAACAGCAACAGGAAAAAGAAAAATATCTGGCAACTGGTCATACTTTGATGATGAAAACAGAAGGAGGAACAGCGTATGTGGACAAGGGCAGAATTAAAAGACAGAGCGAAAATGTGTCTGAGCCGTTATTACTGGGCGGCGTTTCTTGTGAGCCTGATCTTTGCGATCCTCAGTGGATTTGGCGGATCGAACGCGAATACCCAGAGGATTACAAGTTATCTGGAGCAGAATGAATCAGGAAACAGTCAGACCGATCAGAGTAGTCTCATCCCTGGCGAACTGGGAGGAGATGGAAGTCTTAGCGGAAATACTGGGAGTGGTCTTGCCAGCGGGATCGAGCTTGTCCCGGGACTTGGTGATGCCTACGGACCGGGAGCCGGAAATGCCGGATCTATGGTTGCGAGCAACCTGTTTTACCGGCTTTTTGCGGGGGCTGTGATCGTTATTGTGATCATTTCCGTCGTGATCGGAATTTTTGTACAGCCATTGTTTGAGATCGGACGAAACAGATTTTATATGGAGAGCCGCGTGACGGGACAGTCGGCGGGCATTGGAAAACTTTTCTGGGGATTTTCCAACGGATATTTAAAGCTTGTGGGGACCCAGTTCCTTCGGGGACTGATCACAGAGAGTGTTGTGATCCTGGCCAGTCTGTTGGGATTTCTTGTGATCTTGTTTAATGGTGTTGAATGGATCGGTAGTGTATTTTGGGCAGTAATGATATGCGCTACGATAGGAGCTTTTGTTTCTGTTTATTTCCAGTACTGCTATCTGATGGTTCCATATATTCTTGCTGAAAACCCGGATATGAAGACGATGGAAGTTTTAAGACTCTCGAAAGAGATGTTCAGACGTGTGCTCTTCCGATCTGGATGGACAGAAATGGAACGCCTTTGTACTCGGCCTTTCCTTCCTGGGATGGCAGCTTTTAGGAACCCTGCTCTGCGGTATCGGAACCTTCTTCGTTCAGCCATATGTGGATGCAACCTTTGCGGAGCTTTACGCAGTGCTTCGCGGACCATATTCGGGACGCCTGAATGGATTCGGAGGGGAACCGTTTGTACAGAATAACGCGCGTTACGGTGGTCAGTATGTGGAGCCGGACAGTGTGAGAGATGTCGGTGAAAGTGGAAATTACGGTGGTTATGGTTTCTATGGAAATGGAAATGGACAGAACCAGAACAGCGCTCCGGACAGCTGGAGTGATGTGCCGAAGGAGACATATAAGTACAACGGACCGGAGCAGACCATCAATCCGTCTGTTTCAGGGCAGGCCGCTGCAAATGACCGCGGAACGGATGTGAAAAAATCGGAAGGTGGACCGGGACGCGGATATTATCTGAATGGAAAATTTTATTCGTATACGGATGATGAGAAAAGCGAGCAGTAACCTCTGGAAAACTTCCGGAGGCAGATTGGCAAAGAAAGGTGAGAAGTTTTAAATGGCAAAAGTATACGCGTTTGTGGCAGACGGCATGGAAGAGGTAGAGTGCCTGGCTGTGTGTGATTGCTTGAGAAGAGCAAAGGTGGATGTGAAGCTTGTATCCATCATGGGAAGAAAGATGGTGACAGGTTCCCATGGATTTAAGATCGAGGCGGACAGCCTGTTCGAGGAAATCACGGACGATGCTGACGTATTGTTCCTTCCGGGCGGACTTGCCGGAACGAACAATCTGAAGGCGCATGAGGGACTTGCAGAGATGTTAAAAGCCCATGCGACAGCAGGAAAACGCCTGGCTGCGATCTGCGCGGCACCGAGTATCTTAGGGGAGCTTGGCCTCGTGAAAGGCCACCGCGCCACATGCTATCCGGGCTTTGAGACGAAGATGGAGGGCGCGGACTGCAGAGGTGACGGCATCATCACAGACCGCCTGATCAGCACCGGGCGCGGTATGGGCTGGGCAATCGACCTTGGTTTAGAGCTTATCAAACTCCTGGTCAGCGAAGAAGAGGCTGAAAGGATCAAGGCAGCGATCCAATACATAAAATAGCCGTATGTTTGTGTAAATACAGGTATTCATCAGAAAGTTTTGGAATGCCCGGTGCACCAGGGCATTCCTTTTTGGCGCGGCAGGCCGCTGAAAGAATGTCAGGAACAGCAGATACGGCAGTCTGCGCCTGGAAAAAATTAAGGAAAACCGTAAAACCCCTGTGTTTTTCTGGAATTTTTACAATTTAGGTCTGGTCTTTTCAAACGTCTTATGTTATAATTCCAAGCGGTGCTATGTGCGCGTGACGGAGAAGTGATGCCTGCGGGCGGATTTTTCGCTGAGCGGCGGTCATAATGCCGGAAAACGTGTAACGCCAAAAAGCGGCAGTTACGAGATTATACGGGCGGGAAATTTCTATTCCCCGCTATCGATATATTTAAGGAGGAACTCATAAAATGAGCGTACAGGTGGAGAATTTAGAGAAGAATACGGCAAAACTTACAATTGAAGTGCCGGCAGAAAAGTTTGAGGAGGCTGTACAGCACTCCTATAATAAGAATAAGGGTAAATTCAATATCCCGGGCTTCAGAAAAGGAAAAGCTCCGTTCAACATGATCAAAAAAATGTACGGCGTTGGCGTATTCTACGAGGATGCTGTTGATGAAGTGATCGACGCAAGCTATCCGGACGCTGCAAAAGAGAGCGGTCTTGAGATCGTTTCCCGTCCGTCTATTTCCATTGAGGAGATCGAGGAAGGCAAAGCTTTTGTTTACACAGCAGTTGTAGCTGTTAAGCCGGAAGTTACTCTTGGCGAGTACAAGGGCGTAGAAGTCCAGAAGACAAAATCTGAGGTTACAGAGGAAGATATCGAGACAGAGATCAAGCGCGCAAGAGAAAAAAACTCCCGCCTTATCACTGTTGAGGACAGAGGTATCGAGGATGGAGATCAGGTAACGATCGATTTCGACGGTTCCGTAGACGGAAAGAGATTTGAGGGTGGCAAGGCTGAGGATTATCCGCTTACGATCGGTTCCCACACATTTATCGATAACTTCGAGGAGCAGTTAATCGGTAAGACAACTGGCGAAGAGTGCGAAGTAAACGTAACATTCCCGGCTGAGTACCATGTAGAAGAGTTAAAGAACAAACCGGCTGTATTCAAAGTAAAAGTAAAAGAGATCCAGAGAAAAGAGCTTCCGGAAGCTAACGATGATTTCGCAAGCGAGGTATCTGATTTCGATACAATGGAAGAGTACAAGAAAGACCTTACAGAGAAGTTACAGGCTGAGAAGATTGAAGCAGCTAAGACAGCGGACGAGGACAAGGTCGTTGCTAAGGTGATTGAGAACGCAACAATGGAGATTCCGGATCAGATGGTTGAGGAGCAGGTAAACGGCATGGTGAACGACTATGCGCGCAGACTTGAGAGCCAGGGAATTTCCTTCAAGCAGTACGTTGAGATCACAGGCATGACAGCTGAGAAGATCGGCGAGCAGATGAAGCCGCAGGCGATCAAGAGAATCCAGACAAGACTCGTTCTTGAGGCAGTTGTAAAGGCTGAGAACATCCAGGCTGACGACGCAGCGGTTGAAGAGCAGTTCGACAAGATGGCTGAGGACTTCAAGATGGATAAAGAACAGATCAAGGGTATGTTCGGCGAAGAGCAGATGGCACAGTTAAAGGAAGATCTTGCAGTTCAGAAAGCAATCGACTTCCTTGTAGCTGAGGCTAAGTTCGTTGACTAAGTAAAGCAACATACTTTATGACTAATCTGCACGGAAAACATGGTGGGGAATGGTCCGACAGAGGAACAGAAACCACATACAGAGGGGGTTGCTGCGGAGAGTTTTTCTGCGGCAATCCCTCATCGGTTATACAGGGATAGTTCCAAAATATGTGGAAAAAGGTGGATTTCTGCCGGGCCGGTCCCAGACACAGGCGACAGCTTCACCGGAAAAGTTACTGTTCACGCCTTGCGCAAACAGTAACTGATTTTGCCGATGCTTCGCATTCCAAATCGGCAAAATCCACTACCGCCACTGTATTGTACGGAATTTTCAGTTCAGAAAATTCCTACCCTTGTACAGTAACCCGGAAAATGCATAAAAAGGAATACTTTGGTAACAGATATAAAAGAAAAGATGGAGGAAAAAATATGAGCTTAGTACCTTACGTGCTTGAATCTACAAGCAGAGGAGAGCGTTCCTACGATATCTATTCCAGATTATTAAAAGACCGTATCATTTTCCTCGGGGAGGAAGTAAATGACGTGACAGCAAGCCTTGTTGTTGCACAGCTTCTTTTCCTGGAGTCCGAGGATCCGAATAAGGACATCAACCTTTACATCAACAGCCCGGGTGGTTCTGTAACGGCCGGTATGGCGATCTATGATACGATGAATTACATTAAATGTGACGTGTGCACCACCTGTATCGGTATGGCTGCAAGTATGGGCGCGTTCCTTCTCTCCAGCGGCGCGAAGGGCAAACGCTTCGCACTTCCGAATGCTGAGGTCATGATCCATCAGCCGTCCGGTGGAGCCCAGGGACAGGCGACAGAGATCAAGATCGTTGCAGAGCAGATCTTAAAGACAAAAGAGAAGCTCAACAAGATCCTGGCTGCAAACACCGGACAGCCGCTCGACGTGATTGCCCGCGACACAGAGAGAGACAACTACATGACAGCCGAGGAAGCTGCCGCATACGGTCTGATCGACCGCGTGATCTCCGGCCACTAGGACCGGACGGCGCGAAGGCGGAAAACAGTGCCGGAGCGCAGCGAGACATAAAGAATTTAGAATTGAGGTGCGAACATGCCAGTAAGACCAGAGGAAAAGATCAGATGTTCCTTCTGCGGAAAGAATCAGGATCAGGTCAGAAAAATGATCGCCGGTACCAACGGCGTCTATATCTGTGATGAGTGTATCGAACTCTGCAGTGAGATCCTTGAGGAAGAACTCGGAAACGAGGAGGAGGAGAGACCGGATTTCTCCGGAATCAACCTCTTAAAACCGAAGGAGATCAAAGAATTTCTGGACGACTATGTGATCGGACAGGATGAGGCGAAGAAAGTTCTTTCCGTGGCTGTTTACAATCATTATAAGAGAATCACATCGAAGATGGAAAGTGATGTTGATCTTCAGAAGAGCAACATCCTGATGCTCGGTCCGACCGGCTCCGGCAAGACTTATCTTGCGCAGACACTTGCGAAGCTTTTAGGTGTTCCGTTTGCAATCGCAGATGCAACGACGCTGACTGAGGCCGGTTATGTCGGCGAGGACGTGGAGAACATCCTCTTAAAATTGATCCAGGCAGCAGATAATGATGTGAGCCGTGCGGAGTACGGTATTATTTACATCGATGAGATCGATAAGATCACAAAAAAATCCGAGAATGTGTCCATTACCCGTGATGTTTCCGGCGAGGGCGTCCAGCAGGCGCTGTTAAAGATTCTGGAAGGTACTGTTGCAAGCGTTCCACCTCAGGGCGGCAGAAAGCATCCGCAGCAGGAGCTGATCCAGATCGATACGACAAACATCCTGTTCATCTGCGGAGGTGCTTTCGACGGTCTGGAGCGGATCATCGAATCCAGACTGGAGACAAGTTCCATCGGTTTCGGCGCGAAGATCGTGGATAAGAAAAATACGGATATCAGCAAGCTGTTAAAGCAGGCGATGCCGCAGGATCTCACGAAATTCGGCCTGATCCCGGAGTTTGTGGGAAGAGTTCCGGTTATGGTATCCTTAGACCTTCTGGATGAGGATGCCCTTGTGCGGATCCTCACAGAGCCGAAGAATGCCCTCGTAAAGCAGTACCAGAAGTTATTCGAGCTGGATGATGTGAAGCTGGAGTTCACTCCGGATGCCGTCCATGAGATTGCCCATATGGCAGTAGAGAGAAAGACAGGCGCCAGAGGACTCCGCGCGATCATGGAATCCGTCATGATGGATACGATGTACGAGGTTCCGTCTGATTCCAATGTGGGAATCTGCACCGTGACGAAGGACGCGGTGGACGGAAAGGAAAAGCCGGAAGTCGTTTACCGCGACGTGACGGTGCCGAAAAAAGCATTGGCCGGAAGATCCAGAAAAGAGAGTAACGGGGAGATCGCGTAACGGACGGCGTTCCCGTATGAGAAAAATTGTACCTGCAGGACCCGTATCCCGCAGATAAGAGGGGCTGCTGCGCACAGAAATGTCACGGCAGCCTTTTTACACAACAGAATTTGCCCGTAACTGCTGACAGGCATCGGAAAGAAGCCGGGCAGTTGCGTTCATAGGAGAAATAATGGAAGATAAGAAAATTACGATGCCGGCGGTGGCACTCCGCGGACTCACGATCCTTCCGGGAATGGTACAGCATTTCGACATCAGCCGGGAAAAATCGATCCGCGCCATTGAGACAGCCATGATGGGAAACCAGAAGGTATATCTCGTGACCCAGCGTCATCCGGAGCAGGAAACACCTGCGGTCGCGGATCTGTACCAGATGGGAACGATCTCCCAGATCAAACAGCTCGTGAAAATGCCGGGCGGTATCATCCGTGTGATGGTGGAAGGCGAAAAGAGAGCGGCGCTTCTCACTCTGTTTGAGGAGGGACCGTATCTGGAAGCTGAGGTCGCGGAAGCGCCGATGCAGGAAGAACAGCTTACCGACACTGTGAAGGAAGCCATGAGCCGGATCGTTAAGGAAAAATTAGAGGAATTCGGAAACGCGAATCCGAAGGCTGTGAAAGATTTTATCGGAAGTCTTCTTGTGATCACGGATCTGGAGCAGCTTCTGACCCAGACAGCAAATGAATTTCCGTGGGATTTTGCTGTGAAGCAGGAGATGCTGGAGTGTGATTACTGGAGCCATCTGTATGACCGGATCGTGTACTACCTGATGCGGGAACTCGAGATCCTTATGATCAAGCGGGATTATCAGGGAAAAGTGAAGGAGCACATCGATAAGAACCAGAGGGATTATATTTTAAGGGAAGAATTAAAAGTGATCCGTGAGGAACTGGGAGATGACAGCGGGACGGAAGATGCCGACGGATATATGGAACAGCTGGAAAAGCTGAACGCGGACAAGGAAACGAAGGAAAAGATCAAAAAAGAAATTCAGCGTTTCAAGGGTATGCCGGGAGGAAGTCAGGAGGCGAATGTTCTCCGTACCTATATCGAGACGGTGCTTGAGATGCCGTGGAAGAAGGTCTCAAGGGATAATCAGGATATCATTCACGCGAAAGAGATCCTGGAGGAGGATCATTATGGTCTGGAGAAGGTTAAGGACCGTGTACTGGAATTCCTTGCGGTCCGTGCCCTCACAAAGAAAGGCACAAGCCCGATCCTCTGCCTTGTGGGACCGCCCGGAACAGGTAAGACCTCCATCGCGAGATCGGTTGCCCGCGCCCTCGGAAAGAAGTATGTCCGGATCAGCCTTGGCGGCATTCACGACGAGGCGGAGATACGCGGACACAGAAAGACATACGTGGGAGCGATGCCGGGCCGTATCGCCGATGCAATGCGTCAGGCAGGCGTGTCAAACCCGTTAATGCTTTTAGATGAGATCGATAAGGTCTCTGCCGACTATCGGGGAGATGTCTCCTCAGCACTTTTGGAGGTCCTTGATGGGGAGCAGAACGTGAAGTTCCGCGACCACTATCTGGAGATCCCACTGGATCTCTCAGGCGTTCTCTTTATCGCGACGGCAAATGATGCGTCGACAATCCCGAGACCGCTCCTTGACCGTATGGAGGTTATCGAGGTATCCAGCTATACAGAGAACGAGAAGTTCCATATCGCAAAGAAGTATCTCATTCCGAAACAGTTAGAGAGAAACGGCCTTACGGAGGAGATGCTTTCCTTCAGCGATAAGGCATTGGAGAAGATCATCCACAACTATACGAGAGAGGCCGGTGTGAGAAATCTGGAGCGCCGGATCGGTGAGATCTGCAGAAAAGCGGCGAGGGAGTTTCTGGAAAAGAAGAAAAAAACTGTGCATATCACAGAGGGAAATCTTCAGAAGTATCTCGGAAAAGAGAAGATCACCTTCGAAAATGCCAATGAGGAGGACGAGGTCGGAATCGTAAGAGGTCTTGCGTGGACAAGCGTCGGCGGCGACACACTTCAGATCGAAGTGAATGTAATGCCGGGTGATGGAAAGCTTCAGATGACAGGACAGATGGGTGATGTCATGAAGGAATCCGCGCAGATCGCGCTGACTTACGTTCGTTCCGTGGCAGACCGGTACGGTGTGGAGAGCAGGTATTTTAAGGAACATGACCTGCATTTACATATCCCGGAGGGTGCCGTGCCGAAAGATGGTCCGTCTGCGGGCATTACGATGGCAACAGCCATGCTCTCCGCGGTGACCGGAAAGAAGGTTTGCGCAAGCGTTGCCATGACCGGTGAGATCACATTGAGAGGCCGGGTACTGCCGATCGGCGGTTTAAAGGAAAAGACATTGGCAGCAAGAATGGCACATATGAAGAAGGTTCTCGTGCCGGATAAGAACCGTCCGGATATGGCAGAGATCTCGAAGGAGATCACGAAAGGCATGGAGATCGTGTTTGTGAAGACTATGGATGACGTAGTACGCGAGGCGTTCGTGTAATGCCAGGATACAAAGGTTTACGGCTTTCTGACAGGTTCTGCCTGTTGGAGAGCTACTGACTTTGGTATGCAAAAACAAGGGTAACGGTTCAGCGGATCCGCGCACGTGCTGCGCCGACTGTAAGAAAGTATAGTTTGGCAGGCAGAAATCCCAGCGACAAAGTCATTCTGAAATGGATTTTTGCGTGTGACAAGGAAAGTGCTGAAGTGTTACATACAAGGAGAAATATATGGTAATCAGAAATGTGGAACTTGAGACCGTCTGCGGTGTGACGAGCACACTGCCTGAGAACACGCTACCGGAGTTCGCCTTCGCGGGAAAATCAAACGTGGGAAAATCTTCCCTGATCAACGCGCTCATGAACCGGAAGGCGCTGGCGAGAACGTCCTCCCAGCCGGGAAAGACCCAGACGATCAACTTTTATAATATCAACGGAGATCTCTACTATGTGGATCTCCCCGGCTACGGTTACGCGAAGGTTCCGCAGTCTGAGAAGGTAAAATGGGGCAAGATGATCGAGAACTATCTCCACAAGTCCCAGATGTTGAAATGCGTCTTCCTTCTTGTGGACATCCGCCACGAGCCGTCCGCCAACGACAAGACCATGTACGACTGGGTCGTTTACAACGGATTCCGTCCGGTCATCATTGCCACAAAGCTTGACAAGATCAAGCGCAGCCAGATCCAGAAGCAGGTAAAACTCATCCGCACCGGTCTCGGCATGGAAAAACAGGATATCCTGATCCCGTTCTCCGCCGAGACAAAACAGGGCCGGGAGGACATCTGGAATCTTATTGACAAGATGGCAGCAGGAGAAGATCTTCTGACCGCCGAGGAGGAGATCCAGGCAGAGAAAGCTGCGGAGTGGGCGGCGAAGAAGGCGGCGAAAGAGGCGC